>Ga0058704_10000217_pt1 | contig 31647 bp, 31 predicted proteins | sample AgamicMgSfe_FD_71363 | JGI IMG/M metagenome (GOLD analysis project Ga0058704, IMG submission 71363) | Agave microbial communities from Guanajuato, Mexico - Mg.Sf.e | ecosystem: Host-associated > Plants > Phyllosphere > Phylloplane/Leaf | place: Guanajuato, Mexico | collected 2012-05-30
AAAAAAAAAGAAAGAAAGTCGTAAGCTTCATGGAGCAACATCACCACGGGTGATCGAGGACCCATTCTTGTACCCCATGTGTGTAGACAGTCGAAGACGTGAGAACTCCTCATCGCTTGATGGCGTCCACAAGCTCCGCTCCGTTCCCGCAATGAACAAACCCACCTCGATATGTCTACCTCTTCCTCTTCTTGTTCTTGTCCGGTAGCGCAGGAGCGAGGAAGTACCCATTCGCCAGCACGCTCGCCTGCTGGGGTAGCGCAGCGGTTTCTGCCTCTTCGAAGCCCTCCTCTCCCTTTTTGATGGGGACGCCCATGTGCCTGCCATACCTGCCCTTGCGACCGTTACCCTCGTCTTCGCTCAGGCAGCCTTCGATGCCGATCCCAGCATCCTTGCACCGTCCGCAGGGACGCTGGCGATCGCAGCCTTTCTTGCTTTTACGGCAGCGCTGGCAGCGCGGCTTGGAGGACAGGTCCTCTTCGTCGATCCCGAGCTGGTGCTGGAAGTTGATCGAAGATATAGAAGGCTTCCGCGACTGGGCTGGGAGCGAGGAGGGTGACATCGGCACCTTGGCTTGGTTCATGGAGGGCTTGACCTTGGGTTTACCCATGGAGTCGGCACGTGGTCTGCCGGTGGTCGAGGTCAAGATGGGGCGGGGCTTGTTGCTCTTGACTTTGTTCATCTTCCGTTGTCCGTCCGCGTCGACGTGCATGTCATCGCTGTTGAACGTTCCATCGCGGTGATCCTCGTACTCCTCGCCGCTTGTGCCGTCGCTCGGCAGCTCGGTCGTCGTGCGCTGCTTCTTGCGCTGTGGCCCGATATCATTGAAGGGCGGCACGGCAGGCAGTTTGCCCTCTTGCTCCTCCTCCTCCTCCTCCTCGTCATCTTCTTCGTCCGATGATGCGGCTTCAGCTTTGCCGCTCAGGGCGTCATCCACTGTAGATGTCGATGTACGGCCATGGGAGAAGGCAGTCGGGTCACCCAGCCGCATCAGCTGCAGTGCGACATCTTCGTCAGAGATGACACTGCCGACAGTCGGATCAGGCGTTGGCAGAACACCGCCGCTGGAATTTCGCATTGGTGGATAGGTGATACCACTCGGACGACCGCGCAGTTGTCTGCCCGGATGCTGGTATGGCGCGCTGTAAGCGCTACCATTCACAGCGGATTGTGGATGATGGGTGCCACTTCCGTAGCTTTGCGGCGACGGCAGCGGTTGAGTGTACGAGAACGTCTGCTGGTTGTTGTAGGCATACGGGGAGGCAACACCCGCAGCGCCGCTACGGCGCTGAGGGGAGATCGAGGAGATCGAGGCGCTCATTGGTACTTGCGGCGGTACGAAGAGTGGGAGTTCCTGGACAGTGTCAGCATGGCGTGGTGGCCTCAATGAAAAGACTTCTTACCGAGCTCTCGAAAGCGCGCTTTCTCCTGCCGCCTTCGACGATGTTATCAACGCTGATCTCGGCATTGACTTGCTCGGTCTTGGACCGACGAGAGCTCGTGACTGAGCCTTCTCCGTTATCGCCGCTGCTGTAACCGTCTGCGTCGCCTTTGACGCTGGGGTCCTTGCTCTTGGTACGATAAGTGCGTGGTCGACCGCCTGGCGCAGCGGACATACTGCGCCGGCCGAGCTCGGACTGGGGAGACATGCTACGTATCCCAGCAGAACGCATAGCAGACCTCGACGGCGAATTGACGACGCTGTGCTGCGGTGGACGCATCTCGAAAGGAGCGCCAAGCGATGGCCTCTTTGGCGATACCAAGTCGTGCGCACTTTCACCCATCGCGCTGGGGGGTTGCGCGACAGTCCTGACATACACTGTCATGTCGTTCTCGAAGTTGTCGTATGCTGCGATGATACTGATGCCTTCCCTGTTTTCGAAACTGACCCCGTAGTCGTACAGGCCATAGAAGTTCTTGACGGTGGTGATGATCGAGTCTGTCGTATCATGCTGTGAGATCATGACCCTCATCGGCAGACGCGCTTGAATGCGAGGGTCTTCAGGGTCGATCAGTTGGAAGACCACATGCTTCTGGTCTTTCTTGGTTGGCGAGCCGCGAGCGTAGCTAGGGCTAGCGGCGGCAGCAGTATTGCCTCTCGCCGGCCGCTGCATAGCATTGCCGTATGCCCTACCACTGGACGACTGCTCTGGCTGTCCTCCTGCATGACGAGTGGGATACTGATGGCTGCCTCTCCTGCCATGAGCCGAGCCCGTAGCGTCCTGGGCGCCGTTCGACAGCATGCTGGAAACATCCATATCGACCAACGGTGCTCTCAACTTTGTGTCCACAGTGTAGCCCGAGTCTGTTTGAGTATGTCGGGAGCGTTTTGAAGGAAGCGAAAGACTTGTGGTCGATGACGCTGTCGTCGGCGCAAAGCGGCTGGGTCAAGCCAGGGAGGGCGACAATGGCGACAAGAGATCGCAACCTGAAGGAATCCTTGTCAGCACACAGTGTACTCCTTGGGGCGATGGATCCTGAGGATCATGAAGAACATGTAATGACCTTGATGAGGCAGTGGGAATGGATCAGATCGCCGCCCAAGCAGCTGACCGGCAGTCCAAGTCGAAGGCGGCGAGCCGTTGCAACGGCAGTGATGTATGGGCAATGAATACTCACCTCGTGCTTCGTGCGGATCGCCTGCGGTCCACCAATCGCCCTGATGGACGCTCGATGCCTTTGATGGGCGAACGGGCTCTTATACCTCGCTGCCGCCCGAGCCGGCGAGGTCAGGATGGCAAGAGGAGGAGAGCGAGCAAACTCGCGCGAGCGAAGCAGAAGATAGTTGAAGTGAGAGTCGTATGAAGAGTCGACAAGTCGCACAACCGGTCTAGGGTCTTGACTGTGGTTTGGGAGAGGGTGTTGCAGGGAAGGTTGGGAAGAGAGGAGTTGGAGCATGCCAGTTATGCGGTAGAAGCGAGTGCTGCGGAGTGTGGAGCCCGCCGCTCAGTAGTGCACGCAACTGAAAGTCTCAGGACCACGATCATCAGGCGCACGATCACCACACGATGCGCACCGCTCATTCCATGATGATCAAGCACACAACACCACCGTGAATCGCCTTCGTCTTGCGAGTAATGTCTATCATCATCATCACCATCACCATCCACATCCCAATGCCTCATTCACAGCTGTATGTATAGATGGCCGACGAAGCTAGCTCCGACCAAGCCAAACATAAAGATCGGCCTATAATCCAGTGCATGTCACACCTTGCCGCCGTATGCGTAAGTAGTAGTACCCTTTCAATATTGCATGGTGAACAGGCCACTAACGAGCGCATCCGTATTGTCTGTCTCGGTGCGTGCTCGTCTTGCGGAAAGCGCTGGCATGCAGCTAGACAAATGCCTCGATTCGTCCCTCTTTTGGCGCTGCACCCTCGCACGTTCTGAACCTCTGCCGTAGATGCGCACCAATCACCACCTCGCTTACATGCAGATCGGGAGGGTGGGTCGCGCCGCAACAAGATCTCTGCCACAGATGTTGGCGACAACAACACAATCGATGACCAGCGAGAGCGCATCGCGGTCAATATGGTGGCGGTGGTCCAGGTACGTATGTGTCGCAGGTGAGAGGCAGGCGACTGATGAGGGGTGTTGCCCGGGGAAGCGTCGGTATGGACCTGGGGGTAAACCTTTGTCGTACAACCGACCAGACTTTGTTCATTTTGCCGAGCAGGGCATGCAAGGAATTGCGTAGCAGTACCTGTATACGTACAACATACCGGTTTCACGTAGAAGCACCGCCAGCCATCGCAGACGTCGGACAGCTGCTTCGCCGCGAGCGCCAGCGAGAGACACAGATCCTTCGAGATAGACAGTTCTTGTGCTCTCTGACAACGCGCACACTTGCATCGCAGGACTGTGATGCCAGTCTGAAGCACAGAGCATACCATCTTTCGGCTTGCACGATGCATGATCGCTGATGAGGGCCCTTGGTAAGCCATCCGGAATCTGGGCCGCCGAAGTTTCAGTTGGCGGAGAGGCAGAGGATTGATAGGCTGATTGCGCTCGATGCCGGGCGGATGCCAACACATCGCCTCTCCCATTTTCTCACACCGAGGATATTTGGTGGCATCTGGCTACCCAGGCAACTGCAACGAGCCGTTCTGATGGCTGTTCGGGGGAGATGAGGGTGAGGGAGATGTTCGGTTGGAGACACGTGACTTCGCTCTTCTTGCGTGAGGAAGACGAGTGGAAGTCGTGGGATTGACGACGCGTGGGCCGAGAAGTGTGCTCTCGTCGCACCGGACATATCGATGGATCCTTCATCGGTGTCATATAGGTTGCGAGACTCGTCAAGGCCTGCCGCAAGTCTCGCGAGGCAAGATGTAGTCGAAGAGGGTGTGATGCGACTGCTTTCTCGCTTTTCCATCTGGTCAGAGCCGTCGATGTCCCGCGATGGAAACAGTCGAAGCGGCAGGTGACGTTGGAACTTGGCGCATCAAAACCCTCGGCCCGCGCCGCCGAGCTAGCGTTGCTCCTTGTTTTGTTTACTTCTGGCGGAAGTGATAACGGAGCGAAGCACGATCGCACTTTGAGGACATCACCACCACTACTACCCACCGCATCGCTTACCGTCAACAGTCCCATCCAGCAGCGATACACACTCTTCCACCGCTCACCCGAGCTCGTGCAAAGACGCTCACACCGGTCACGTCGCCAACTCCTCAATGCGTAGGTAGCCAGCCAACCTTCTGTGGCCGCTCGCAGCTTCATCTGCCCAACCAGACGAACCAGGTTTTACTCAAGACGGCGTCCATCGGTCTTCGTTGAGTTCACCTCCGAGTCACACAGCGATAGCGCACACGCAACAGTACAAGTATCGCAGACCGCGCGCTGCAATGGACGCGAAGGTACGTGACCGTCGCCATGTTCTCTCGTTGCCTGGGACACCCACCCAGATCCACCCCTTCCTCCCACTTGCACGAGACACATCCTTTTCACGAGCAGTCGGCTCTTTCGCCCACACAGACAAACAAATTCGCTATGCCGAGCCGTCGCTGTGCGTCCCGCCGCGTCTCGTGCTTGCGACGCGCATCGCACCCTCGTCGAACCGTGTCCTGACGACGCGCCTGCTGACTTGCTTCTCCTTTTAGCCGCAACGACCACGCGTGCTCCGCGTGCACGACGAGAACATGCCACCCCCTGCTCTGCCCGGCAAGACTCTTCACCAGCGGACCAAATCCACGCCGGCATTCTCCACGCTCTTACAAGCGAACGCGGTCAAAGCAGCGAACAAGAAGGTGCTTGGCGAGGTCAATGCGAATACCAAGGTTGCGCGAGCGGCGAGGGACGACTCGGATATCGGAAAGGCTTCGCCGGGCAAGATGGCGGCGCAAGAGCTTGCGAAGCCTGCTGCTGCTGCCATTGCGTTCGCGCGTCCAGTGACTCGACCGTTAGCGCACAAGACCACATCGGATCAAACCATGCCGACGACCACAATAGCAACCATCACCTCAGTCACTGCCGCACGAGATGACGTGGCGGATCCTGAACCCGTGAGGAGGATCGTTGCCAAGAAGAGCACGAAGGTGCTGAAGGAGGTCCAAGATGTCTGTCGGCCGGACGCGGAAGCGAGAAAGGCAGTGTCTACCACGGTGATGCATCCACTTCTGGCTTCGTCCCAACCAACGGTGCAGCCTGCCGCGCAAACACAGGTCTATACGAATGCAGTCGCTAGCGGCACTGCTGTCCAGCATCAGGAAGTCCGCAAGACTGAAACCATTCCGCTACGCGAGGAGCCGGCCGCAAGACTGCAGGCCAAGCCCGCGCCCGCCAGCATCAGCCATGTGATCCCTGCCGGGTTCGTCTCGGAGCAGGAGTACATGAACTTTCTGGCGCAAACGGGCCAAGTTCATCTCCAGCAGCCCCTCGGCGGCAATCCCGCCGCCCTGCCATACGTACCCGCCGATCCCCCGCTTGTGGAACACTTCTACGATGTCGAAGATGAGGAGTACTATTGCGAGGACGGCTACACCACCGCCAGGTCCTTTGGTTTGCGTGGCGAGAGCACGGGTGGTGTCACTACGGTTCTGGCGCCGCAGTCTTCCGAAAAGGTCAAGCAAGAGCTCGCGGCCGCTAGTGCATTCGTCGAGGCTACCCGGACGCAGGAAGACATCGACGACGAGTTGTGGGACATGTCCATGGTGGCCGAGTACGGTGACGAGATCTTCAGCTACATGCGTGACCTGGAGAAGCGGATGGCGCCGAACCCACGGTATATGGACCAACAACAAGAAATCCAGTGGTCGATGCGGGCTGTGCTTATGGACTGGGTCATCCAAGTGCACCAACGCTTCAACCTGCTACCGGAAACCCTCTTCCTGACCGTCAACTACATCGATCGCTTTCTGTCCTGCAAGATCGTCTCCCTCGGCAAGTTGCAGTTGGTTGGTGCCACAGCCATCTTCGTTGCCGCAAAGTACGAGGAAGTACAGTGTCCGACCATCTCCGAGATCATCTACATGGTGGACGGCGGCTACTCGGCGGACGAGCTGCTCAAGGCGGAGCGTTTCATGCTGAGCATGCTCCAGTTCGAGCTCGGATGGCCAGGGCCCATGAGCTTCCTGAGGCGCATCAGCAAGGCCGACGACTACGATCTCGAGACGCGGACCCTGGCCAAGTACTTCCTCGAGGTCACCATCATGGACGAGCGCTTCGTGGGCTGCACACCCAGCTTCCTCGCCGCCGGCGCCCACTGCATGGCCCGCCTGATGCTGCGCAAAGGCGACTGGAGCCCGGCGCACGTCTTCTACTCCGGCTACACGTATTCCCAGCTCCGACAACTGCTGACCACCGTACTGGAGTGCTGCGAGGATCCGCAAAAGCACCACACGGCCGTCTTTGAGAAGTACGTCGACAAGCGGTACAAGCGGGCATCGACGTTTGTCGCGACCGAGATGCAGAAGGGCTTTCAGCTGCCCGGCGTGTCGCGCCCGACTCCAGCTGCGCCGTACGACGCCAGCTTTGCCCGTCTATGGTGATGCTGCGTTCTCCAGCTAGATGGTGGAGACAACCATCCGCCCCGACCCGCCGCAGCTACCACGTGACCCTGCGGCAAACCCGACCGGTTGCAGCGAACAGCTTTCGCTGTGCTGACCGACCCGACAATCCTACCCGAACCATGTTTTCCGGTTAACCACGAACAACAACAACAAAGGATGGTCCGAAGTATGGTTTATTATGTGGGCATTTGGCAACGACCCGGAACGAACGAATGACGACATGAACAATGTGTAATACCCCGGTCTTCCAAAGCGCATCTTTTACAAGCAGGCCCCTCTTCCTTCCGGTCGGTCGGTCGGTCTGTGTTCGGCTTTGGAGATCACATCTTTCACTGCGTGTTCCTTTCCATCATCATCAGGTCTCTAAGGTCCTTCCTTCTTTCGGTGGATGGAGGGGCCTCTCTCTCTCTCTCTCTCTTTTCTCAAGTATGTCACTCAGGCGAGCGAGCAACGGTGTAAACAGGCGTCTTCATTGGAGGTTCATCCTTTTTTTCTTCTGAGGATTCCGAAGGCGGTCGGAGGACAGGCTACCCGCTTTCACATAGCTTTGTGGTTGTTGATAGGGTTGGGTAGCGAATAGATGATGATTACTTTGTTGTAGCCATGGGCAACCCGTCGAACCTGGTTCTCACATCAGCCACGCCACATTCCATTATAACTACTATTGTAGTAGTCATCCACGGGCGCCCGTGCTGACTGACTTCTACATTTAGCCTACTACTGTACTAGCTAGGTTGTTGTATGTGCGTGCACCCTGATCTGACCCCGCCGAGGACCCGAGATGTGTGATGAGAGCGAGCTCGCTGCTTCGGCTTTCGACCTCTTCGACCGACCGAACCCGCCAGCTCCGTAACTACTAACGTCGGTTCCTGCAGCTAACAACCCACCTTTCTCTCGCCCTCTGAACTTTTCCACCGTCCGATCTTCCTTCTCTCACAATCCTTAACCAGCCGACCTATTCCGTACACGTTGTAAGTCATACACCCTTTGCTGTCGTTTATTTCACTTGTTATCGGCAGAAGGGTTCGGCTCGCTGGCGGTTGGGTGTTTTAACTACTACCCGACCAAGGCCGGATCCCCACCCTCAGCTGCCGCGTGAGAGTAGTAAGAGCGGGCATATTCAGGACCGATCTTCTGTTACCGAATAAATAAATATTCGAGCTTCTGGAAGCGCACGAGATCGGACATTTTCCTTCTACATTCCCCCTGCTATCTACAAACACTGTCATCTACATCCATTGCCCTCGTAAGCGTGGAAGACTTCAGACGATCGAGTCTCTCTCAGACTGACCCATTGAGTGGAGAACAGCTATCAACAACATACACACACCAAAACCATGTCTCAGCAACCCGTCACCGTCCCTACCGCCTCCCTCCACGGCAAGGTCGCCCTCATCACCGGCGCCGGCCGCGGCATCGGGCGCGGATGCGCCATTGAGCTGGGCAAGCGCGGCTGCAGCGTCGTCGTCAACTACGCCAACAGCAAGTCGTCGGCGGATGAGGTGGTGGCAGCGATCGAGGCGAGCGGCACGGGGGCCAAGGCCGTCAGCATCCAGGCCGACGTCAGCAAGGTCAGCGAGATCGAGCGCCTGTTCCAGGACGCCAAGAAGCACTTCGGCAAGATCGACATCGTCATGAGCAACTCCGGCACCGAGTCCTGGGACAAGACCGAGGACATCACCGAGGAGAAGTTCGACCACGTCTTCAACCTCAACGCCCGCGCCCAGTTCTTCGTCGGCCAGGCCGCCTGGAAGCACCTTGAGAACAACGGCCGGCTCATCTTGATGAGCTCCATCGCCGCCGGCCTGCTCGGTGTCAAGGACCACTCGCTCTACAACGCCTCCAAGATGGCCGTCATCGGTATGATCAAGGCCTTCGCTACCGACTTTGGCGCGCGCGGGATCACCGTCAACGGTGTCGCCCCGGGTGGTATCAAGTCCGACATGTTCGTACATCCTTCGCCCCACTTCTTTTCGGCTTCCTCTGCTAACACCTTGCCATCAGGTTCGCGCAGAACGCGTGGAGGTAACCAATACCTTCCCTGGACCTACTGTAACTTCCTCAGCTAACACATCGTCAATCAGGTACATCCCAGGCGCCGGCCCCAACCTTTCGGCCGACGTCATCGAGAAGGGCATGGCCGACAACTGCCCATTGGGACGGATCGCCTTGCCAGAGGACGTGGCCCGCGTGGTGGCTTTCCTCGCCTCGGGAGACGGTGGCTGGGTCAACGGTGAGCACACACTACGGCAGCATCTACTTGCAAGTCATCGGTACTAACATATCGCTCAGGCCAAGTCATCACCATCTCGGGTGGCTCTTCCCAGTAAACGTCCGACTCGAACGAGCGTTGATGCAGCAGCTTTGGAGATTGGATACGATGGTACTGTGAATAGTGGACATGGAGCAAATATAGTGCTGGAATAGATAAAAAAGGAATCCATAGTCGGCACGTATCGAATGGATGGTTTGATGTCATCCATGACTGAGGCTTGCAGTGTTGTTCGAGAGCTAGACCCCTTACTTGTCGCTGCTCAACGTCGAGAACGCCAAGTATGTATCACTCGAGACACTGTCCGAGGGTTGAAGATGCTGTTAAGCAGAGCACGCTCGCGAGCTCGTTTCTCGTCGAGTCTCTAAAACACGACTGCATCCCATCCGCCGCCGCAACGACTCTTCCCACGCAGCGACATTCGATTTAGCATCCATTGAGGGACACAACGACCGCCCACGAGACCTCGCCGTAGAAGAGTGGAACGTCGAACAGTTTGCGTGAAGTGAGAGGATGTCGACCACATCTTTCGAGTCTCGTTGTAAGTGGTTTGCGTCTGGTTCGAGTCCGCAAAATGGGGTAGTCCTCCGCATGGACGTACTTGTCAGCGTTTCCACGTGCAGTACAGCCATTTGTTTTTAGTATCTAGCATGTATGTAGGTACGGAGGCGTGGTGACATTCTATGTGTAGTAGCATCGCATTGGTCGTTTGCTAGGAGGTATATACCTACATAGTAGGTTTACTCATCGATGTTTCGATTTCTCACTAGATCAACATGTTTTGACTCTACTGCCCTTGCTGTACTGCATCGCCGAATCCCGGCCGGGGCGTCCGGATCGAGAACTCGATCTTTCAACTCGTTCCATCCTACACCATCCACCAGCTATATCGAAACCAAGAGCATGCACATCCTGGTAAGCCTGATATCCATGGATCCTCTGAGGTTTGTCGGAACGTCACATTGATCGAGACAGGTCACCAACGACGACGGGCCGCCCTCAGCGGAGTCGTCACCGTACGTCCTCCCATTCGTGCAAGCGCTCGAAGAGGCCGGGCACACCGTCTCTGTCATCGTGCCCAACACGCAACGGTCCTGGATCGGTAAAGCACATATCGTCGGACAAGACGTCCAGGCGACCCACTACTGGCCCCCCAAAACGAACCCGGACACCCATTCGGATGCCGCGTCGACGCCTAACGACGGCAAGCACCCCTGGGTCCTGGTCAACTCCACCCCGGCGAGCTGCGCCCAACTCGGTCTGAGCGAGTACTTCTTCCAAGACCGCGGACGCCCCGACCTCGTCATCTCCGGCCCGAATTACGGCCGCAACACCACCGCGGTCTTCGCCCTTTCCTCCGGCACCCTGGGCGCAGCCCTGGAGGCGGCCGTGTGCGGGCACCGCGCCGTCGCCCTCTCCTTCGCCTTCTTCGACCGCCAAAACGTCCCCGACGTCGTGGCCGAGAGCTGCAGGCACAGCGTCCGGGTCTGCGAGTGGTTGGCCCGCAACGGCCGATGGGACGACGGCAACCTCTTCAGCGTCAACGTCCCGCTGAAGGCCGGCTGCTCCGGGTCCAAGGTGGTGTGGACGAAAATGCTGCAGAATTCGTGGCAGCAAGGCGCGTGTTTCCAAGAACTCCCGTCGGCGTCGGTCGTCGACGATGCGGCGCACGAGGAGGCGAAGCTCCGACGGCAGGAGAGCCGTGGAGCAGGTGGCGCCAGCGGCAGTGCGACGCCTGCTTCGAACGGCCGTTGGAAGCAAAGGCATTTCAAGTGGGCTCCGCGGTTCACGGACGTGTACGAGACGGTGGAGAAGGCTGGGCCGGGGTCTGACGGTTGGGCGGTCAAGGAAGGGGAGACGAGCATTACGGCGATCAAGGCGAATTTCATGCACGTCGAGCCTTGGGAAGGGGAGGTCAAGCTATAGCGATATAGTGTAGCTGTGCCGAAGCAAAGAATCCCCTGGGCGTATCTGGAATGTTAGAGATACATTAGGCCCTATGTGTACAAGACTTCCCAGGGACTTAGCAGACATGCATATTTTGGAAAGATGCTGGATATCAAAATACTCATCAGCCGAGCGTGTAGCAACAACAATCAAATCCACCCTCCATCACTCCAAATCCCCCCACCCAGCACCGTCCACGACATTCTTCTCATAATCCTCCGCCTTGCCAAGTTTCCTCACATTTTTCGCCCCCTCAACCCGATCCTTATTCTTCTCCACCAGCTCCACCCTCGCCAAATTGCTATAGAAATTCCTCACCCGATCGTGCGCGACGACTTTCTTCGGATCGAAGCGCGTGACCTGCAACCCGGCCATGCTCGTCGCCCGACTCAGCGCCACGTACGCCTGGCCCTTCTCGAACACCTTGCCGAGGTCGACCTTGACGCGCTCCAGCGTCTGGCCCTGCGCCTTGTGGATCGAGAGCGCCCAGGCGAGGATGAGGGGCACCTGCGAGCGCGAGGCTTGGACCTCGCCGTTCGGGAGCTCGACTTTCCACGTTTCCGGCTGGCAGAGGAGGTCCCGGGATGTGCCGTCGGCGATGACGAAGCGGACGACGGGGAATTCGCGGGTGGTGCTGATGACTCTGTTCCTTGCTTTCTGTTCGGCCAAGACTGCTAGCGGGACGTCGTTGTTGATACCGCCGGATGAGGTGAGCGGATTGGAGTCATTCTCGGAGTAGCTGTCGAACTTCTCCTCTGACATGAAGCCGAGTACCCGCCCGATGGAGCCGTTGACAAGGCTCTCGTCCACGTTCTTGATCAGCATGACCTGCGCGCCTTTCTTCAACGTGGTGAGCTCCGGCGCCATGCAGTTCGACAGGAGCTTGTCACGCTGCAATTTGTCGACGATCGCTCCGCCATCTCTGGCATCAAAGGTGTAGGATTGGCCTTGCAGCATGTGGAGCCGCGTAGAGTTGGCGCGATCGACCTCGTTGCGAGTAGGGAAGAGCTCTGTAGCCTCGAGGTCATCTTCGAATTTGAGCGGACGGCTGAGGTTCTGAAAGGCTTTGATCGACGATTGCGTCAGGCGACCTTCGCGCATTTCGTTGAGCATGCCAGCAAAGACTGATACGTGTAAGTATGCGATCAGGTAATGTGGGATAACGAATCGACTTACTAGGATCTTTCTGACGGAACACATGGTGCAGGCCAATCGTGTGTTCGATGGTCGTGGTCCACGTAGCCGCGTCGAATGCGAACCGCGAAACACGCCCAGAGTCGGGCACAGGTGGTAGTTGGAAAAAGTCGCCAGTGATGATCAGCTGGATCCCACCAAACGGCCTGCCGTTATTCCTGAGCTGCCGTGCGATGGATTCAAGCTTGTCAAACAAATCCGCGTCGACCATCGATACCTCGTCTATGATCAACACTTTCGTCCGCATCCAACGGTGTTTCGCCTTCTGATTTTTCTTGATCTTGCGAACCAACTCCGTCGCATCTTCCTTGCCCAGCCCGATACCAGCAAAGCTGTGGAGGGTCACGCCGCCAACATTGCATGCAGCAAGGCCAGTCGATGCTGTCACCGCCACCCGATCTGGCTCTCGCTTGTACTTGTTGCGTAGCGACGAGATGATCTCACGCAATAGAACCGACTTGCCCGTACCCGCCGAGCCGGTGAAGAAGACGCTGCTCTTCTGCTCCGTCACCAGATCTAGAACGTGTTGCTGCTCCTCGCTCAAGAAAACGCGCGCCAGTCGTGCACGCGAGGTCTTTGCCTTGTGCATGTCTTCTTCCGTGCCCTCATTCTTCTTGACCTGCGTCTTCCTGTTTTCCTCTCGCAGCTTCTTCTGCTGCTCCTTGATCGCGCTTGCGGTCGTGTTCCATGGGTACGTTGACTTCTTACTCTCATTTGCCTGTGGCGTAGATTCATAAGCACTTCGTATTTTCGACTTCGTCGATGCGGTTGAGTGGGATGATGATTGCGTTCGTTGGGCCTCGTCGATCCCCTGCGTCTGCCACGGAAGCGTTCGACGCTTTGCAGGCTGGGGTGGCGGAGGTCCGTTCTGTTTAGCTTGCACAATGTTCGGCGGCTGATACCCATATCGATGAATAAGCTGAGGGTTTGCAGCGCTGAAGTGCTCCAATGGTGAGGATGACCACGGAACCTCACGACTGCTGGATGGGGCGTGCTCTGTCGGCGCACGATGTGTTGAGCCATAGGCGGAATCTGCAGGCACTGACTGGCTGACCTGCACGTTTTGTTGCTTCGGCAGGGTCGGGTAGAAGACTGGCTTCTGCCCTTGCTGAGGCGGTCTTGGTAACGGTGGGTAGCTTGCTTTGGGTTCCTCCACGTCAAGATCGATGTCGCTGTCGAAGTCGTTTTCGTCAAATTGTATCACTATTGGCTTCTTCTGCGAACCGGGCTCATCTTCGAAGGAGCCATCCAGTGCTTTCGCCAGCCCGCTCGCCGTCCTCTTGATGCCGCTGGCAGCTTGGTGCCGAGGTTGGACGCTACCCGCACCATTGTATACGGAAACAGAAGCCGGTTTGAGAGGGTTGCGATAGCTTGGGTTGACCGTTGACTGGCTTGCAGGCTTCTGGGAAGCAGGCTTGGCCGGGCTGGTGCTGAAGAAGTTCTGGGACGAAGCCTGGGCGCGCGCGTTTTGCTGCTGGCTGTGCTTCTGCACCGCCCCTTGAAGCATGACAGCAGACGTCTGAACGCTTCGTGTCGTCCGTGACGGGTGGGGGCGGAGGTGGAGGTGAGGTGGTGGTGTCGAGGAGACGTGCACGGTGCGGGGACGAGGAATGAGGGCGGCGGCGGCGAGTCGCTTCGTACCCGGTCCGACGCTGCGTCCGCTGAGCATCCAGTAGTGGAGGATGCACAGTGTCAACAGAGCTGCGCCGACGCCGATGTACGCTGGTGCGTCGCATATGGCCATCCGTCGGTTTGCCTCAGGGACAGGAACGGCTACTAGCTATCTCTGCCTGAGGCGGACGCGATTCGCACCAGACGCGCTATCGCGATACTGCATTAGCGGTCTTGGCAAGGCTCACTTTTCGCCTCGTCTGGACACTGGAAGTAGAGAAACATGATCAATTCATCGTCCTGGTGTCGCAAACTCGGTCATGGCACTCTATATTCCGCCTCGTCTTTGCTGAAGACGCTGCGGTGAGACTGTCTATTACCTTTGTTATACCAGCCCAACATGTAGGCTACTCCGTGCAGCATCTTACTTCTTACCTAGGTAGGTATGTATACTGTATACATTCCAAGTCCTTATAGCTACCTTAATGTGCCTGATCATAACCACAGTAGGCACTTGATATAGGTCTTTGTTATCACGTGATCGCGGAAACTTCCCCGCTTATCGAGACTTTCCTCAATCCGAAGGCGAACAAGGCAGCCAGCCGGTAGTGATGAATACCTTATAGCGCCTTTGAGAACAAAGGTTAGGTACTCGATTGAAAGAAGCGTCAAGACTCGGGTCCTATCGATATGGCCACGTCTTGTAGTCGGGTGTCCGTCCTTGTGAAGCGTCTCCTGACTCGTGCTGGCGAGGCAGTCTTGCAAGGTGGAATGCAGCCAGACGGGATGGGACTTGCCTTCATGATTCATGCCACGTTTTGTCAGCCTCGTGGACCCTGATCGGACTGAACGACCTCATCTTATCACGACTTCCTTTCACATTCCATCTTCCGTACAATCACACACTGCCAAACATGGTCCGCTTAGCACAACTTCTTACGGGCGCCCTCGCCGTGGTTGGCGGTTCCGCTGCATCCGCCGTCCTCGATCTCGTCCCGTCGAACTTTGACGACGTCGTTCTCAAGTCAGGCAAGCCAGCGCTGGTTGAGTTCTTTGCACCATGGTGCGGCCACTGCAAGACCCTCGCTCCAGTCTATGAAGAGTTGGCGGCCAAATTCGAATATGCCAAAGACAAGGTCACCATCGCCAAGGTCGATGCCGACGCTGAGAAAGACCTCGGACGGCGGTTCGGTGTGCAAGGGTTCCCAACATTGAAATGGTTCGACGGCAAGAGTGCCACCCCGGAGGATTACAAAAGCGGGCGAGACTTGGAGAGCTTGAGCAAATTCATCTCAGACAAGATCGGCGTCAAGCCGAAGGAGAAGAAGGCCACGCCGAGCCCGGTTGAGATGTTGAATGACAAGACTTTCAAGGAGCAGATTGGTGGCGACAAGGATGCCCTTGTGGCTTTCACTGCCCCGTGGTGTGGCCGTAAGTTGTTTCTTATGTATATCTCTGCCGGAAGCCGTCACTAACCTTGATCCCAGACTGTAAGACCCTTGCTCCCACCTGGGAGAAGCTTGCCCAGGACTTCGCCTCCGAGAGTGGTGTTCTTGTCGCCAAGGTCGACTGCGAGGCCGAAAACGCCAAGTCTACCGCACAAGAAGCCGGTGTCAAGAGCTACCCGACCATCAACTATTACCCAAAGGGTAGCAAAGACCCGGTTCCGTACCAAGGCGGCCGCTCCGAGAACGACCTGGTCAAGTTCATCAACGAGAAGGCCGGCACGCACCGTGCTGCCGGCGGCGGCCTCGACGCCCTCGCCGGCACCATCCCCAGCCTGGACGAGCTCGTCTCCTCCCTGAAGACGGGTGGCGACAAGGCCTACCAGGAGTTCGAGAAGGCCGCCGGTGCGATGCAGGGCAAGTACGCCGAGTACTACGGCAAGGTCGCGAAGAAGGCCGAGGAGAACCAGGGCTATGTCGAGAAGGAGCTCGGCCGGCTGCAGGGTCTGTTGGCCAAGGGCGGCCTGGCGCCGGAGAAGATCGATGATCTCACCAGCCGGTCGAACATCTTGAACCGATTCAAGGGTGGCGAGCACGCCAAAGAGGAGCTCTGAGGGACGAAATGTCAAATCGGCGTGGTTACTGCTTACGAGACTTTCGGCGCTGGTCGGTCGGGTCCACGGCAGGTGGCGGAGGGCCGGAAGTAACTGTAAGCTAGGGCATTCATGCACGAGTGGTGTATGTGATGCTACGGTATGTCTGTTCGTCTCTTCTTATGCATGCCGCTCGTTGATGGTGCCTCTTTCCATGCCACTCATTGATGGCTTCACTGTGACGTTCGTTTGCACTGACCGCAGCTTGTGATGGACTCGGCGGAGGTTCAGTACGTTGTCGTCGTTGAACCCCTGGGTGGTCAAACGCCGAAGTGGCGATGATCTCGCGCGGGTGAAAAGAGGCGATTCCCGGGTTTTGGTGAAGAAAAATGATGTCGCTTTAGTAAAGAGAGAGGATGGCGCGGTGGTGGGAGATTTCGGATCGCGTTGATGAAGAGGCTGTCGATCGCGTCGGTGAAGAGGTTGTCGATCGCATTGGTAAGGAGCTTGTCGATGCTGTTGGTGAAGGGGCTGTCGACTGCACTCATGAAGAGGCTGTCGATCGCGTTGGTGGGAGGCTGTCGATTGCGCTCATGAAGAGGCTGTCGATCGCTTCAGTGAGAAAGGCTTCTCGGCCTCGTTGGTGAAGGGGCGGTCGGTCGGGTTGGTGGAGAGGTCGTCGGTGAAGAGGTTGTCGACCGCCTTGATGAAGGCTTATGGACTCGACCGCGATGTGATAAAGGGAGTTCTCTTGTTTATCTGTCCGACTACGGCCAGCCGTCGTGACGCGTGATGGATGGTGGAGTGGTTGCGGGCGCAAGACGTTCAGGTAAGAGTTTCTACCCTGTTGACAATTCCTTGCACTGACGAACATGTCTCGGTAGGTATGCGATTGTCCATCTGTTACGCAGCCTTTTCGATACGGTTTGCCACCTGGCCTAACGTATCCCGAGGGATGAACAGGATGTCCCTTCTCGCCTGGGATGTGTTCGTCGGAGGCGTCACGGACTCCCCCTTCGCAACGTGGATGTGTTCCGCTGAAGGCATCGCTAACTCCCCCTTCGCGACGTACCCCGAACGATCAACAGACTGTCCCTTCTCACCTGTTCACTCACTCTTCCCTGGCAAGTATTTGCTCAAGGCATCACGAACTACCCTGTCGCGATGTACCCCTGAACACTCAACAGGGCGTCCCCTCTCACCTGTTCACTTGCTCCCCTGAGGTGTGTTCGCTGAAGGCATTGCTAATCTCCCCTTCACGACGCACATCGAAACGGTCTTGCCGCTGCTGTCGCTGGTGTCTCGGTTAGACCTGCTTGGTCGATCGAGAGGCATACAGGGGGGCTCGTTTGCCGTTCAGTCACATGCCCCCGACCCCGTACGTCACGGGAGCTTTCGGACTCGCTCTATGGCCAGAAGATTCCGGCTTGTGTGACGCTCGGATGTGGGCCTCAGTCAAACACTTGCCAAGACCCACCTGCCAAAATCGCTTCGTTTCCGGGGGCAACAGCTGAGATTTGCATCAACAACCTTCGCTCACCTGCTCTCCTACACCCTCACGCCCTCACACCAGTCATCCTTACACGCTTCGCAGCATTGTAGCCTCACAGCATCTGCTACCACAAGCATCCCATCATCAAACAGGTATGTGCGCGAGAGTGAAAAGGGGCACCTCAGGAACCTCACTGACGCGTCAGCCTCACCTCGAGCAGACCAGACGTCAACGATGGACAACTCTCCCTTCAAGAAGCTCGCGAAGGAGCTCCGCTTCATGATCTGGGAGAAGGTCGTGATCGAGCCGTGCCCGATCGTCATCTGCAGCGACAAGATCTGTGCCTGCGTGGGCTCCAAGGGCGAGGGCTACTGCGACCAGAGCGAGCAGTGCGTCACCAAGACGCAGATTCTGGAGAACCTGCCGCGCACCTGCCGCGTGATCCGTGAGGAATGCCTGCCCATCTTCCTCAAGAAGAACCAGTTTCATTTCACGGCTATCACGCCGAGGCGTAAGATCAATCGCACCTACCATGCATGCGTCAACCTCGGGGTCGCTGGGCGTAAGTTCACTCCCGCGCAAAATTCACAGCTTGTGGTACAACACACACATCTAGGCAACGCGCTAACTCTGAACCCCTTTCGCTGCCGCAGGTAGTCTCTACTCGACCAAGATCAACAAGATGAAGGATGTCGTCTTCGACATCGGTCTGTACCACGCCGAGGCCACGGACCCGAAAGACCTCTCTTACGCATTCCACATCCTCAAGTACCTGAAGGAGAAGATGATCACGGCCGACGGGACGCTGATGGTGGTGATCACGGTCGACTTCCTCGACGTCGGCATGGTGGAGGAGCCCATCGTGCTCGACTTCATGCTCCCCGTCGGTGACGCGGCCGGCTGCGGCGCCGAGATCGATCGCGTCGTCGAGGAGTGCATCGCCGCCAACAAGGAGATGGCCGAGGCCGGGGCCGCCAACCCGGACTGGGGCCTGGGCTTCGTCGCCGGCCGCAAGGAGTACGAGCAGGTCGGGGCCACGATGAAGTGGTTGGTTAGTGAGATGTGAGGTTCCTGCGCGCAAGCGGGAAACCTCGTCGCCCCTCTCGATGCGTGGAAGGTCTGGCTGAGATCCTGGGGTCCTCGTTGGGGTATCGCCTGGGAGGAGTAGATAGTCGAGAGGGGGTTTAAATGAAATACGATTTTTGAACTGCGTGTCTCTGTTCTCGTGCCTCATCCCACACTTGCCGCCTATTGACACGGTAACGACGCTCGGTGTAGAGGCATGAACTATGAGTAAAGTCTCGGAGACGTGTACGTGACTCTACCTACTCGCTTTGTTCTAACTGTCTTTGTGCTGTTCATCCCCACCACAAAGCGTCGTTGTCATGCAGCCACATGGGGCCATGCCTGCACGCACCCGAAAGCACACGAGGCGACGAGATCGAGTCTGAGTCCGTCCCGAAAAGGAAGGATGTCACGGCATGTGGCACGCCGACGACGGTGGAATGCATGGCGTGGCGGTGCCGGACCGGCCCTCGGTGGATGAACACATGAACCGGCGTGGTGAGATGGATCTTATCTTCGGCCAACCGTTGACGATGTTACCAAACGTATGCTACGCAGACCACCGCCGAGGACCGTCCATTGTCTTCTCCAGACTCGTTATCAGTAAGTGACTTCTCTTCTATATCTCTATGAACCTCCCCGACTCTCCTCTACTCCATGTTCCTCCCATTCATCACCCTCCATGGATAAGACTTATTGCGCATGCCCTTTTGGACCCTGAGATTTGAACCTAGACCGAAACACTTACGACATAGAAAAGACGGGCCGGAGCAGACCGCGTCGCCGCCGTCGTCGGCCGTAGCGTCAGAGCGAGGGTGCCCGCTGTTCATCGGCACGAGTCCACAAAGAATTTTCCTTGCGCTCACCGCGCCGCGCCCGCGCGTTGTGGGCACGAGGGCAGTAGTGGGGACTGACAAGGACCACTCCTTCTTAATTCTCGTCCGCATTTCCAATTTCCTGCAGGTTGCAACAGATACCACAGATATGTTGGTGCCACGCTCCTCTAAGTACTCGACTTCGCCGGACGGAGCGTTCGAAGAGAAGTGTGGGCGAAGACATCTCAGGAAGGTAGCGGTGCCGAAGACCTCTGAACACAAGGCATTGTCGAAGACTATCTCGTCCGTGCAGACCGAAACCGCGCAGCCAAACGAGACCAACGAGACCAGCTCGAAACCGGTGGCCGTACCGACACCCGGACGAAGTCAGGCTGGCCGCTCACACACGATGTCTATGCGGTCACGCAGATCACACTCTGGGACCCGGAAAGCGGCTACAGGAGTACATGACCCAGACGCGCTGCCTCCGGCCGTGGCCGCGCTGCTGGCCATCACGGCGATACCGCCTCGCCGATCGAATCGAACACGCCGGAAGACGGTGGGACAGACGCAGATGTCAATCGACCAGCTGGTTCAGGAATGGAAGAGCGACGATACTTCACGGAACAGCTATGGCAGCAGTCCGGCGTTGAGCATGTTGCTGGAATACTCGGGACATGCGGAAGGCCAGCTCGCTGCGTCCGCCGACAGTAGCGTCGAGGGAGTCGCTCTACACGGTCGGTCGATTTCAGCCGAGAGTGTGCCGTCTCTTGAAGCGGATGAGCGGTCATTGTTGTCTTTTGGCAGCCAGTTGACTCCGGAGTCCTTACAGAGCAGGAGGTCGACCGGCAACATCAAGCGAGACCGGCCACGCTCGCACGCGAGTACGGAAGACTCTTCTTTCGACCACCCTTTGGTTCCTTTCCCACGTGGTGACGACGACGACTTCACCTTCTCGTTGCACGACAATAGATCGATAAAACCCAAGCCGAGGTCATCTTTCACGTCTAATCTCACAACCTCGCTCAAGGCGCTCAAAAGTGCGGCGATCAACTCCATATCATCCTTGAGTCTAGGAAACCCAACAACACCAGACCTCAGATCAGCCTCCCCCCAGTTCTCCGATGAAATGCTCTGGTCGCACCCTTTCCTCTTCCCCCGCTTCAGCTCAGAAATCCGGCCCGACATCCAAGGCACCCCAACACAGGCGCAAAGACGATACCTGAACCCAGCGCCTCCGACCTTCGAAGAACAAGAAGCTCCATTCCAACAAGCGCTGCACGCCCCCTTCCTGGCCGAACACTCCCACCAAATGACCGGCACCGCCCACGAGATGCAATCCTACAGTCTCGGGAAGCGAAAAGCCAGCCAGAACAGGCGTCCCGCTGCTGATCCACAGTCCGAAGCAAGTCGCTCGCTCCCCGCGGCCGCCGGCGTCCGCCAACGCGAGCCCCGGGAGAACAGCGATTTTCTAAGAGTCGTGGTCCTGGAAATGAACATGCGTCGTCAAGGGAAACTGGAGACGGGTCGTGCGCGGATGTGCTTGCCGCCGAGACAGGTGAGCGCGGTACCGGACGAGATGGCGTGTAAGGTTCCCAGGCGGTGGCGGGGTGAAAGCGCTAGTTACTGATGATGACACAAACCTGGTGACTTGGTTTCAATCACGATGAAATGAGAAATGTGATGTTAGACCGGACGGGGAGCGGTTGAGCGAAGATGATGGGTTACAAGACGTACATATACCGTAGGCACTCTTCACATTTGGCATGTCGGCCGTCCGCCATTCCGAGACGTCCTGTCCCATCGACTTCGATAGGTTATCTCGAGTGCTGTCCATGAAAGTCAGCACGTCAACGTGAACGTCGCCTGCACTAAATCAATCGCGCGTTTCCACGCTTGGCGGATCAAGATGATCCAATACTTCAGCCTGGTATCCCTCAGAGATCACAAACCTCCCGTCTAGTAACAAAGTCGTGAAGTCCTGCAAATACGTCACAAGAAGAATGTAGTCAGGCAGGGGAATAGAGAATGCAGTATGATATACAGGAGACACGTAAGAAAGCTGTTGATTCATCGGTCGCCACTCCAGCTATCGAACACTAGTACGTCAAAAGGGGCGTGGAAATGTTTGAGGTTAAAGGTGATCTGTTGCGCCTCCCCAATCCGGCGCTGCGTATGGAGGGGCGAGCGCGAACGTACGACAGTGTCTTCGTTCCTTTTTGCTGGTCATGGGTGGTTTCGCGTTCAAGAAGCCATGGCGCGCTGACCGGGACGGCCGCCTTTCTTCGACTTGTTTCCTACAGTGCTCCACCCGTCGTCCTCCATCGCCTGTGCGCTCGTCTCCGTGTTCTGGGCCGTCGTCTCGTCTTTGGACACCTCCCTCACCACTTCCTGTGGCTTCGTCTCCTTGTCGCCGACGATGGTGCCGTTGGCCGGGGCGTCGACAACATCCTGCTCACCGTCTTGGGTCTCTTGGGCTGCGGCGTCTTCTTCGTCACGCTGCAGGATACTGAAACTTGGACGGTCTCTCTGGGGAGCCTCGCCGTTTTCTTTGACTCCCTGCTTACTGCCATTCTGCGAGCGAGAGGGTCGGCGGTTGCCGCGAGGTCCGCTGGTGGTAGGCGACGTCACTTTATCTTCTTCTTGGGCTTGGCCTCGGTCGGCACGGTCGGCACGTGCAGCTCGGGCCGCAGCATCCTGCGCTGCCTTCGCCTCCCTGGCCTTATCATCGCTCTCCTTCTTCTCGCGGATTGCGACCTGCCTCTTCTCCTCGAGTGCACGGTCACGAGTGGCGGTATCGATGGGTTTAGCCGCACCGAACGGCGAAGCCTTCGAGTCAGACCCGCTTGGGTTTGCGGTATCCTGTTCGGCGGTGGATACCGTGCGTTTGGCCAGGTTGAGGCGCGGCCGCTCCTTGGGTGCCTGCACAGCAGGCGATGTGGGCGCTGAAGCGTCAGGGGTTGCTGCGGGGGATGCATCGGCCTTCATCTTGGAACGCCACTGGTTGTCCTGCTCGGCCGCTGTGGGCGCACGTTCTACAGGCGGCCGGGCCTCGAATTCTTTTCGTGGCGGCCTAGAGCCTGCGTCTGATCGGCCCTCACCCCAGGCTGGGCTTTGCCTTCTCTCAGTAGGGCCGCCCCCTTCTCTCAATCTCCCGCCGTCGCGGACTGGTGGAGCCGCCGATGGAGCAGGAGACAGAGGCCCCTTGCGTTCCCAGTTGGAAAAGTCTCTCACCTTGCCATCTCCTTCAAAGAAGCCGGGGCGTCTGCTGCCACCGCGCTCACTGCCAGCGTCCGACATATTGTCAAGATTACGGCTAAATCCGCGGTTCGATGGTTGGCGGGTGTTTTGTGGGAGATCGGGTAAAGGTCCCTTTCGCGACCAGTCGGAGAAGTCACGGTTGGAATCCGCGCGATCCTTGGCTATCTGGAAGTCAGCATTGGACCAGTAGCACAGCGTGCCTATAAGACTCACGTGGTTCCGCAACGCTGATCTTGATGTTGCGTCCCATGAAGTTCGTCTCTGACCGCGTGAGAGCATTCTTGAGCCCGTCAAGCGTCGCAAACTCGACGTATCCGAATCCCTTCGGCTTGCGGTCAAGCTTGTCCTCCACTATGCGAACACTCGTGACCTGACAGTCCTGGAGAAAGCCTTCGACATCTACCTGCGTAACGTCATAGGCCAGGTTGCCCAGATGTGCAGTAAACGGTGGCTTGGTGGGAAGCGGCAATTGCTCGCGCTCGGAGAACCGTGGACGGTCTGCAAGCTGTCAGCATGCTCGTTATCCCGAAAACAACTCACAGCGTTTGCTCACCATAACTGGCGCCCCTGCCCTCCATGCCACTTCCGCCCCTCGCCTGGTCCCAGGCCGGCTGCGTGAACGCGCGCCTCTCGCCTGGCTCTCTGTCCCTGTCCCCGCCTCTATCTCTGTCTCTACCACCCGCCCCCCAACCCGACGGCACCGCCGGAATCGGCTGCGAGTCCATCTCGTCGGCCCATGACCCGAGTGATTGGTTCGTCAGGAACTCGCCCAGGTTCATCTTTTCCTGCTTCTTCTTGGGCGCTGCAAGTTACGTGTCAGCTGCACGTTGCCGCAGTCTTCCATGAATGAACTCGAGGCTAGATAGACTGCGCTCATCATATCGATGTGGTACGCACCCATGGTTGCGGTCGTGTGCGATCCACGCAATATCGTTGCGCGCGGCTCGTAGAATCAAGGAAACTATTCGCTTCCTCTTTCACTTGTTGCTTGCGTTGGTGAGCGCTATTTTCGCGCGCTCGTGTAGATGTCAAAGTATTTTGTGATCGTGTGTGATCCGATCAGCAGATATGTGTGGGCGAGCCCGTTCGTTGACGAGGATTTTTGGTAGCGCGGCGGCGGGGTCCGTGCGCGGGTGGTTCATCCGGAGCAAATAATTGCTGAACCCCCTACTTGTCGAGACACGAGAGCCACATCTGCTGTACACATCCCTTTCGATATCGGGCCAACGGCGACGGAATGATCTGAGGCGGCAGCATCAATGGCTCAGGAGCGACGCAATACGGAGACGAGGGATTCGGGGTTTGCTGTCATGGTATCCTCGCTCAAGGTTGGCGCGGTATGTGGTAAGTGTAGATTTCTGTACCAGAACCGATTCACCGTCTAGCCATCCCCCGTGACGCGATGCAGCGATTGAACTGCTAAGAGCTGCAATCACGGTATGTATGAAGGCAGTGTGCATGTGCTGCAGCATCAGAGAGGGATTTTCTACCCTTAGCCACTGCAGAGCAGATCTCGTCTAACTGAACGACCGCAGGTGGTGCGGGATTCCTATTCGGGGGCACTGCTGGAATCTTAAGAGGCACCACTCCACTTCTGTTTGCCACCGCATCCAGCATACAGACGTTCGCACTGGGTACCACATTCTGGACCTGTCGGACGAATTGCTTGAACGGATGGTTCAATGGCTCCTCAGCAACCCCGAGGGACCGCATCAAGGCTAGCACACTAGCCGGAGGACTGTCTGGTGCCTCCATTGCTCTACTCACACGAGGTTCTTCGAATCTCCTACCTGGCGCTGTCATGTTCTCGCTATTTGGTTGCCTGGGACAGATCACGTACAACAGGTTCAGTGCTCAGCCGGCAACGAAGCCAAAAGAGCCTTTCTGGAAACGGATGGCGCAGAAAAGCTGGAGTCCGGTGACAGTCATGAGTAACGAGGAGTATGCAGACATGCTTCGCGAGAAGATGTTGAAGGCCGATGTCGAGATCGCAGTGCTGGAAGACACAATCACGGCTTTGAGAAAGCAGCAACACGACGAGCAGCACGACGTCAAAGATGTTGGCAGGCCAACTGATAGCTGAGCCCGCGACTTCCATGCAGCCAAATAACGCCTCCCACCCTGGTCGAAGAGCGCTGGCGCTAGTCGTCCGGTCCGATGCCTTTCGGCTCCGCCCACAGAAATCAAATGCTGGCGTATCTGAGAGCTTGGCATCTGCCGTTGAACCGGTCTCATCGGCTCATACAACAGCTCGTCCATATAGAATCTGCGCAACAGGCGCCAAACAATTACGTACAGCTTCCGCAGACAGGACCTCAGCTCTGAGCCGGGTCACAGCACTGCAGAAGCACGCCTGCCAAGGTCGAGGCCCGAAATGAGCAGACGAAGACCTTCCCTTCCCACTTGCACCTTTGGCAGAGATTCGCCAGAGGGAGTCATGTTGTCCGCGTTCGAGGCATTGAAGGCGCTCGAGTTGATCTCCCTCGTCCAGCGGCGTGGGATTACTACATGGTGTTTGAGTGGCCCTCACGGTCACTCAATCGTAGAGGGAGGTTCAGTGACGGCTGGCGATCACTGGTGTTTATCACCCAGATAACGGTTTGATGGACGAGGCTCTCTAGCCGCCCTGTCAACGAATGTCGGAGTTATACAGAAAATTGGGTCTTCATGGAACGCAGAAGGGCCGTGGCGGAGCACGACCTTTCGGGTCATAGATGCAGCTATCTCGACTTCGATACATTCTCTGGGAAGCAAAGCCCAGTCGCTGTTCTGGCGCTCGCAGTCATGTTTCAATTTCGTGCGCCGAATCGAAGTGCTTTTTCAGAAATGTGACAGAAGTCGTGGCTCTGACTTTCGAAGCATGTGACGTAGCACCGTAGCAGTAAACAACATTCATGTTGCTGAGATACCACGGAGAACCTCAAGGATTTCTTTGGCTATACTCAAAACTCGACCAGTACCCTACTCTTACGCTTGCAAACAGATGGTCCGACGATGACCACGAGGCTGCTGTCCTCGCGGCTCGCATCCTCCGCACGCGGCTCGCCCACTGCAGCCATACGAGTGACGCCGGCCCCAAATGTAGCATCTCTATATCACAGCAGCGCTCTGGCCGCGCCGAGACCCTTCTCGCACACTGCGCTGTCACGATCTACAGGCGTACTACGATCAGGTGCAAGATGGCCGCGACAACGGTCCTGGCCTTTCGGCAGCAACGCGATACACAATGTGCCGGCAGTACGACATGCATCCTTCGCCCGAGCGATACCCAAGCTGGCGATGAAGCTGATACGGTTACCTGCCATGTTCGGCGCAGCCATGATTGGTGGGGTGGCGTATCTTCAGTATCAGGCAGCTCAGGCCGGCACCTATGCCATGGATATGTTTGGCAGGGCTAAGGATACCGCTTCCGCGACTGCGACCGGGTTCTTGGAAGGCGCTGGAGACGTTTTCTCGCAGGTGGGCAGAGGATGGGGTAAGACGAAGGACGATGTGAGTGAGATCCAGATACCGCAGTGGATGAGGGATATCTATGAAGGCAAGGGACGACAGGAAGAGAGTGGTGGAGGTGGTAGTGGTGGTGGGCCCAAGGAACCGAAGCAGAGCAACGTCGGCACTGTGGGTGCTGGGGCTGCTATTGCCGGCGCTTTTGCGCTCAATGCTGAGGGCGAGGATGACAGAAGGTCCGAAGATGAGGCGGCAAGAGATGACCAGATGATGCTGCTCACACGCAAGATGATTGAAATACGGGCACTGCTGCAAACAGTTGGGCAATCCGATTCCATGACTCTACCGTCTATCGTGGTTGTGGGCTCGCAGTCATCGGGCAAAAGCTCTGTGTTGGAGGCTATTGTGGGCCATGAGTTTCTGCCTAAAGGATCGAACATGGTCACAAGGCGGCCTATCGAGCTTACGCTAGTCAACACCCCCAAAGCACACGCCGAGTATGGCGAGTTCCCTGCTCTTGGACTTGGGAAGATCACCGACTTCAGCCAGATCCAAAGGACACTGACCGACCTGAATCTGGCTGTCCCGGAGAAGGACTGTGTCTCGGACGACCCGATTCAGCTTCGTATTCATTCGCCGAACGTACCCGACCTGAGCTTGATCGACTTACCAGGCTATATCCAAGTCGAAGCGTTTGACCAACCAACGGAGCTCAAGACCAGGATACAAGAGCTTTGCGACAAGTACATACAGCCGCCGAACGTAATACTGGCCATCTCAGCCGCTGACGTGGATCTTGCAAACTCGACTGCTCTCAGAGCATCAAGGAGGGTGGATCCACGGGGTGAGCGTACTATTGGTGTGGTGACGAAAATGGATCTTGTCGATCCGATACGGGGCACGCAAATACTATCCGACCGAAATTACCCTCTACGGCTCGGCTATGTGGGTGTAGTTTGCAAAGTGCCACAAGAGTCCAAGTCTCTATTCTCGCGTGGCTCTGCAAACATCATGAGCGCCATCACCAAGAATGAGTCCGCTTATTTCAACGCGCACCCGGACGCCTTTGGCGTGAACTCCGAAGTTACCACTGGCACCCCCAGCCTACGCAAAAAGTTGATGCACGTCCTCGAGGCCACCATGTCTGCCTCTCTCGCGACAACGAGCGAGGCCATCCATCACGAGCTTGCCGAAGCGACCTACGAATTCAAAGTCCAATACAACGAGCGTACACTCAGCGCAGAGAGCTACCTGGCCGAGTCACTTGATGCATTCAAGCACTCCTTCAAGGGGTTCTCGGACACCTTTGGCCGAAGAGAGGTCCGTGATATTGTCAAGCATGAACTCGACGAGCAAGTTCTGAATCTTCTGGCCCAACGCTATTGGAACAGACCAGTGGAGAGTCTACGTCCCGTGAATCCAGAGACAGAAGGTGTTCAGGAGCCACTGGAGGCTTTGCCGAAGGCTGACCCGGAAAACCCGCTGTGGCATCTAAAGCTCGATGCTAGTACGTCAACTCTTACCAAGCTCGGCATCGGCCGCCTCGCCACAACCATTACCGCCCAAGCGCTTCAAGAAAGCGTGCAAAACCTGGTACAGCACAGCACATTCTCTGCGCATCCTTTTGCTGTTCACACCATCACGCAAGCATCCGAAAATATACTGCGCGACCTGAGTTACGATACTTCCGACGAACTGGAGATCTGTGTCAAGCCATACAAATACCGTGTGGAGGTTGGCGCGGATGAGTGGCGGCGTGGTAAGGACAACATTGCCGAAATCCTCAAGAACGAGTTGAAGGACTGCGAGACCGCTAGCAAGGTAGTTGAAGAGGAACTTGGTGGCCGTCGCAAAGCAAGGGATGTTCTGGCCTTCATCGACCGCGTGCGCAAAGGTGAGACCGTTCTGGAGGGTGACGGAATCGGAGGTGCGGGCGGCTTCTCTGCTTCGCTTCTTGTTAAAGGTCGTGAGGCGCTGTTCCTCAGAGATCGGGCGGACATTCTGCGAATGCGTCTCGCGGCTGTCAAATCGCGTCAGTGTTCAGACCCGAAGAACAAATACTACTGTCCCGAGGTCTTCTTGGATGCCGTTGCGGACAAGCTCACCTCAACCGCCGACCTCTTTCTGGATGCTGAGCTACTCTCGAAGTTCTATTACCAGTTCCCGAGGGTCTTGGAGCAACACTTCCGACAGCTAGACGATTCCACGATTGAGCGTTTTGCTCGTGAGGATCCGAAGATCAGGCGACACCTCGATGTCGTAAAGCGCAAGGACCTTCTGGAGCGTGTGCTCAAGGAGATGGAGAGTCTCCGACAGCTTGAAGCGAGGGAGAAGCGGAGCAGCAGTCGTGGTACGCAAACCGAGGAAGTGACTGGGAGGAGGAAAAGAGGGTGGGGCATATTCTGATGGGCTAGTTTGTTCGTGGATTTTCTAGGCGTTGGGTTACGATGGTTGCAAAGATACCAGAAGGCTTAATGTGTTTCGACAGGGGTTGTATCAAAGGGTTCCGCTCTGTCATGATACGAATTTCCTCACGTTTTCCTGTGGCGATTCGAGACTCGCTTCTACCAAACCCTACCAAGCCAAGCCGTTTGTCGCGCTGATCAAATGGAGAAGGTGAGCTAGCTACCAACGACTTTGTTCACGCAGGCATCGGGTGCTAGTAGGATCGCAAAAGGACGGATTACTCTTACATCCAGGATTGGGTAAGGGATGGGAAAGACAAGGCGCTCTCGCGGAATTTGGTAAGCATTCAAGATCCCGGAACAGTACAAAGGGAATGTCAAGTCCTACGTACAGAATCGAAGGGAGTTGGTCAGTAGCTAGGTACGTTATTATGGCCGCTGTTGATGGTAAGGTCACGTGTAGACATGTCAAGTCATGTGATGGAGCGAGCTTTGCTCATGCGCCGGAAACGATTCCGCGTTGGTCTGTTGATTTCACGCGCCTGAGTGACGCGTGACGGATCACGCTCGAGTTTCCATCACCATCGCCTGTGCGACCGCGTCTTGACCTACAACAATCTTTCTGCCGCGTTTCGCTCAAGTCCGGAATTCATCTTCGACGAGCACTGGTCGCGAGAGATCACACAGTCTGGTCCATGCGCGTTATAAACCAGCTGCCTTCGCCGACCGTGCTACTCACGCCACGTTCCGGCGAGGATCGGAAGCACGCAACAATAAGAAGCGGCTGATGCAAGATGGTGATGCCAGGAAGGCTTCTCGATATGGCAACTCCATCGCTACATGACGCGAGCGCGTCGCCGGTCAGCAAACGATTGTCAGTGCGCGTTCGCAAACAGCCCGAGGTGTACAGAACGAGCGCAAGCGGAAAGCGCAAGCGTAGCGATAATCGGGAAGTGGACGATGATAATGACAGAGGTATGCCAGAGGACTACGAATCTGAAGAGGAAGAATCCGAGGAGGAGGAGGAGCCCGACGAAGAGGAGCTTCGCGAGCAGAGAAAGCAGGCGCGGAAGGCTAAAGCCACCGCACCGAAGAGACCGGCGCAAAAGAAACCCAAGGTCGACGGCGCGTCCTTAAAACCGAAGAAAGCGACTACAGCGCGTGGAAAGAGGCAGTCAAAGAGAACCAAGCCGATCGACGTTGCTGACGCAGAGGCTGTTGGAGGCCTCTACTCAGATTTGTTTGCCAGTGGACATCGATTCGAGGACATCGCCAGCGAATGGCTTAGGCGATTCGACGAGCATCAGTCGCAAGCCCTCGCCGATCTTGTCAACTTCGTTCTCAAGTGCGCAGGCTGTGACGGCACTGTAGGAGAGCACGACATTGAAGATCCTGACGGCGTGACAAACAAGTTGGATGACCTACGCGATGAGTATCAAGCCACGCAGCCGACCGAATACCCGCTCATCGCCAAAGGCAAGTCTGCCGCTTCCTTGAAGCAGACCATCACAAGCTTCATGCATGCGGTGATCCGGGCCATCGCCGCAAAAGGCCTGATCGAGAGCACCCCGGAGCTGATGGAGAACATACAAATCTGGTTCTCCACCATGTCATCGGCCCCAAATCCGTCCTTTAGACACACTGCTACAGTTGTGTCTCTCGGCATCGTGTCCGCTCTATGCGCAGTCGGCCGTGAGAATGTGCTAGAGGTGGCCAATAGCCAGCGACACGCGGAGACCGAGAAGAAGAAGAGTAATGTCAACAAAGCACGCGTCAAGCAGCTGGAGGATAAGGTGAAGCATAAATCGCAAGAGCAAGAACTGGTCGAGGCGCTGCTTAAGGATTGGTTCGACATCGTCTTCATTCACCGCTACCGCGACGTGAACCCTCTAATACGACGAGACTGTGTGGTTGCAATGGGTGAGTGGATCGTGACAATGCCGGACATGTTCTTCGACGGCCACCATTTGCGATATCTGGGATGGGTTCTGAGCGATACAGTCCCTGCAACAAGGGCTGAAGTAATCAAGCAACTCCACCGCCTGTACACGGAGAAGGACATGATTGCTGGCCTAAAGACATTCACAGAGAAGTTCCGATCGCGGTTAGTGGAGATTGCGACGACCGATGCAGAGACAACCGTCCGTACAGCCACGATCGAGCTCTTAGACGTTCTGCGTGAGAATGGTCTGCTCGAGCCTGATGATATCGATGCAATCGGCCGACTGATATTCGACACCGAAGTGCGTATTCGCAAAGCAGTCGCAAGCTTCTTCTCGGAAAGCGTCAAAGAGTGGTACGGGGCCAAGATTGATGAACTAGGCGGTCAGGAAGCTTTGGACGAGACTCTGCCGGAACTCGGCGAAGACGATCACCAATCGCCAAGGCTTACTTGGCTCAAGTTCAAGATGCTAGCCGAGATGCTTCAATCCTATGATCTTGATGACAATCTCCCGAGCTATGTGGAGCGCAGTCGAGGTGATGGCGGCCTTGTACTGCATGTAGTTGGCGGCGAATCGCGGTTCACGCTTGCGGCGGATGTCATGTACGATGCGGTGTCTGAAATGCAGGAATGGCAAACGCTTGCTGGGTACCTTCTCTTCGACCACTCTTCCGGTCATGCAAACGGTGTAGCCTCGGACGCACTTGCGCAGCTCAAACAGGAATGTATACTGACCGAAAAGAAAGAGACCATCATGCTTGAAGTGCTCAACGCGAGCATCAAGCGTACTGTCACGAACCTCGCAGATCGCATTGCCGCACCCAAAAGCAAGCATAGCAAAAAGGCGAGGGAGAGCCTGCAGGAGGAGCTAGAGGAGGCCGCGCGCCATCTTGCCGCCCTCATACCAGACCTACTCAAAAAATTTGGGGATGTCCCAGGCACAGCTGCGGCTGTGTTGAGGATAGAGAGCGTGCTTAACCTCCCTTCCCTGCAAGAAGTTCGCCAGGATGCTGCGACATACGGCATGCTGCTGGACGATGTTCGCAAGCAGTTCATGTCGCATGGCACTGACGACGTGCTCACGCCTGCAAGCAATGCCATCTTGCAGGCCAAGTCGTACGGTGAGCTGGACGACTTGACCGAGGAGAAAGT
>Ga0058704_10000218_pt1 | contig 31499 bp, 46 predicted proteins | sample AgamicMgSfe_FD_71363 | JGI IMG/M metagenome (GOLD analysis project Ga0058704, IMG submission 71363) | Agave microbial communities from Guanajuato, Mexico - Mg.Sf.e | ecosystem: Host-associated > Plants > Phyllosphere > Phylloplane/Leaf | place: Guanajuato, Mexico | collected 2012-05-30
ATAGTGAACAAAGGCAACAATAACAAGGTGTATAAAGGTGTAGAGGTGTAGACAAAGGAGTGAAGAAGTGAGTTCTACTGAAGTGGCGGAGTGGCACAAACTGAGCTCCGTCTAGAGCCGAAAGCTTACCTCATCCTTCACATTGAACCATCGTCACGTCCAAGACCCAATGCGACCTGGATTTCTAATCCGAAAGCCACTTCGCCTTGGTAACAAATCAACCCTCACAGTATAAGAGCCGAAATAGAGACTGGCACCGATTCGCGAACATCATCCAGCAAATCTCCAACCTTTTCACTCATCATGACGACCAACGGACACGCCAAGAGCAACGGCCACACCGAGCGTAACATCTCCCCCAAGATCACCCTCTACACCAACCACAACTGCCCCTACGCTCACCGAGCGCACATCGCCCTGGAGGAGCTCAACCTGCCCTTCGAAGAGGTCATCATCGACCTGAACGTCCCGCGCCCCCAATGGTACCTGGACATCAACCCGCGAGGCCTGGTGCCGAGCATCAAGTACTCGGTGCCCGGTCTGATGGACGAGGAGATCATCACCGAAAGCCAAGTCGTGTCGCAATTCCTCTGCGACAGCTTTCCCTCTCACTTACTCCCCAGCAGCAAGGAGTCGCCGACCTCGGCGCTCCAGCGCGCGAGGATCAATTACTTCGTCGACACGTGGAGCTCGAAGATCAACCCCTTCCAGTTCGCACTGCTCCGTATTTCTGACGCTGCGGAGAAGGAAGCGAAATGCAAGGAATGGGCGGCTGCCATCGAGAAGGAAATCGAACCTCTCCTCGCTGGTGCGGCGCCATTCTTCGGCGGCAGTCAGGAGCTTACCTTTGCGGAGGTTCTCACGGCACCGTTTGTCATGAGGCTATACGACATCGCGAAGGATGGCGAACTGCTGCCGGCAAGCTTCGCCGAGGCGCTGGACGGCATGCCGAACTTTGCGAAGTGGAGGGAGGCGATTGCGGCTAAGGAGAGTGTGACGAAGATCTACGATGACAAGGCTATCGTGGATGGGATGAAGGCGAGAGTAAAGAAGATGCAGGCGGAGAACAAGTGAGGCCTTTTTGCCGGGGTGGCAATCAACACATATGTGCAGTGATTCTGCACCGAGTGAAGGACGGTGATCACGTCTTCAATGAACTAGCTTGTCTGTAGTGATAAATAGCGAACTTATCTTTGACTCGACCAGTACAAACCGCGTGATTGCAGACCATGTCAAACTCAACAGGCCGCACAACTGATAATGGTGTGCATCGCCCAAAGTCCACTCACAACTCCAACAACCGTCGAACTTCTCCCTGAATCGCTTCACTCATCTCCTTCGTCCCAGCCTTACCACCCAGATCCACCGTCCGCACCTCCAACCCACCATCCTCCCTACTATCCAACACCTTCTCCACCGCCTGCTCAACAATATCCGCCTCGCGGTGCATGTTGCAGCTATACCTCAACATCATCGCCAGACTCAACACCTGCGCGACCGGGTTCGCCAACCCTTTGCCGCTGATGTCCGGCGCCGAGCCGTGAACGGGTTCGTAGAGCCCTCGGACGCCACCGACGCTGTTCCGGCCGGTGTCGGTGCCCGGTGCGCCGGCGACGGATGCTGATGGGAGCAAGCCGAGTGAGCCGGTCAGGCCGCCGGACTCGTCGGAGAGGATGTCGCCGAATGTGTTGTCGCATACAAGAATACTAGCTTTAGGGTAAGTATATTCCTTGAGCGGAGCCGCAGGCGGAGTTCTTGTACTCACTGCAGAATAGTCAGCATACTTCCAGTCCGATGACTTGTCGACGTCCTCTCTTCCTTAGCGTTTCTGATGCACGGACGAAGCCGTCTGCTATACAAGCAAGGAGAGTAAATCATCTACACATATTTGCATAAGACTCACCCCATTGAACGCCGTAGGCTTGGTGATCAACAGCATCGCCAGCGAATCAGCAAGTTGATCCTGCAACTTGACATTTGGAAATTCCTTCTGAAACACTTCGTGCACAATCCTCCTCCACAAACGGGAGTTGGCGAGCACATTGGCTTTGTCCACGCTCCAGACGGGGAGAGGCGGGTCATGCTGCATAGCCAACGCCCCAGCGACTCTCGCGACACGTTCGATTTCCGTTCTCGAATATTCCCAGGGATCGCAGGCGTAGTCGTTCTCTTCGATCTTGTTCCCGTAGTAAGCGCCGCCACAGTTTTCGCGGATGAGCATAAAGTCGACGCCTTGGATGATCTCGGGCTTGATGGGTGATCGATGTACCATTGACTTACTGGCAAACTTACAAGGGCGTAGGTTCGCGAAGATCTGTTTGTGTCGTTAGACCTCGATGTAAGAATCGTCAAGAGTTCCGCGCCATACCTGCATCCTATGCCTGATCCTCAACAACCCACTTTCTGGATTGGGCTGGCTGTGGCCCCACTCCGGACCTCCAGCGCTGCCAAAGAAGACCGCATCGGCATTATCACTTTTTCGGAGTACGTCTTGCGTGACTGAGTCTTTGTGCTTGTCCAGCGAGCAACCTCCGCATAGATCGAAGTCTCGCTCAAACTTCACACCAGTGCTCTGCTCAACGATGTCAAGGACCTTGAGTGCTTCGGTCACGACTTCGGGGCCTATATGGTCGCCAGGCAGAACAAGGATTCGGCCTCCTTTGGCAGACGTAGTGCCATGATGGACGTCGTTAATTGTCATGTCTGGGGACAGGATCGTCCGTGCTCGATGTGCTCCCACTGAAAAGACAGGGCTCAGGTGATCTCAATATCGTTTTGGGCGAACTATTACTCCACACCGAAATGTGCAGCGTTCGCAAAGGTATCATGATCGCGATGGGGGCTCTGCTTCATGTATGTACTTTGAGTGCAGTCGTTATCCGAGACCTGTCAGCGCTTCCCCGCAGTCTGTTCGGCCGATATCGGCCGTGAGGTGGTGGAAGTGGAGGTAGAAGATTGCAGGTATCGCGAACCACAGCTTGATGCCTTCGTGATCGAGCCAAAGGACCTCTTCGTCAGTCAACAACAAGCAGATCTTGGTCATCAGGCACATACTCCAGGCTGCTGAAAAGTTATCTCGCCCCAAGACGGTGTGTTAGGTGTAGGCAAAATGGCTTCTTTGACTACTCCACTGTCATGGTCTGGTCAAAGATTTATTCTGTGCTCACTGTCTGGCCTTCGATGACCGCTCCAAATACTCAATGATCAGAGCCTGCCTTACGCTAACGCTACGTCTTACGACAACCGCTAACGCTCGCAGAAGCTTCGGGTAAGGTGGATTGTCCGAGCGGTAGCGATGCCCAATATTTCGAGCAGCGGAACGAATATGGTGGTAGATTCGGACAAGAGTTACTTCGGCCCCTTGGTGCTTTGACGTCAAGAGTGATGGTCGAGATGTTAATGCTTGCGTACGGCCGAGCTAGCAGTTGCATGACGCTGAGCAATCCCGCACGCGAAGGGGGAGGTTCGGAGGCCCAGACCCGCGAGCAGCTCAATCGAACTCAAGCACATTGGCTTTGCATCGTGGTGAAAGTGCTGCTCGCAGACACTTTTGATATCCCGCTTGACTGTTTGCCGTGGGCACGACCAGAGACTAGGTCAGGACTTCAATGTGCTGCCGGATATATTGCGGATCTCGGTTGATGGTGTGTGAGCAACGGTGGTGCATCGAGGTAAATAGCAGTGTCTAACAGGCCGTCCCTTGGTACGACGGCCTTCTCTTCTCCGAAAACGCGACAACCCAGGTAGATGTCGCTTCGCGTGCCTTTGGTAGCTCCCGGTGATGTTGGGTGATTGCCTGACCCGTTCTGCGACGGCTGATATCGAAGTCCCGCAGCTGTCGGTGGTACTCTCATAACCCGCGGGCTGAATCAGCGCAGGTCAGCACTCACATGACGACACAGTCCGTGCCCTTTGATTTGCCGCCGTTTGCGGTCGTGGCCATGGCGGCGGTCTTCGCAATATCTTCAATGACTTCGCGACAAAGCTACTCATCGATTAGTCGAGTCAAACGCAAGAGGCACTCCACTTTCTCGCTACCTAAACGTACCTCTCCAGTCAAAGCGCTACACTCACAGTACCGATCACACCTCATCTCCTGCGCGACCCTTAGGCCCTCCTGCGGATAGACGAAGTTCCTACCGTGCAACACCTCCCCATCCCCACCCTCGCCTTGGCCCTCCCACTGCCTGACTCTGCCGCTGTAGTCCTCCTTCGACCGGACATCCCGCTTCAAGCCAAGTACCACAACGGGCATGCTTTCGTCATAATTAAAATGCGTCTCGACCTCGTACTTCCATCTAGTCTTCAGACTTTCCAGACTGCGCGGATCGGAGATGTCGTAGCAGAGGATGATGAGTGCGGGTTTAAGTAAGGTGTAATCGGTTGGTGAGGCGGTGTCAAAGAACTCAAAGCGGTAGGGGCGATTGTACAGGCGGATGTTGAAGGGAAAGGGTTGGTCGAGATTGCGCATAAGAGGGAGGGGACGGATGGCTGTAGGCGAGGACGATGGTTGAGAGCCGAGGCTCAGGCGACTTGAGAGGTGATATGTTAGTAATTTTGAGTGTCTGGGAGGCGAGTGCAAGGCGCCGGAGAACGTGAAGAAGACGTACGCTAAGAATGTGCTCTTACCGACACCGTTATCCCCAAGCAGGAGGATAGGGACTTCTGGTGTGTCGTCCATATTGGCTACGATCATCTCACACTGTCACTGATGTTACGGAAGGGATCTGGCTGCTGCATCAAATCATTCCAGGCTTCGAACTGCACCCATAACCTCAGCCGTCTGCCTGCAAGTTCACGTGATCCAGCATCAGGTGAAGTGAAGTGAAGTTCATTGCAATGCGCGCCACTGCCCCGCGGTTGATAGACAGGGGTTTGCGCGGGACGGGAACAGCCGACAAGCTCAGAATTGATACGGAGGTGGGAATTTTCCGAGCGACTCGTGGTTGAACCCTTTCGCTGCTCCGACATCACGATGAGCACAGGAGCTCGCCAGCATTACCACACCCGCCAGGTTGACGAGACGAGAGGAGGAGGAGCTGCTGCGCTGGCGCAAGACGATCTGCTGCCGGCCAGAAGAGCTCACAAAGACCTACTGCGCCCGCGATAGTCCGACTTCTCGTTGAAGAGAAGATCAGACAAACATCACCGTGGATCTTATATCGCAATCCCACGCACGTCGACCTGAATTTCACCGCCATAATGGTTCGCAATATCGTCCTCTTCTCGGGCTCTTCGCACCCACAACTCACGGAGACCATCTGCAGCCACCTGGGCATCCCGCCTAGTAAGATCCTACTCTCCAAGTTCTCGGTCGGCGAGACGCGCGTCGAGGTCGGCGAGTCTGTACGTGAGAAAGATGTCTTTATCGTACAGAGCGGCGGCGGTAAGGTCAACGACCATCTCATGGAACTCCTCATCACAATCTCCGCCTGCAAAACCGCAAGTGCCAGGCGCGTCACAGCCGTACTGCCTCTGTTCCCATACTCAAGACAGAGCGATCTACCATACAACAAGGTCGGTGCACCTCTTGCGCGTCAGCCCACAGCATCGTCAGCGGGAGATGGCGAGAGCAAGGTGGGAGGGTACACGTTCGACTCGAGGCCATCGACACCGTATCCGGGCCAACAGGAAAGCCAGGGATTGGGCAACAATGGCAACAGTCACTTGCACAAGAAGCTGAACGGGTTGAGCATCGGGCACAAGAGTGTGAACGGTGAGATGGCTATGAAGACGCCAGCGCCCAGGCGGAAAGACACGCTGGATAGTGTGCAGTCGGATCTTTCGTCCGCGGGGTCATACTTTGACGAGTCGAACCCTCAAGCCACCACTTCTGCGCCCGTGGCCGCTGTCGCGACCACCAGCATGCCGCCGATGGACTTCAAGCCGCAACGGGGCTACAAGCAGTGGGTCGCGCAAGCCGGGACGCTGGTCGCTGATCTCCTTACTTGTGCCGGTGCGGATCATATAATCACGATGGATCTGCACGACCCGCAGTACCAAGGCTTCTTCGACATCCCGGTCGACAATTTGTACGGCAGGCATTTGTTGCGCAAGTACATTCAGCATCAGATCATGCCGAGACACGGTGGAGTGGACGGCTGCGTAATCGTGAGTCCAGATGCGGGAGGTGCGAAGCGCGCAACCAATATCGCAGACTCGCTGGGGATGGACTTTGCGCTGATCCACAAGGTGAGACTGCTAGCACACCACAATCCACCTTCTTTCCACGCTAACTATGTGATGTTCAGGAACGTCGGCCAACAGCGATACTCGACCGGCAAAACGCCACCATGCTCCTCGTCGGTGCTGTCGCAAACCGTACTGCCATTCTCGTGGACGACCTGGCCGACACCTCCAATACCATCACACGGGCCGCGAAACTCCTCAAGAAGGAAGGAGCCTCGCACGTCATCGCGCTCGTCACCCACGGCGTCTTTTCCGGCGATGCCGTCGAGCGCATCAACGCGTCTGCGCTGGATAAGGTGGTGGTGACCAACTCGGTGCCCCAGGAGGAGCATGTCAAGCATTGCGACAAGCTCGAGGTGCTCGAAGTCGGCAACGTTTTCGCCGAGGCCATTCGGAGAGTCCATCACGGGGAGAGTATTAGTGTGCTGTTCCAGTATGATTGAACGACGAGGGGTGGTCAATGCGAGCGCTGTTTGCTGGACTTGGGGCGGGTATAGACCTCTTCTATTATGGGACCTTTGCGCGCATGGTGTTCGGGCGGTTAGAGTAAGGACAAGATCCGACATTGTGTGGTTTCATCAAGGGCGTGAACTTGCCAAAGCTTTGAAACGACCTTGCTAAGAGGCCTTGTCGTCAGTGTTACAGAACGACTGATTGAAGTGTTACGATCTTCCTTTGGTTGTATTGTAGTGCTGTTCGCAAATGTGAATCTCATCAGTTGTCTCTAGCCCTCGACAGGGTGCCGAGACTTCCGTACGTGGGCTCAGAATCTTGCCCGCACAATACAGGTACCCAAAAACAATCTTCTGAGACCGCCATGATGAATCCACCACGCATTGGCATAGGTGTTTTCGTGGCAAGAGCCGATGGCAAGCGTGAATACGTGATAGGTAAACGGAAGGGTAGCCACGGCGCAGGTAGGCCAATCGTGCCTCTCGTTCCCTTCCTCCTAACGAAGACACTAACAGAAATCCAGGCACATACGCCTTACCAGGCGGCCATCTCGAGCACGGCGAGACCTTCGAGCAATGCGCTGCTCGCGAAGTCCTGGAAGAGACCGGTCTGGTCGTTCACAACCTCCGCTTCCTAACGGCTACGAATAGCGTGTTTGCGCCGACGGCGTCTGGGAAGCATTACGTGACGATTTTCATGACGGCTACTGTCGTTACGGCTGATGCTGAGGGAGCGGTGGTGGAGCCTCAAGTGCATTGTCCCTTTCACACGTGAAAGAGTTACCTTGTGCTGATCATCGTCATCAGAACCGCGAGCCGGACAAGTGTGAAGGCTGGAGTTGGCGCTCCTTCGGCCAGATACGCGATTTGGCCAGGGACGGAAATGCAGTACTCTTCCAACCGCTTCTTGACCTTATGGAGCAGCGTCCGGAGATCTGCTCCGCTCTTTGAGGTGTGGAAGATAGATGGACTCGTGCCCAACCATCTCAATCACCATCCGGGCCAATACCTCGTGCGGATTGGAGCTTGCGAACGCTCTATGCAGGTATCTAAAGCCGCTATCTGCGCATGTTTCTCGTGCTCCGTCAAAGTCTTCAACACATGATGCCAGTACATTCGGAACCTTGGAAATGAGGCTCGACCAATCTTGGATACTGACAAAGGGTGAAGTCAGTCCCGGGAGAGCGACTTTGGTATTTGTCTCCACCATCGTTCACAAGTCGAGACTGACGAAACTTATCGCCAGTACAGTGAGGCCGTGAGTTGTCAGGCTGTGATCGCTGGCCATCCAGCTAATAAGGTTATCAAACGGCTGCTCTGCTATCGTAGTAGACGATGTCGACGGTATCGGCGGTGTGAGTCGCATGGTTTGATGTCACATTGCAATTCGGTCTCTGGAAGAGGGCGAGAGATACTGTAGCGATGGCAGCGTGCAGCCTCGGGTTATTATTTGCTCAAACTTGCGTGAAAAACTGTCTGAAGAAGATGTGGCTAGTCACTTCCGGTAAGACGTACAGCTACAATAGCATGGTGAATCTACGGGGAAGCACTAGTTCGATTATTTGGTACAGTGCTGTTTTTTGAGATGGAACCCCCCTAGGCTAGCGCCGCGTTAGCGAGACAGGAGCGGTAGAAGCCCACCTACTAGTATCCACGTAGGTAAAAGCGCGGGCCGACCGAAGGATGTGGCGAGATCCGTGGAGATCTACACTGTACTAGGCTCGCTTACATAGTGCTCTCGCCTTGCTTATGCGCCGCTAGTCTAGGGTGGGGTCCATCTCAAAAAACAGCACTACTCCTGAATCGATGCCGTTTGCAACTCCAACGACGGAACTACTGAAGGTCATCATCGTTCTTCATGCGAAACAGTCGCTCACTGTGCTTGCAGCAGACATCTTTTCACTTGAGCACTATCTGCACCTCTGTCCCACGCAACAATTCTTAGCAAGATGTTTGAGTGCGAAACCTGCACGGCCACTTTCCATTGGCAGGATGACTGCTACGACCACATGGACGATCGGAACCACTGGCCGTAATGCGAGACGTGTCCGAAGACCTTCCAGACTCAACGCGCTTACAACCAGTATATGAGCAACACCAAGCACTGGGCGCCTGAATTCAACTGCGAGACCTGTACAAAAACTTTCCGGAGTCAAAACGCTTACAATCAGCATATGAACGGCACCAACCACTGGGCACCCCAATTTGAGTGCGAGACGTGCAACAAAAGATTCCGATCTCAAACCGCCGCCGAGCAGCACATGGACGCTCAAGGCCATCGGGCGCCTAGGTTTGCCTGCGAGACTTGTAATCAGACCTTCAGATCGGAGGATGCTGCCAAGGAGCACATGACCGTCCAGGGCCACTGGGCGCACTATTGTGCGGAGTGTGGTCTGAACCTCAAGAGTGCAAACAATCTGCGAATGGTGAGTAAAGGTGGTCAAGCTTGACACACTGCATTAGGAGCTGACACTCCGCTGCCAGCATCTCAACTCGCGCATTCACCGCGGTGTCAATGTCACATGCCCGTTCTGCAGCGTCAAGTTCGCAACGGCGAGCGGCGTTGCGCATCACCTGGAGACCGGCTCCTGCCCAAAGGCGCCAAAGCTCAACCGCGAAACCATCGCGCGTCTAATCGCCGAACGGGACCTGAACAGCGTCATCACCAAGAAGCAGCTCACCTGGCACGGTGCCGCCAATGCCACCTATGAGGCCACCGACGCGGCTTTCAACGGTCGCAGCTGGGAGTGTTACATCTGCCATCGCCAGTTCCGGGACCGCCAAGCACTGAACCAGCATCTCAGCTCTCCCGCTCACCAACAGAAGGTGTATCACTGCGTGAACAGGCGTTGCGGCAAGGAGTTCGTCTCGTTGGCGGCGCTGTTCAACCATCTCGAGAGCGAGTCGTGTGGTGCGATGAGGTTCGAGGAGGTACAACGCCACGCCGATACGGTGCTGAGCGGTAACGTGGGGCTGATTGCGTTTGGTTGAAGAGGCGTCTGCACTCACATTGCATGGAAATGCATGCAGTGTGGACCAAAGCTTGTACCGCATGTCAGTGCACTGGTGTTTGTCGCGTGAACGAGGAATGCAGGTTGACGTTGGCAGAGAGAATCTGGTGTTGAACGATGCCGGTCATATTCGGCGAAGACACGCGAACCTCCAATGTTCGCAAAGTGCTGACGAGAATGGCATAGCTGGCAGCCCCGCGCTTCCCATCGGGTACTCCCGTCCGTAACCACGAGCGTCCAATCATTGAATGTTTTCTCTGACTTCCAACACCTGCACAACGCCGTGAGGCTGAGAAGGATTTGCCGCCATCCTCACCGCAATCACCCAGAACCACACTACTACGCCGACCTTGGGTCCAGAAGCCATGCTGCGTCCTCCCTTCATCTTACCCTCTTCCCCGTGGAGGTCCTACTCTTCATCTGCACACTCTCACCATTGCTGTAATCTTACCAATCGACCTGACCTGGACAATACAGCATTGCAACCCAAGCTACCGTACATCAGTCTTACGCTCGCTTCGGTGGTTTCCATCGTTGTGAGCCACCCTCCGCCATGACCTGGACAAATTTACTGCTCCTCTTCAGTTGCATCCGGGCGGCATCAGCTCAATCACGCTCATATGGTACGTTTCTCCTTCGGAGTAGTCATCCTCCATGGCATGCTTATTCTCCAGGCAATACTACCGTCGCGCGACCCAGTTCTGGCAATGCGAGCACGCTCCTTCCGACTCCGACTCCCTTTTCAACCGACGCGTCTTTATTTTCCTGCCTGTCCTCCCGGTCCTCATGGAGCGCGGCAAACGAGTCGTGGTTTCGGAGTGGAGAACATAAACACAAGTATACGGCGTCGACTTCCATCGTCACCACTCTCACTCGCCCCTTTTGGGACCCCCCGCCAGGGTATCAATACCCAACAGCAATCGCTACTTGCGATGGTGTTCCGTACGCCAGTGGATGGCTCTTCACTTCCACCATGACGGAGCTTGCCACCTTCTCGACCGACCCGTTCCCTACACCCACGCCTGAATGCTCCCTTGACGCGGTTCAGTGTCTGGATTGGCATACGACGTCATGGAGCTGCGCTGTCGAAGTCGAGTCGGCGTCATGGAGTCTCTTCTTGGCAGACCAATCCTCTTCACACCCAACGAACCAGAGTGCAACGCCTACACCATCCTTGTGCTCGCTCTTTTCAACATACACTCCTTGTCCTTCTCCAACGGAGTTCTCCATGCCGTAAGTCGAGCACCCATCTAGCGAGGCCGCAAATTGCGAAGCGGAGGCTGATCATGCGTATCGGTGTAAAGATGGAGAACCCGCCTATACGGAGCCAGCCCTACGGACTGTTTCTTGAGTGCCGCGTCAGCAGAGTTCTTCTATTGGCCCAAGACCATTGTCGGTGGTTCGTTCTGCAACCAGACAATGACGGATGGACCCGCCAATACGACACGGGTTGCTACAGTCGGGACCGTTGCTGTCACGTCTCCTGACGTCGCCATATCATTGGGATGGATATACGCAATGAACGGCGCTTACGAACGCTTCGGCCGCTCCCTCGAGAATGTCGTCGTTACCATGGCCCCTGAGCAGGTATCTAGCATAAAGGGTCAGCTTGGGGCTCCTGTGTACCTTGATGGTTATCCCTCGACGCAGGTCCACTATGACTGGCTATTACCCGGTCACCCTCCGTGGGATGCATGGCTGGGATGTCGCCGGTGCGCGCAAGAATATGGCGTACAGACTACTGGCTTCTACGCGTCTTATTATAAGGAGGCGGATAAATTCTGTGGCACCGTCTGGAGTAAGTTGCGCAGCTTCCTGTCAGACGACATCTTTCTTTATCTCACTCTCGGTTTTCAGACACGCTGACAATGCGCAGTCGACGACTACCAACCACAGCTTTCCGTGCCCCAGCAGATCTACAGCCTACAACCGGACTGGCTAGCTCATTCGTGTACGGGAATATTCGCGCTCTTCGATCCTCCCAAAGTCTTGACCCAGGTCACGGAGATTGCCGGGCCCAGCATGGCACCGATCGTTTTGACAAGTTCGGCGCAGCCGGCACCAACTACGCCAGCGCCGACGCCGCCAGTGACCGTCAGTACAGCTTCTCAAACGCAGCAGGTGTCGAAGTCGGCCGCACCAGAGCCAAAGCAAGGGACAACGTTGATCGCGGCCGACGGTAGCGCGACGCCAGATGATGGAAGCGCCTCGACCGTAGGAAAATCCTCGCCAGCCGCTCTTACTTCTGATGGAGATCCACCATCGACTAAGACTGTAGAGCGATCTAGTCCTGACCTTGCAACTCCAGCTCCTGAAACGATGCCCACTGTTGAGCCACTATCACCAGACAAGTCGACCAGTGAACCCAAACTACTGGGTTCCGTTGCAGAAGCATCGGCACCCATCATCACCAGGCCAGAAACCACACCAAATGCAGGTACTGAACTCGTGGACCCAGCACCTGCTTCGGCAGCCGGAACGGCCGCGGTCGACCCGACTGTAGACCCCTCACAAAACGCCGCAGGCATTGTCGCTTCGGCACTTGGTGTTGCACACTCAAGCACTGCTACTCAAGTCGGACAAGCGCCAGCGACCCAGTCTACCGACACCGCGCCAGCAAACTCTCCGAAAGGTGGACAAGCTACACATGCTGTGGATCCTGGCACAGATGGCAGTGCTGTTGTTGGCACAGCTTTGACCCCTTCACGGAATGTTGGCGACATCATTGCTTCGGCACTTGGTATCGCACGCTCGAGCACTGCTACTGAAGTCGCACAACCGCAGGTGACCCAGTCAATCGACCCATTGACGGCTCCACAAGGCGCAGTTTCGGGCACAGATGGCAGTCCTGTTGGCATCATGCCCGCATCTGGCGAGTCCTTACCGTCGGTATCACGCATTCCTGACTCGGCGGTCACGCCCGATGGTGCAAGCGGAGGACTTGCTAGTGGAGTGCTCGTGATTGGAGGCAGCACTGTTCATACAGCAGACCCGACTGGAGCCCTCGTTCCTGCTGCAGCAATAACCTACCCGAACGGTGATGTCCTCACTGTCCAAAGGCAAGGCACGGCTGTGGTAGCTGTGGCGGGCAGCAGCACCGCTACAATCATACCAGGCTCACCAACTTCAATCGGAGGGCATCAGCTTTCCCAGGCATACACTGGCGACGGGGTATATCTCGACGGATCGACGGCCGCGATATCATTAACCCCTGCAGCGCAGGCTCAGCCGACAAGAGCTCCGATTTCCGCTGCAGCGATAACCTACTTGAACGGTGATGTCCTCACTGTTCAACAGCAAGGCACGGCCGTGGTAGCTATTGAGGGCAGCATCACCGCTACACTTACACCAGGCTCACCAACTTCCATCGGAGGACATCAGCTTTCCCAAGCGCTTTCCGGCGGCAATGGAATCTATCTCGATGGATCGACGGCTGCGATCCCATTGACCCCTGCAGCGCAGGCTGAGCCTACTAAAGCTTTGATTTCTGCTGCAGCGATAACCTACCCGGATGGCGACATCCTCACAATCCTGCAGCAAGGCACAACCGTCGTCGCTATAGAAGGCAGCGTCACCGCCACGATCACCCCAGATTCGCCCACTTCCATCGGAGGACACCAGCTGTCCCGGGCGCCTTCCGGCGGCAATGGCATCTATCTCGATGGATCACCAGTGACGATATCACTGACCCCTGCAGCGCAAGCCCAGCCGCTGGGTGGAAGCCAGATCGTCACGACTAACCCCGATGGTGTGGTTCAAACGCTTCAAGCAAGTGGATCACTCCCAGCCGTCGAACTCGCAAGCTCGACCAATATACTCGACCCTAGCTTGACTTCGAAGTCCTCCGGCACCAGCCGGACGCTTCCCACGAGCGGAGGAGTCACTGACGGTGCTGCCGTACCGTCAGGGCAAGATCAACCTACGGGATTGTCGCAAGAGTCCAACACTTTGGTTGTTGGTATGACCACATCTCCGGGCACTGGAGCTCAGACACAACCGCCACAGACAGGCACTTCCACATCAGGCTCTGATGCGATGGTGTGGAGCCCGATTTGCTGTGTTGTCTGGTGGGCGATGTTGATGCTGGCCTCATTGGAATAGAACATGCGTTGCCATCAGTATGTGGTGCTATCGTACATCACCCTTTCATGCTTAGCAGTGCATCCTCTCGGTTAAATCATTTTTGGGTACACGTACAAAAGCGGGCAGCACCTCCTCGTTCACGTGACGGACCATTCGGGCTCGATCATGCAGGGTCGTCTCAATCCCTGCACTGGGGGCCGAAACCACCTTTCTCGGCTCGGCGGCGGCGAATCCTTATCATTATACGCGGAAGAGGATGCTCGGTTACAACATATCCCAGTTTACGCTCCGCAGAAGCGTGTTATGGTAGATGGCAGGTAAGATCTGTTGAGAGTGATGGCCAAGCTGCTTCTGGCCCCCAAGGACACTCATGCACTGATGCAGCATGCTTTGGCCCCCAGGACTATATTGGCTAGCAGGCTTCATCTTGCAGAACGCGGTGCATGTTCAGAACTTCGGAGTACAATACGTAAAAGCCGCTTGCTACGCTGTGCGCTCTCTTCTCCTCGACCTTTCCTCGTTCACATCTCTAGCTCCGTCCACCACTTCTCCTTTTCGAGTCAGCCTCGAGTGACTCGAAGAGCTACAATTGAAACATGGCCCGTGCCTTCATGTCTACGCCATCCGCCGAGCATGGCGACGCGGTTGAGATGGCCGATCAGACCCGATTGGCAGCTCGTTCAGCCACGGCCACGACTGCGAAAGAAGTCCGCTCCGCTACCGAGGTCGTAAACACGCCGGACGAAGAGTCCCTCGAGGATCAAGACGGCACTTTGCACGCGACCAAGTCAACAGCCTGCGATGCCGCGGGTATGCGCCGCATGGGAAAGGACCAAGAGCTTATTCGCCAGTTCCGTCTGCTGTCCATCACATCCTTCGTTGCCATTGCGACGGCAGCGTGGGAGATTGGTCTGTTCATCATCACACCTGGACTCGTTGACGGTGGCCGAGCAGGACTGGTGTGGAACACTGTGTGGAACTTCATCGGCTTCGCTCCCGTCTACTTGAGTATGGCGGAAATGGTGAGTACGAGATCGGATGAGCGTGAACGTATGAGTATCACGTAGAGGCATGACTTGACAGTTCGCTCGTTATGCACAGGCATCGATGGCGCCGATCGCAGGAGCTCAGTACCACTGGGTCAGTGAATTTGCCCCCGACAGCATGCAGAAGTTTTTGAGTCACTTGACTGGGTATGTTGATCTCGGCATGAAAAATCCGGTCTTGACCTGACGGGTTGCCAGCTGGACCTCAACGATCGCCTGGCAAGCAGGGAATGCAATGGGCATTTTCATCGTTGGCAGCTTGATCCAGACCATCATACTCATCAACAATGAGGATTACGGCTTCCCTAACTGGCAAGGAACTTTGTTAGCCGTTGCGGCTATGGCCATCGCATACGTCGGATGTGTTTACGGTGCAAGAACTCTCGCCTCCTGGCAGAATGCGGTATTCACCATCCACGTCCTCGCCTACTTTGCGTACACCGTGCCGATCTGGGTGAACGCACCGGCTGCCACTCACCATCAGGTCTGGGTTGAGTTCGGGAACGATGGCGGCTGGGGAAGCATTGGATTAGCCGTCATGGTCGGTCAGCTCGCGGGGATCAGTCAACAGGTCGGCATCGACACGGTGAGTTGCATCTGAAGGAAGAACCCTTGCCATGACCCAGAGTCGACTAATGCGCCAACATCAGGCCGCGCACATGTCCGAAGAAGTCCGAAATGCCGCCGATACCATTCCAAAGGTCATGCTCACCGTATTCGTCATCAACTTCACGCTCATCTTCCCGGCGATCCTCACGGTCGTCTATCACTGCCCAAGCCTAGAAGACGCTCTGGCCGACACGACGACCTATCCCGCCATCTACGTAATGCGTCAGGCGATGACTGTACCCTGGATCACAGCTGTGCTGGTCGTCATCCTTGTCGTCAATGTGGCGTCCTGCATAGTGTACCTCACGGCAGTCACCCGCGATCTCTTCGCCTTCGCTCGTGATGGCGGTCTACCGTTCTCGAGGTGGCTAAGCACCATTCACCCGAAGCGTCACATCCCTGTCAATGCCGCGAACGTGTCTGGCGTCGTCGCGGTTCTCTTGTCCATGATCTACATCGGCAGCCCAGTGGCTTTCTACGCTATTACCTCGTTGGCTACCGTCGCTCTGCTGCAGTGCTATGCCCTGTCGATCGGCTGCGTCCTGTGGCGAAGGATTAATAAGCCCCACACTCTGCCTCCGGCACAATGGTCTCTTGGCAAGTGGGGCATCCCGATCAATGCCATTGCAGTTGCGTATTCAATCTGGGCTTTCTTCTGGAGTTTCTGGCCGCAGGCGACGCCGGTGGATGCTGCCGGGTTTAACTGGGCTTCTCCGATCTTCATTGCCACATTGATCGTCGCCCTGATTTACTACGCGTTCAGAGCGAGACATAGATACGCTGGTCCTGTCACGGAGGTCGCTGGCAGGAGACCACACGTCACATGAGGCAAGTCGAATGATCAACAACCAATATGTCGGTCGAGCCTACAAAGTTGGTGTATGAAGGACTTACTGTGCAGCGTTCGGGGACAGCGCGGTGTCCAGCAGCTGTGCTGGTCGGATAGCGTGGATCTATGCCAGACTGAAACCAGCGATTGAAAGCAAAGGTTGTGTCAAATCCTGTTCGTATGTCGCTGATGCTTCCGCGACTGCTACACAACTTCATAGTCGCCTTCCCGCCGGTCATCGCAAAGTGACAATCCAGAAATGAAACAGCTACCCAACACAGTCGGACCTCGGACTTGCTGTGCGCGACTGCTGAAGTGCGTATGCCTTAGGTACGCTGTCATCCCAAGGCAAGTAAGCCCGTACTCCGGCCAATGTCCTCATTGATGGCTGTCCTGTCCTCCGACTTCTGCGTGGCCTGCTCCAGTTGTATGACTTTGTGGGTGTGGCTTTTTCGCACGAGTACTTGTAGATGCACGGACCGCACGACAGCTATCCTCCAGGTCGTTAACGTTAGCTGCACTTGAGTCTGGAACTTGGCGATCGCAAGCGCTGCGTGGAGCTTGGGCCGTGTGCTGCCTCGACGATGATGACAGTACACATGGATCCCTATCTTGCGTACTTTGGAGGCTCAGATGCCGGTCACAGTCGTCTTGCAAAGTTTGCTGCCTGTGTTCGCGTCACCCAGAACCGCGATTGCAGCTCCTCTTCGAGCCCGGCACGAGCTTGCAGTCGATCGACGTGGGCGACCGGATTAGATACGGCCGGAGAGGCTAGACCAAGAGTAGACCAAACGGGCCTACGTCTACTTGCGGGCAGCGCGCTGCATTGATGATAGGTTAGCCCAAAGCCCAGTGTATAGCAAGGCGACTTGAAGAACATACGAGATAGCAATCTTTGAGTGCCAGGAATTCCTTGGCGCACATGTCCTTGCTCACGTTCTGGTAGTTCTCCGAGACACACTTGCCGTACCAAGCAGCCTGCGTGTGTTATTAGCATGAGAACTGTACTCCCGCTTGACTGCAATCCCACCTGGACTTTGCACGCCGCGGTCGCTTGTGCAAACTTCTCGATTGGCCTTGTGCGTCCGGGCATGGTGTTCTGAGATGTCGGAGAGGTGTCGGAGCTGCAGGTAACGAGTGGCGGAAGTGTGCGGTAGGAGGTGAGGTGGTGGCAAGGTGAAGTAACCAAACGCTCTGGTGGATCCAGTACGGGAGGCGGTAACGGAACGGAGCGACACACGGCCCGTTGCCACGGCCCGACGCGCCCAGCGTCTCGTATCAACAACGCGTTGTAGTCGCGCTTGCTGTACCAACCTTTCGCGCATCTTTACATGACGAACCAACGTCGCACATCAATCTACAGCAGCTTGTACGGTGGCATGCGATAGTCGCAATATTCTGAATGGAGCGACGCACCCGATGACCAAGCCATATTCGAAGCGCGTGCGCCGGAAGCACCATCCACAGCTCACATGAATGATAATGCCGACCACGACGACCTACCAGACCTAAGCGATGAAGGCGAGGCACTCGCGTCGCACATCGTGTCGGACAGTGACTGACCGTGTGCAGATATCGAGCTGCTCCATGCGATCTGCAAGTCGGCCTCGGCGACCAGCCAACCACCATTCAAAGCGCTCTTCGCCGCGTACGATGCCGTTTTCGCCGAGCAAGGTATTGAGCAGGAGCACGATGGCGTTGTGTTTCGTCTGCTATTGCGTGTGGGAGAGGCCGCGCGCGCGCGAGGAAGTGCGCACGGGCGAGTGGATCTGGTCGGATGTCTGAAGTCCATCCTCGAGGCGCATGGCATTACTGTACTGGAGAATGGCGAATCAGAGGCCGGTGAGATCACGAGGTCCGTCGATCTTGCGCAAGACAGTCAACCAAGGGACAGCCATGGACCGACACAAGATGTGAGGCGAAGAGTCTCAAGGCGAAGGCTTAGCTTCGATGATGCGCGCTTGGACGAGACCTGGTTGAGCGAGCATACGCAGTCTATCCGAGAATTGTCGCCGCCGGAAACAAGAAAGCGAGGTCTTCTGTCCCAGCCCGCCCACAGAGGCCGACCCTCTAGCTTGGCGCCTGCGCGGCGTGCACGGTCAAGCAGCAGTCGGCGCAGCATCACTCTCCAACACTCCACGCCAAAGCATCGTCAGCAGATCTCGCCACCAACCGCTCATTCTCTCGAGCGAGACGAGCAGTCTTATCCAACGTTGCTCTTTCAGCCGTCCCAAACGCAACTCGAGATGAATGCAGACGCCTTCTTGTTCACATCCGTCATCCGCACCGCACGCCACTGTCTGCATTCCTGGCACGATGCTGCACTCTCTCGATATCAATTTCGGCTGCAGGGAAATGCCATCGCTACAGCTTACGACAGACGTCTCATACTCAAGCTGGCCTTCGATACTTGGTTGGAGAAGTTCTGTATGCACCGTGAAGAACTTGCAACAAACGCGCGCTGGCAGAAAGAAGATGATCGAGCCCGGGGGCATTACAATAAGACTGTTATAGGCAGGAAACTTCGCAAATGGGTGGATTCCACCACCGACCAGCACTATGCGGTCTACCGCGCCAACGTACATCTACTCCTGTGGAAATACTTTCGACGGTGGCGTCATATCACGACAGACAATACATGGAAAGTAAGACTTATCCTGACGCGCAAGTGGTCAGCCGTATGGCGGGCGAAGGTCGCGAGAAGGCGATTACGAGAAGAGCAGGCGGCGGCTTTCCGCGAGGAGAGCATGATGAGGCGGGGCTTCGGCGCTTGGTTTTGGCACTTTTGCTCGAGAAGAGTGGAAGGATGGCATGAACAGAGAGTGAAGAAACGAGCGTTCGAAGCAGTCAAGAGACGGCTACGATATAACCAAAACGGAGAGGATCGGGCAGAAGACCACCAAAACGCGCAAATCGCACACCGCACGTTTCAGTCGCTTCTCCTCAGCCTCCGCGACCGACAACAGCAGGGTCGCACAGCTGTCACGCATTTTGAGCGAAGAACCATCCAGCAGTGCCTTGGGAAACTTAAGGTTGGCACTGAGCTGTCGCCAATTGCCAAAAAACTTGCACTTAAGGCCCAGTTGACCCTTGAGCGCAAGGTATTCCGAGTATGGCACTTGCAAGTCACCCTTACCCGTCAAGCTGCTGAGGTTGACCGGCAGCGCATACTACAATTGACATGGACTTCGTGGAACGACGCTCTGCGTCATAGGGTGCTCGGCCAGCGTATCGACGAGCGAGTCGTTGTAGAAAACCTCTATAAGTGGGTCCTCGCCGAGCGATCGAGGTTGCTAGAGAGGAGGGTCAATGCTCGGCTCGCGAAAACAGCTCTTGCGCACTGGCGTCAGAGGTTACATGATGGTGTCAGCAAGCTTGAGATTGCCGAAGCTGCGTTCGAACAGAGTCGGCGGCGGCGCGCACTAATCTCAAGTATCGGACAAATGCATCTTGCCTTGCGAAGACGAGAAGATGCCGAGAGGACTGCACTAGAGTTTGCCAATGCTAGAGTACTACCGATCGTCATACGCTCGCTTGTCGACAAAATCAGAGAACTTGCACAGATGGAGCGATGGGTGGCGGACGCGAGATTCTACTCGCTTTGCACGCGTACGCTTGCGGTCTGGCGGGAGAGGACGTCGCAGCAGGTTCGTGTAAAGCGAAAAGATGCGTATGCGCGGGTCAGAGCGAGGGTCAAGATCCGGGTTGTGGGAGCTTGTTTCGCCAGATGGAGGGAGAGCTGCGCCGAGATACAACACTGGAACGCAGAAGCCGAGCGACTCGCACAGGACCGTGTGTTCACTATCGGGATCCAGGCTTTCGATCGCTGGCGTGAGCGAAGTGCGCAGATATTCGAGATGGAGGAGCAGGCCCGGATACTCGACCAGCAGAAGCTCTTGCTTGCCGCTCTCACCGTCGTGAAAGCTAGAGCTGCAGAGTCGACGGCACTCACGCGGCGCGCTATGGAGTTTCATTACGAAATCGACATGGCGTTGCTCTCTTCTGCTCTGAAGAAGCTGCAGTGGCAGCAGTTCACAGCGGTGAGGCGCAGCGAGAGCGCCGATGCGCTATGGGCGAGGAACAGAGATCAGCACGTTCGCCAGATGCTGAGACACTGGTGTGCGCAGGCCGTGGCTCGCCGGTACGCGAAGGCCTCTGCGGCCGCGGACGAAGAGCCAGAAAGTCCTAGTCTGAGACCTGCTTCTCGCGCTGCCTCGCGCTCGCGCTCGGCGCAAAGACTTGCTGCCAGCTCGCCTCCAGCTGCAACACCCGCCTACATGCGCACACCATCGCGTTCGAGGCGGGCTGGACGCTTCAGGCCTCTCCCGACTCCGGCGCCATTGACACCGTTCACTTTCGACAGGTCCTACCTCACCACCACGCCTGCGCCGCTGCCTCCACCCTCGAATTTGCAGGCAAACCAAGACAGACATCCACCTTTCCCACCAGACACATTACTAGACGGAACAGAGCCAGTGGACTTGGATATCTTGACGCCTCAAGTGACGCCCTTTGCTCGAAAGCTTCGCGCAGGCGGGATCGCTTCTACGCCCGCGCCCTCGGCGTTGCGAAGCAGCATCTTTGGAAGGTCTGCTGTGCCGACTGGCTATGGTGGGACGGCAAAGAGCGTGAGGTTTGCAGGCGGGAGCAGATTCCAAGGCGGGAGAAGTCATGAGAAAAGTAGTTGACGAGTTTGCTCGGTTTTGTTTCGTTTCCGTTCTGAGCGTGGCGTTGGGGTGTGCTTTTGAGGATGTGTGGGTTGGAGAGATCCTGTGTTGCTGGGAGCTCTTGTATTGTTTCGTTCGGGCTTTGAATAACGGCAGTTCGATATGAAGTTCGTGAAGTCTTTCACTGTTGATGACTCGGTTCTTTCTGGACTTACCATTAACGAAACGCTTGAGAAAACAACAAGAGTTATCGGGTATACTTCAACACATTATCCGTGTCCACATCGCCGACCTTTCTCCCCTACGGCAACTTCCCCTCCGCCACCGGACTCCACGCCCAAGCAATCAACTCCAAATGCCGCGCCGAAACCTCCCTGTCCTCCGTCCACAATTCACTCAGCTTCCATCCATTCTCCTTCTCCTTCCCACCAGGCACAAGCCCATCCAGCGCCTCATACCGCGCCCGTTCCCAATCCGCCTCCGCCGACTTCTCCTCATCCACGAGCACGTTCCCCAACCGCCGCCCCTTCGGCAATATCGTGTACGTCCTTGCGAATTCCCGCGCGTCCTCGCTCACATCGGCACTGCCTTCGATGCGAGGTAGGTAGCGCTGCAGGAGTTTCTTACTGAGAAGCGGTTTGAACCCCCCGTTCACGCGCAGGGCGGCGCGGGCGGCCGGGTAGGTCTCGTCCAGCCAGGTGCGGTAAACGGACATGGCGGCGCGCATGTCGGCTGTTGCTGGATTGGTGTCCGCCGAGGGTTTCTTCATGGAGGGGTGGTGCTTAGCGCGGTTGTAGAGGGTGTTGACGGTTTGGAATTGGTAGATCAGGGAGCGGGAGGAGATGAGGGAGAGGGTGTGGATGGCGGTTTCGTGGTCTTTGAAGCCGGTGCCGTGGATGGTGGTGCTGGGGTTGTCGTCCGTGTAGAGGTGGGATGCTTTGGGGTCTTTTGTTTCTTTAGCTTCTTGTTGGTCTTGGGACTTCTTGGGCTCCTCGGACTGCTTGACCTCCTTGGTCTTCTTGGGTTTCGCGATGGGATCTCGTGCATCCCGAGCGACTTTGGTTTTGCTAGGACGCGGAGCTTTGGGCATTGTTCTTACTTGGACAGGTCTTCCTTCTTTTGAAGCAATGGAATCGAGGCTAGGGAAGTAGAGAGAAGGCCAGACTGTGCCGATGAAAGGGTGCAGAAGAAGGGCACTCAGCTCACCTTTGAAGAATAGTGCCGACTCTGTTTACTTTGTACTTACCTGATTGTTTACATGTATGACCTCGCTGTCTGGTTCACGGTTCATCTGTTGGCAGCAGCCCGAGGTGACGTCGCAGCTCATCCCGGGATGATTTCGGAACATTACGCGGTCAAAACGACTACATACAGTAGTACTCACATATGTCAAGAGTCAAGACCCTTCGACTGTTCACGGCTGAACAGATAGCAGGGTTTACGTGCTGCAAAGCGTTGCACAAGGATGAAAGGTATATTCTCGAAGACGCCTCTCACGATGCCCAGAAGTCCCAACATGAAAAAGCACCCAGCACGACGGCAAAGACATGATACTACTCAAAGCGTGTCAACACCGCTATACCAAACGTCTCAGCGCTTCTCGTGATTCAATCAAGTCTCCTATGCACAACCAGTAGTCCAAATTCGACTTAACCTGTGGAATTTCATATTCATAGCCCCCGGAACATCCTCACCTCTCCTCCATCGTCTTCGCCGCTCCCATCGGCACACTCACCTCATCCACCCCTTCCCCCTCCAACGTCTTCCGATGTACGGCGTCGACGTCGAACGCCGCTCTGCTGTTGAAGATGTTCTCCATCTCCTCGATGCGCACGCCGCGGGTTTCCTTGACGAAGAGGAACGACAGAGTGGCCATGATGAGGTCGAGCAGGGCGTAGAAGATGAAGGTGTAGCTGCCCCAGGACTGGATCATGTAGGGGGTGACGAGGGAGAAGGTGAAGTTGAAGAGCCATTGGGTGGCGACGGCGACGGAGGTGCCGACTTCGCGGATGCGGGTGGGGAAGATCTGGAGGTGGAGGGTCTCAGTAAGCACGTTTTTCTCTCGTGATAACTGCCTTGTGAAGTGAAGGGACGGGGTATGGGGAACTTCTCACCTCTGCAGTGTAGGGCCATGGCAGCGGACCCCAACTGAATTGATAGATCGAGTTCGTCAGGAAGATCATGGCGACGGTGGCGATGCCCGCAGATGTGACCTGGTTGTTCTTCGGCGCGGGCGTGGTCTTGTTGACGACGGTGACGATGATGAAACAGCAGGCCATGAGGAGGGCAGAGATCCAAAATGTGGGTTTGCGTCCCCATCGCTCCGAAAAACCAAAGATGAACGTCGCACACATGATGAACTTCTCCGCTCCGAAGAGGCCGGTGATGAGCAGGTTTCGGTTGCCGCCACCCACGAGTAGCTTGAAGAATTGAGGGCTGATTTGTGTTGCTTAGCTTACGATACAAGCCTCAAGGATCGCTCTTCCCACTCACGCGAAGTATGCCAGTGCCGTCATACCGGTGCACTGCTGACCGAGGAACATGCCGAAGGCGAGCGACAGGCGATAGCGGTTCGCTGGTTCCAGAAGTTCGCGTTTCTTGAAGCCTTCCGTGGCTCGCAGCTCCTCGGCAAGACCCATCTTGATTTCGTTGAACTCGGCCTTGACTTCAGCTCCTGCAGTACTGATCAGCATGCACTCGTTATCGGGAATTCGTTGCTTGAACAGTACTCACCATCATCCCCACGTATCCAGCTCAAACTCGCCCAAGCCTCCTCATAGCGTTCCTTCTTCGCCAGCCAACGGCAGCTTTCCGGGAAGGCAAAAAGCCCGAGACCCAGAACCGCAGCTGGAACCAGCTGGAGGCCGATCGGGATTTGCCACTGCGCGGAAGACACCGGCATATCATTCGTAACGCCATAGTCAATCCAATAGCTGATCATGACCCCGGCCGCGAACATCAACTGCACGCCCGACCCCACCTTACCACGGATCTCTTTCGGTGCCATCTCTGCATTGTACGCAGGTGCCACGGCCGTCGCTGCGCCCAGACCAAGGCCTGCGATGAAGCGGCCGATGTAGAAACACAGGAGCGAGTGCGAAGGAACGACTTGCAGGATCACACCGAGACAGAAGATCGCGCACGCGCCCATGATGGTCTTCTTCCGCCCCAGGCGTTCGGATACGGGAAAAATAAGAAGGGCGGCCAGGAAGGCGCCGACGTTTTGGATGCTGACCATGACTGCACTGACACTTGTGTTGTTGGTGAAGCCGAAGTCACGCTTGTACGACTTGAGGGTGAGGACGCCACCTGTGTAGGTGAGGAGGGAGAGGTTAGCACTCGGTCTCTGAATATACAGAAACGAACGGTAGCGCTGCTCACCCACGCATCCCGTGTCGAACCCGAACATTAGTCCGGCAGTGCAGATGAAGAAGCCGAAGAAGTAGGCCCTGAAGGCGCCGAGCCGGGTGCCTTGTAGCTTCGCCATACCGGCCGTCAACTCCGAGTCAAGTGTCTCTGACGGTTTCACTCAAGCATCCAAGGTCCAAGAGGCGGTACGGATAGCTCAAGTAGAACAGAATATCGAGAGGGGTGGTCTGAGGAGGGATAGGTGTAGGTATGTGTGTGGATGTGAGAGAAAAGGAAACGCCATCAAGTTCACATATTTGCCCCTCGGGGTTCATCGTCAGGGTCACACCGAGAGCCCCAAGGCGTTGAGAGAGGGAGAGAGGGTGAAGGGATGATCAGGTGCACGCCATGGCATGCCACGAGCACGCCATATGAGGTACAGTGTTTACTCCGTTCGTCCAATCCCGCATGCAGCCCTCAGGAGCTCGCCTGCGAGATTGGAACTCCGTCGTACCAACGAACCAGAGGGGCTGAGAGCTGCGAGGGGCAGACCCGTGTGCCGATTATAACAACACCCCCATATGGCAACCAGTTGGGTCTTGTTGTTAAATCTCATTATTGTCGGCACCTGTAGCTGAGGTTGAGGATGATCTCGGCTGGAATGCAGCTCCCCGTCTCCACAGCAATGTCAAAAACCTGACTCGAGCCCCCCGATTATGTATGTAAAATAACGTGATCACAACCTGGAAGGTCCGTCTGACACCTCCTCTGGTGTTTCGTGTACACACAACGTACAGAAGAGGAGGATGCCCATGGTATCGTATTGGCCTCTAGACCGCTGGATCGCGCTCTGGTCATACAATTGATTGATGAGTACCCCTCGACAAACCTGACGACCTCCATCGATCTTCCAGCCTTCGCCAACCCAACACCCTCACTCGCACAACATCCACAACAACTGAAGTCGAAAAGGACTTGCAAGGAACACGGGTGCGCCGGTACACAGCCTAGATTACCACCACACCGAACGCACGTGGCCATTCACGGATCCAAAGGACTGGCTCACGGCGGTTCGCCGCTTTGGTAGCCTCGATCGTCCTACGTTGCTCAGTGTTCCCCGTTCAACCTCTTGTCCAGGTCAGTGGGTCGCAAGAGAACACCGCGGGAAGCAAGCAGTGGCGAGATTCGGTAAGCCATAGTTACACGTTTCAGACAGCGATACATAAAGGTACACAATGTACTCCCCGGGTCCGACTGCAGCATGATAAGAAGCGAACATTGGCGCCGCCATTTTATCTCTCGCCATCAGTCTTCCCTGCAAATCCTCGCACGAGCTCACAAGAAACGCCACCGAAGAGCGCCGTGGGGAACACCCATGACGTGCCTCGCCCAATGCGCCAGTTTACGCCAAATAACGCCGCCGCACAGCACAACCACACCATCTTACTTCTTGCGCGCCCTCTCCGTGCCACAAACGCCATCAATCCGCGAGGAAGATGTGAAAACCTTCCTCACCGGAGCATCCGTCCCTGCCGAAAGCTTGCGCTTTTTCCTCGACCTGCTATCTTCATCCACTGTCGGGACATCCTTTTTCGCGAGCTTGGTTGAGGAAGAGAAGAGGTCGGATCAGCCCGACCAGGCTCAACCGCTTAAGCTGCAGTCTTCTTCTTCTTCTTTTTGGGCTCGCCGTCCTCCTCCGCCTTCCGCTTCTTGCCCTCACCGTTCGCTTTCGCCGCCTTTTTGGCCTCCTTAGATTCCCTCTTCGCCGCCCGCTCGGCCTTTCGCGCCGCTTTCTCCTCCTTGAGCTTCTTCTTCTCGTCTTTCGTCGAGCCCTTCTCCGACTTGTTCGGTGTCTTGGCGTCATTGGGTGGCGCGACGTCTGCCGGGTCGGCGCGCTTGGCGGTGCCGTTCAAGTTCGTGCTGGCGATGAGCTTCCCATCGCCTTCGTCTTCATCCTCGCTCTCGTCGTCGTCGTCGTCTTCGTCCTCTGCGCCTGCTTTGGCGGGAGTTGATCCCTCATCCACTTCCTCCACCATCTTCCGCTTCTTGCCCGCAGGCGCGACCTCGCCGTTAGTCGCCGGGGTTGCATCGGCAGATATACCATCCGCGTCTGGGTTGTACTTGCGGGCCTCCTTGATTTCCCACTTGCCGGGCTGTTGCTGCAGCTTCTGGCCTCCGGGTCCTATCGCTACACCGCTGGGCTTCAGTGGCTTGCCCTCCATTGCTCTTAGCCTCCGCTCCAACATCGCGCGACCCTGCACACCAACAGCGGCCTTCTCCTCTTCCGTCGGCTCATCTTTCGCAGAGCCTTCACCAGCGGTGCCCCAGTCACTGAGCGCATCGACGCGGAGACCGAGCGTCGACTTCGTTGCAAGCATTCGTGCAATCTTACCCTTGTTCTTGCCAGACGCTTGACCAATGAGCGATGCATGATATATGAGGCCGTACTTGGGCGTGTCGTGCTTTGTCTTCAATGCACGGAAGAGCGCCTTTTCGGCACCAAGGATCTGGACGGTGGATGCGGGTGATTTGGCGAGGTTCATGAGAGAACCAGCGTGTGCGATGAGGCGAGCGCCGACCAGCTCGCCAACGAGCGCCGTGAGGTTGGGCGCAATGGCTTGCATTCGTGCGGAAAGGTACGAAGAAAGCTGTTGTCGATACTCGGTGAAGCCGACGACTTGCTCCGCCAATGCTTGAATGTTCTCCAGATCCTCCTCGGTGATTTCCGTACCCATCGACACCTCCGCGGCAGCCTTGACGGCACCCTCAATCTCCTCTGGTAGGATCTCTGTGAGGTCGGTGCTGCCACAGTTCGTGCGCATGCCCATGGAGAGGATGACGCGCGAGTAGGCCGTATTGTCGTTGATGATGCGGGCCATTTCCGGAAAATGCCACCCATACCACTCCTTCACTCTCATGGCATAGGTGTTGAGCTCCTTGTCGAGATCGTCCAGCAAAGCAATGGCTTGAATGATCATGGTATCCACCTTGTCTGGTGAGAACTTGAGTTTGTGTCTTGATAGACTATGCGAAAGACCCAAGCTCATTGTGCTGATCTCCTCCGGCATCAAACCTGGGATAAGAGACGGCAAATGCTCGCGAATGGCGCGATAAAGATCGGCGGTCGTTGAGTCGGAAACGGGTGATATTTGCAGGCCCGGGATTTTGGTGATGGAGTTGCCCAGCTTGGGGTCTGCTACAGCCAACGATACCTTCTTCTCTTCCTTCAGATCGTTTAACATGGTTGACAGCATAGGTGTGACCTGCAAATCTTTTGTTAGCCGCCATCCTCAAATGTGGTCAGACGACAGCTGCTAATGCCCATGGAGTAAAGCTTTGAAGAATCTGAAAAACACAACACCTCAAGCTCATCAACCATCCAAATAACACAAACGCAAGAAGCCTCGGTGCACAAGTCCAATCTCCTGTAGAAATAACAGCCCTCTCGCACTCACCTTCCCTTCAGTCAAAGCCGCCGCTTCCTCAAGCGCACTACTCGCACTGTCGAACTTCCGGAACTGCTTCAGCTTCAACAAAGAACTGATCCCCTCTGCCGTCTCGGCCTCTTTCGCCAGATCATCTCTCTTCAGCAGCTTCTTGTCTTTAGCCTTGAGCAGGGCATAACCCGCCGAAGTCTCCGTCAGGATGAAAAGCGTCATTGCGGGCGATGGTAAGGCCGCCAACGAGCGGCGGCGGACGGATGGACAGTTCCTCGAATGGTGGACGATAGGGTGCGTCTCCAATGCGGACGGAAGGTGAGATAGTAAGGTGCGCTGTCGCGAATCCACGGCAGAGGGAGCTGTTTGCGTGGAACCTCAGAATATCGCAAAATTTCGAGATGGAGCTCGGGCCATCTACGCCAAGGATCTCCCGAGGACCTGCCAATCCATCCACACCGGATGTCCGCACGCTGTCGCTCGACGACAAGATCACCATTATGTGATCACACCAGACTCGGCCTCAAGGCCTTCGGAAACAACTCAGTTAGCGTAGATCGCCATGTCGACTCTGGATTACTTCACCAGTCGCAGTACATCCACCTCAGCATTGCGCACGCGACCTCCGCCGACTGTACACGGTGTAGGAACACCGGGCTCCCCGCGGACGCCTCGCACGCCGCGTACCCCAATACTCCAACGCAGCATCTCATCACAGTACGGAAGTCCTGGATCTTACCGCGTTGAACAGGAGGAATACCTCGTCTACGAACTTGGCGCACGACATCTTTCGGCGGGCTTCGCGGGTGAAAGCCGGCCGAGGCGTGTGGTCAGATTCGATCCGGATGGCGCACGGAGGGCGGGCGACTACCGACAGTATGATCCAGACTATGCGCGGATGAAGCGGAGGAAGACGAGAGACTGGGGAGACGGGTACGAGCTCTATCGCGCCGATCTCCGCAAACTGGACTTGGCTCTCGTGGAAGACAAGCTCGAGCGAGCTCTACGGCGCATACACCTTGAGCACCTTCAATTAGACACGAAGCCGCGGAAAGTGCTTCTGGCCGTTCCGTCGTTGCTGCCTGCTCCACTGCTCGAGGTCGTGCTGAAGGTTCTGTTCAATCATCAACAGCAGCCACCATCCGTGACTATGATGACGAATCCGATCTTGGCTTGTGTAGGTGCCGGGCTTCGGAATGCGCTTGTGATTGATGTTGGTTGGGAGGAGACCGTCGTGACTGCCGTTGGCGAGTACAAGGAGATCCATCAGAGACGGAGCGTGAGGGCTGGTAAGGCGCTGACACGGGAGATGGGGACGATGCTGGACGAGGAAGCAAGGAACGCTGAGCAACACCAAGCTCTACCAATAGACTTCGCTAAGGTTGAGGAAGTTACCGGACGACTTGGGTGGTGCAAGCCACTGCCAGGGAATCCGGAGACGGGTGGTTCAGCAGAGAACCACGCAAAGAGCATCCCTTTGCCAGTACCAGACGGCCCGATCACTCTCTCAATACCCTTTGAACGCTTGTCAGACCCAGCTGAGTCTGCTCTATTCGCCGGGAGTGATTTATCATCGGACAGCGACGACCACGAGCTCCCGCTTCATTCCCTAGCATACCGCGTTCTTCTCGCCCTGCCGACGGATCTCCGCGCGATGTGTGTCTCTCGCATCGTCGTCACTGGCGGGGTCAGTTTGCTGCCAAGCCTCAAGCAACGTCTTCTGTACGAGCTCGAGCGGCTTGTTGAGAAGCGTGGCTGGGATCCGGTGCATCACTACGGCAGCGCTTCACCTCGAACATCAGGACTTCCCAAACGTTTGGGCAACATCGTACGCCAGCCGGCTGACATACCAGACCGATCTGACAATACTACGCCTCGCCCAGTCGACATTCCGGACCGTTCCGAAAATACTACACCTCGCCAATCTGATATCGTCACTCCACATCCACCTCCGAGGATCCCATCGCCAACTAAAAGACAAGAGGCGCCGATACCACACCGGGAGCGAAAGCATGATGATGTAAACGATCCGATTTCTCGCAAAGCCGAACGGGCAACGAGAGAGCAGGAGCAGCCGGTGAAGGGTGTCGTACGCGGAGTGGAGACTCTTGGAGCTTGGGCCGGCGCGAGTCTGGTGGCCAGTCTACGAGTTAAGGGTGTGCGAGAGGTGGAGAGGGAGGAGTTCCTGAAGCATGGGTTGAGGGATGGTGGGGCGGTGTATTGAGGAAGTGGTCGAGGAGACTCTGAGTGACTGTGTAATACTCTCCCAAAAACGCAATGGTCTGACTCTGTCCCTCTCGCTTCAGCAAGGGGATATACGTTCGATCAGCGCGGTGGTAAACGTGGTCAATGTCGTAAGCGGCGAACACCGCCTCGGCCCTGATATGGTGCCGCCGGTACGGGCATGTCACGTGACTTTTGTCCGCCAGCAAGAAGCACCCGTTGTGGGTACCTGCATTAGCGCGTGTCGCAGATCCCCGCACTTGCAGGACGGATCTAACCCCGCGAACCTTTTAAAACCCGATCTGCATCCACGTCCGATAGACATCACTTCTCATTTTCACCACTCCCTCCACATTTAGTCACGGCCAGTATGAAGGTGCTCGACGCCGGCACGGAGACCATGTCCAACGTGGACGCTCTGAAGTGGATGCAGAAGAAGCGCGAGCAGTATGCAAAGGAGGACGCCGAGGAAAAAGCCAATGGTCGCAAGCCAACACCACGTCCAAAAGCCTTCATGAAAGCCCTCGAGCGCCATGAGCGAGAGCTCAAGAACCCCGTCAAGTACCCCTACAAGCGCAACCCCTCCGCCTACCTCAAGGTCGACGACGGCGAGACCCTACGGAAGTTCGACGACCTCATGTGCGCCAAGGTCATCGACCCGCTGTCCGAGCCGTACCGCGAGCGGTGCGAGAACAAGGAGATGACATTGGAGGAGTTGGACAAGACGCTCGGCAAGGAGCAAGACTCGAAGTGTCTGTCGGAAATGGAGCTGCTGATGATCCACAACCATGCGCCTCAGTGCGTCGAGATGCTGCAACCCATGCTCGAGAACGCGGAGGAGAGATTCACGGCGGAAGAGCAGCAGCTGATTGTGGACGCCATCATGGAGGTGTATCGCAATGAGGAAACTGCGGGCGAGACGGGTGAGGAGGCTGCTGGCTAGGAGTGGGTGTAGGTCGGAATTGAGTGAAACGCATCACGATGGAACTTCATTAGGCCCTGAAGCAAAACGACGGCACAATAGGCACGAGCCGACTCACGGATCACGGATGGTGGTTGACGGACGCCGAACGCTGGACGCCGGATTTCATCGAAACGACCGGTTTCCCATCTGATTCCGTGGGGAATCTGAACGGAGAATACCACGATGACTTACGAGACGAGTGTCTGGGCGAAGATGTATGTCTCACCCCATCCTCGTACCTAACCTTCTCCATCTTGATCGGGTTCCGTCGGATGACGATGGCACAGTAGCAGACGAACTCTTGGTGTAGACGCAAGGTCGTCCGACCGCGCCAAGAGCAACTCGTGATGAGCGCGGCCGCCATAGCCCAGCTCGGCTCTGGCCTTTCGTCATTGGGTCCGCCTGTGATTGATTGACAGATATCACGCCGAGATGCTCAGTGACTCGTCGTGGAGAGAGTACAGGCTGTACTGTAGATAGCGTTACCAGTCAAGGCTGAGTGAACGATAACCCGTCTTTCTCCTCTTTCATGTCATGATTCATGCAATCATAGCCCAGTCTAACTTAGACTGGTATCTAAGGAAACTCAGACAGACACCGAACCTCTCCTTGCATCACTCGACTCCCCCCCCCCACTCAAC
>Ga0058704_10000219_pt1 | contig 31493 bp, 34 predicted proteins | sample AgamicMgSfe_FD_71363 | JGI IMG/M metagenome (GOLD analysis project Ga0058704, IMG submission 71363) | Agave microbial communities from Guanajuato, Mexico - Mg.Sf.e | ecosystem: Host-associated > Plants > Phyllosphere > Phylloplane/Leaf | place: Guanajuato, Mexico | collected 2012-05-30
GGTCTGAACTATTCCTTTTTTGCTGAGCTTTTTCTTTTCTACTTTTTGCTGAATACCATGGGACTGTGCTGCAAGCAGGCGGCGAATTCCCGCAGCTTTCTCTCCACGTCGATGAGCAGCTGTATCGAGGGGGGCACAAAGTGGTCTGTACAGTAGCAGCAGACAGCAGCGATTGGAGTCTCTGGCTTTGCGCCGAAGACGAGAAATGCATGATTGAACTACCATCTACTTGCACATGTTGTTTTCCTCCTCGCCTCTCAGTGAAGCCACCTTCGTCGTATTACCCGAGGTGAAGATCTCGTGAGACATCGCGGTCCGTTCATTGTTGTTGTCTACTTCCGGTTGCGGTTAGAGCGCGCCATTCTCGCGTTCAGCAGCACCTGCAGCCCAAAACATACCACGTGCCAAGCGAAACGCCCGGACGAAACCTCATGCGCGAGGCACGTGCGCATATGCCGAACGAGCCTCTGTCAAGCACCAACGTAATACCAGGGGTGGGTATCTATCATGAGAATTCGTAACGATTGCACCGAGCAATGCTCACCCCCCTTTCCCTTTCCCTTTCCCCCCAAAACCGCCAGCGTGATGCATCGTAATCGCCATGAAACCTTCAAGTCTGCGAGCGTACCCCATCAATTCACGAGAGCAACAGTCCCGTGACCCCGCCCCCAGCCGGCTACCCTTCCTCCTCCTCCTCCTCATCCCCCGTCGCCTCGTCCCACGTCTCCACCTCGTCCACCGCCTCCGGCCTCTCCGCCGTGCCCATGGCATACTTCGGCTCCCGCTCATGTACATGAATAATGGCCTTCCCCTCCGTCTCCGCCACACCCCGACACCACGCGTCGAAATCCTCCCGCGAGCGCACCAGAAAGCCCAACAACATGGAGGGATCCATCTCCGTCAGCGGCAACCGTCTTAGCCGACGCGTATGGCACGTCTGCACGTCCTCGGCCGTCAGCCACGTTTTCCCGGGGAGGAGAGCGGGCCGCGTGCTATGCGGGTCGAGGTAGAAGAAGTGCTCGCTCTGGTGGCCGATGAAGTAGTGGCTGCTGCTCGGGCGGCCGCCCGCGATGCCGACGGACTGCGGCATCTCCAGCGCAGCTTTCAGCGCGGAGTGGTAGACGGGCGTGATGCGGTCGATGCCGAGGCGGATGCCGAGCACGATCAGGGTGGGTTGGAAGGCGGCGGCGTCGGCGGGGGATTTCGGGCTGGCGGTCGCGAGGAGGGCGTCGGTGTAGACGTCGCCGTCGTCCGGGCGGGAGTAGACTCGGAGACCGGCGGAAGGGTATTTGTCCGTGAGCGCTCTGGGGAGTAGGGTTAGTATGTTTGTTTTTAACGCGGTATGGTGGTTTGAGGGAATGGGGTGGATTCTCACTGTAAGCTTCTAGCAGTCGCGCTCGGGCCGAACCACTCGCCAGGATGCTTGCCGCAGGCCTGCGCACCGTGCTCGACGAACCGATGGATGGAAAAGGGGGCGTCGGGCGCGTCGGCGAACAGCGAGAGCAGCTCCTTGTGCTTCTGCTCCTCCTGTCCTTTCCGCCATTCCCGGCCCAGTTGTAGCACCGCCATACTGTTCGCCAGCAGACTCTGCCCGCTCCGGATCATACACCCCCAGCCCGTGTCGCTCGTGAAGCCCCCCTGAACCCCGAGATTCCGGAGCTTGGTGGAGAAGGACATGGCCGAGCTCGCGGACGGGTCGGCGGATTTGGCGATGGGGGCGAAGTTGCTGCGGTACGTGAGCCAGATCCGCGACTCGACGTCGTCGAGGAAGTCGGCGGGCCAGCCCAGGGCTTCCTCCTCTGCTCGGGACAGGTCCGTCGGGCTCTGGGCCAACGCATCCTTGCCGTTCTCCGCCGACTCTTCAGGTTTTCGGTCTTCGATCGTCACGACGGCGGAGTCCGCTTGGGAGGTTCCGGAGTCGGACTGCGCGGATGGGGACGCTCCGGTTGACTTGGGTAATCGGTGCTCTTGAAATCTGGAGTCGTATCGTCTGCCTAAACACCATATCTCCGATGGGTCGTCGTTCTTGGGGAGGGGGTCCCAGAAGTATTGGACGACCTTTTTGCTGAAGCGACTGAAGTCGTTGTTGTTCATCTTGAAGACTGGAGAGCTGGGGCTCTTCCTTGACTTGCTCGATCGTTGGTGCTAGGCGGTGGAGGTCGACGATAAGTCAAGTGTTTCCAGGAAAGGCTCTCGTTCCAAAAGTAGATCAGGGTATGCACGCCTTCACGCACCGCCAACACCCTGTGCTCAGATCGTAGGGTAGACAAGGAGTAACTCGAGAGCCTCCACTTGTTGCCTTGAAGGCCAACGATGACAAACGACAACAGCTCACGAGCCCACATTAGCGGGAACACGGGGATTTTTAAACCCTTAATCGCGGCTGAGATCAAGTTATAATAGATGCGTAGGCCTGTCTAGATAGACGGTGTATTTGACGAAATCAGCTCCTATATGTTACTATCACAGTTAGATAAACCGCTGAATTACCGTGATATAACCGTACCTAGACAGTCCTAGGACGGTCCTTTTTCTCGTCTGTGCACTACATAATGATCTGATCTCAACGGTCATCAAGGGTTCAAAAATCCCTATGTTTCCGCTAATGCAGCATGAGCCGGACGTGTGGACAAGGCGGGGTTTACATAATATTGATTACATGTGATAACTCAATCTGGGGCCAAAACGCAGGGGCAATCGATAGGGTGCCCGCGTCATCGTCAATCGGTCAATCGCCTTCCACGTACACACTTGAGAACACCGTTCTTTGTCCGACATCTCTGGTTCTATTTCCTTCACTCTTCCTTTCGTTGCACCACCACGCTCTTGTGTTGTCGAGTGCATTCGGACTCCAGTCACGTCGTGCGACAGTGCGAAGATGGGCAAGAAAGGGAAGTCCGGAGGCAACAAGCCCAAGGGCAGGGCCGGCCAGAAACAAAAGGCACAGAAGCAGAGCAGCTACCGGGCAATGGCGCATCACCCGCTCGACGATACCGGTGCGTTTGTCGCCACCGTGACACCGTCCACCCTACAACTTTCTGCGTGCTAAGAGCTTGCAGACGACAATTCGCACAAGCTGTTCAAAGGCTTCGCCCAGAATGGACCGGGCGCGTCCAAGGGCTTCTCGCCTCGCAACCCGTCCGTTCGGCTCCGCGACCAAGCGATTTCGTTCGTCAGCGCTGGCGCGAGTACGCCGGCTGAGGAAGATGCGGACTTGTCTGAGCTTGTGGCCGGTTTTGGGGGAGAAAGCGAGGATGGGGCTGACGGAAACGACGAAGATGACGAAGAAGAAACTATTGATGACAGCACCATCCAGACCAACATCATGACGGATCACACTCATGTCGAGATCTCCGAAAGTGCCATGGCACATATGAATATACACAGCTCCGCCGAGGTAGCAACTCCAGATACGGATGGCACGAATGATGTTGTTATGGCTGTGGAGCAGGAGCCGGTGCGGTCACCCGTGGCGGAGACTCTGCCGTTCTTTGTTGATACAGTCGGCGACTCGAAGCTGACTGGGAACTTCAAGGCGAACGGCAAGCAGCCACTGCGTCGAGCTCCTTCGCCTTCGCCGTCCGAATCAAGCGAGGAGGTCGTGTTTCATGGTCGTAACAAGCCGGCTGTCAGCAGCAAGCCTGTGAAGCCGCCAAAATACAGCACTCCTTCCGCACCTCAACTTCAGATCCAGACGCCGCATGTCACGGATAGTCTCCTCGCTGCCCTTGATGCTCCTTCTTCGTTTCCCAACGACGCACCACCATCTCCTCCAGGCAGCTGGACTGCTAACCCTCCAAAGCCGGGGTCGCAGCAGATGTCACAAGAGGAATGGACACCAGCACCTTCACATCCGTATTGGAAGAAAGAGCGCCCACACTTAGACCGAGATCCGTCTTCGTCTGGGATCAAGATGAGGGAAGAACTGCCGGTCAGAGGGTCGAAAGCTGTCCGCAGTGAGCCAGCTGCGGCTGACGGACAGAAGGATGCGGAAGAGACCATCGCATCGCTGCAGGCCGATTGGAAGCAGACTGTCAAGTCCAAACGACGTGCCAGAGACGCTGACCCTAGCCTCGATGGTAGCTTCAAGGACGATGTAGATCTCAAAGCGTCTTCTAGCAGGCGGCGCAAGCGTGGTCGCAAGAAGAGCAATCGACAGCTGAAAGAAGCTTGCATCTCCGATGAGGAGGACGACGAGGAGGACGACGCGGCAGACCGGGATTATATGGCAAACCTGATGGCGCAGTTGGATGCCGAGGATCCCAGCGGTAACATCAAAGCCGTGCTCGCTTCGGGCAATGTCCTGACTCCAGGTGAAGCGGTCAGCGGCCCTTCGATGGTCGTCGATGGGAGAGCTTATGGCGAGGATGAGGTCTTAAAGCAAGGAGGATCAGATGAGTGGGAGGACGAGGACGATTCGTCCGAGTCAAGCTTGATCGGTCAAGATTTGAGCGAGCTGTCGGGGAACGGTGAAGGACCTAATGCTTCAGATCTCGAGTCATCAGAGCTAGAAGACGAGCTTGAATACACCGAGCGAGAGCAGTGGGAGGACGAGGAGGACATCCGACAGCGCCGCATCGAGCGTATGAGCGACGAGCAGTACGCGCGCTTACTGGCGAAGCAGTTGGAGCTGGGCATCGATGCAGAGGATCTCATTCTTGAAGATGGAGAGTACGAGTCCGAGGATCCCGAAGCCTTTGGCGACCTGGGAGAGGCACGTGCAGGGCTGCAGGATATCACGAACTCTTCGTTCGGTCGCGTTACGAAGAAGCCGGGTATGCACAAGCGGCGCGGCCAGGGTGGCTTCAGCTTTCCGGACGCTTCCGCTCTGGCGGACACGGTCGAGCAGTATGGTGAGAGCGGCTTTGACATCATGGACTTCGAGCGCCCGTCGCTACGCAACACCAAGAAAGGCCGGAAAGGCAAGCTGCCCGCCGAGCTGGACGGCCTGTCGGACGATGAGTTGAAGGACAATCTGACCAGCCAGTGGGAGAAGGATCGCACGACTAAACGTCTGAAGAAGGCCGAGCGCGAGGAGCTGCGCGCACAAGGCCTTCTCGGCGCTTCTGGCAGGAACGGTAAGGCCGACCTGAGCCAGAAGTACCTGCAGGGCATGACCACCGCCCAAGTCCACGACGAACTTCGCATCTTCCTTCAAAACGACGGACAGCAGGCGCGGCCGTTCCCACCTATGGACAAGACCGATCGCAAAGCCTTACACCAAGTGGCGGATGCCCTGGACCTGAAGTCGAAGTCCGTCGGCTCTGGCAAGAACCGCTACCCAGTTTTGTACAAGACTTCCTTCACGCTCGAGTACGACGAGTACACGTTCAACAAAATCATCTCGGCATCCACGCGCGGCTTCTACAAGAACTCCTCCTTTAAGGGCAAGAAGGCGGCAGCGGCCAAGCGGCAGGCGAAGGGGAGGTCGAGACCCGGGGCCGGAGGCGGCTTCGACAAGGCTGCCGTTAGTGTGCGGCATGGGGAGGTCGTCGGCGCGGGCGCGAAGGAGATTGGGAAGGAGAGTTTCGGGCATAAGTTGATGGAGAGGATGGGGTGGACGAAGGGGACGGCGCTGGGGAAGGATGGGGAGGGGATGTTGGTGCCGGTGGAGCAGGTCATGAGGGCTGGGAAGGCGGGGTTGGGGTGAGAGGTGGTTTCTTTGCCCGGGCGATGGGCGGCTGAGGGGTGGACCGAGGAGTGCTCGCTTGGTGTGGTGGTGTTGGATTGGATGACTGGTCGGTTCTTGTCAGGTGGTGGGTGTCTTTGAGGCACATTTTCTCCAGCGCATGGATCAGCTCTCGTATTCCGAAGTGCGTTGAAGGCGAGCCGTATGTAGCACCTCGCTCAGCATGTGAGCTCACGGAAATCAGTCATCCGATGTACATGCACGCCACTGTAACTTTCTGCCTTCGTTTCTGCCTTGATCTGTCGATCCGAACTCCGAGGGTTAGGGTTGGGGTAAGGAAATTGTCGAACGACCACCATGGACAGTCCCTCTTTGCGCCCTATCAACGAGGCATTGTTTCGACTGCTATAGCGGGTGTGTGGACAATCATTGCTATGCGTGGAAGTCGACCTCAAAGCCCTTGCTTTCGGGTTTGCGGTTGTTCGCTGATGTATTCGATTTATTACAAACATGGATGTTTGGCTTTAGGAGGAAAAGCCGACGTCGAGACATCCTCCCCCATCGTGCCTCACCATCCGGGTACATTATCACGATTTTGTCTTTACGATGGAATTATATATGCAGTATCGACATACATTGTTCTTCGACTGGAACAATTGGTGAGGGGTGAGTGACATGTCGTAGGTAGGGAAGGCTGTACTGTTCTACGTGTCGATGTACTTCGCGATCGTCGCCAACGCTCTACACACGAAGGCAGCGGTTGCGCCAACGCCAGGTCGTGAGATCTATACACGGTTCGTAGGCCGGAGAGCGAAGCGAAATTGACGTTCCGTGCCGCGAAACAGATATAAGCATCTAACAATCGCACCTCCCATACCATCTCGGAAACGCCACAACGTCCCGAACGCTCTCGACTCCCCCAAGGTAGCACAGCAACCGATCGAAGCCGAGCCCAAACCCGCCGTGAGGCACGCTCCCATACTTCCTCAGATCCTTGTACCACTCCAAGTTCCCACCGCTCACGCCCTTGGCCTGCATTGTCCGCTCGAGCTGCTCGAGTTGGTGCTCACGCATGGAGCCGCCGGCGAGCTCGCAGAGATCCGGGATCAGAAGGTCGAAGCAGGCTGCCGTGCCTTTGGTGCCCTTGCTGTTTGCGGTCGAGAGGGATGGGGCCATGTAGAAAGGTTTCTGGGCGCGTGGGTAGTCGGTCACGAAGACGGGCTTCCCCTGGCCGACTGTGGAAGCAACGTATCTCTCGTGTTCGGCTTGTAGGCCTTCGCTGTAAGATGGAGTGGAGGCGAACGTGGCTTGGCGGGTAGATGCTGCTTTCGCGAGCAGTTCGATTGCTTCATGGTATGTGATCCGTGGCCACGCTTTGGCAGCCATCCCTCCCCAGCGCTGCTCCAGAACACTCGAGCTTGCTGATCGATCGGGATCTGAAACCCCGTCGTGCTGGGAAGAGCCTCTTGCTTGCAGTACCTCACGACCGAGGCGCGAAGATTGGAGGTCGGTAGCTGCGGTCCTCAACATCTTCTCCACGAAGCTCATCACATCCTCCATGTCTTGAGCAAAGCACATCTCAGCCTCCAGCATGTAGAACTCGCTCAGATGCCGTGGAGTGTCGCTCTTCTCCGCGCGAAAGGTCGGCGACAGAGTCCAGACTTTGCCCACTGCTTGCGCCAGGGCCTCCAGATGCAGTTGAGCCGAGACTGTGAGGTACTTCGGAGAGCGGAAGAAATGCCCCACTCGAGCCTTGTCTTCAGGGGTGGTCTTTTGGGGCGACTCCTTGGAGTAGTTTGATGACACCGTAAACACCTCTCCAGCGCCTTCACAGTCCGACGATGTGATGACGGGAGTGTGGGTCTGCACAAAGCCCTCTTCGTTGAAGAAGCGCGTCAAACTCACAATGACCTGCGACCTCAGTCTGAGTAGCAACGCGTTTGCCGGTATGCGAGGGCGTAAGTGTGGGATCGTTCGAAGGTAGTCCGGTGTTTGGTACTTTGGCTGTAAGGGGTTGGCTTCGGCATCGTTGGCCCCGAGCACTTTCAGCTCGGAAACTTTAAGCTCATGGTTCTGTTGGCTGCCCTGCGAAGCCTGCCATAATCCTCTCAGTCGGACAGCAGTTCCATGCGATAGTCTGCCATACGCGTGAGCACTGTTGTCCGGGCAAAGTAATATACCTATGTGGATTGTAAAGACTTACTCCGCTGCTTGCTCAGGCTTCAAGACAGCCTGCAATGGGTCGAGCACCGAGCCGTCACCAAGCGCGGCAAAAGCGATACGCTTCTGTTTCCTCACTGATCGTACCCAGCCGCTGACCTCGACCTCGCCATCTCCAATCAAGGCATCCTGGTGTAGCAGATCCGAGATACTAATGCGCTGTCGGTGAGCAGGTGAGGTGGTGGAAAAGCGCCTGGTGGCTGTCTCAAGCGGGTTGATGTTGCGTGTCCATCTCCTCATCGCCAGCACGACGACGACGACGATAACAGCGATGTGATAAGGGGTCCTTCCGTATTTGACGGTCTACTGCAGACGGAGAATATCCGCGCACGTGAGAGTGATGGTGTCGGCAACCCGGACAACCAACGGCACCCCAAAGTGCCCCTGGTTGACGGCACGTGACATGCCCACACCAGCCCACCGTCAGGGCCGTACGTCACACCAGTCGTCCGCTTTCGAGGCTCAGCAGCATTTGGCACCACCACTACCACCACCCACTCTCTCACATCTTCTCGCAGCCTTCCCTCGCAGCCTCGTTGTCGCCTTGCGATCGAAGACTGACCAGACCGGTGTTATGCGCTGGGCCAAAGACACCCAACATGCTGCGAAAAACGCCCGCGAGTTCCATGCAGAAAACCTACGACGAATGCTACTTGACATGCTCGACTGCGATCTACTTTGAAGGCCAGGTGGGTCGCGTGACAGCGCCGGGCGGTGTGTCCGGGTCGAATCACTTGCTAATGACAGGGTGCAGAACAACGAGGGCGAAGCCTTACGGGCATGGCGCGAGGCACTTGACCAGATTTATTATCATAACGCGTACAAGGTCCCATCTAGCTATGTGCCCAGAACGGAGACCGAGAAGGCTTTGTTGGACTCGTTGCGATCGATGGAACTCCAGTGCAAGGAGCGGGTGGATCTGCTGGAGGCGTTGAGAAAGAGCAGGCTGGACGCCGAGGAAGATGCGAAGGCGAACGGCGACGGACCTTCCAAAAGCAGGGAGTCTCTTACTTCGATTCATAAATCGGCTGCTAAGCCCGCCATAAACGGCAGCAACAGCGCCTGGCTCGGTGGGGATACCGTCCCGCAAGCAACCTACGCCGACATCCCTCGGCCTTCACTAACCCCCGATCGGCGACCGGCGCAGCCTAAGAGGCCTTCGTACGTCAGCCAGAAGAGTTCAACTGACGATGTCGCCCGAGGAATGAACCCTCAACCCACGACGTCGCCCAAGCTGGCACCACCGTCTTCCACGCAACCCAGGGCACGGACGCCGAGTCCGGAGAAGAAAGCTGGTGGAATGCTCAGAACACTGCGGTCGAACCCGAAAGAGCGGTCGTCATCGAGCAAGTTGGTCACGACGTTGCGGAACAGACCTCCGCCGGCGGCTGCCAAGGCTGCAACTCAGGTCTGGAGTGGACAGCAACGGCCAAGCGGTGGAAGTGCCAATGGCGCAAGCAACGCTGGTACGCCTGCTGCGACGGCCGCGACATGGGATCCATACACTCGATTGCTAGTGGAGAGGCCATCCATGGAGGATGCGCACTCACAAACCCGAAGAACATCAGACATCCACCCCGTTCGTCCGCCCAGTCCATCCGACTATCTTGCACCCAAACACAGCAACCATTCACTGCAGGACATTGGCAAGTCGAGGAGTTACCCGCTGCCGTATCCGGACTACCCGGTATCGGACCCATACGTTCGGGATGCATTCTCACGAAGCGAAGAGTCTATCGAGACTGCGAAGCCAGTGCATCTGAGCCAGCCGTCACCGCCACCGCCTCCACCTCCACCTCCACCTCCACGACACATGCATGAATCAGGCTCATCACGACCTTCGTTTGAGAAGCAGAGGCCCGCGCCGCACAACCTTTCCCAACTAGAGAAAAGCTCGCTCTCCTATATGAAAGAATACCCGAATCACCCACCAATGAAGCCTAAGAAGGCGCCGACTGTGCCTGCCAAACCTCCGCATCGTAGTCCGGATCGATCTCAAGAATCAAATTCTAATCCCACACTAGCACCACCGAAGACTGTGCAGGCGCACCCGAAGCCTACGATTCCTCGCAAGGCTGTTGGTAGGGCGGTCGGTGTTGTCAGCGCAACAGCTGAACGTCAGAAGCTTGACAGTATACAATCACACCTTAATGATCACGTGAAGACAGCCCCACAAGCTTCATCGCGGGAGCACACCAGCAGTAGCCCGGAGCGTGTGCCAAAGAGAATGACGAAGCGAAGGGTAGACGCCAAAGTTCTGCCCACGCGTACAATCACACCACCCAGCACAGACGACTCCCCTGGATCACCGGATTCGGAGCATGCATCAAACCCCTCCCACAAACAGGCTTGGGACAATCGCGTGAAGCAAATTATGAAAGACCTGCCCAAAGGCGTGGACGAAGCAGCGGCGAAGCAGATCTTCAATGAAATCGTCATCCAGGGGGACGAGGTCCACTGGGACGACGTTGCGGGCCTGGAAATCGCAAAAAGCGCGCTCAAAGAAACCGTCGTCTACCCGTTCCTACGACCGGATCTCTTCATGGGCTTGCGCGAACCGGCGCGCGGCATGCTACTGTTCGGCCCGCCCGGAACGGGCAAGACGATGCTCGCTCGTGCCGTGGCGACCGAGAGCAAGAGTATCTTCTTCGCCATCTCCGCTAGCAGCCTGACGAGTAAATTTCTGGGTGAGAGCGAAAAGCTCGTCCGGGCCCTCTTCGCCATCGCCAAAGCGCTCGCGCCCAGCATCATCTTCGTCGACGAAATCGACTCACTCCTGGGCGCGCGCGGTGGCAGCTCCGAGCACGAAGCGACGCGCCGCATCAAGACCGAGTTCCTGATCCAGTGGTCCGACCTACAGAAAGCCGCCGCCGGCCGCGAAGAAAAGGACAAGGAAAAAGGCGACGCCAGCCGCGTCCTCGTCCTCGCCGCCACCAACCTGCCCTGGGCCATCGACGAAGCCGCGCGTCGCCGCTTCGTCCGCCGTCAGTACATCCCGCTGCCTGAAGACTGGGTGCGGGAGAAGCAGCTGCGGAATCTCCTCGCGGCGCAGAAACACGGCTTGGATGACCGCGAGCTCCAGCAGCTCGTGCGCCTGACCGAGGGCTTCTCCGGCTCCGACATCACGGCTTTGGCGAAAGACGCGGCCATGGGTCCGTTGCGCTCGCTCGGGGAGAGGTTGCTGCATATGAGTCCGGAGGAGATCCGGCCGATTCGGATGGAGGATTTCCAGGCGAGTCTGGTCAATATTCGGCCGTCGGTCAGTCGGCAGGGGTTGAAGGAGTTTGAGGATTGGGCAAGGGAGTTTGGGGAGCGTGGGGGTTGAACTCGGAAACGATTCGAATGCCGTTGATGATTCATGGGTCTGTCCTCTTGGGTTACGCGTTCTCCGTTGGGGGTTGTTTTCCTCGTTGTACATTGGAATACCTACCTACCTATGTAGCATGTCGGGACGCGAATATTTGTATAATACGTGAGATTTTGCGAGTGAGCGCGTTAAAACTATCTGCTGATGTGCACTCCCACCTGCATTGCAAGTATTTTTCTATGGTCGTGATCACTCTACTTCACTTCCTCCTGCTCTTCATACGAGGAGAAGTCAACAACTGCAGCCGTGATCCTCAGCGCAGCGCTTACCCCAAATCCGGTATACCCAAGCACACATTCCACGCGCGTTCCCTACGCGAACGGCGGGAAGGTCGCTGCCGTGCAAGCCATACATTCCATGTTCTTGTCGTCGTCTCCATGTTAACCTCCTAAACAACCGTGACAACGCTCGACATTGTTCTCCGTTACTCACATACGACCTCCTCAGAGTATAAGGAGTTGTATACTTAGCGAAGCACCAGGATACACCCAGCATCCGCAGCCATCCACATTTCTTGCACTTCGATACGCAAACATCGTGTGAGCACGCGCGCGAGACACACGCCGCAGAGATGCTCTTCCTCCTCCTCCTCCTCCTCCGCCCGCAGGCGCTCCTCAGCCTCGTGTTGGTCTTCTGCTCGGCGTTTCCCCTCAGCGCCGCCGGGCCATTGTACCGACAACTGCCGTATTATCACCACACGCGCGCATCCGGCGCACAGCAATTACTGCCTGAGATACCGGCTATGCAAAGCCTCGCCACAACGAAAGCGCCCTCGTTCGACGTCCAGGAGAACTCCATCGGCGTACTGTTCACGACGGGTGACGGATGGGAGGTCCTGCATGTCTGGCTGCCGCTGGGAAGGAAAATCTTCACGCGTAAGTCTTTTGGCGATATACCGATTCGCTGAGGCATGCGAAACTGCGATCGTCGGCTGACTTTGTGTAATCCAGGTGACGTGCCACACATCCCACTCCGTCCGCACACGGCGAGGATCACGACAATGATTCGCTCGACGCCGCAGACGGCTGCGCCTGAGATACTGGACCGCGTGGTTTGCGAAATCTTCCCGAAGGACAATCGGACGAGAGATGCGCGAGCCGACTTGGGAGAGGGGCGCCAGTCCATCAGTTTCTCTCGGAGTGACGACCTCGTGCGACTGGCAGAGGCCGGGAGCGCGGCTTGGCACAGCAGTCGAGAGGTGGAGGCGTACGAGTGCGTTGTTCCGGATGAAGTGTAAGAGACGGGCATCGAGGTGTGTGCATACGCGGCAGACCATCCTTCCCTTTGTAGTTCTTTTCCCACTATGCTCTGAGATCAGGGTCCTGAATGTGAGCGTTCTGAGCGTTTCCGGCCGACAGTACTCATAGAGCAGTATCAGACGTAATGTGTAAGACAATCGATAGGCGAAGAAGTCTCAGCTCTGCTCTCTCGGCGCCATACCCACCATTTCGTACATGCCGGCGCCATCTCGTCCCCTCCCACTGCTGCCACTACCAGTAGGGAACCCTTCGCCCATCGCTTCCTCGATGTGGATTTCAGGTAACTGACCATTCGAGGCTGCAGCTCTCTCCTTGCCTTTCCCACCAAACGCCATGGGTTGCAGCTCGCGCCATCGGCACGCCCATATACCCAACACGGTCATGAGCGTGGCGGAACAGGCTTGCACAAGCCACCAGTATAAGTTAGTCGGAACGGCGCGGGCGTAAAGGGAGGTGATCAGGAGGTGGATGAAGTGAATTGTCAAGGCGAAGTCCAGGACGAGCTTTGAGCGGGCGATGAGAAGGAGGATAGGAATGACGCTGCACATCGGGGTCAGTGCGGGCGGGCAGCTGAGCGTATGTAGTAGGACACGAACGTGATCAAGCTGGTGAGCATCCAGCACCAACCCAGCGTCCAGCCTGTGGTGACATCGCCGCGGAGGTTGTGCCAATCGAAGAAGAGGGCAGGCTCGGGATGCTGACCGGCAACAAAGGTGGTGAAGATGATGAGGATGATGGCGACGGCGTAGTAGCAGAACTGCAGGGTCGCGATCTGGGTGAGGATGCGTAGCGGCGCAAGGTCGGCGAGCGCTCCTGGCCGAGGTGGACGGCGACGGCGAGGCATTGATATTCCCGTGGGATCGCACGAAGGTCGCCCTACCTTCTGCCAGACAAGTGTATCGTGTTGTTTTCCATCCTAGAAGAGTACATAGGTAGGCCCAAGCTGACAATGATCTTTGTGATGTCTGGTGGAGCCTTGAAGCCATTGAAGACAACAATACGGTTGGCCGAAAGGCGATCGATGCTCGATTGAGATTACGCTAATACTCTGTCTCCTATGAAGCAATGCGTACTATATGTGTGTAGGTATCAGACTGCTTATATAAACGTATAGAGTCTAGCACCCAGAGAATTTAGTAAACACTGTAGCCTAAACATATACTATAGAAATACTATAGCGAGCTATGCTAATTTATACTAGTCTAAAAGCTCCAAACAATTGTATGATTAGACATATTTATCGCTACTTTATCCGGTGGTAGTTGACTGAACTATTGAGGCTATAGCCAACTTTTAAAGGCTATCAAAATTAGGTAAGGTAACATGAGGCATAGTATAGTATTCATGGCGCGACTGCAATATGGCCAACCGAAGTGAAGCGCCGAGCTCCGGTCGAACTCCAGGGACCGATTGCAACTCTGAACTATCGTATTGGAGCTTCTGTCGCGAGGTCCTCATATCACCCACTTTCCATCCCTCCTCCGCTCGTCGCAATGGCCGACCAAGACCAGGTCGAGGCGGTATACCGACCGAAAGATGCCATCGGCGGGGCCGTGAAAGCCACCGCCATCACCGCTACCGCCGGCGGCTTCGTCTCGGCCATCCAGAACACTCTCGCGAGGCAGAACTATGGCGCCTGGGGTGCAGTCACAAAATTCGGCGGCACGACGGCGGTGTTCGGTATGAAAACATGATCTTCCGTGAGGGGCCCGTTGGGGGAATCGCGGGACGAGAACATGAGGGGGTGCTGATGAATGGATGTTCCACAGCTGCAATGGGCGGAGCCTACGAGTTCTCCAAGAACGCCTCTGCGAATCTAAGAGAAAAGGACGACGCATGGAACCCGGCTCTCGGCGGTTTCTTCGCAGGCACAATGATGGGATTAAGATGTATGGCTTTACACATATTCCCCAGCTTGACTGGCCCATGGCACAGCTTTCTGATGTCCGTCTTCTCTTGCAGTTCGCTCAGCACCCGCCATTGTCGGCTACGGCACCGCGCTCGCCGTTGTTCTTGGCGCCTTCTCATACACCGGCGGTAAATTGACCGGATATGAGCGTGATCCGACCGTGGACGAGGTCAGCCGGAAAGAGTACCTGCGCACGAACAGGCGGCGGTCGATTGACCAGACGATCAATGAACTGGGTGAGGGCAGAGGTGAGTTTAGCGCCCGTCTCTGGCATGATACGTTGTGGCCCCGACGAGGGAGACGAGGATAATAGCTCCTGCTGATCCAACGTCTGTTTTCCAGGTATCGCCGCGCCAGGTTATGCGGAGCGGAGAGCGGAGCGCATCAAAGCGGCTTACGGCATTGATGTGCCGGTCGAGAGACCTTCTATAGCGTGAACAACCAAGATGCCCGCAATGTATGATATGTACATCTCTCGCACACCGCCCGACGCCCGGCGCCGTTGTTCAAAGCTTGCCTTCACCAAGGACCCTGGCAGAATCTCCAAGATTGAGCAGTCAGTACGGACGCACATCCGTCTGTCTATCATTCTCCGGATATCACATTTTGGCTTTGGGGACATCCTACCATCTAGCCTCAGCGTCTTGTCCAGGGCGATGTAATATGGATATTAACCATGAATACGCAAGCGAAAAGCAGTACTGATAACACATCTACCTTGTTCGTGCGATGACCATCCTCATTGCCAACTTACGACAGCGTGGAGTGTAGGCCTAGCCGTTCCGACAGCCGCTGGTCCGATCATCTCTTGCCGCCATGACTTCGTATCGCATTGTGACACCTACTGTATGCTCGTGCTTGTGCGGAACTCACTCCACTCCTCGTGATGCATACATGTAGACAACTGTGCCGTCTGCTCTCCATGAATACTCGTCAGCGGCTGTAGACACACGTGACCTCACCGCGGAGACGGAGGGGCTTACATTGTCTAGCGCAGCCATTCGGGAGGCACAGTGCACGGCGACATCCTCCATGGTCACATGCAGTGTATGCGGTGTCTTCAGGTCGTGTGAGAGCGTGACGTGCGAGGGGTAACAGGATCATGCAACGACAATACCTCGTACATTTCTGCATCCCGTTTATGAAGTCGACTCCTTGGACATCGTCGAGGTTACCCAGGTACCCTGCTGCGACGGGAACGGTACACTCACGCGCAGCACTCAATGTCCGTCGGACAAGATCGCCATATACGGACTACGTGAGCACCCAGCTGGGGAAGCAGAAGTCAGGCCTGTGGTAACAAGCAGCGAAGGGCAGGTTGTAAGTGGCTTGACGGCGCACTGGTGCTCGCGTGAGTGACGAAGAACGACACCATCCGTAGGTATTTCTCACAAAGATGGTAACTCACATGGCAACCCCCAACATGGCAGAGCAGCCGCAGCAACCAACCCTGCAACTTACGCCCGGTGAGAAGTTCTTCAAGTACTTTCAGCACGAAGTGACAGGTCTGTCCATTTGCCGAGACTCTCCAGTGCGTCTGATCTAACGACAATCCAGACCTACAAGAACAGATGGAACGTATTGGCAACCATGCGACCTCCGGAGGCGAACGCGCAGACGCCGTGGACCACTGCCTGGCCGGCATCGCCCGACTGTCCGACGAAGTCCACGACGCCTCATCATACATCCCCGCGTACGACCGACGGACATACGGCCAGGCGATCAAAGCCCTGTCGGCCAAACTCCAAGACGTCCGCACCGCCGTCGCCCCGAAGCCCAAGTTCTCCTTCCGCTCCGCCCCGTCGTTCACGGCGAAGAAGAACGCTTCGGCGATCAGTATCAACGATGCCGCCGAGCTGGCGGACGCGAAACGTCGGCAGGTGCCGGGTTACACGTCCGACGTGTCGAACGAGTCGAGCCTGGCCACCACGCCCGCTTACCTGCGCTCACCCGCTCCCGAGCTCGCGGACGGCGGCGAGGCGGTAGCAGTCAAGGAAGTGGAAGCGCCGGACCCGGCAAGCGAACCCCCCGTCTCCGCAGACACCGCACGCATCTGTCAACCCTCCTTCTCCCAAAGCACCTCCGTCAAAATCGACTCCCACGACGGCCTGCACATCATCCTCCCCCGCTCCGTCAGCAACGCCACCAGCAGCTCCGCCACAATCTCCCATCTCAGCCGCTGCGTCGTCGACATGTCGCCTCCCACCTCCACCACCGGCGGCGGCAGCGGCGGCGGCGCCCCCTTCGCCGGCCTCACCCTCAAAAACCTCACCTCCTCCCTCATCATCTGCGGGCCCGTCTCGGGCGCCGCCCACCTCACCAACATCACTTCCTGCACCATCGTCGTCGCGAGCCGGCAGTTCCGCATGCACGACAGCCGCGACTGCCACGTCTACCTCTCCACCGCCAGTCGGCCGATCATCGAAGCCTGCTCGGGGATCTGCTTCGCGCCCCTGCCGGAGCGGTACCTCCAGCAGGCGGAGCAAGGCGACCAGTGGCGGAACGTCGACGATTTCAAATGGCTGCGCAGCGAGCCCAGTCCGAATTGGGACGTGTTGGGCGTGTCGCGCCGCGTTCGCCCCGAGGTGTGGCGGGAAGTGGTGCCTGGTGGACCTGGGTTGGGGCCGGAGGAGATTCTGAAGGCGATCAACCTACCGAAGTGAGAGGATTTGCGCTGAGCCGTTTTTACGAGGGGGAGAGGGAACGAGGCGTCTGCCCGTCACGCTTGAGCTAGGCATCGGCAGGAGCTGTTCCATCTCATGAAGCATCACGAAGGGCATAACGCAGTAGCAGCGAAGCCACAGTGCCCGGTATTCTGCTTGAGGAGAAGCATTCACTCCGCGAACCAACACCACGCTATCATGACAGAAGAGTGTGCAGAAAGGCCATTTCGCAGGCCCGATTTCCTCAGAATCTTCTATACAAAATTTTCGACATCGCTCTTTATGACAGGCGAACCTCGTACCAAAAGATCTAATCGCACACATTGATCCACATCCCTCCTCCCATGCTTCTCCCTCCATGTCCCGGGAGAAAAGGCGCCGTAGGAATGGTACATGCGTGCGGTGATGCCGTGGAATTTCCGCGCCTCCATCGCTTTTCGACGCAATTGCGCGTTTGCCGTTTTCCCTCTCAGCGCCAGGGCTGAACGTAAGATCAAACATGTCAAGAGCTCTGGCTCGCTCGCTCGCAGTGCATTCGCCTTCGCACCATTCCCGGCGCGAGCATGCCGACGGGCTCCAGAATTCCGCGCGCCGCCTCATCCGTTTTCGAAATGCCTGCCGCAAAGCTCTTTTCCTTCTCATCGCGCGATGCACGCTCCCCACCCAGACAGCAGCATGGCGAGACCAAGCAGCAGTCACGCGCGCTACCCCTCGCATCACCGCTGGTTCTCCCCCTCGACCCGGATAAAGTACGCCTTGGCGACCTCGTACGCGGACCAGCAAATAGCCGTACTCGGCGCCGCCGTCACGACCCTAGCCTTCATGCCGCGAAAAAAGCCCTTGGCGCCTTCCCTCCGCCAGATGATCCCCGCCGCGCTCGACAGACCCCTCGCGTGCCGGATCTCCGCGTCCGTCGACGTGCCGCGCGTCTGCAGCAGCGTCTTGACCACATCCAGCGGCGTCGTCGCGGCCGCCGCGAACCCGCCGGCCAACCCGCCCGCCGTGCAGTGCGAGAGCGGGTCGTAGCTCGTTTCCCCCCGCCGCCGCCGCTGCAGCATTTTGGTCAGGGATTCGTAGGCGGTGAACTGGAGGGCCGTGAAGGGGACCGTCATGGTGAGGGTGGTGGGGTAGGAGATGTAGAAGGCACGCAGGCCTTCGTTGCGGAAGACCGAGCGCGCGCATTCGCTGATGGTGCGGTGCGTGGAGCCGTGGACTTGCATGCGCTGTTTGATGACGTCGAAGGGGTTCATGAAGGCGTCGCTGGCGATGGTCGCGCAGGCGCCGCTGGTGGCTGGAGGAAGTGGGAGTGGTCAGCTTTCCGGGGCACGTGTTTGATGGGTGGGGTGTCTCGTGACCACTTGCCTGCCGCGAGAGGATGGTGCCCTGATGCGTTGCCGCCCATGGCTTGCTTCACGACCTCGTATGTCGCGAAGTACACGGCGTGCGCAGGTCCTGGTGCTCGCTGTCAGCTTGCTTGTGTTTCTTCTCCCGTAGCATATGCGTCTCCAGTTGTATTGGACCGACCTGCTCCGACGACCACACTCGACACGCCTCTCCACAACGACATGTAGCCTTCTACTCTTGAAATGGTCGCTATCGCGTTGCCGATGCCGCTGTATATCGCCGCGGGGGTCGGGTTGACGACTTGCATGCGAGTCTGTTGGTGGACGGGTCAGCCTGCGGATCCATCGACAATCCCACCGCGCCCCGGCTCCTCGATCTTGGGTCATGTGGCCGCCTGCGTACCTTGAGCAGATCAATGGGATACATGACCGAGTGTTCCTGCCTCCGATATCAGCCCGCGAAGTCCCATCTCGTCCGTCCGTGTCGTGCCGGCTCACCGCGATGCCGGCGAATGCGCCTGCGGCCATGTTCGCCGCGAGCGAGAAGTTGGGTGGTAGGGATTCATAGCTGCAGGCGCATCAGCACAGAACTCATCGTTGATGTTCACGGGCTGGGATGGGATTTGTGTACTCGTATTCCTCAGGCGGCTCTACTATCAAGCCCTCGTGCCCTTCCATCGACCGCCCGGGCTGGGCCACGATCGACTCCAGAGTGGCGGGCTGCGCAGTGGACATGCAAATGCTCCTCGTGAGCCGGTGCCTGGTGTGGAGAGATGAGACGTTCGTATCAGATCAAGAAGGATGTAATTGACGGGTGTGATGTAGCGGGCACAAACGAATCGCCCGAAAGTTCGTTCTCGGATCTGGATCTACAAAAGTTGTGCATGTCGGACGTACTCCAAGGTTCACGCGTGGTCCATGCGCCGCTATCCATGACATGACATGCTCCATGAGGTGACATTGATCCTTTCTCCGCCGCAACACCGCGACCTTCATCATTGTGTTGCTTCCATGTCTCCGCGTGCCAATGACTTCCTGAGTACGGGCGAACGGCCAATATCGGCTTCACTTCACTTGCCTCCTCGGAAGTGAGACGTCACGACACTGCTGATGTCGTTGTCGCTGAGACCCCTCCACACGCTGAGACACATCAACAGTGTTGAGTCCAGGTTGACGAGAGGCCTTCGTCTCGCTGGGTGCTTTCCGCGTTGGGAGACCCAGGCGTCAACGCTCTCGCCTCACCATTGTACGAGAGTCTTTGCCTTGCTCAACGATGGCTCTCGGCCCTTTCTCTCTTCAGGTGGCGCGAAGAGGTTTCGACAGCTGCTGCGTGTATGCAGGTGTACTCCAGGATACCCTCCTAGATCGGATTCATTACATGAGATACATATACGCCCTTGTGGAAGCCTCGGACTTTGCAGAAGAGGAGATGGCTTGAGTCCGGGCGATAACGTATAACGACATGGCAGAGCTGTCAATCGAGGTATCTTCACGACTTCCAAGGGGTTGTTAGCCTTCATACCTTACAATGAAATGAAAGTGCCTGTGCAGCAAGGTTGGGTCAAGTTCGAATGGTGTTCTCAAGCGTCAAGGTCTCAATGAAAGAACTTCGACTTCTAGCAGACGGTCAGAAGTCATGACTCTAAGCGAGACGCGTCGCAACCGCGTCCGCCCATTCCGGACCGTGAAGGGTCTCAAGCCAGACCACATCTCCATTCATGACCGCCGTGCGCACTCATGACTTCCGGTTTCTTCAAGCAATTCCACCGCTCAATGGCAGCCGAGTCTAGCGAGGGGGAGGAGGGCGGTTCGCCGGAGACGGACGGTATGGCGTCGCGTAAGCGACCGAGGGATCAGGGCGACGTTAACGGTGATGTGGGGATCGAAACCGCGAGCTCCAGCCTGCGCCATACTCACCAAAAGCGCTCGAGAATCGCACTTGCTGCTGAGCGAGGCGGTTCGGTGGTCTCTGACGACGATGACACCGTCGACGACAATGTCGAGGTGCGTGGGCTCCGGGAAGATGCCGAACAAGGGACGAACACACCTGTCCAGTACTCCGAGAACGAAGACGAAGACGAGGAGATCGACGACCTCCGCGCGACTCAGGCCGTACAGAAGCAGATAAGTCAGCATCGCGACAATATCGCGTCTGAAGAAGGCGTCATCGAAGAGGTCTACTGCCGAAATTTCATGTGTCACACCAGCCTGCGCATCGCGCTCGGCCCGCTCATCAACTTCATCGTCGGGCACAACGGAAGTGGGAAAAGCGCAGTGCTGACGGCGCTGACGATGTGCTTGGGCGGCAAGGCTGCCGCGACCAATCGTGGAGCCAGTCTGAAGAGTCTGATCAAGGAGGGCGAAGAAAGCGCGACGTTGGCGGTCAGGATCAAGAATCGCGGAGACAGTGCTTACAAACCGGAGCTTTACGGCCGCAGCATCACGGTCGAACGAAGCTTCACACGTGGTGGAACCAGCGGTTTCAAGCTCAAGAATCGCGAGGGTAAGGTCATTAGCACCAAGAAAGGAGACCTGGATGATATCCTAGATTACTTTGCGTTCCAGCTGGACAACCCCATGAACGTTCTCACTCAGGACATGGCGCGGCAGTTTCTGTCCAACAGCACGGCTACGGAAAAGTACAAGTTCTTCATTCGAGGCACGCAGCTCGAAATGCTCGACAATGACTACAAGATCTTGGAAGAGCACCTCGATAATATTGAGGCTAAGCTTCATAGCCGGAAAACAGACATGGATGTACTGGAGGAGAAAGCCAAAGAAGCAGAGAGGAAGAAGAAAAGGCTCGACAAGTCCCATGCGATTCAAGAGAAGATCGACCGCACGCGCTGGATGCACGCTTGGGCGCAGATAGAGGAGCAGGAGCGGATTCTAGAGCATCATACGCAGCAAGTGACAGATGCTGAACAGCGGGTGGAGGAAAAAGTGCAAGCTGCTGAGACATCTTCGGGCGCGTACGACGGACACAACCAAGCTTACGAGGCTGCGGAACGTACCGTCGTGCAGCTCAAGGAACAGCTGCAGCCGACCAAGGACGAGCGTGATGCCGCGAAAGAGGTCTTTGACGCCAATAAAGATGAGGCTATGGGATTGCAGACCCAGGAACGCTCGATCAGGGATGATGTGAAGAACACCAGAAAGGAAGTCGAAAAACTCGAAGAACAAGCCAAGACCGAGCAACAGCGCCTCGCCGACGCGGAAGGCCCAGAGCACGTGCAGCGGCTGGAGAGGCTGGAGCAAGTGAAGGCTGCGGCGGAAGAGGCGCAACGGAGGCAGATGGAGCAGGGCACGGGCATTGCGGAGCTCCAGCGCAAGCGTGACGCAGCATATGAAGCGTCTGAAAAGGCGAAGCCTGAAGAAACTCAGGCACGAGAGGCCCTGAATCGAGTCAAAGGACTCCTTTCCAACTTGCAAAAAGACCAGGGCCAACCTTTCGAGGGATACAGGCACAACATGGCCCAGCTCGTGCGGGCCGTCGGCCAGGAGACCCGGTGGCGGTCTAAGCCGGTGGGCCCTATGGGCAATCATGTCCGGCTATTGAAACCTGAGTGGAGTTCTGCCATCGAGAGGACTTTCGGTGGTCTACTGGAATCCTTCACGGTCACTAACGCTGAAGACAAACGCCTGCTGAACCAAATCATGGGCAGGGTAGGCTGCACCACAGCAATCTACATTGGTGTAACTGATCCACTGGACACCACTGGGAAGGAGCCGGACGAAGGCATTGATACTATTCTGCGGGTCTTACGAGTGGATGACCATTCAGTGCGTAACGCCATGATCATCAATAATTTCGTGGACCAGACTGCTCTGGCTCCCACCCACGAAGTGGCTCTCCATCTTATCACCTCTCGCGCACGCAATGTCAGAGCCGCATTGTGCCCTGACAAAAGAGATCCACGCAAGGCTACTCGGTACGAGGCTACCAGAAGTGGGCAGGAGAAGAGTAGCCCACTGGACCCGTGGAACGGCGCGCCGAGGATGAAAGCCGATCGAGAGGAGCAGATCAGACTACAGCGGGAGACCGTCAACCGTGCGGATCAGAGCTTCCAAAGCTGCCAAGAGAAGGCAAGGCACCTCCAGACCGAGCTGAACAAGGCCAACCAAGTCATCAAATCGTTCGAAGCCGAGCAGAGAGCATTAAGAATTGGGGTTCAGAGTGCGGAGGATGCCGTCGAAGCTGTGCAGAACGAGATCGAGAGCAACCGACCGCAAGATGGCAAGTTGCAGGCGCTCGAAAATCAGCTCGCGGAAAGTAGGGAGAACTTGAAGGTGGTTGAGAATTCATTCATGGACTGTGTGAACCAGAAGAAGAAGGTCGGTGACAAGGGAAAGGAGCTCAAGGCTGTATTGGATGCCAAACAGAAGGCTCAAGACAAGGCTGAATCCCAGCTCACCAAAGCCGTGAACCGTAGCAAGGAGCTGAGCCTCGCGCGCCAAGAAGCTCTGAAGGAGAAGAACCTGTTCTTCCAGGAGATCGAAGCCGCGAAGGGGCTCGTCAGACGCTTGCAGCAAGACCGGGACGAGCAACGAAGACTGCTGGAGGAAGACTTCATCCCCCAGGCTACCAGGATATGTCCCAGGATCCCCGTCGAAGAGGGGGTGACACCCGACGTGCTGGACAAGAGACTCGAGAAATTTTCTCAGGACATCGCGCAGATGCAGCGTGAAGCGGGGGGGACCCGCGAAGAGCTCACGCTGGCATACCAGACGGCGAAGTACACGTTCGACGATGCCCTGTCACAGATGAGTAGTATGTCCAATGTTGCTAAGGTATGTCTCTGTCATCGCCACGGCCGATCGATAGTATTGGCTGACCACGCTCGCAGTCCCTCAAGAACACGTTGACCCAACGTCAGTTCCGCTGGCAAAAGTTCCGGCAACACATCACGAAACGTGCCCGACTCACCTTCACCTACCTCCTCAGCGAACGCAACTTCCGCGGGCACGTGCTCGTCGACCACCAGGACAAGCTCCTCGACATCAAAGTCGAGCCGGACCTGGCCAAGAAATCCGACGCCGGGCGCGAGGCCAAGACGCTCAGCGGCGGCGAGAAGTCCTTCTCGACCATCTGCCTCCTGCTCAGCATCTGGGAGGCCATGGGCTCGCCCATCCGCTGCCTGGACGAGTTCGACGTCTTCATGGACAGCGTCAACCGCGCCACGAGCATGTCGATGATGATCCAGGCCGCGCGGCGGTCCGTGGGCCGGCAGTTCATCCTCATCACGCCGCAGAGTATGAACAATGTCGATATGGGAGACGATGTGAAGGTGCATCTGATGAGTGACCCGGAACGCGGGCAGACTGCGCTGCCGTTTACGCGGGTTTAAGGTCGACGGCGCGATATCCTACCGCTTGTGTATATATACGGTGGGCTCTCGTTTTTTTAGCGTGATTCGTGATATCCCTATGTACAGCAAACAGCGCAACATCTGACATCGCCCAATCGGCGGCATTTTCTACCTCGCTCACCTGCCTCTTGACGTTCGTCGTCGCCGAGATCCCGCCGCTGGCTCTTTCGAAGATTCGCTGGATATGCGTTGCGTGAGGAGAGACGGCATATGCGATGAGATACCGGATGGATGTATGGCTAGTTTGAGCAAAGGAAGAAGAGCTGTAGATGATACAGTATCACGTTACAAACGTCCGAGGCCATGCTTTGACCGTTTCCAATACACGCGCAGAATAGGCTCAGAACCTCGCAAGCCTGAGCGGACGAAACGCCAGACACCTCTACAACGCCGGTGACACACCGAGCTCCACTCCCCCAGTGGTTGCACTATTCAGCCTTGCTCTTCTTCTTCTTCTTCTTGATCTGCTCGTCCGGCACTTGCCCTTCGCCCAGCACCTCCGACTTCCGCTTCTCCTTCTTGAGCTTCTTCTCCACCTTCTCCTCATCCACATCCATCGCGCCCTCCTTTTGGCGCTTCTTCTCCGCCTTCTTAGCTGCTTTGGCATCAGCGGCGGCATCCGCGTCTTCCATCTCAACGTCGTCCGCTGCGACCTTGGACTTGGACTTCTTTGACTTCTCCTTGCGCTGTTTTTGCTCCGTAGCATTGCCGGTAACACCTGGTGCTGCCATCTCTTCTTCTGCGCCACCCTGAGTGGGGTCAGCGATGTCAATCGAGGCTAGCGTGGCGTCCATGGCTGCTTTCTATCGCGGTGGTTAGCATACACCCGTGACACTACCATAGGCACGGTCAAACATACCATCGCGACTTCGTTCTTCGTAGGGTTGACGCCCTCGGCGTAAAACCTTAGACGCTCCTCCACCTGGCCCTTGAGTGCTTCACCAAACTTCCTCGTCGGTTGCATGCTGAAGTTGTCGATACGGGAAGCGATCGACGCCTTGTTAGCGAGAAAGCGGGATATTCTGCCCTTGTTCTTCATGCCCGCCCGTCCGATGAAGCTCGAGTGGTAGATGAGACCGTACTTCGGTGTGTTGCCCTTGGTCTTCAGAGCGCGGAACAGTGCTTTCTCGGCGCCGAGGATCTGTACAGTAGAGGCTGGGTACTTTGCAAGGTTGGTCAGGGAGCCGGCATGCGAAATGAGACGCGCACCGACTGTCTCTCCGATCAAAGCCGCCAGATTGGGAGCAACGATGCCCATTTTGGCGACCAGGTAGTTGCCGAGCGATTTCCGGTAATTGGCCAATTCAACGGTGCGACGGGCGAACATCATCACATTCTCCATATCCGTCTCCGAAATGTCTTGACCCATGGAGACTCTGGCGGCTTCGATGATCGCTCGCGCAACGCTCTCGTCGTCATCCACCTGCTTCGCAAGCTCGTGCAGACTGTCTTCGGACAAAGTCTTCTTGTTACCGATGGACAGCGCACATTTAGCGTACTTGTGATTCTCACTGACGATCTTGATAAGTTCTGGGAAATGCCAGCCGTACCACTCGCGCACTCGCATCGAGAAAGTGTTGACAGCCTTGTCGAGGTGGTCAAGAGTGGCAATGGCTTGGATGATGTGATTGTCGTTCTTCTGCACGCTGAACTTGACTTTGGCTCTGCTGTATGCGTGTCCCAGACCCAATTGTGCGCGGGAGACATCGCCAGTCTGCAGATTCTTGAGTAGCTTCTCAGCATGCATGCGCAGGCCTCTCAACAGATCGGCAACCAATTCGGACGTCTCGCCAGTCTCGCACTCGACACCCGCGAACCCACCCTTGATACTTCCCGCCAAATTCTTGTCGCTTACACCCAGCGTGACCTTCTTCTCCTTCTTGCCAGTCTTGGGCAGGTTGCTTTCGAGCACTGTCCGCAGGTAGTCGGACATGATGCCTTCGGAGACATCGTTGGCGTTCTCCAACGCTTGGCTGGCTCCTTGAAACGGGGCAAAAGAGACCAGCTGGACCATCTTCCCGAATCGCGCTAGGTCATTATGCGCATCTTGAACCTCTTTCAACCGCGCGCCGACGGTGTCGTTCTGAAGACGGACGGAGAAGACGGCATAGCCAACCGAGGACTCGTGCAGGAGGTAGTCGACCGACATGGTGAAGGCGCAACGTCGGCCCTAATCGTTTCCGTATGACTGATACCGGGTCTTCCGGCCTTCACACGCAAAGGGTCGAGGCAGTATAGATTCCCGGTTGTCGCTATCGGGGCATGTCGTGAGAACGTTACAATATCGGACGAACTTCTCCCCCGAAGCAAATTTCGAGCTCTGCAAGCTGCGGCCATGCTCTCGTGCCGAAAGTCGGAGGCGGCTCGGCCCACCTTCCCAAGATAAATTTGGCCTTAGGCACGTCAATATATCGAATTGAAGAAACGCGGGACAAACACGCGACAGGAGCGAAAAGTTGCCTGCGAAAGAGACGAAGAGTACATCCATCCCAAGACCGCCTCTACTGAAACCTCCCGGAGAAGACCATTGGTTCATCATGTCAGCCGCACAACTTCTCAACCCAAAGGCGGAATCGCGGCGGCGAGGCGAAGCGATTCGTGTGAATGTCGCCGCGGGGGGTGGACTGCAAGATGTGCTCGCCTCCAACCTGGGACCGACGGGCACGCTGAAGATGCTGGTCGACGGCGCGGGTGCGATCAAGCTCACAAAGGATGGGTCGGTGCTGCTGAAAGAGATGCAAATACAGAATCCTACGGCGGTCATGATTGCGCGAGCGGCGACTGCACAGGACGACATCACCGGAGACGGCACGACGAGTGTGGTACTTATGGTCGGCGAGCTGCTGAAGCAGGCAGATCGGTATATCAGCGAGGGGTTACATCCACGGGTCATCACGGACGGGTATGAACTGGCGAAGAACGAGGCACTCCGATTCTTGGACGACTTCAAGCTGCAGCGGGACGTTGACCGCGAACTCCTTCTCTCCGTCGCTCGCACATCCCTCTCCACCAAGATCAACCCAACGCTTGCCGAACAACTTACACCGGATATCGTCGACGCTGTCCTGGCGATCTACCAAGCTCCTGCAAAGCCCGACTTGCATATGATCGAGATCATGACCATGCAGCAACACACAGCAGCAGACACCAAGCTCATCCGTGGCCTCGCATTAGATCACGGAGCAAGACATCCGGACATGCCCAAGGTGGTCGACAACGCATACATTCTCACGCTGAACGTCAGCTTGGAGTACGAGAAGAGTGAAGTCAACTCAGGCTTCTACTACAACAGCGCAGAGCAGCGTGAGAAGCTCGTCGAGAGCGAGCGAAGATTTGTCGATGAGAAGTTACGCAAAATTGTCGAGCTGAAGAAGGAAGTCTGCGGGACCGACGCGAAGAAGGGCTTCGTAATCGTCAACCAGAAAGGCATTGACCCATTATCGTTAGACGTGCTAGTCAAGAATGGCATCTTCGCCCTCCGGAGAGCAAAGAGAAGAAACATGGAACGCCTTCAACTGATCTGCGGCGGCACGGCGCAGAATTCCGTCGATGACCTCAAACCCGATGTTCTAGGCTGGGCAGGTCACGTCTACGAGCAGCAACTCGGCGAGGAGAAGTACACCTTCATCACGGATGTTAAGGAGCCGAAATCTGTGACCCTCTTGATCAAGGGCCCGAACGCACACACTATCACGCAGATCAAGGACGCCGTGCGCGACGGCCTGCGAAGTGTGTACAACATGATCGTCGACAAGAGCGTCGTACCCGGCGCCGGCGCTTTCCAGGTCGCCTGCGCGGCGCGCCTGAACAGCGACGATTTCAGAAAGGGAGTCAAGGGCAAGGCGAAGTGGGGTGTCTCAGCGTTCGCGGATTCGTTACTCATTATTCCCAAGACGCTGGCGGCGAATAGTGGGCATGATATCCAGGATTGCCGTAAGTCCCTACCAGCCGTTGAGCTCACATCGTGTCTTACCTGCTAACTATTCCCCAGTCGCCACCCTTCAAGACGAGCACGCCGAGGGCCACGTCGCCGGCCTGGACCTTACGCTCGGCGAACCGATGGACCCGGTTCAGATGGGCGTGTATGATAGCTTCCGGGTGCTGAGGAACGGCATCGCGAGCTCGACGGGCATCGCGAGTAATCTGCTCTTATGCGATGAGATGCTCAAGGCAAGGCAGATGGGGAAGTCCGGACCGCCTGGCGCAGGCGAGGGTGAAGGCGAGTGAGAGGAATGCGGTGGAGGAAGCCGGCAGAGTGTATAACACCATACACGATCCTATACGGGGTTAATGTTCTCCGCGAACGCAGGCCTTGAAGAAGGGTTGTATGAGCGAGCTACGCTGTGAGCACACGGTACTCGCAATGAGGAGACCCGATAAGCTAGAGCCTGGTAATGTCGGTCGATCCGCGTTGCGCAACTCTGGCGTGGTCGTCACGAGTGCCAGAGACCCCTCACAATCGAGTGCAGGCTCGGTTCGTGAAAAGGACAATCACATCACCCTCCCGACTATACCTTGATCCTCTTCATCCTTCCTGCGCTCCGTCTATCAGGTCCACTTGTTATTCTTGTGTGTGATTGAAGAGATGTTGTAGATTCTAAGGCAACCATCGCCTTTTCAGGCAAACGCGCCATCAATGTCGCATGCTCGAACTCAGAGTTGGGGGGACCTTCGGGCTTTCCTCACACTTCCATCCTCACCCCTCCTACACAACGAGAGAACCTTGGTCTGACGACAACGACCATGACCGCCAACGCGCTCTCAACCTCGTCATACATCGACCTCGCGACCTTCACCTCCGACACCTTCTCCCCAACCGCCTACGCCAACTCGCTCGTGCTCCAAACCAACAATCCCACCGACACCCCGCTCGACCTCTCCACACCTCTGTCGCGCGTCCTCTTCGACGTGCAAGAAATCGACACCAACATCGACACGCTCACGACGCAGAACGCGCTGCCCATCGTTACGCACGCGCAGCAGCGGAGCGAGGCCGGTCGGAGGATTCTGGAGGAAGTTGAAGGTCAGGTCGGGAGTTTGCAGGAGAGTTACGAGCGGCTGGAAAGGGAGGTCATTGAACGGCATGAGGCGGCGGAGCAGGTTCGCCTCGCGGCCGAGAGGATGGTGATGACGTTAAGGCTGGGTCGGAGCGTGCAGCGTGCCGTGCAGATGGGGAGGCAGTTGGAGGGACAGATGGATGGGGTGCAGAGAGGGGAGCATAGGGGTATGGTGGCCGCGGCGAACACGGTATTGGGTCTACGGCGGTTGTTCTCCTCGACGGGAAGGGGGGAGGAAGGGGAGGGGTTAGGCAAGGTGCAGGTGGTGGGCACGCTGAGGAGTGATGTCGTGGGTCCGGCGGAGAGGCTATTGCTGGCGAGGGCGCAGCAGGTGGTGAGGGAGTTCAGTATGTCCTCCTTGCTGGCTTCGGGGGGCGGCGGACCGCAGAGCCAGCCAACGTTCGCGCAGTCGGAAGACACGAAGAGTCGTGTCACGAGTGCGCTGCAGACGCTTTATCTGCTTTCGCCTACGAAACCGACCACGACGTTGTCCGCTTCCGAGCCGACTCTGCTCGTCTCTGCATTGCAGACGTACCTCCAGACAGCCCTGACGTCCAGTCTGGCCGCGTTGACGAGAGCCCTCGCGACGCTGCCCACACTGGACCGGACACTACTAGAAATCTCCGCGCGATGCCAAAACATCGTCGCCTTGGAGGCATTACTTGACTCCATCAAGCCGCCCGTCCACCCACTCCTGCCTTCTTCTCCCTCTACGCGGCGGGATGGCGAACATCCAATTACCAATCTCCTGCAGCCCCTACTCCGCCACCTAGACACCTCCTCTCTACCCTCCTACTTCTGGCGCTCCATGGCCAGCCAGCTCGTCGCACGCGTGCAAGAGATCCTGAACCGCGGCGGCGTCAGCGCCCGCACACTACGGACCAATCGCGACCGCGTTCGCGATTCCATTCGGGAATGCGTCGATCGCGGTTCGCAGTTACCGATTTCGGGAATCGCGATCTCCGGGCGGAAAGAAGGCAGGGTGAGGAATTGGGAGCGCGAGGCGGCTGTCATGGTGCAGAGCGTTATGGGTCCTTTGCAACGGTGAGAGGACGGGCTGGCGACGCGGCGTTATTACGAGACCGTCGCATTTCCTCACCGTCAGCTAGTGCTATTCTCGCGCAAGGTATACGTGGGATGGTGAAGCAGGTCAGCACGCACCTGTTTTGTCCATCGCTGTCGGAACGGTTCATAATATGTACGCTTGCAGATCGATCACCCCACTCGGCGTACGACGTCTATGGCCCATTCTGGAAGTAACAAGGAAAGGCAATATCGATTTGATGGAGCGGTACCAGAATATATACAAGCTCATTTACAACCGACTCGAAAACAAAAACAAACAAAAGCCAGACTCCGCAAATGCGATTTGCCAAAACCTTGTGCTGTAGAACCAGGACAAAACGTGTCTGTCGTGTGGGGGCATCTCGGCTCATCCTCCTCCTCAGGTGTAGCTGAGCGCGCCACCTTTCTTGCCGCCACCGCTACTACGATAGTCTTCTTTCGGCCGGGCGGGGAGTGTCCTGGCGCTATGTCTGCTACGCGCGGGCCGCACGGTGCGATCGCTGTCGGCTTCGGACCTTTTGCTCCCGCGGTCGCTGTGTCGAGAGGTTCTGCTACGTCCGCCGGGTTTGGGAACGTCGACGCAAGAGATGCTGTCGTCGGGCACGACAGTTTTCGTCTCGTTCAGGCCGTCGGATTCCTCGCCTACCCAGTCTTCGTTGCCGTGGGATTCCGGGATGGGCATTTGTGTGGCGGTGGCGTAGCTCGAGGCTTTGGAGGGTGGGAGAGGTATGTCCGAGGCTCTGTCTCGATGCATGAGGGCGCCGTACCGGAAGGGTTTGACGGTACTGGTGGATGGACGTCTACCCGGATCTCCTGCAGCGGCGGTGTGGCGGGAGCGATGGGAGTGAATGCTGACTCCACTGTCGCGACGCTTCAGGTCGTCGTCGTCATCCAAACCCGATCGATGTCTGCTGTAGCGTGATATCGTGCTATTGGAGTATGCTTCAAGATGACGATCGGGTGTATCAACGGGCATGGTCGATGAGCGCTTCACGGAGCGATGACTGCTGCGGCTGGCTGCCGACCGTGGAGCTTCCTCGATAGCAGCGTAGTTCGGTCGCTCGGTCGTTGAGCGCTTTGAATGGTGGCGGCTGGATCGGCCTGCAACGGAGATGGGCGCATACTCGATCGCATCTACCGTCTTACTACGTTGTGGTTGCTGTGTGCGACAGGACGAGGTGTAGCGGCTGATCGCTTCCTGCACTTCATCATCATCATAGTAGGCCGAAGGCTCGATAGCGCGCATGCCGCGTGGCGGATAACGTCGACTGGCGTGTGACTCCGTGACGCTGAAATTGCGATGGGACTTTGGAGGGTGTGATTCAGTAACACTATAGTTGCGATGTGACTTTGCATTCCGCGAGACGCCCGGCGCTTTCCGAGATGCAGATTGCGATCTTCTCACAGTAGGGTACGCAGCTTCTTGTCTGGTGCTGTCCTGCCGAGTCTTGTTGGACGAGGATCGCGAGCCCCTCGCGGCGGAATACGCAGCTTCTTGCCTGGTACTGTCCTGCTCGGTCTTGCCCATTGCGTAACAGACAGCACCAGCGGCAGCAACACCGATGAGCGTGCCCAGAAAAGACTTGGAAGGGAAGTTGGTCGAAGGCGCGAC
>Ga0058704_10000221_pt1 | contig 31274 bp, 29 predicted proteins | sample AgamicMgSfe_FD_71363 | JGI IMG/M metagenome (GOLD analysis project Ga0058704, IMG submission 71363) | Agave microbial communities from Guanajuato, Mexico - Mg.Sf.e | ecosystem: Host-associated > Plants > Phyllosphere > Phylloplane/Leaf | place: Guanajuato, Mexico | collected 2012-05-30
ATGCTAGGCGGGCATTATGTCTATCAGATCGAGGCGACGGAACTGGTGCCGCTGACCACAGGCGCGAGCTCCCGGTTTTCCCGCGATCGCAATCCGGAAGAGGTTCGGTTTCTGGGGATTTTGGGGAATCTGGATCTGAGCAAGTCGTTTTACTTTAGCTATGCGTACGACATCACGCACTCGCTGCAGCATAACATCATCCAGCAGCGGAAGGCGCTTAATCAGGGCCAGCGGCAGGCCGAGCATGACTTCAACGCCATGTTTGTATGGAACCATCATCTGCTCAAACCCGCCACCGCCGCCCTGAAACATCCCTTTGACTGGTGCTTGCCCATCATCCACGGCTTCATCGACCAGGCCGCGCTCGACATCTTCGGCCGGAGCGTGTACATCACCATCATCGGTCGCCGCTCGCGCTTCTTCGCCGGCGCCCGCTTCCTCAAGCGAGGGGTGAATGATCTCGGGTATGTGGCGAACGATGTCGAGACGGAACAGATCGTCGCCGAGAAACTCACGACCTCCTTCCACGCGCCCGGTGCCCGGCTGTACTCGAACCCGACCTACACCTCCTACCTGCATCAGCGCGGCAGCATCCCGCTGTACTGGACGCAGGACAACAGCGGCGTCACCCCGAAGCCGGATATCGATCTGAATCTGACCGATCCCTTCTACCAGCCCGCGGCGTTGCACTTTGACAATCTGTTCGAGCGCTACGGTTGCCCAGTCTATGTACTGAACCTGATCAAGGCTCGTGAGCGGACACCGCGGGAGTCGAAGCTGCTGGCCGAGTTGGAGAATTGCGTCAAGTATCTGAATCAGTCTTTACCGGAAGACAAGAAGATGGTGTACAAAGCCTTTGACATGAGTCGCGCCTCGAAGACGCGTGGCGGCGATGTCATTGGTAGCTTAGAGGTGATTGCGGAAGAGATTGTGGCGACTACGGGCTTCTTCCATAACGGCGAGTCGGGCCACGAGGAGCCGCAAGTGCAGAATGGCGTGGCGAGGACGAACTGTATCGACTGTTTGGACCGCACCAACGCCGCGCAATTCGTGATCGGCAAGCGGGCGTTTGCGCTCCAGTTGCGAGCACTGGGCGTGTTCGATCGAGCGGAGATCGACTACGACACGGACGCGGTCAACATCTTCACCCACATGTTTCACGACCACGGCGACACGATCGCCATCCAGTACGGCGGCTCGCATTTGGTCAACACCATGGCGACATACCGCAAGCTCAACCAATGGCAGACCTCCTCGCGCGACATGGTCGAGAGCTTTAAGCGGTACTATCACAACTCCTTCCTCGACAACCAGCGGCAGGAAGCGTATAATCTCTTTCTCGGGAACTATACCTGGGTGCAAGGACAACCGATGCTGTGGGATTTGACGACGGATTACTATCTCCATCACAGTGACCCACGAGCCTGGCTTCAGCGCAATCGTCGAAATTATATCTACTGGTATACTCCCGAGTTTCTCGAGCCCAAGACTATGCCGCCCAGATCTGCTGTTCACCATAGCGAGGAATGCATCGGAGACTTCGACGACTACTGGCTGGAGTGCTACAGACCTGCCGCCTTGTCGTCGTTGACGAAAGTGTATTCCTACCGTATCAACGCGGAGAACCGCTACCTCCCCGAGCGCCCGCATCGGGATAGCAAGTACGACTTCAGCCCGTTCAAACCGCGCCTCGAACCGCAACGCCAGGTCATCGACTCTCCCGACAAAAAGCCTGCGCGAAAAGGCGTAACGATCGTCGATCCATCGGACGAGCATCCGCCTCTTCCACCCATTGAACCCGGCCCCCGACCTCATGTCGAAGAGAACAAACCCAGCATCCTCCGCGAATCCACCTACCAAACCCCACCCCGTAATCGTCCTCCCCCTTCCACTACTTCCTCCTTCGACCACCCCGTCCTCCCCGCCGACAAGGCCCAGATGCACCTCTGGACCCTCAACCAATTCCACTCGCAATCCCTGCACCCTTCCGTCTCCGGCCCGGAAGCGCGCGAATACGACCGGTACATCTCGCACCCGCTCAACCTCCCGCTCGTCGTCTCGGCCGATGTACCCTCGGACGCCAATTTGGAGTATGTCGAGTACATCCATCAGCAAGACCTGGACCAGGCGGAGCAGTATCAGGCGGTGAGTGAGCGTGACTTGCAGCATTTTTGGGATTTTGTCGGGGAAAAAGTCGATCCCCTGACGGTTGGAGAGGAGGATGGGGAGAAGAAGCGGTATAAGGCATACCGGCAGTGGTTGAGGGGGAAGAGTTTGTTTAAGCAGATCAAGGTTGATCCGGAGTATAAGGCATTAGGATGAGGGTTGGAGATAGGGGTAAAACTGTACACCTCGAGAGACTGTCTCTTCTACCACTTGTCACAATTAAAACCCGAAGGTCCCGAAGGTGGAATGCATCTAAAGGGCAAAACTGAAGAGCACGCTACCCAACGAGCAAACGTTATACTGGATGCCGGGTTTGAACCGGCGACCTTCCGCGCACCCGTTCACATCATGAAGAATCAATTTGCAATTGTTAGGCGGACGTGATGACCAACTACACCAATCCAGCATTATTGAGTGCACGTGACTTTTAGCATTATAATATAGTAGTAATTTACATGGAATTATCATCACAACACGCGGTTAGCAAACGTTAACAGGACCAAAAACTGTTGCGAGCGGTTGACAAGCAGTGTGACGCGAAAACACGATCAAACCAATGCCTCGCCCAAAACCGACTACATCCACCCCATCCCTCCCAACACCACCTTCGGTATGGCCGACTCCAGCTCTCACCTCCAACACCCTTCGCATGAGCTACCGCATCGGCCGCGGCGAGCAAGGCGTCCTGACCTTTGAACCGTACAAGTCCATGTTACTCCCGCACTGGCGCTTCAAATCGGAAGCGATCGCACACCAGTCCTCGCGCACCCTCCACTCCGCCTTCACCTTCTACGTGTCCGCCGGCGACTTCGTGGGCGCGGACATGGCGCGCAAGTTCGTGCAGATGGGCATGACGCGCGCGAAACGGTACGCGAACCACAAGGGTGGGCGGAAGTATGATCGGGGGCCAGGGGAAAGGGTGGAGTTGCCGAGGAGTGAAGGGCATGAGGGGCTGGAGGAGAAGTTGGCGGCGAGTGAGGTGTTCAAGGAGGTGTGGAGGCGGTGTACGGGGGATGAGGGGTACGTGAGGTTGAAGGGGGAGTTTGTGAAGGAGCTGAAGGAGTGGGATCGGTTGGCGAAGAAGGAGGTCAAGGAGGAGGTCAAGGTTGAGGAACGTGATGCCGGGTGATGGACTCGTCATTACTGTGGGCAGAGAACAAGTCGGATCGCTGGGAAGTCGATACTATGGTCACGTACCTGACGTTAGTTGGCTAGGATATGTAGCATCTCCAGAAGATGGACTTGGCTCGAGAGACGATTGTTCCGGAATCAGCTTTCTCACGTGACTACGCCACCAACGCCCTATCGATGCGAGTTTCAGCCCGTCGACAGCATTGCGTGTAAAGGACGCGCTACTCCCATCACTTCCTCTTCGTGCGTTTCTTCTTTTTCCGCTTCTTCTTCCCCTTGAGCGCGCCGGACTGGTCTCCGTCGGCGTCATCTCCGTCTACTTCATCCTCGCCAGCGAGTAGATCCAGGTCCTCGTCGTCGTCGCCTTCCTCTTCTTCATCGTCGTCTTCAACACTCCCATTCTCGGTTCCCCTGGAAGGTGCTCCCGCATCCTTCCGGTCCAGTCTGTCACGCCTCCCAAACTGTCTCCGATTCTCGTCTTCAAACCCCGCCTTCTCCTTCTTAAACAACATCATCGCCGCCCTGGCATCTTCAACAGAACTGTGCTCGCCAGTTTGTATACGCAATCCCAGTTCGCTCTTAGCCAAGTTCCGCAGCGCTGGCGGTTTGCCTTTACTCTCCACCCGAAACTTAGGATGTCTACTCGTATCGCGCAAGTCTCGTTTGGGGTGTGATAGCAGTAGCGCTTGCAAGTCATTCCGCAAGGCATGGCCGACCAGTATGCGCCCATCCAATAACTCCGCGACATCCTTCTGTACCCGCGTGAAAGAGCGCGCGTAGTCCACGGTAAGGTGACTGGGCTTGATGCCGGAAACGTGCGTGCGGTAGTCTTGTACGGTGATCCCTGGTGGTGGGAGAACGTAAGAATCGTAGATCTGCTCGCCATGGAAGTTGACGAGCGATGCGCGCGCGAGAACGTTGTCCGTGTGCGGCGGTGGACCGGTACCGACCATCTCGCAGTCGAGACCAACGTACTTGCCAGCCTTGTGTGAAGGGTGCAAACCGCCGTTCACATTGTCTTGGTGTGCTCGCGTCGTCCCGTTCGCGTTGCCATATGCGGCCGAGACGTCCTCGGCTGCGATACCATGCTCTCTGACCAACGTAGAACGATCATTCGCAGGATTCTCTACCGGCCGTGACTCCGTGAGGCCCATCCTCTTCCTATCGTACGTCTTTCCACGTCTCTGTTGCTCTGCCACCTTCGTCTTCTTGAAGACGTTTGCTGGTGTCTTTTGCTCCAGCGGCCGTTTGCGCTTCACTCCATTACTCTGCGGCTGCTGCTTCTTCTCCGCCTGGAGCTTCTCTTGGAGCTTCTTCCAGTTACTGGACACTTGACTGAGATCCAGCCCCGGCATTTCGTGTTATTGTTGCATCCTTCCGCAGTGATATGCGTAGGTGTCAAAGCATTGCTCATCTGCCGCGGACTTTGCTGTGAAGAATCGCGGAGACGCCAAGGCTTACGGGCGCAATCCGAGCACGTTTACTCCATCGCGACCGCGACTATATTTACCATTCGATCAGTGACCGCGGACAACGTATAATTATCGATTCAAATCCGAAGCACAAGGCGTGCGACTCCGGTCAGAATGGCACCGAGAAATGATACGAAGGATGGCGCGAACGGCTCCGACGATGCCAGGCCGGATAGAGGGCTCGCCACACTCGCGACGTTGAGGTACGAAGTCGTTCGATACGAGAGTCAATGCATCTGATGATAAACGGGGGTTTACTGACGGTTGATGTAGAATAGGTACAAAGGCAATGGTTGAAAAGGTGAGCTCAAGATCAATACAACACCCATTTAACAACAGGAGGATTCCGGATACAGATGCTTCGACTTGTCCCTTCCACATGGCTAACACATACTTGCAGGACGGCGAGAAACGCAAAGCCGAAATCTTGTCGATGCAAACGAGAAAAGGTCGGCCGACATTCTACGTACATTACGAAGAGTTCAACAAACGCCTGGATGAATGGGTCTCGGCCGAACGACTCGACCTCTCCCAGGAAGTCGAATGGCCCGCCCCGGAGAAGCCGGACAACAAGTCGAAGCAGAAGACGGCCCAGTCCAAGAACCAACAAACCTCGAAAACCGATTCCAAACAAACAAAATCCCAAAAGCGGCCAAAGTCCGCGGCGCCCGTCCGAGATGGGTCGGAGACACCTCTGGATCTGTCCGCGATGTCCAGCCGAAGACCTTCGCATCAAGGTGGCAAAGAAAACCGAGATCCCACCGTGACCGTGCTCGCCGCCGAAGAAATCGACGGCACGCCGCAGCCGGAGGATGAGTCCACGGTCGACCTGGTCGATATGCAAACGGCCGCCGCGGCCGCCAAAGCCGTCCCGGACCACGCGCCCTACAGCCGAGAGGAAGAGATCGAGAAACTCCGCACCGGTGGCAGCATGACGCAAAACCAGACCGAGATCTCCCGCGTCCGCAACCTCGACCGCATCCACATGGGCGAATTCGAGGTCGAGCCGTGGTACTTTTCCCCGTATCCCGCCGAGTTCACCGACTGCGACTTGGTGTACATCTGCGAATTCTGCCTCTGCTACTTCGGCAGCGACACGCAGTTCAAGCGTCACCGCCGGAAATGCACCCTGGTTCACCCGCCGGGCAACGAGATCTACCGTGACGACTACGTCAGCTTCTTTGAGATCGACGGTCGGCGGCAGCGGACGTGGTGTCGGAACCTCTGCCTGCTGAGCAAGCTCTTTCTCGACCACAAGACGCTCTACTACGACGTCGACCCGTTCCTCTTCTACTGCATGACGTCGCGCTCCGACCGCGGCCACCATCTGGTCGGATACTTCAGCAAAGAGAAAGAGAGCGGCGAAGGGTACAATCTTGCTTGCATCCTCACCTTGCCTCAGCATCAGCGCAAGGGCTACGGCCGACTGCTGATTCAGTTTTCCTACGAACTGTCCAAGATCGAAGGCAAGCTCGGCTCACCGGAAAAGCCGTTGTCGGATCTGGGTCTGCTGGGCTACCGAGCGTACTGGCAAGAAGTCATCGTCGACCTTTTGCTCTCGCGCGAGGAGGAAGGCACGCCGATGTTGTCCGTCGAGGACATCGGGCAGGCGCTCGCGATGACGACCAACGATGTGCTGCACACGCTGCAGAACTTGAACATGCTGCGGTACAGCAACAAGAACCATGTGATTGTGCTGACGGACTCGGTGGTGGCGCAGAGGGATCGGGCGAAGGAGAAGGAGAAGCTGAAGGGACTCCGGATGATCGAGTCGGAGCGGTTGGCGGGGTGGAAGCCGCCGGTGATTACGGCGATTGCGAGGACGTGGAATTGGTAGCGGAGTGGGGCTGGGCATGTGTTCGGTCGGCTTTAGCGAGGCGTTGGCTGGTTTTTGACGTGTTGATACCCTGGAAATGGAATTGGTTGTGCATGTTTACGAGGATGAAGATTGCGTCCCTATGGGAAAGGTACGCTCGTTTGACGGCTATGGTATTGCGTATGCGATGAGGCGTGTTTCCACTTTCCTTTCGTCGTGGAAAATGCCGATGATTTCCTTCATGTGCGGCGCTCCCACATGCAGATCCAGATCCCATATCGAGAGTATGAAGACGTTGCACCTGAGGGCGATCGACCATTCCACCAAAGCCCGCTGCCGACCTGCAATCCTGTCGGACCATCACAAGCCGCTTGTGTGCGGGAAGCCTTGCTGGTATATGTCGTGGTGAAGCATTACTGTCCTGCAATACGCAAGCATCACAGAGGATGCGGCAGGAAAAAGGCTCCTTCAATCAGGCTTTATGCCGCCTTGGGCTTCTTCGTCCCGTACTTCGACCGACTCGTGATTCGATTGCCTACACCACCCTGCGCAGCGTCACGTCTCAGTCAGCTCTCACTCTGGCATAGTATCCGTAATCTCTCCAGATCAAACGTACCAAGTCCATCGCGCCCCTGACCAGATGATACTTCACTCCAGGGCAATCCTGCGACCGACCTCCTCTCACCAGTACCACCGAATGCTGCTGCACATTGTGACCTGCGAGACCCGTCAATCCCCTTCCGACACACCGTTCCACTGTCTCTTCTTACCTTCACCAGGAATATACGCCGTAATCACCCGCCCACTACTCAACCTCACCCTCGCGACTTTCCGCGCGCCCGAGTTGGGTTTCTTCGGACTCGTCGTCCCTACACGCACACACACGCCTTTCATTTCCGGCCGGCCGACGAGCGCAGGGGACTCTGCTCTTCGCGCTTTTTGCTCGGACCGACAGCCGCGTAGGACTTGATTGTACGTGGCTTGCCAGGATGGAGTGGTGGAGAGGAATCGTCGTGCGGTGGTGGTGTATGTGGGTGTTGTTCTGGGGGCGAGGAGGGTTGTTAGGCACGTTCGCGAGGCTGCTGGGAGACGGATGAGGGTGTTGAGGAGTTGTGAGGCCATGGTGGTAGATGTAATCGCCGGGAGCAGCAATATCGAGCAGGTATGGGTGTGAAGTCGCATGTCGAGGTTCGAGGAAGCAGGGTCGGCGTTGGAGTAAGGTGATTGGCTGAACTACACTCGGATCACGTGACTTACTGTAGCTTCGACATGAAGATGAGACCAGCCCTTGGCGCGACGAACAATCCACGTTTACTTGACAGCAGCCGCCAAGTCAGCCACGAAGAAATGTTGTTTCCGTCGGTGTCTTTACCCTCTATATCTATGAACGCTTGTTCAGACCGCCGTTGAAGGCATACGCAGCAGATTGCCAGCAGCAAGAGTCTTCACCGAGACGATCTACTTCGCCTGACCGTTCCTACTGACGCCCGCCTCGCCCTTCTTGTAGGTTTCGTAACCCTCACGAGCTGCATCCTTCACAGAGGTCTTGCCAGCGGTGATCTCCTTGACCTTTTCAAGGATGGAAGACCAGTCCTCGAACACGGTGAAAGGCACGTTCTCCTTCACACAGTATCTGATGAGGTCTGCAGAATCAGTCAGCTATGCTCCCATCAGCGACGGGCACGATTGTTGTTAGCTTACCATGTCCCTTCTTCGCGAAAAGGAGATCCGTCTCGCGGGCAGCTGAGAGGTCAGATACTCCGTCGCCCGCGTAGAACAGCGTAGGCCGTTGGTCTGCCGGCAAGTTGGCATACGGGCGGATGGTCAGAGATTTGTCGTGGCCGAAGTCGCTTTAGGAGGGCATTAGTGGAAAAACACAGCAGAAGTGACGTGGAGTAGTACCGACCTCTCGTCGTGATACTTGATTTGCCAACCGCCTTCTTGGTCGATCGCCTTACCGGGGCGTGGTACGGCAGTGTTGCAGACGACGTCGATCTTGTCGGAGTCTGGGCCGACCAGGTTCTTCAGAATGGCGCGGATAACGGGCTCCATGCCGGATGAGAGGATGACGGTCGGGATGTTGTTCTGCAGCGCCCATTGAAAGTACTCGTTGAAGTGCGGGTCCAGCTTGATGTTCTTGACGAGAAAGTCGACGCAATCTGGGAACGGCTTGGTGACCGAGTCCATCATCTTGCGGAACGATTCGCTGCGCGGTCGTCAGACCCAGGTGTTACGCGAGGTCATGGTGGACATGACATACCGGAAGCTGTCCTTGCCTTCCAACACATCTCGGTTCCCTTGGCGGCGCTTCTCGCCACCGAAACCGATGTTGTCTGTCTGGTTTGTCGGTCAACCTCGTCCCAACCTTGATGGGGCAATACATTGGAGATGTACCATGAAGTCATTGCTGTCTTGCAACGTGATGGTGCCGTCGAAGTCGGTGAAGAAGATGAATTTGGGGTTCTCAAACGGCGTGTGCATCGCCGGCAGATCGGTGGCGGTCATGTTTAGTCGTGTGCGCCGTGTTAGTGTCCTGCGATTGGATTCGATCGGACCGTGGCAATCCTCTGTAGGGTGTGTTCTTGTCGTTGAGAGCAAAGTGAAGCTGGAAAATGATAGTAATAAATAAATTGCTGAGCCGCCAACAGACGCCGGCGAACCGATGCCCTGCACGTGTCAAGCCACATCTCACGTCAAGCCACTTCACCTCCGACGCTCCGCCAGACCGTAGAACGACATTGAGCTTCGAGATGTTCTTGTTGTTCACAGCCAGACATGCATCCCGTTGCTCGTTACAGCACTCGGTTCTTAACTGCAACATTCGGCAATAATGCTCAACAGGGGTTTCAGCAAGGCGCTGCGATAGCCTCTCGAGCAGTGTCGGCAGGCCAGACGCCATGGACCTGTACAGAATGCCGGCATTTCAAGCTGCAGACTCGAGCTTTCCAGACGAAGCATGCAACCATACCATTATTGCACCAACGGCGGCCTTTTTCAGCCTATGCCCGTCGGCGTGAAGAGGATACCGACGTCAAAAAGCCGATTAGTCCTACCAGCACAGCCACTGCTACAAGCAGCACTCCACATGATCCCCCAACGAGCACCTCACGCTCATTGCCCTCTCACGTGGAGAAGCAACGATGGCAGCTTTCACGAGACATGACCAAGTTCGTCGACACACTCCTCGCGCGAGCTTCAATCGCAGGACAACACATCAATGTGTACACCGGGACGGATTACTCCGGGATCGAGGCGTTGCGGAAGGACATCATCGATCAGGAGCAAAAGGTGAAAGACTACCACAAGGCGGTGGAGGGCGCGAAGAGGGAGCACCATGACTCGGTGGCCAAGCAAGCGGCATCGCAAAAGGAGATTGTGAGCTTGCTGGAGCGGAAATCGTCTTGGTCGCCTACGGATCTGGAGAGGTACATGTCGCTCGTTCGCTTCGAGCACAGCGATGAGCAGTCGGTGCAGGTCGCGAAGGACAGTCTGGCCGCGGCCGAGCGCCAGCTGGAAGATGCGCGGTCGACGCTCGAGAAGTCGGAGCGCAAGCAGTATCACGAAGAGCAGGTGTGGAGTGACACCATCCGCCGGAACAGCACGTGGGTGACGTTCGGGCTCATGGGGGTCAACATCATCTTACTGCTTGCGCAAATCTTAATCTTCGAGCCGTTCCGAAGGCGAAAGATCGTGCGAGATGTTAAGGCTGCGCTCGACGAGAAGACATTGCATCACGCGCCGTCGCCAGTGGTGGAGAAGCAGGTCGATGAGGTTTTGCCGCCTGAGGGGGTCGCCATCGAAGCTCTCGCGAAGACGGTTGAGGATCAAGTTAGTGACCAACCCATTCAGCCCCTTGAAATGCCTCAACAAGATGAGGAGGACGTTGGCAAAGCCCCTCTTGCCGCTAGTGAGATTCTGCCAGCGGAGGCCGTCGATGTTACGGAAGTTGCGCCGGATGTACCCACTGATGTGTCGGACAAGCTGGACCTCGGTGGCTGGCAGAGCCAGTGGGACCAATACCAAGCGCGTCTTCGTGACCTCTTCAGTGAGCGCATCGTCCAGATCAAGCAGGTCGACTTGACCACCATTGCACTCCAGGGTGCAGCAACTGGTGTTGCCGCTATGGGCCTGCTGTTTGTGCTTCTCAGACCGAAATGAGAGCGGGACAGCTTTTAGTCCGGTGCACCTAGAGTAGCAGTCCCACGGCAAATTTCTGTTTCGTAGATCTCATGATCTAGCGATAGCGACAAAAACAGTCGACTTTTTCACTGGAACTCTCCGAATTCACCATCATCAAAGCCCAGCTCTTGCGCTGACTTCCCCTCTACCGTTGACGGAGGCGCGATAGAGGGAAGATCGGACAGCACCTTCCCCGCAGGAGGCGGAGGCGCAATGGAGAACAGCGCTTTGCTATCGCTAGAAGTCGTCGCCGAGCCATTATCGCTAACAGCACGCCGGCTCTTAGAGCCAACTTGTACATGGATCTTCTGACCCTCTTTCAAACTGAAGTCTTTCTTGCTATATTGCTCCAACATATGCTTACCCTGTGATCCTCTCACTGGCGCAGTAGGTCCCACCCCTTCCCACCCAAGTGTCTTGCGCGCGTCGCCCAATGCAATGCCAAAGTCGAACGCCGGGCTACGATCTTCAAACCCAATGCCCAACGTCGCTTTCATCCCGCCTTCGCCCTGGACGCGCACGGCGAAGAAACGGCTGCTATCTTGCGCTTGCTGCACCACCGCCGGGCTCGTGTACGGTGCCGCGGCGAAGAGATCGCCGGTACTGCTGTCTTCGAGGACGATGTCGGCTTTGACGCGGGCGTCGATGGAGGTCTCGATGATGCGCAAGCGGGCGGTGAAGATCTGTTGTGCGGTTGGCTGCTTCGGATGCGTCCAGGACAAGGCGGAAAAGCCTTTGGTCGAGGTTAGAGGTGGGATGTTGTAGATGTGGACGTCGTTGGCGACGAATAGCACGCGTTGGAAGGCAGTGTCTGAGTCCGGAAGTTCGCGGCCTGTGGCTGGGTCGTAGAGAGGCATTGTGGACTGGGCACGGGTAAGGATTGACGAAGCCTTCGTGGTGTTTGTGGATGGTTTGCGTATGGCTGCGGTAGCACACAGAGCTTCACGTGTGTTCCTCGCAGTGAAGCTACACGCACGTGCAACTCTCGGCTCCTCCTCCGAGACCCTGATCGACGGCGCGTGAGTGCCACACAAGCCACAAATCACAAGCCACATCTTGGACCCCGCCATGCGATTTCGTTTTTCGATTTCTTGACCACTGAGTCTGATGACTCTCTGAGAAGACTGTACAAATCAGCCTACAATGTCGCTTCCAGCAATATCTCCAAGCAACGACGCTGCCCCCGCCATCCTTAATACTACTGTCATCTCACTTCGAAAGACATTGACGTCCGAGACCGAGCCTTTAGCGAAGCGGTTCCGAGCCCTCTTCTCACTAAAGCATCTCGCTGCGCAGAAGCCAGCAACGCCACAGACGGTTCCCGCGATAGAAGCCATCGCCGCGGCATTCACGTCGTCTTCTGCGCTCCTGAAGCACGAACTCGCATACTGCTTGGGCCAGTCAGGTCGGGATGAGGCGGTTCCGTTCTTACGACACGTGATCGAGGATAGAGGGGAAGATGCGATGTGCAGACACGAGGCGGCGGAGGCATTGGGCGCGTTGGGTGACCAAGACAGTCTGGATTTGCTACGGCAGCGAAGGGATGATCCGGAGGAGGAGGTGGTCGTCAAGGAGACATGTGACATTGCGATCGAACGGATAGAATGGGAGCACTCGGAAGCGGGCAAGCTGGAGAAGCTGAGGCAGAGCGACTTTGCATCGATCGACCCGGCACCACCCCTCGCCGAGTCGGCGACAGCACCATCAATACCGGACCTTCAGAACACATTGCTTGACACCTCGCGGCCTCTTTTCGCGCGCTACCGAGCCATGTTCGCCCTGCGCGATCTGTCCTCCCCACCAGACACCCCGACAGCAGTCCCGGCGATCCAAGCACTGGCGCGCGGATTCAGCGATCCGTCTGCGCTGTTTAGACACGAAATCGCTTTCGTGTTCGGCCAGCTGTCGCATCCGGCTTCCATTCCCAGCCTAGTGGAGACTTTGAGCGACGTGAAGGAGGCGAGTATGGTGCGCCACGAGGCGGCCGAAGCGCTGGGCAGCTTGGGAGACGAGGATGGCGTCGAAGAAATTCTCAGGAAGTTCCTTGATGACCCGGAGCAGGTGGTGCGTGACAGCGTCGTTGTCGCACTCGACATGGCCGAGTTTGAGCGCAACGGTGAGATGGAGTACGCCACCATACCGATCCAAGCTGCTGCGTGAGGACCGGAGGATCTGATCGATTGCATTGCGAGGCGTGCGGGATGAGGTGGTTGACGATATACTTCGCGTTTTTGCCAGCGATCATAGCGCTTCCGATCAATTATTCGTGTTCCATCTATGGTTACACTGCGGGCAAGTGTAGAAGACCGTGCTGCCTTCGTCCGCCGAACGTAACTGCTGCGTATAGTAGCGTACTTCCGGGCATCCACACTTCTCGCACGGCTGCTTGATGGTGGCATGGGTCTGCATATCCGCCTCGGACATTTCTTGCACGTCGGAGCGTAGCTTAGTCCGCAGGGTCGATGGAAACGCCGAGGGCTTGGACGTTGTGATCACGACCTTGGATGAGGTATCTAACACAATTGTGAGGACTTTGATGGTCTTCTTTTGCATAATCACTGTAGTCTCTTACCCTTGTTCTGCGTGCCGCAAACATCGCATTCGATATACGCTTTGCGACCAGTGCCCGTCTCCAATAAGTTGCCACAATCCGTACAGAAGACCAAAGACCCAATCGCTGTCATCGTGTCGGTTCACGGTGAATTGTGGTCGCGCAATCACGATCTGCGTCCAGACACCACTTCTACCCGGGTGCGGACCAAGTGAAGGGCGTGTGGGTGCGAGTGAAGGACTGAGTGAAGGATTGAGTGAGGCTTCGTGGGGAGCACGAGAAAACAAGCATTGCGCGGGCGGGATCTGCGCCCGGGATCGGATCGCGCCGAAAAGAGTGGTCTTCGAGAAGGCAACCTCATCTCTTCGACAACACCTCCAACACACTTCAGTATCACCTTCATGTACATCGCGCGAAGGTCTTCGAACGTTCAGGATGCCATTCAATCAACTCTCATGTGCTCGGTGACTCTCGTGGACTTTACGCTGCGTGTCACAGTCATCAGCGCCGACTAATCGTACAATGAAACGCTGCGCTCGTCCGCAAACGAAGGTGTTGTAAAGGAGCGCCTGCAATGTCAAGAAAAGACAACACCTCGAATGACCGCATCTCATCTTCGGTGGATGTTGTTATCATGGACGGTTCTCCGCGAGCAAACGGGCATCTTCCCGAACACGATGGTGTCTCCACCCAAGCTCGCCGTGCAGACCGGCTTCGGATTCCCACGGTCCACGAAGCGTTGCCATTCACTCCTTTCAGTTCCATAGTGCCTTTCAATCCAGGTGCGTAAATACCTGCCCCCTTCCAGTTTCAAAGCTTCATATAGCATCTACGTCATCCACTGCCGCCCCATCTAACCATACCGACCCAGACATCATACCGCCACCAATCGCTCTGCCAAACGTCTCACACACGGGCTTCAGCAGATCTTCAAACCATTCAATCACCAAGAGAGTCCTCGAACAGCTGAGCGCTGGGGCTGCGAATGCCCAACTAGCGTCACAGCGCTGCCGAGACGTACTGGACGACTTGCAAAAACTCTTGGATCCGGAAAGCCTCACTTCATTCAAGTTCAAGATACCCCAGCGACTGAAACCGACCAGCCAGGCTTCGGGGCTGAAGCCAACGACTATTCACCCTCCTACACTTAGCTCTTTCGCCAAAATGGTGTTTGACAACGCCGACGTCTCCCATCGATATTTGACTCCAGAGTCGCCGGAGCCGGTGAAGACGCCCATAGCAGATGACCGACTGAAGTCTGCAGCACAACCACAAAAGACATCACAAATTAAGCATGCTGGTGGACAGAGTGGGTTCCTCACGCCCAAAATCGAGCCACTGTCCGGCTCGCAACGCGAAAGGCTCCAAGCGGTAGTCGTGCCTGCAACACTTACTCCCGCTCAGCGAGCAGAGTATCAATACATGTCGGAACGTGATTCCCTCACAGAGCCTGAACAGGCGACAGCCTCCAAACCCGATGCTCATCGCTCTCTTAGCATCGACCAGCGACAGAAAGGCGACGACGCCGTTCAGAGCCTGGAAACTCTGCTCTCGCGCATCTTTGAAGCAGAAGATCGTCTACAACCAGACACATCAGGCGCTGCCGCCGTGAACGAAACCCCCATCTTTGTTATCCGTGAGACTGACGACGGATCAGTCCCCATGCTGCAGCACGACATGCAAGTTCGACTAGACTCAACGATACAGAAGGTCATCTCCATCGGACGTTTGCTGGATGTGGAAGTCAGCCGTCTCACCCGAGTGCAAAAGATTTGCGAAAGCGCCGTTACAGCTGAGGAATCTACCAATCTCATCGTCGGTGAGGACTGGTCGGAGCAGGACGGTCAAGAGTGGTCGTGGAAGATCTTGGGTGCGGAAAGAGGTCTGATCGCAGCACGAACGCTCCTGCGCACAATGGGCGAGGGCGCAGGATCGAAGGAGCTCCAGTCAGAGGACTACTTACGTGCGATCCTTACTGCACTACGGAACGTGATCGAGACGTGCATTGTACCACTCGCAGAGGAGCAAGCGTCCGTCAGAGAAAAGGTCAGAGGTGAGGCGGACCCACTGCAGAACTCCAAGTTCCTCGTTGCTGCAGCGTACCGCAAGACCATTCAGACCTTGCTACACGCCGCAACCAAGTGTATCAGCACCCTTGGCGATTTCCTGACGAAGTCTGACGTCGACGAGAGCGCCTTGTCAAGCGTGGAATACATGTGCAAGCTGCTTATCTTCGCGGAAAATGCGAGCAACGAGCGAGACTCCCTTCTTGGTACACAAAACTTCGAGTCTACGCGTCGCTGCGCGATGGACCTTCTCGCCAAGATATTTGTGAAGTATACCGAACAACGTCAGTTCATCTTGGACGAGATTCTGATTTCACTGGAGAAGCTGCCGGCCTCCAAGCAAAGTGCGCGTCAATACCGGCTCCCCGACGCGAAGCCAATCCAGCTAGTGTCCGCCCTACTGATGCGTCTTGTGCAGAGCAGTGCCAGCCAGAGCAGCGAGACACTCGGGATCAAGGGCGAATATATCCATGAGAACGAAGCGGAGGATTCTTCTACCGAAGACGAGTCTGACGAGGACGATGAGGATGACATGGAAACGTCTGCAAAGAAAAGACCTGACGTACCCGAAAATCTGATTACCATTGCGAAGCCTTTGCACGATGCTGCACAATCGCACGCAACTTACATTGCTACGACACTCGTGAAGCGAGCTTTGACAACCTCGAAGTCCAGCGACGAGCCCTACCGGAAGCTGCTAGACATCTTCACGGACGATTTCATTAACGTACTAGGCTCCGCCGACTGGCCCTCTGCCGAGATGCTACTACGGGCGCTTGTCCGGCGCATGATCGGCTTCGCGGAGGACCCAAAGAGCGCCGCAAACTCACGCACTCTCGCCCTCGAGCTTCTGGGTACGATTGGATCGGGCTTGGTGGGTCTTCAGACATCAGCTCGTTCCGTCGCCAAAACTTCCGACATGGGTGAAGGCAGCATCTCGAGGCGGCTCCTGGACGAAGTAGATCAGTTGGAGGCCGGTGATATGGAGCTCAGCTCGCTGGTGGCATTTGACGGTCCTTATCGCATGGTCATTGAATATCTGCAGGCTCGAGATAATAACGATGCTCAGCTTCGGTCTGCACAAGGCTATCATCTCATGCAATGGGCCTACAATCTCTGCGGCGGCCGCGAAGGCTCGACTGATACGAGTTCGAGCGATTCGCCACGCTTGTTAGGCGATTTGCAGCGCAAGTTGCGAAACATGATCCTAGACCCTCGTTGGTTGGAAGAACACCATGACTACCCGGCCATCTCGACGCCACAAGGCCGACTGGCAGCCATGGTCGTGACTCTAAATTCTCAGCTCTGCAAGGCATTCAACAGAATCTTCAACATCTTGCTGACATCGATGAGCAGTGAGCATCCGACCGTGAGGAGCCGTAGCTTAAAGAGCATCGTGGTACTGCTACAAAAAGATCCATCGATCCTTGATCGCAATGCATATGTGTTGACCCACATCTCGCGTTGCCTAAGAGACGCATCGCCGTTGGTCCGAGAGTCGGCTCTTCGACTCGTAGCCGACTGCATCAAGACGCGACCTGCGTTGCAGTCGACCATCTACGATCGGGTCATTGAACGGACGAGGGATGCAGCTATCGGTGTGCGCAAGCAGTCACTCAGAATGCTGAAAGATATCTATCTGCGCAATGACACCATGAGCGTGCGCGCAGCGATCGCGGACGCAGTCATTACTCGCCTCGAAGACTCGGAGGAGAGTGTCACCGAGCTTGCCCGCCAGATCATGGAAGAGATCTGGTTTGTGCCACTACACGAGCTGAGGCTCGACGGCGACCGCGGTGTCGATGCTAAGCTTCGCTTCGGTCGCCAGACGACCCTTCTCATCAGAACACTTGAAATCGGCGACACGGTAGCCAAGGTTCTCGAAACATTGATCAGGAATTTTACCACGCAATCAAAGCTGGCGGGTGCCCATTCCAACGTTTGCAAGACACTGATGCAGCTCTTGTTCGATGGCATCATCGACAACTCTGAACTGCCGGACTCGCCAGCACAACAGTCCATCCTGAAGTGCCTCACCGTCTTTGCGGAAGCATCACCCCAGCTCATCACCGCAGCCCAGCTGGAGCGCCTTGAACCCTATACGAAGAACTTGAGTAAGAGCGATGATTTGGAAGTGTACAGATCGGCAGTCACTATCCTTCGCCACGTACTTCCGCACCATACTGTGCTGCGACAAGACTTCTTGAGGGAGATGCAGACCTCGCTGCTCACCAGTGTAGCGAGACTGCCGAGAGGTGAGCTCGCGGAGGTGGTGCCCTGTTTGTGGACTATCAACAAGTTACTCGGTGATATTGAACGTCTAGTTAAATTCGTGGCGTCTGCCCTTACGAACATCTATGCGAGTCGAGATATCAATTACGTCGCTGAGCCGCAGAAAGTGGTCAAGACGTCGAAATTGATGCTCATTGCTGGCCAGTTCGGGAACGCGTGCGATTTTGAGGCGCAGATTGCCAGCTTCAAAGTCCAGTTTCCGTGGTTCAAAGGCAATTCGGTCGCAGGCTTGATCGTGGAGATACTGTGTCCTTTTACGAGTCCTAAGCGGCCGTCGGCACTGCGTGAGGTAGCGCTAGAGGCGGTGTGCACAGTCTCGCAGGCATGGCCGAGACTCTATCTGCGTGCGGATGTCGTCAATACGTTCGAGACTGTGTTCAAGGACTGCATTCCTATCTTGGAAGAAGTCCTGCTCACCGGCCTGGAAGCGTTCTTCTGCGCCCAAGAAACATCGCCCGGTGTTGAGAATGTCCCTGCACTAGGCAGCGGCGTCGTCAGCGGGACTGAGCGGCTTGGGCGTACGTACGTTGCGACGGACCAGGATGGGGCCTCGACTTCACTCGCCCAGCGCTTCCTTCAGCATTTCCTGCGCATCGCACTGTCTTCATGCGACGACATCGCCTATACAGCGGCAAAGCTCATCATCAGCATCAACCGTCAGGGACATGTCCACCCAAAAGAGATCGGTCCAGCCCTTGTTGCCCTGGAGACATGCCCAAGCAATACTATTGCACATCAAGCGTTCGTCGAGCACAAGATGCTCCACTCCAAACATGAAACTCTACTCGACAAAGAGTATATGCGTGCCGTGCAGCAGGCGTTCGACTACCAGAGGGGCACTGTTGGTAGTACCACAGGATATACCGGCCGTCCTCCGATAGCGAAGTTCCACCTGCTGTGGGAGGTTCTCAAGGCAGGTAAAGCCCAAGTTCGCAAGAAGTTTCTGGCGAACTTTTCCCACAAGATGGACTTCTCCATCGCTGCTCTCGACACCACTGCCGTCATGCCACCGCATCTCGAGTTCGTCCGCTTCTGCTGCGAGAACCTGGCCTTCCTAGAGTACCACAGCGTCGAAGAGCTTCAACACTTGCTGATGAGTCTGGAGAAGATCTTCTCCGGCACTGGCACGGTCATCGCGCAAGCGATCGAGAACGACGTCTTGAGGCTTCAGGTCGATGCCGTTGCCGGCTCGGACATGGTCGTCGATGGCGGTGCCGGAGTGGTCCCAAGTGAGCCAGCCGCTATCTCAGCGGAGCCGGCCCGTCTACGTCGACTCGCTGTCGCATCACAGATATGCTCACTTGTCTGGGAGACCCGATCGTTCGTACGCCGGTTGTGGAACATGCAGAAATACCTGTCCAACCCCAAGCACGCTGCCAAAGAGACCAACAAGGCCCCGAACCGTGCGACGACAGCGCCGGCCTTGACGGATGCGTATTTGAAGCATATCGGCGAGATCACTTCCGCGGCCCTGGACCAAGGAGCACAGTTCGCCGTCTGCCGCTCGTTCGTCGATCTCATGTCGACTGACAGCGAAGTCAAGGTCGCATCGGAGGGTGAGGAGAATGGAGAGGCCGTTGGGGATGGGTACGAGACGGCGAGCGAGGCGGCGACCAGTCGGAAGAGCCCGATATCGCCATCAACCAGTGTTGGTGGACGTGGGAGGAAGAGGAAGTCCCTCAGTGCGAGCAACACACCACGCAAACGGGGGAGACCGAGGAAGTCCCCGTCCGCGAAGCTGGTCGACGAAGCGGAGGACGAGGCTGAATGGGTGTGAGTGTGCTGCGACGGCGATGGAGGCGGCGGAGCCATTGGCCGCGCAGGCTGGCCCGTATCCATGGGATCTGATATTCGAGCGTGGGTGTTTGGTGGGAAGGGGGCACGGAGGTTTGCCGGTTCATGCGTCCTCGACCGGCTGCTGTACTTATTTACGCTCTGCCGCTATCAAGTTAGCTGATCGCTACGTAGTGGCTGCGAGGAACACATACCTGGTCCATGTTCTGGTTCTGAGTACACGGACAACGGATGTATCCCATGCTTTGGTTGCTCCACGAAATGTGAACCCCCACCTCATAAGGGCCACAACGCACAACGCAGGGCGACAGAGTGGGCCATAGAGCGGGAGGTGGAGGTTCTCCTCCTTCACATGTTTTGTGCACATTATACCTTCTCCCAACGACACCTCACCCCTTTTGAGCACCTGAACACATCGATGCTAGACGCGTCCTCAGGTCAGGATCCCGTGAACGATGATCGAGGAGAAGTACTGATTACGTGAACCCCGTCTATCTAGGGGAAACGCGCATGCTGGCACAGATACTGGAAACGTCCGCTATCGCGGCCCATCGATCGCACAGGTGACCTCAAGCCAACGTCAACCCTATTGAGTTGTATCCCGCTGTAACGCCCTCCGTCTTCCGTTTCTGTTCAGATAAAACACCCCGAAATGCCGCGCCTTCGCTATGCAAGTAACCCGTTGTCAATCTCCCATTCCCATTCACATATTTACCTCAAACGCCTCATCACCGCCTCAGGCGCGAAAAACCTGCGTCTTACTCGCGATCCCATCGAAAACGCACGTGTTGTCCACGGGGACATATTGCCTCGTGATGACCTTGATGACCTCTTGCGCGACCAGTCCACCGGTCAAGGCGGCGATGTTGTGCAGTTCCGCGCCGCCGGCCCGCACCATTTCGACGCAGATGTTGCCGATCTCGGCTTTCACGTTCGTGTACTCCGGATCCTGGACGCGGGTGCCGGCTTCATTGATGATGTTGTCGAGGATTTGGTGCGCAATGCCCGCCAGTTTCTCCGTATCGGTGGGGATTTCGGAGAGAATGCTGCCTGGGATCTTGAGCCCTTGACCGCCAAGGTCCGAGGCCGGGGTCGTATGGGTGGCGATGTACTCGTCCCAGGCGAGGAAGGCGATGTATAGGCCGATCAGGCTTCCCATGGGGTTTGTCGGCTCCATGGCGAGTGCGGCGGCGCTTTTCCCGAAAGAGTAATGACGATTAGGTAGCGAACTATGCCGACTTTCGACCTGGGGGATCTGCAGTCCTTTACCATGCACGAGATGAATGTGAGCGGCACCTTTGCAGAAGTTCTCCACCTCCTTCTCATCCACCGGGGGCAGTTTGGGCTTGATGCTGGTGGAGTGCTCCAACTCACGTACAAGCGACAACACTTCGGCGCAGTCGGCTCGTGCTTTGTTCTTGTAGATGTTTTGGAGCGCGATGTAATCGGTGGATCGGGCTTTCATGTCGGGCACGGCGCCGGGGAGGGGGAGGACGCCGTGGGTCTCGTAGAACTGGTGGACGGCGTCGGCAATGATCCAGAAGTGTGGCCATCCGTGGTTGAGATCTTCCTTCTCCGGAGAGGAGAGAATCTCTAACACGCTCGACAGCGGCTCGAGTGAGTTGAGAGATTTCAGCGTGGCCGCACATGCTTCGTCGAAATTCTCCTCGTGAGGATCTCCTGAGCGTACCAAGTCGCGAAACTCGCTCTTCTGCTTGTAGTCGGCCGGGACTTGGCCGTCGTGTACTTGCTTCCAGACTTCAAGGTAATGGAGAAGCAAGCAGACCCAAGGGATGTGCGCTTTGTCGTGCTGGCTCATGCTTTCCATACCCATAGTCTTTTCCTTTGCGAACTTCGATAGCTCGGGCCATGGTTTGAGCAGTCGAAGATCGGTGGTAGCGGTGGGGTCGGGGTGAGTATCGACGATGGGAAAGCGGGAGGGGAGGCTGATGGAAAACTGAGAGTAAAAGCCAACGGAGTGGGTGTAGAAGACGGGTGATCGCGTTTGAGTGGCGTGCTTCTCGATGAGGGATAAGATGCTCGGATCGATGGGTGCAGCGACGAGGACGAGGTTGTATGGTTGCAAGAGTTTATCGTTGTTGATGAGTGTTTCCAGAGGCTGTTTGAGCATTAGCATAACCAGAGTGATCGGGACCCTACCACACGACAAGAAAGACAGTCTTCACGCACCTCGGTCACCGCATGCCCTTGTACGCCCGGGTTCAGCTCCATCAGCATCTTGACCGTTTCCTCCGCGCGGAACTTGCCCAACGAAGCGTCGTCGAGGAAGAAGTTGACTCCAAGGTCCGCCTCAGACACGACGGCGCTGTCAACGATGGTGAACTGCCCGATTCCGGGTAGCACGAGGTTCTTCAATGTCTCGACGCCCGTCACGCCAGGGCCGTTGTTGAAAAGCACAATGTGCGACTCCTCCAGCGCCACCTGTCCCGCCGCGCCCCATAAGCGGAGTTGCCGATCATATTTCTTCTCTTTGGCCGACGGGAGATCTTGTAGCGGCGGAGGGACGCCGTCGTGATGGGCGGCCATCGTGGTAGGGGGGTGGAGGGTGATGAGCGGCGGTGGTAATGGGTGGAGGATGTTTCAACAATCGCGAACGTCGGACGTCACTCCGAAGAGCTTCAGCCACACGCGATCTGCGGGGCACGGACGACGCGATGGTGGGGTAAAAGATATGTCGTCACGTGAGATCTTCCATTGGCCGACCTCCGTTTTCAAACGCCGCAGTTGATCTGTTTGTTAGCACCAACTACCCGTTTCAGAAGAAGTAGGGGTGGGAGATACTCTTACTGCCGTGAATGCGAGTTCGTGAGTACATCTGGCGACACTTCGTCGTGTCGCAGTCTTCAGTAGTAACATTGTCCCAGCTCACCTAGTTGCCCACCTCCGCATCCCCTCAAGACAGCAACACTTACACAACCCACTCGCACGACCACACAGAGATAGACCGGTACACCACCCTTCCTTATCCTCCACGCGCCGCAACTCTTCCACCGTCACCATGTCCGCCGCCAAAGACCCACCTGTCCTCGACCGCATCGAGGCAGCGAAACGCAAAGCCGCCTTCCGCGCCGTCGAAGACCACTTCGACTCGTCCATGCGCTTCGTCGGCATCGGCAGCGGCAGCACTATAGTCTACGGTGTCGAAGCGATCAAAGCCCACCTCGTCGCCCACCCGCCGCCCCAGAACCACATGAACTGGTTCGTGCCCACGGGCTGGAACAGCCGTAAGGTCATCGAGCAGGCCGGCTTGATCCCCATCGCTTTCGACTCTCTGCCGGGCGATGCCATGCTCGAGGTGGCTTTCGACGGTGCCGACGAGGTGGATGAGGAGCTGAACTGCATCAAAGGTGGCGGCGCGTGTCTGTTCCAGGAGAAGCTGGTGGCATGCCGGAGCAAAAAGTTTGTCTGCATCGCCGATTACCGCAAGAACCAGCGACGACTCCTCACCAAATGGCCGTCCATCCCGATCGAGGTCGCGCCGATCGCGCACGCGTCCGTCTTGCGAGAGCTACGTCTGCTGGGTGCGCCGAACGCCAAGTTGCGTGAGCATAGTCTGGAAAAGACCGGGCCGATCCAAACGGATCAGTCATTTTACATCATCGATGCACCGTTCAAGACGCTTTTGTCGGCGGAGGATGTGCGGAATGGGAAAGATGCGAGTGGGAAAGACGGACAGTACGATGTCGAGACACTCGCGACGGCGATCAAGAAGATCAACGGCGTGTTGGAGGTGGGCTTGTTTCACGGGATGAACGGGGATCAAGCGCAGAAGGTGGGCTTACAGGGCGGGCAAAAGCCGGTCGCGGTGTATTTCGGCATGGAAGATGGAGAGGTGGCGGTTATGAGGGCCCCGGAGGAAGAAGCATGACAGTAGTGAGTTGGGGCTGTCTATGCAGCTGAAGTGACAGGGAGGAGGCCGGCACGCCACCTGATGCCGATCGACTGTGTACATCAACCTTCCCCGCCCCCGATGTACATGGTACTTACAATGTCGGTGGTGGGGCTGCACAGGTGGTACGAGCATCTACCTACTGTAGGTACAGGTAGGATGGGGCTCGTCCTTTGCCGCCCGTTATATATGTGTGAAAACAGACACGCCGCAGCATCGACCCCCCATCTATCAAACTCTACACGTCTTTGTCCGTCACACGAATACTCTATCATTTAGTTTCCACGAGTTGACCAAGTAGCAGCTGGCAGAATGCAGTCAGCAGGGACCGTGTATGTGCGACAGAGCATTCTGTCTACGTTTGGTCTAACTTCAGTACAGGTCCTCCTCCCCGATTCACGATAGGTTGATTACGAAGGCCCTGAACAGATTTCATGCTGAACTTGGTGATGGGGATCCACTACTTGTGGACGTACACGGACCAGAGGAGCTTCTCGCTCAAGCACGTTCTCTGGAGAGCACATATCATGGCACGAACAAACGATCGAGCTCAATCTTCCGCCTGGAGCCAATACTCTCGCGCATACATGACTTCGCTGCAATCCTGGCGCTCTGTAGCACCTCGGACCCGCGAGTGACCGGCATCGTCTGGGGTAGCTTGAAGATCATCTTGCTGGTAAGTCGGTCACGGCCTGAGCGAATGATGCAGGATTGGGCTGAGAGTGTTCTTCGAGCTCACACACGCTTATACTGACACGCTGGACGGCGTCCTGTCCATGCTGGAAGAACTCAACCTGGCCCTTCCGAGGTTCCGGCGGTATGAAGAAACTCTCCCACTGTCGCCGGAACTCGAAGTTGCGTTGGTCGATGTATATGCCGAGATGACATGCTTCTGCGCGCGAGCTGTCAAATTCTTCCGCACTGCTCCTCATTGTAAGCTACGCAAGCGTCGTTCGGACATGATACCTAGCTGACTCGCAGGAGACTTCCTAATCCGTGCTCGGTGGTCGCAGTTTCATGGTGATTTTAGGCAAACCGTGAGGCGCTTGAGTGATCTTTCCAAATTCGTTGACAGAGAAGCCGAGATGGTTCGCTTGCAGATGGGCCAGAAGAAAGATGGTGAGCTGGTGCCTCTCAACAACAAGAGCGAGAAGCTCCCATGCTACTGTATCCCGCATTTGCCAACTAGGGAGTTCTTCGGACGACAAGACCTTCTTGGCAAGCTCGATGGTCAGCTCGCACGAACCCGCAAACCTCAAAATTGTTGTGTTCTGCTGCATGGACTTGGAGGGGTGGGCAAGACGAGACTGGCGCATTACTTTGCGGAGACTCATCGTTGTCGATTTGATGCCATGCTCTGGATATCAGCAGACAGCATCCTCAAGGTCGAGCACAGCTTCCTCGAAATCGCGAAACGCCTCGGTCTTATTCCCGCTGACGACAACGACAATCAGGCCTCGCTAGTGATCTCCATGGTCAAAGACTGGCTCAAAGCATCAGGCAAGCATCTTTCGTCTCTGTTCGATCGTCTCCTAATCGATCGGTGGCTGACCAAATTCAGGCTGTCGATGGCTCATGATCCTTGATAACGTTGACAGCGACGATACACTCGAGCATGCATGGCCGGGAGATGCCAATGGCTCGCTCCTGATCACTGCAAGAGACAACACTATTGGATTTGGAAAGTCGATTACAGCTTACCCGGTTCCATCCTTTGACGAAACCGCTGGCGTACGCGCATTATTGCATCTGACAGGCTTGCGCAATAGCTCTGAAAGAGAAGACACAGCGGCCAGGGAGATTGTCCAGTCACTTGGAGGTCTGCCTCTCGCCATCAATCAGATTGCCGGCTTTATTGTCCAGCAGAGGATGAGTCTTGCTGAATTCATGCCGTGTTATGAGCGGAACTCTGTCAAGGTTGACCAGTACAGCTTGAGGCGTGGCGAGAACGAGCACACTTTGAGGACCGTCTGGGAGCTTGCCCTCGACTGCTTGCCACCATCGTCAAGTAGCCTACAAAACTTGCTGGCCTTTCTGGACCCTGACCGGACGCTCGAGAGCGTGCTGCTGGAAGGTGCGCCGTATCTGGCCGAAGAGGACTTTGCATTCCTCCTGGACGAGATGGAGTAAGTACGATTCATGGTGATCAATGTCATATCGCTCGTGCTGAAACCAGTCACAGCTTCATCGATGCAAAGACGCCTCTCCTCAAAGGTGCTTTGGTGGAAAGAGAAACTGAAGGCCCTTTCCTGTCCATGCACCGACTAGTCCAAGCGGCTGTGATACACAGACTGCCAGACAAAGACAGGGTCACTTATCTGAATGCTGCAATAACGATGTTGAGCCAAGGGTTTCCCAACACTTGGAATATCGTCACAGGCCATCAACACAAGTCTTGGGCGCAATGCGAAAGCAGGATTCCGCATGTCCAATCGCTGCTCAGGAAGTGTCGAAGATATCAGATTACCCCCAGAAACCCCAAGGCATTTGCAGAACTTGTCTTTCGAATGGCATGGTAAGTCAAATGGTCTGTTCGCAGCCTCGCGCACTGTACAGCACTGAACGTTGCTGGTGCAGGTATCTCTACGAGCGAGAGTTCTACCAGGAGGCCGAGCAATTTATTGTTGACGGAGTTCACATCCTAGGCGACGCAAACGAGACAATGTTTGCGAGCGCAAGTACGCTTAGAGGCATGATACTGCTCGACACCCAGCGTCTACCGGCTGCCCTGGACGCTTTTCTGATCGGTCTGCAGATCCGCGAGGAAACTGTGCGGCCGGACGATGCGCTCCTAGCCTCGAGCTTCAATGCGATCTCTCTCGTGTATACAGAAATGAACATGCTCGACAAAGCTGTCGAGTATGGCAACAGAGCCATCGGTATCCGGCTTCGAACCCAAAGCGACATGATCGGCAATTCGTACAGCAACATGTCCAGTACCCTCTTGCGCATGGGCAAGCCGGATGCGGCGGAAGAGATGCTCAGCCGGTGTCCTGCATTTAAGGACTTTACTGCCGAGACATGTGGCAATCCGCGCTTCGCAGGGTAAGAGATCCGAAAGCTTTCCGGACCCGTACTGCGATCCAACTGACTTCTGTGCAGAGACATGGTACTCCTCAGCCGTATCCGCACGGCTCAGGGCCGACCGAACGACGCTCTGCGCCTTGCGTCCAAAGCTCTGGCCTTTCGAAAGACCGCGCATGGGGCTCGTATGAAGACATGTGCCTCACTGCAACTTGTGGCAGACCTGGTAGAAGCTTACGGCGATCCAGACTCTACTGTGTAAGCGTTCCGGGCCTAAACACTGTCATTTACGCGTATCTAACATGCGTGTTTAGGCACCTCCTGAAGGAATCCCTGGCTATTGCCGAGAGCCTGCCTTACGCTGGAGGATATTTGGCACGAGGAAGTTACAGGCTGGCGCAAACGCTTGCAGCTCTCCACGAACCACAGCAGAGCCAGGTTTACCTAGAAGCCGCCTATGCAGCACGGGAGAGTTTGCTTCGGGATGTCAAGCCCCCGCTAGACACGCGAGATGGCATTGAAGCCTTCGACACGCTAGTCCCATGGATGCTGTGGTAGTGAACTCTCATTTCACTTTCATAGAATCACACATCATAGAAGAATGAGCATTTGCTATGGAGTGCGCACTACCAGCAAGCTGTGTTGACATCGTGAAATTTTTATACGTTGCGCTCTGCCCAGCTCCGGATTATGCCCTCAACCGTGGCGTCGTAGACTCTCATTTCCACATCATCGCCGTCCAAAAACGTGTTGGGCTGCACAAAGATTCGCTTTGCCGGTTTGTTGGCGAGAACGATTCGTCTCCACTGCAGGTGTTCGGCACCCACATCGGTGAGCCCTTCGAAGAACCTTCGACATCCTTCCACGTCAGCAGTACACCGAAAGATGTGGAGTTTCATGGTCAGATCCGCGAGCGCTGGCCGGCCGTGGGTAGCAACCTTTGTCCGGTCGACGGAGACGCTGAGACTGCCTGATGTCGGCTCATGCTGGACAGTGATGAAGTCTCCAGCGTTCTCCACCAGAGCGCGAAACATGGCGAAATGCGCCTACACGTTGTCTCTCACGTTAGCTGAAAGCTGGAGACGATTCTGTGAGAGACCTACTCTGCTGTGTGCTTGTCCCCATTTCTGAGCAAGGTCAGCGAGTCTACCTCCAACAGTTGAAGTTCCTCATGCTCACCCGTTCAACGTCATTGTAGTTTTCCAAGCTTCTTAGACCAGCCACTGCGAGCTGTAGATACATGTTGTAGCCCACTGTAGCATGTTAATGGTCATAATTTGCTTTGCTCTCGCTCGGAGTGTCATACAGTCCGAAGCAGTGATCTGCGTGGCGTCCGTAAAGCCGCACACACCAAGAAGGTCCTTGTCGCCCAGGAGATAAGCGCCAATGCATTCGGCCCGGCATTCGTCGACACTGGTCGCGAGATCACCAAAAACGCCGGTCCACGTCTGCTGTGGAAGGTACCACGATTCCACCGGCTTTGCAGTCAACGGGTTGATCGGAGGACCCTGGATGTCGAAGTTGTATACACCCGGTTCGGTTTCGGCGAGAAGCTTCCCGGTGCCATGTCCATACAGCTCGTGAAAGACCACCCACAGGTAGTAGGTGTGTCGTCGGTGTGACAGGAACTGCTCCGACTCTTCCGGCTGGATGTAAAGTGCTTTGGAGTCTCCCGACATCGGCGCCCCGTCTATGCTGTTGGTGATCATGAGGTTCTTGAAACCAACTTCCTGGCGTATACAATTGTACTGCAAAGGTGTTAGCCCCATGTTCCGTTACAAGATACGCCCGACATTCGTTTGGTAGGTTGAGACCAGGAAAAATCAGCGTACTACAGTACGCCAGTGCTGATCGATCTGTCAGCTACTCTCATCACAGTCATATTCCATCATACTCCTAGACCTACTGTGTAGGCTCGTGAAGTCTCGGTGTTCCATAGATGGAGGTTCGAACGGCCCTTTTCCGAGGTTCTCCGCCGAATTGGCCGCCCAAGGCAGTCGTGTGATACATTGATCGGCATACTCGATCAGTTTCCTCAACAGCTTTGTTTCTTCCTTGTGCACGATGCCTACTAGCCCCTCGAACTCTGCCCGGATGCCATACGGGTCGCGATAAGGCTCCACGAACCCGAGAACACTCTCGACCACCGGGCTGGGATCTCTTAGCCATGCCGTCTGGGCTTCTTTGAAGACTTGCAGATCACCGCTTGCGAAACTGCTCATCACTTTCTCCACGTACTCGCTCTGAGTCGGGTTGCTCGCACATTGTCGAGCTCGTGCGAGTGTCTCACAAATCCTGTCAAGCTCTCGCCCGTGATCTCCCCGAAGGATCAGGATTTGCCCGATACCTTCTTCGTAAAAGGTCGAGGGGGATTCGTCCGCCTGGATCGAAGCCTGGAGGATCTCGTACGTATACTGTTCCTGAGTCTGTCGTTTACGAATCCTTGTGTTTTCCGGGTCGATGGATCTTTTCTCCAGGGCCTTCGATACCGCCGAGACTTCTTCACGTGTCATCGGTAGGCCTACATAGTATGAGGTTTGTAGTGAGTCGCTTGTGAAGCCAAGCCCGCTCGGTTCGGGACTTGCGATTGGGGTCGCTATCTGGTCATATAGCTCCTTTGCGGCGGTAGATGAAGCCAGCGAAAGCTTTGCAAGTACTTCAGTCGCGACGTCAGGCACGAACTTTTGGTCGCCATGACCCTAAGCATTCGCGATTGTTACTGATGCCGGCCTCCTGCAGACCGAGTCTAACGATTCACATCACTCACAAAGTAGTTGCCTAGGTTCTGCAGAAACAACGCGGCGTATTCGAGGAACTTGCGCATGTCTCTTTCCGACACGCCCGCCCGTTCCTGGAGTTCAGGCCACCGCCCGCCGCAAGCTCTGTGCAGCTCGACGATGAAGTCGAAGATCGTCGTCGATTCCGGCGAGACCTGTCGCAGTATGATACGAGTCCCCGACCATGCTGCGCGTGCCATATAGTGGGCATAGAGTCTTTCATCACGCGTCAAGCTGTCCAGCAAATCTCCTGGCGAGAGCAGAACCACATCCACGGCCGAAAACATGGAAGAAGGGTTTGATACTGCCATGGGCAGTCATGAATCTTTTAGTTCCGTTCCTCTTTTTCTCAGGTCAGATCTTGTCGGGGTTGGTAAAGTCCTGGTATGGTCCAAGTCGAGATCATCCACCAGAAAAGCATCAAGTAGGGATGCATTGAAGGCATTACTACAAATGTGGACAGTACATGTCTGTACATGCAAAGAAGAAGACGATCAAGGGATGTGCATGTACCCGACGCCTGCATGCGGGCAGTACCTGGCTTACGTAAACAACTGCCAGAGTCTCATCAATCAGTCCCATGCCACCCCCAAAAGAACAACTCGATGCCTCCATTCACATAACAGATCAACCGCTGCATCGTTATACGTATGCGAAGCGGATCTGCCATGGATCTGCCACGCCAAATCATCGCCCTCGCGAGCGACCCACGCCACACATCCTGGATCTGTCCGCTGCTCCTCTTCGCCGACGCCGCGCTGTGCGGACTGGTCGTGTGGAAAATCCCGTGTACGTTGCAGCAAACCACCAAAACAACATGTTACCATACCTTCCCGCTCACCATAACATAATCCACAGACACCGAAATCGACTGGCGCGCCTACATGCAACAAGTCACGCAATACCTCGCCGGCGAACGCGACTACCTCAAACTCCACGGCGACACGGGGCCTTTGGTCTACCCGGCCGCGCACGTCTACATCTACCGCGTCCTGCACTCCGTCACGGACGGGGGCGGCGAGATCCGGGTGGCGCAAGGCGTTTTCGTCGGGTTGTATCTGGTCACGTCGGGAGTGGTGATGCTGTGCTATCGACAGGCGAGAGTGCCTCCATTTGTTTTCCCGCTGTTGGTGCTCAGTAAACGGTTGCATTCGATTTTTCTCTTGAGGCTTTTTAACGATGGCTTCGCGGTGTTGTTCTTGTTTGTGGCGATCGCGTGCTATCAACGGAGGCTATGGACGGTGGGGTCCATCGCGTACAGCGTTGGAGTGGGAGTGAAGATGAGTTTGTTGCTGGCTTTGCCCGCGGTTGGGGTGGTGCTTTGGCAGGGGATGGGCAGGGGGAGGGCGTTGAGACAGGCGGCGCTCATGGGACAGGTTCAGGTAGGTTGGGCGACGGTTGGAGTCGGGTTTCTGGGTCTAATGGCTAACTGCCATGAAAGGTTTTGCTTGGGTTTCCCTTCCTTGCTGCTCACCCGCGCAGCTACGTCTCCCGCGCCTTTGAGTTCTCGCGCCAGTTCCTGTTCAAGTGGACGGTGAACTGGCGGTTTGTTGGCGAAGAGGTCTTCCTGTCGAGGTCCTTCTCCGTTGCACTGCTCGCCGTCCACGCATTGTTGCTGGCAGGGTTCGTATCGACCCGATGGCTGAATCCTGCCAACGCGACCGTCCCGGCGGCGATCCAGCAACTGCTCCATCCTCCGTCGACGGATGCTCAGGCGAAGATCGCCCGGAGAGTGACGCCGTCTTTCATTATGACGGCTATTCTGTCGGCGGTGACGGTGGGCTGCCTTTGCGCCCGAAGCTTGCACTACCAATTTTACGCGTACATCGCGTGGACTAGTCCCTTCCTCCTCTGGAGAAGTGGCATGCATCCAGTCTTGATGTATACCGTCTGGGCTGCGCAAGAGTGGGCTTGGAACGTGTATCCGAGCTCCACGATAAGCTCGATGGTCGTCGTCGGTTGTCTCGCCATCACGGTGGCGGGGGCGTGGTACGACGGCAGGGGAGACATGCTTGAAGCGGATCGAAGCAGACAACATCAACACGCCGAATGACGAGCGCACTCAATCATCATCATCATCATCATCGGAGGAGGAC
>Ga0058704_10000222_pt1 | contig 31225 bp, 40 predicted proteins | sample AgamicMgSfe_FD_71363 | JGI IMG/M metagenome (GOLD analysis project Ga0058704, IMG submission 71363) | Agave microbial communities from Guanajuato, Mexico - Mg.Sf.e | ecosystem: Host-associated > Plants > Phyllosphere > Phylloplane/Leaf | place: Guanajuato, Mexico | collected 2012-05-30
TTGTGGGATTGTGACGGGTGGGGTTCGCAGCGGATGACCTGAGAGGCCTTGTGCGCGAGGTAGGAGATCATGTCTGATGAGACGGGGAGGTAGATGAAGTGGTCCAGGGCCGCGGCGTTCTGGGCCGGGGTGGGTGAGTAACAAGCCATGGTGGATGTTGTGGTTGTGGATGTGGTTGATGTTGATGTTCTTCGTTAAGTCGTGATGGGTATCGTGGTCGTGACAGAAGCGGATGTGGCAAAGTCTTATGAGTTGTGAAGTGAGTGGTATTGTCGTCGTTCTTCCTATTGACTGTTGTGACAATAGGAGCGACTTCCAGAAGCCGTCCGAATAGTGGCTGGGGGATGTGAATATGGGCCGACAATAGGCTTCTCCCCGAAGAACAATCCAGGCAGAAGAAGAAGAAATAAGTAGAAGCCGGAGAACAATCGGGATTAATAAGTGTGAGTGTGTCTGGCAGTGCCCGAATGATCAGATCCTATTAGTAGTATCGTATGGGCGATGGAGATCTAGTTTGTGTGACCTTGTGGTGTGACTTGTGTGTCGGGAGGGCGGCGAACGAGGCAAAGGACGGGGTGTGTAGTAGAGCTCGTGAGCGGCGAATGACTCGCAGTGTTCTCTCACACTCTTTTTGTCTTGTCTTGTTCTGTCTCCTGTCCCGAGACAAGGCGATGTGTAAGAGAGAGGCGGAAGTGTTCGTGATGAAGCCCGATGGGTGGTGATGAAAGTTTCCGATTGTTTCGTTGCAGAAGCGACTCTCCGACCGGCGGACAAGCAGCGACTAATGAAGTAGGTGTATGGGATTATTTGGTTTGCGAGGTGAAGGCGGTCTCGCGCGACTCTCACACCCACACACGTCCCGACGGTGGTGTGTCTGGTCTGGAATCGTGCGGTGGGTTTTCGGGCGTGGTAGCGGTGGGGCGGCCAAAGGGTCCAAGATTTCTCTGATGAACGGTCCCTGAACCGAGGCGCTAGAGGTAGGTGGATGGCGGCGCCTTGGGAGAAGTTGAGAAGGATTAATGTTCCAGACGTGGCGATGGTGAAGAGAGAAGGCGTTGTCTGTTTCTACAGCGAGAGGTCGAAGGGATGGATACATGTACTTATTCGCCCGGCGGCGCAAGGCAGGTTGTAGAGACACAGAAAAAGATGGTATGCACTATGTGGTGGGGTTGGAGCAAGAATGCTCGTTCCCATCAAGTCGCAGGGTCAGGGTGGAGGGGCGTCGTGACTGGCTGTGCGTCCCTGGGAAACTCTTCACTACTGTCGCGCGCCTCGCCCGGGGCATCAGGTGAGAGGTGGACGACGACTCTCGCGGCTGACGCTTCGTGATTCAGTAATAAGCTTCACAACGTTTCATCCATCCCGTTTGTCTGCATCTTGCCCGCTGATACGCGTTTCACCCGTCCATGGCGTTATTGTACTCTCGACCACTAGAACGCAAAGCCTCCGCCGAACCCATCCGCCACCAACTACCCTGCCGGTCGCGAATAGTCCAACCGTCACAAAGGATAGGCTCGCCATCATCTCGGGCACAATCTGTCCATACATTTTCAATCGCACAGCCGTAAACCCCATGCAGACGCCCGTCGCAAGGTTCGGTCCAGCCGAAAAGCGCGTTCCTTGAAAACCCCACCCTGGCGTCTGGACAAAGGAAACCAGTCGTGGGACAGCAGCATCCCGTACATCCACCCACCTTTCGACCGACTGATGACTGGCGTTCCTCACTTCAGCAAAGGGCTTGTCGCTCGATGGATATAGCGGCGAGAGGATCTGGAGCGAGCGCACAACGATCGCGGGAACGACTCAGGGTTCGGGAGTACTCTCTTCGGTGGATTTCACACCCTGTACCAATCTTCTCGGCCACGCTACCTCCCTATATGCCATGTGCGATATCGTTCACACTGTACACATTGTGACCTCGTCGCGGTCAGCTGGCTTGACTGAGTGATGCGAACCGGAGACCGTGAGTGGCATCCGGTTCGTAGCGAGCCTCGCCCGCCTCCTCTTCCGCGTACAGTCGTGCCCAGTTCGTCGTGCAAGTTCGCCTTCTCGATCAAACCCGGCCTTTTCTGCTCTTCTCTTCGCAGCGAATCAGAGCCCCGCAATCCATCTTTCACTTCACCGATCGAGCGGGTGACTGTGTAGAAAGTCTGCCGCCCAATCATCACATCCTTCTCGAACGTTTGCTGAATAGGTAAGTTACATGCTACCTTGTGATGAGTGGCCACAGAGACGCCACACTCACAGGACATGGTACATGGTACATTGTCCTGCATCGCGTACAGCTGCATGAATGTACATGATGTGAATGACCAGCCTCCCGAGTCTGGGAACTTCGAACCGCCGCCGGGGTGCATTCCCGACCTCGGTCACGTGTTCGGCGCATTCCTCGCATCAAATAGTCCCCAACCTTCTTCACACCCCATCCAGAAAAACACGACACAGAGCCATCTCAACACGGGACTTCTGAATGGCATACGAGACCAAACGACTCCGAGCACAAGAAAACAGCCCCCGGATATTAAGCGCTCGCTCGCTGGAGTCCGCCGAGTGAGAGTGTGAGAGAAAACGGCAAACGCGCTCCACGAGCCGCCCGATCGTACTGAAACAGCCGCCAGTACTACTCAACGTATGCTTTGGTGACACCAACTTCGGTTTCTGGGTTTCGAGTCCTTTTCCTTTTCTATGTTTAGCTGCTGGACCCTTTGAAAGACGTCGTACATCCCATCCATCCGCTTCAACATCCCAGCACTATACGCGCGCGACACGCTGTGGGCACGATATGGTATGACACAGAAGAATCGGCATCAGACGGTGAGAGAAGAGTTGAGCGCTGGCCCCCGCTTCAAGGCTGGCTATAGCGATGCCCTTCCGCGAACGGCCTCCCGTTTGTAGATTGACACATGTTCAGTACAGCACTGATTCACCCAAGCAGCTTGGGTCGGTCGGTCGGTCGGTCGGTCGGCCGGCCGATCATAAGGTACAATACCACGAGTACATAGTACCTATCAGCCAGACCAGTCCGAACCACCGTTCATGATCCGGTTCCATCGCCGCCACGTTCTTGGTTGTTTCCCTCCGATGGGCGCGTGTTTGCGGTCCAGATCCCGGATGATGATGGAAGTGGAGAGATTTCTCATCAACTGCTATATGATCTCCGTCTTATAGCAAAGACGACTTTATCTCTCCCTCTCCCGTTTCGCTTATTCTGCGTCGGTTCGTCAAATGATTCAAAGCCGTCTACCGTACTTCGGCACAAGCTAATGTAGATAGGATAAGTTATACGATCCCCCCAAAGGCAACATTCTGAAAGCGATTCGGGATTTGGAATCTATCGCACAGCGCTTCATAACTGACGACAGTACGTTGATCTAAAAGTAGAGCATCCGTCTTGGTGCGCTGATGGAGCTACATATCTCGGGTTGTAGGAAGGGGATCGGACGTAGAAGAAGATGTATGCATGTGAATTGTTCGAAAAGGGCTGGGACCCTGTGTACTGTAGAAGCAGTGGTACGGTGGTTCCTGACTTTGGAAATCGGCATCATCTGGACCGAGATCGAGACTGCGAGACGGACGCCCAGATCAAGCCACTGCCAATTGCTTTGTTGGGGAGTGTATAGCGACGGGTCTTCGGCGTTGACGGCGTAAGTATCAAGATTCCGACGTTTGTCGGCCTGTTGAAATCTGTGCAGTGTGAGTGGACGTAGCAGAAGTATCATCCGTGCTTCTTGTGCCGGAACGTGTTCACGTCGCGTCGATTGACGGTCACCACCAATCCGACAGATCAGCCGTTCGTAAGATTATAGCCAGAGTGCCTGCGGTCGATGTTGCGGGCGTGTCGTAGCTTCGAACCGCTGTCCTGAGCATATCATCACGGAACGCCGACAAGCGTGGGGAGAGGTTCCTACCTAGACATGCCAAACACCAGGTGCGACTTGGCACCAGTCGTCCTCAGCGTAGTAGCACTGCCTCACTTCCTGCCGCCCCAGCCTGGTAGCGACGATGAGAGCTTGCAAGGGGTACTGCGATGTCGCAGCGTCAACGAAGTACACGAAGGGGTGCAAAGCTCCGACTTGTCGAGCTTCTCCACCAAGGTGCCGTCAATGGCCTTGATGTGCTTCTTGTAGTACCCGTCAACGCTCAGCTGGCTCCACCAACTCTCGACGGACGCGAGGAGAAGAGGGACACCGTCAGGGCAGAGGCTGAACATGTCGTTTGGTGCCTGGAGATGCCGGACGGACAGTGCTTGAAATGTCACGCCCAGCATCGGGTCCAGCACGTCGTACTCGAGAATGCTACCGCACGTCCAGCCACGCTCGTTCGCGGGCCACGAGAAGCCATCGCCCAGCGTTGGCCCACTAACGCCAAGCTGCGCAACCCGTCCGCCGGGACACGACTACATGTTGTGCTTCGAGAACATTGTAGACCTCCCGTCGATGCGTTCCTGGTCCGAGCCATGCTGCTGAAGGATTGTCAACCAACGTGGCCTCTAAGAATGCAGAAAGGTCGATGGTGACGCCGCTGTCGATGTCCAAGACGCCGGTATCGGATGGGTGACCGCCAAAGACTACGGCGAAGCTGGTACTACATCGTGCCAAGGTCCTGACTGCTTGCTGAAAATCGCTCGCCCAAGCCGGGAAGGAAAAGGAATGACAGAGTCGGATTCGACAGCTGGGCAGCCCAGTGCGACAACTATGCTTTCTCGTACGCAACATCATCCGGCCAGAACACTTCGAGGGAAGAGCACTGCGTTTGTCAGCTTGCCAGCAGCTCTGCCACTGGCTGTGGTGTGAGTGACTGCTGAAGGTCATGGTAACAGTCAGATGCCAGTACGTACCGTGGACGAAGAAGCCGGAGGGCGATCGCCGCGCCATGAAGGTGGAACATGTCTATTGCGCATAGCAAAGAGCTTGGTCGACAAGTCCATGAAGCTGAAGAGGCTGCATAGCCTTCGTATACTTCGTTGTTCTCCATGGCGAACGTTGTCGACCGATGACAGAATGTCGTGGAACGGAACACGACGACGCTTGCAGCGCGCCGTACGTGGCTCGAGCTTTCTGCGCGACGCGACTTCCCTTCTCCGTCAATTTCGCTCTCTCCACAACATTTCTATGCCTTTCCCACGACGAGCCATCATGGACCATGGCTGGCTTGCTGACTTCACAGGTCGGAATCACGACGACGAGATGGATGAGGACAACGAGGACTTCTATGGGTACGGAGCGGCCATTACTGGTGACGCGGGAGCGGGCGCAATGGAAACCGTACGTTCAGGAGTGTTGCCCGATTGTCGGCCAAGGGCGTGCTGATCCAACGACAACAACCAGGTCCAGGACGTAGTACCCATTCCCGGCAACACACAAACAATCAAGGTTGAACAGGCGACAGTGAGCACTGAGGACCGCAAAGCTGAAAACCAGCGCAAAGCAGACTTGCTGCGCGCCAAACTGATGGCTAAAATGCATAACACGCCACGTCAAAGCACACCAACGAAAACGCTGCCCAAGCCTGACACCCCTTCCAAACAGCCGCCTGTCGTCCTTCAACAGGACACGGCCGATGCCCATCAGGGCGGCGCGCGCGCGGACAACGCACCTTCTAGTGATGCTCTTGGCTTGGAGTCATTGCTCGCTGAAGGTCGAGCCGCCGCAGCGACTAAGAACATGCAGTCTCAGGGACGGCCGACAGTGAAACTACCACCCGCGCCAGCAGTCACTCAAACGCATCCTTCCGGAAATACTAAACCTGTGGCTCAGCTTGCTGATACTGAAGAAACCCAACAGCGCCCACTGCCCGAAAAACAGCCGGCTACCGCCGCCACCACTGACAACAGTAACAAGCCCCCCACTAAACTGAACGACCCATACTACGCCGATCTTCCAGCGTGGTTAGAGGTGACTGGTTATCATGATGTGGAATACCGTAACAGCAAGCTGCGTATTCGCAAGGAGAAGAGAGCTCTGGAGGAGCAGGCTGCTCAAATTGCAAAACGTCTGGAGCAAATGCATGAGGAAGAGCAGATCAATATCGCACAGCTTCGCGCCTCCACCGCACACCCGACAATCACAACGGAGCAAGCCGCCCCTCCGCCACTGCCGGTCAGCATGCCATCGGAGGATGCTGCAGTACTGGCAGCTGTTGCCAACCGGCTGACCAACGGCGTCAAACGACCACACTCACCGGTACCGGTTGAAAAAGTGGGCAGGCGTCGTGACGAATCGGCAGCAGGATTCAGGATCCGTGGTGCCACGAACGACACGCCTACGAAGCAGTCTCCGTTATCACTGGATCGCAGACTCAGCTACTCGGATGGACGGCGAAGGTCGAGAGACGAACCGGCCAGCCGAGACCCATCCTTGGAGCGGAGACAGGCTTATTACAACGGCAACGCCATGGCGAGCACAGGGTATCGGCGTGACGATGTGGGCCCCAGATACGAACAGTACACCGCGCGCGACAGCCGAGAGACGCCGAGATCAGCTCATCACAGGTCAGGGAACGCTAGGTACACCGATATCGGTCGTTCTGGAGGATATCGCGATCTCGACGCTGGGTACCGGGGCAGCGCTGGATTGGATCTGCGCAAAGGCGGTCAGTCCACTTTTCGTCGTTCGTAACAGGAGCTTTGGTGGGCGTGGGAATCTGGCAATCCGTCTTGCCATACCGCGACGAGTTGAGTTGTTCACTTGCATGCCGTTAGCGTAGCGTGTTGAATGCTAACCGCGCTCCGATGTGCCAATGCCTATTTCATCACTTTTCTTCCATCCGTACCCGTTCTGATGCCTTCACCAGGTGTGCGTTACTTCATGATCAAGTCCTGGAACCACGAGAATGTCACGCAATCGATGCACGACGGTTTGTGGGCTACCCAAACAAAGAACGAGAAGGCTCTGACCGAAGCGTACTACTCTGCACGTCACGTGATACTGTGCTTCAGCGTGAACAAGAGCATGGCATTCCAAGGCTACGTAAGCCCAGTACCCATCACTTTGATATCTGTGTACCACACCAGCTGACCACCCTTATCCTCCAGGCTCTCATGACCTCGCCGCCCGACCCCAAATTGCCCAAACCCTCCTTCTGCACCAAGCTGAACTGGTCCACCTCGGCGCCGTTCACGCTGCGCTGGCTCGCCACGACGCCCGTCCACTTCCGCATGGTCGGCCATCTGAAGAACACGTGCAACGTCGACGATGTCACGGGCGAGCCGCGCGCGGTGCTGGTTGGCAAGGACGGACAGGAGATCAGCAACGATGCCGGGATGGGGGTGGCGTGGGTGTTGGACGAGGCGGAGGCGCTGGAACGTCCGATGTTCCCGTCGTGAAACTCATTTGCTTTCGTTAGATCGATCGGGGGATGAAAGGACAAAGAGGTGTTTGGGGGTTGATGGGGGCGTGTTCGCGGTATGCTGGCTGGCGGTATTGATGTGGAGGATGATATTTTGATATTTGTTCAGTTTCAACATATACGCATGCATACGACCGGAGCAACTCGACAGGACTTATTTATATAACCGCAAACTACCAAACATGTTCTCTCCTCAGCGTAATACCGACCACGCACAAAGTCCTCACTATGTAGCCGGCATCAATGATCCGTAATGCTGAACCCCAAGCCGACAAGGACCGGAGAGACGGGATGGTCGGCACGCTCGCAGATCTATCACATGGAAGATTATCGAGCGTTCGAGATATGAGCATATCTGATGAGCGTGACTCTCGTCGGGTGCACGGCAGTGTACTGCGATCGTTCATCGCGGGACGTCTGCTCTTCCTACGTAGAAGGAGGTAACTCGCAGGGTCGAGAACCTCATTTGCCAGTATGAACGAAGACTGGTACATCCTACCGAGTCCCGTTCGCTATATAGATGCTATAAGTCATAACAAGCCTGCTATAAGGAGCGCGACCCTTTCGTACTTCTTCTGTACTGCTTGCAATCCAAGATGTACATACAGCCGCGAGCGAACCCACGCTAAAACGCTATGTGTACCAAACATGAACCACCCGGCGCGAACGGTTCGATACTTCACACATGTTAAGAGGGTCAAACTCGCTCATCATGCCGGTCCAGATCGAACTCGATACTGGCTCATATGCAGACATTGATGCATTCGAGACCCGCGCTCTCCGTGGGCAAAACACCACATAATAGTCGCTGGACTTGAGATGAGACGTACGAGGCCGTGATCAAACGTCTGGAGCTCGTTGAGGCGAATGAACTGGATTCGTCGGACCTCATGGACTGGACTCGACACTGGCTCTTATCGAGGACCGCGTCTTTCGTGGTCGGATAAACTGGCCATACTGGTAACGCCTGTGCTAACAAGTCAGATGGTCGAGAACGCGTTCATGTCCTCGTGGGTTCGTGAGTGTACATAAGGCCAGGATGTCGCATCTGGACAGACTCTTCCTGGTGGTCATCGAGTCGAGCATTGCTTTGATACTACCCATCAGCAGTCCGACCATTCCGACCCCTGACTTCATTTTTTACTCACCAGAACAACGCAACGGGCCTTACCGACCATGGCTTTGATCGGCCTATTCGCCTTCTTGTCGTGCTTGTCGCCTTCGGTGGCGTTGGCGATCCACAATGAACCGGGTCCAGCCAACTCGCACGCAGGTCATCCTACGCCGGCCGTGTCCAGCCTTCTGGGTTCGGAGACTTCATTGTACACACCACTCAGCACATCATTGGACGCCGCAGCTGTGATGGCTTCTGCTGTTCCCGTTCATCATGACTCTAAGCGCTCGCCGGCGACATCCGTGACTTCACACTTGTCGACAACCAGCCGGAGAACGACGAGTACGTCCAGGCGACTTACAAGCTTGACAAGCAAGCGAACATCCAGTACACCCACTCGGGCAGCGACTTCGTCCAGCAAGATGCCTTCATCTAGCACGTCCAGTCGCGCAACAAGTTCGACCAGCAAGCAGACGTCTTCCAGCCGCACGACAACCAGCAAGTCGACATCTACTAGGGTCACTTCCAGCACGAGCAGCGCCGTAGCCTCCGGGACACCAGTGCGCAACACCGGCAAGCGCGGTCTGCCTTACAACAGCGACAACTACACTCTCCCGTGGTCCCTGTCCGGGCAGAACTCCCAAGTGTCCTGGGCCTACAACTGGTATTCCGCTGGCTCTTCGGGCATCAACGGGCAGGAAACCTCCAACCCCGCTCTCACTTACATCCCCATGCTCTGGAGCAATAGCCCAGACTTGGTGAACGTATGGCCGACGAATGCCCAGCAAGCGATCCGGAATGGCGCCGACGCGATCCTCGCCTTCAACGAACCCGATGCTTGCTGGCCAGGATCCGGCTGTATGAGCGTCAACGACTCCGTGCGGGCGTATCGGAATTACATCCAGCCGTTTGCCGGCCAGGCGAAGCTGGGTGCGCCGGCCGTAACGAACGTCGGCCTCGACTGGCTGGACCAGTTCCTGGGCAACTGCACCGGTTGCACGATCGACTTTGTTCCGATCCACTGGTACAGCAACGTGTACGCCTTCGGGTATCTGCAGTCGGTCGTGCAGTCAGCGTATCAGGTCATCCTAAAGCATTATCCCGAAGGTCGTCCGATCTGGCTTACGGAGTTTGGTATCCTGGACGGCACGGGAGGGACGGAGGCGCAGATCGAGGCATTTCTGCAACAGGCTTTGCCGTGGCTGGACGCTGTGCCTTATGTGGACCGGTATGCTTGGTTCATGGACGCACCAGGATTTCTGATCAATGCGAACAGGAGCGGTCTTAGCCAGCAAGGACTGATTTACAATTCGTATACGGCACCTTGCTCGAATTGGAACAACACCGCCGGAACGTGTTGAGCCTTATGTTCGAGAGGAGATTGTCTCATGCTGAGCATGAGATCGGGTCCGGAAGGGCCGAAGGGCGCTGATCAGGTCGACAATATGAAGCTTGAAGTGTTAGAGTGATAGATATGTGGTTGCCGATGGAACGTAAGCAGGCGGAACAGGATCCGTGTTGGCTGCGTGATGACAGAGCCAACTCATTTAGTACGATTGTGGATTATTTCGTGCAATATCGTATGCAGGCACATGTGAGCATTCCGGCCTTTTTGCGATTGCTGGTACAGTCGTCAAGATGGTCGGACACACCAGCATCAGCGCTCTCTTCGAGATCCTAAATCAGTCCGTCCCTTTATATAGCTGATGTAACGAACGATTTTCAAGTCATACAGCGTCAGCTTTGATCACTGTGATCATCAGTAACAGAACGTCGAGACCCCTGGTGGCCAAGGCCTGGTGCGCGGTGGTCTCCTCTCGACGTCCCGTCGTTCCCAGAGCGCAACAGGCTTCCGCGGCTGCCCTTCGCCGAAACGTCTCTCAATGACTTGGAGAAGGCCTTCCGTCACCGACATAACGTAGGCGCCCACTGCGCTCGTTCTCGCCTGCGACCAAGATGTCTGGCGTTTGGTGAACAAGGGCCAGTCTTCACGCGGCCAAGCGCAACTATAAGCGATGCCGATGAAGTTGAAACGAGCTTGTTATACGCTAGATTGCCGCATCCTGATACGTACGGCCACAGGTCGCAGAGAACAGATTATCCCGTTCGCTCTGGTGTACTTAAGCTGCGAACCGGCGGATTAGTAATACGGTGGGTGACCACGTGCGAATCCCCGCTGCTGTACGTTTTGGTTTTGGTTTGCGTTTGCATATCTCCTTTTGCACAAGCGTTTGATGCTTCTCGCCGGTTGATGTTGAGCGTAAGGGACAGGCAACGCCGTGAAAAGATCCGGCGGTTGTTACGGGACATTCTTTCCGTCGCCTAAGGTTGAGACCGAACTGTAACTTTCCCGCCGATTGCATGATCAGGTTCATTGAGAAGCTGCGCCGCCTCGAAGAACTTCAAGTACCGTCCAGAGTCACAGTTCACTCGTTCGCGTCCCGCTTTCTCAGCCCGAAGAAATAGTTACCCCAGGCCTCACTCCCGTTGACCTCTCTCCACCCGAGCCCCGGCACATACACCACCCCCATAACCTTCCAGCTCAGCGCATCCGTACTCAGATCCTCCTGCACCCTCGCCCAGTTGCGCAGCTCCTGCGGCTGAATGTACTGGTTCCAATCGTGCGTGCCTCTCGGCACCATTCTCAAGATGTCCTCCGCCACAAACTTGGTGGTGAACCAGGATACGTTCGTACGGGCGATGGTGGAACCGATGAGCCAGCCGCCCGGTTTGAGGTGCGTGAGGCAGGATTGCAGGAAGGGCGAGGGGCGCTGGATGTGCTCGATCACTTCGAACAGCGAGATGATGTCGAATTGCTGGTCGGACGGTAGTCCTTCGATGGCGGTATTGAGGTAGGTCAAGCGATCTGGCTCGAGGAGCAGGGGATCTTGTCGGCGGTGCTTGTTCGCAATGGCGATGACTTCGGGCGTGGGGTCGATGGCCGTGACGGACTTGGTGGACGACAGTCGCGCGGCCGACTCGGCGAAGATGCCCCCTCCGCACCCAACGTCGAGATACCGGAGCTTCTCTTGCGGGTCGTGCGCCTCCTGCGCCCGACACCGGCGGATGAACTGATGGCGTAGAGGGTTCATCAGGTGGAGGAGCCGACTCGAGCCGTGGGGGTCCCACCACTCGGACGCGAGCGCGTTGAAGTGGGAGACTTCGGTGTCGTTGACGGAGCTAGCTGGCTCAGGGGGTGGGGCTTCGCTCGTGGCATAGTGTCGGGTGGTAGAGGGAGTGGTGATTGACGTGCTCGATGCTCGAATGGCTGCGCGACTGAAGGCAAGGGTTCGCACAGAGGCCGGCAACGCAAGTAATCTGGGGGCGAGGTGCAGAGCCATTTGGTAAGAGACAACTTGAAAACGTATCGTCGGCGTGACGGAGAATCACTTCGATTTGGGTCTGTCCTGCTGCATGAAGGCACATGAAGTCGCGATCTACATACATTTGTAGGTACATAGTAGTACCTACTTACCTAAGTAGTGCCGAGGTTACGCCGTCTAACGATGCCCTCACACTTCGCTTCTCCCAATACGCCTGTTCAGTATGACGGTCATCATACGCTTTCGCCGATAACCAATTCCGCTCACTGTTACGGAACGCTTGCCTCGTCGATGACCTGGTGCCGATACGATTGAAATGTCAAAGCGCTCAATCGACACACACGATCCCAATGCGAACGATTCGACACCGCCGGGCTCCATTCAATACCATCCGTTGCGTGAAGAAGTGATCGATTCCTTGGATATATGGATGAAGCCGGATCTTGACAAGAGACATGTTCCATCTCCCACGGCTGGTGTTCGACGTACGCGATGTACGACCGAATACACAACACCACAACAACATAACACCCTGCTTCGGCGGCAAAGTCAAACGCGGTAGGATATGTATCAACCAGCTTCACCGTCTCAGGTCTGATGGCGACCTCGCCTCACCGGAACAACGCTGATCCATGGGCTCTGAGGAATCATTGGAGCAGAGGTCTGCCGTGGAGCTCGACGACACGTGAGCCAAAGAATACCGCCCTTCCCTCCTTGTGGATGCAAGTCGTGCGCATGCTGGATCCACCACCCTTTTGATGTTGAGCGCCTGCTTCCGAACCGCAACAGCGGCGCTGATCTGCTCAGCAGCATGGACGGGAGCGAGAGAACGGGACTGCTTCGAATCGCCGTGCCCCAGCGCAACAGCCACCCTCTCTCACCTAAACTGCGCAGTGATCGATCACTGTCAAAAGACCGGGTTTTTCTCCACCTCGTAAAAAGTAAGGATGGAATTTCCCGCGTAGAAAGGGGGCGATTCGCCGGGTAAACATGACTTGCCTGTAATAAGCCACCCAAGCCACGAAACCACCACACCTCCCGTCTCCATCCTCAGAACTAGACGTGGTATCCGGTCTTCGTCCCGCGGGAGCAGAGGCTCAGTATCCCGAGTCCGCCACCGCTCGCGAGCCGGTGCAAGCCGATGGGATCTTCATACCTCACCCTTCACCCTTCTGGCTTGCGCCTGGCGCTGGAAACCTGTACGATAGCGTCGCATACCATAGCATAGAATAGCATAGGCAAGGCGTCAGAAGCCCTCCTAAAGCCCGAAAACCTCCCCACGGATGCCGGGGGTCCCTTCGTTCGTTCGTTCGTTCGTTCGTTCGTTCGTTCGCAAACCGGCGCGAAAAACCCGTGCCTGTTGAGCTTTAAAATGGTGGGCGGAGAGAAGGGAAAGGGAAGGATAGTGGGCTTAGAGAAAGGTGACAGGAGAGAAAGGGAGCGAGAAAGTAGAAGGGGGAAAAGGAAAAGGAAAAGGAAGATGAAGCCGGCTGTTCATCAGCGTCAATCCAGCTCGGTCTTGCCTTCTTCCTCGTCTTCTGCTCTCCAGTCCGTCATCCTGTTCTCCTTCTTGATCCGTTTCCTTCGTCGGCAAACATTGTACGTACCTTCGCGGTACAAGTACATGTTACACCCGAAAGATACCTGCAGTCAGGAGCCCGGGCCGGAACTGCACCTCATAGCCCAGCACATCTACACACCATACAAACCGGACAGCATCATCTTTCTGGGGCAGGAGACATAGATAACGAGTACCCGGAGCCAAAGCTCCGACGATCAAAGACAGGGTTTTGTATGTACAAAGGGGATGCCAGCGTGGCGGAAACGAGAGAAGCGCAAACAAGCCAAAAATCTGCCAATCACGTTGTTTCCCAGAGGGGCGAATATATTGACTCGAATGCTCTCGCTCTTGCTCTTGCTCGCTTGCACCTGCCCTCCACTCCATAGTGTTACAGTGTCGCCCACATGCGCGCACCCTCGGTTCTCGACTGTTCCATCACTTTTCGCGCTTAGACGTACTTGCACATCATGGCCACCATGAGGTCGAACTGGGAGGTACAGTTATTAGTATTTCGGGGGTGGAAGAGAGGGTGGTTTGTAGGGTGTTCCTTACCAGACCAATGGCTTCGACGAAGGCGAAACCCAGAATGGCGTAGGAGAAGAGCTGACCGCGGAGGGATGGGTTGCGGGCCACGGCGGACAGGAGGGCGGCGAAGACCAGACCGATACCGATACCAGCACCTGTGGAGAGAATAGTAATTAGCATATGCGCATGATGGAGATTTACTTGATTTTGAGGGTGGCCATTTTCGGAGATGCCGTTCACACGGATCTCCGACGGAAAAGCTTTTCGCCAATGGCGCGACGGCGCTCTCGAAACCATCAAGCCTCATGGTGAAGCATGAGATGCAGTGAAGTTTGGTGATGCTGTCGGCGCTCCGGCGCTTTACCGCCAAGTCGTGTGTGATGTGATAGTGTATGATGTGATGTTATGAAAAATCTCGACTTACCGCCAAGACCGATGGCCGCGTTACCCATGCCAATGTTCTGGGAGACCTGGACGAGGGCGTTGGCCATCTCGGAGGAGTAGGCGCGCGAGGCCTGGATGCCGATGGGGGAGACCTTGGCGCGGGCGGAGTTGAGGAGGGTGGAGGTGCGCTTCATGGTGTTGAAGGCGGTGGTCTGGCGGGTGGTGGCTGGGAAAATCATGTGTTAGCGGCGATGGACGTTATCGAGATGGAGGAGGCATCGGATGGATGGATGGATGGACGTACCCGAGTAGGCACGGGTGAACTTCTGGAGCTGCTGGGCCTTGATCATGGGCGAGCGAGCGACCTTGACGGAGCTCTGGGCGGCGACGGAGGCCATCTTGGGGGCGGCCATGCGGAGGGAAGAAGCCATTGCGAGAGATGGGGTGGGTGGGTGTCTGGATGGACGGTGATGAGGATGAAGGTGGTGGTGGTGGTGGTGATGGGTTTTCTTGATGGAGTGAGGTGGACGAAACGGGACAGGTGGGAGAAAGAGACTGGAGCTGGGAGCTTTTGGTCACGGGGTTGAGGGAAAGAGTGGGACTTGGGGGGAAGGGAAGGGAAGGGAGGGAAAGGAAAGGAAAAAAGGTGAAAGGGGATCGGGTTGGTCCGCCGTCGGCTTGGTCAAGGCTTCTTCTCACAGTTCATGCCTTGCACGTCCTCAGGCTCCAACTCTTGCTCACCACTTCGCGAGGTGGGTCCACCTGGGCGAAGGGGCGTCGGTGATTGGGGGACATCGGAGAAGAGGAAAGAGGAAAGATGATGTTTTGAGTTCGCCCTTTACCCACTCCCCGTGTCTTGCCGAGCCGCTGATAGGACGATATCGGCCAGCGTGTCGAGAGATGGTGAAAGACTGACTCGCACGCAGAGAGAGTAGAAAGAGGAACACGCTCCCATCTACACATCACCTTGAATATCATCACCATCAACACACATCCCCCTTCGACCGCTGTACAGTACTTATATGTACACTGGCTTGAATGATGATGATGGACGGACGGTGGCGTCGCAAACGCCGTGCGGCTCGGTGAAGTCGTCGAGCATTTCTTCAAAATTTCGCCGGGCCTGCACGGTGCAGCAAAATCAACATCCTCGTCATCACTCATCCGCCCTCACCCGGCTTCGGCCGATATCAGACTCCCTCTCTCGACGACTTCCAACACCTCTTCAATGCGGATGCACCCTCACGCGAGGAGAATGCACGCGATGTGTTGTTCGCGTCGCATTCCTTTCCGGCGCTGGATGGCATCCGCATCACACCCGATGTTCGATGGAGGTCAAAACCCGGGACCTCGTTGATTGGCTGCATATGCCGAACGGCACGGAACGGCCCGCGCGCCGTAGCGGGTCCAGGACCGCTCGGACGCCTCAACCGGCCGGGATCCCTCGTCCGTCCGGTATTCATTCGCCTTGATCTCAACTGAGTGCAGGTCCGCGGGAAGAGCTCACGGCTCAAACAAGACGATGCATCAATCATTGGACAGTCGACTGTACGATTACCAAAATTAGCATCTGAAAACACAAACGACGGGATATGAGGAGGTGAGATGAAAGAGGACCCACGCAAAAACGACCTAACGGCGGACCGGCCGTCGACGGCCTCAAAGCTTTCCAAGCCATCCCGGCCATCAGGCCCATCAATCTGATTCAAGGACCACAGAGGCTAGAGCCGACGAGAGTGGTGGGGCCCAAGGACTCCACCCCGACCTATATTCTGCCCTCCGCCAGATCAAAGTCGAGGGGGGAGTGCGAGTCGAAACTCTCCTTTCTCACATCATTATACAGGAAAAATAAAGGTCGCGGTGCGCATTCATTCACACGAGCATGAGGGTGCAAATTGAGGTCGTCGTGCCTTGCAATAAAGGTCAGACGACCTTTTTCCTTTCTTATCGTGCCACCACCGCTCACAGTGTACCTCGCACCGCGTACCTTCTCCTCACCCCATAACCGAGGTTATCCGAGCGAACAACACCCCCAGTCACGTGATCGGCATGGGGGAGTCAAGATTGAACCATAGTCGCTTTCACATGGCTATCGAAGTACTCCTATCCGCCAAGCAACGGCGACACTCACACTACATCGACATCCTTCCTCATATATCGTCGTCGAAGCGCCGAAGTCATCACTCCACCCTCACATCCATGCTCTCCTCTCATTATCGTCCTCGAAGGGTCGGACTCCATCATCGTCAATCATCCACCTCGACCAATCCCACAACCCGGAACGAGGAAAGGATGGGCTTCCGTGTTCAACACCCACTGCTTCAAGTCGATGACGCTCGGGTCGGTGAAGGTGAGGTAGATGTACTTGAGCACCTCGGCGAAGAAGAACCTGTTTTGGGCATCCGCACGTCAGCAAGCCAAACCAACATTTCAAATCTGGAAAAGAGAGGAGGGGGTGTGAAAACGTACGAATCCAAGTTATTGCTCATCGTGCCCCCAAACGGCATATTCACATTATCCACCGTCGCGAACGCCACGTCATTCCTCGCCGTCTCGTTGATCGCCTGGAAAATCTCCCAGTTATACTCGGCCCACCGCGCATCCCCCGTGATGCGATACGCGTAGAAAATGCTCTCGATCTCCTCCGGGCGAAACTCCCAGTTCTCGTCGTCCTGAGGGATCCAATACCCGTATTTCGCCGCGAGTTTGCGCGCGGCGGCGTCGTTGTCGTCGAGCGGGTCGTAGGCGAGGTCACTCTCGTTGTACCACGCCCACCCGATCGGTTCCAACCCCGTGACCGTCGTGTTGTACGTCCAGTGACACCCGTCCGTGACCGCGACGCCGAGGTCGAGCAGCTGCGGCAGATCGAGCAGCCTGGCGCCGAGGAGGAAGTTGCCGCCGGCGAAACAGGTGAAGCTGTCCTCGGCATACTGCAGGGAGCCGTTGACGTCGAGTTCGGAGATGAAGGTCAGGTCCGGGAAATGGTAGGGGTGCACGGCGATGTACTCGACCGTTGACTGCACGGCCGTGAGCCAAAAGTCCTTGTACTGCGTCGTGGTCGGCGTGACTTGGTACTGGTAGATCTTGAGCAGGTACTCGAGCATGCTGTCGACGCCCGAGTGCCAGCCGCCGTCGAACGTCAGCATCTCGCCCGTGTCGACGTCGAACTCGGTGCCGACCAGGCCCGGGAAGACGGGCGCCGGGGACGGGTTGACGAGGTAGCTCTCGGCGCGCTCGGCCAGTCGCCGGTAGGTGGCGTTGCCCGTCAGGTCCGACAGCCGGGCCCATTCGAGGATGAAGGTGCCCGTCGAGGCCGTGTTGGTGGCGTTGTAGGTCGTGTTGGTCGCGGCGATGGTGTAGGTGCCGAAGACGGGCGTGTCGGAGGTGAAGTTGACGTTGCTCGCCGCGAGGCCCGTGGGGGAGTCGAAGCCGAAGGCGATCTTGTCCGCCAACGTGACCGCTTGCGACAACAACGCTTCCACGTGACCTTGATCGTAGTCGTTGGGAAATTGTCCGCTCTTGAGCAGATCGTAGGCCGAGAGCAAGCCGCCGACGTAGCGGATGTTGACGTCGAAGATCTCGACGGGCCCGTAGGCGGTGCGGGTGAAGTCGACGCCGGCGATGAACGCGAGCTGCTGCGCCACCACGTCCGTCAGGTTCATGATGATGGCCGTGTCGATCCCGTCCACGATCGTCACCCCCCACCCGTACCAGTTGTTGATGGACGACGCGTTCAGCGGCAAGAGCTCGTCTTTGCCGAAGGCGTGCGCGCTGTACGCGTTCCACGCCTCCAGATACATCGCCTTGACCGCTTCGGCGCGCTCGTCGTTGCTGCCGCTGCCGGCGGGGAAGTCGTACTGGATGGGTTTGCAGGCTGGGAGGGTGCCGTTGCCACCGGCAGGTCCAGTCGGACTGGGCGGACCGGATGAAGTGGCGTTGGCAGATGACGACGATAGTGTCGAGCCCCAAGCACTGCTATATTCCGGCGGGGAGCTGTACGTGGAGGACGGGATGCCGGTCATGGAGATCGTGACGGGCGGCTTGCTGCGGTGAGGGCTGATGGGCCCGCTCTCGGTCGTGAAGGGCGGAGCGGGCCACCACTCATACGAGGACGAGGCTTCCGGCCAGTTGGCCGGCGGCCATGTGACGGCATGGTCGGCCTTGCTCGCCGCCGCGTGGGCGAGCAGTGGTAGTGCGCAGAGGAACCAGAGGCTGGCCATTGTGCTTCTTGCTATTCTCCTCGGGCCGGTAGAGGAAATGGTATGGAAAGTGGAGGAAGGGGTGAACTCGCAGGAGACCATCAAGCTGACCGACTCACAACTCTGCAAGTAGAGAAAAGTAAGAGACGCCCAGGTGGAGCTGGCTCCCTCTGATCGTCGTAAAGGGAGCAGGCCACCTCCTCTCACAGCACGCTACCTATCGAACACTCTTGCACCACGACCCGCCGTGTTTGCTGCACGCTCCCGTCCAACCATTCGATAGATCGTCACGTACCGGTCGAGAACACGACGGCGGGCACGAATGCCAGGGGGATGGGGGGAGTTGTTGTGTGCCGGGTTCACCGGAGTGACGAGGAGGATTTCTGCAGGTGCAACGAGGTCAATCATCACTTGCTGCAGTGTACCTACATGTACTATTCACACCGTTCGAAGATCAATGCATCTCTCATGTGCGGGGTTCGTCGACCCCATTTGCCGTCGGATCGGTCAAAGTCAAAGGTACAGTAATGTAGTAGAGAGTTTTCCAGACGATTGCAGACGTAAGGCCATCACGTGATTGACGGTATCTCACATTAACAATTCAGCACGTGCAGAAGCGCACCCGGTCATTGCCAAGTCCCATGCCGTGTCCCTTCGTCTGCGAAGGTGACAAGCGCACGGGGGTACTTGTATAACGGATCTCATTCAGTCCTCAAGAAACAACACTTACCACACAATAAAACACGAACGTCCGCACAACCAAGTCTCTTAATACCCCGAACTCCACAAATCCCTCTCATCCGCCACCGCATCCTCCTCCGTGATCACGCCCCGCACCATCCTCTCCTCCTTGCGTTTCTGCTGCCGCTCCGCCCTCGACGTCAGATGCGGCGTCACGGGCGTGAGGGGCGTGAAGGGCATGTACGGGCTGTACGGCGTCGCCACACCCGCAGTCCTCGGCCCACCACCACCACCGAGTCGGTCGTTCCGCCGTTCCAGGAAGGTCGTCTTGACGGGGCCGGCGGAGAGCGGGTAGCCTTGGTTCCACGGCATGGGTGACAGCGGGTGCGCGGCGGCGTAGGCGGCGTTTTGCGCTTGTTGGTGGGCTTGGAGCTGGCGGAAGGGGAGGGTGTTGCTCGCTGACGCTGATACCGGTTGTTGTTTGTTCTGGAGCGTTGTGCCGGTCGGGTCTGGACGAAGGGAGGCGAGGTTCGTGGCGGCTTGGGCCTGGTTCTCGTAATTGTAGTCTGCACGGTTCGGGTGTGGGAGTGGTAGGGCGCGCACTTCGTCCAACGGTTCATGTCTCAAGTCTGGCTCGTCGCCATGGCGCCAGCTCTTGACCGATCCGGGCGTTGTCGGCGGATACTGTGAATCGGCTGTTCGGGCAGTCGGTGGCTCGGGTGGCGTGCCGGGGTTGGTGAAGCGCGGGGACAGTGGCGTCCGAGCACCATCGTCGTTGTCGTCGCCTTGCTGGATGGGCGCGCTGATCTTGAGGTGTCTCAAAGGCTTGCGGAGTCTGCTGCGACCTGACCAGGAGCCCATCGTCTTGCTGCTTCCAAGAGAAGACGCGCGACTGCTGCGCTCGGGTCTGAATTCACCTGCTTGCGAGGCTTGGCTGAAGTAGGTCGGCGTCAGAGGCGTCGTGGGGTACTCTGCCCGGAGTGGGCTTCCAGGAGAGACCAGCATCGGTGGCAGCGCCGAGTCTGGAGGGTAAATCGCGCGGATCGGTGATTTTGGACTGCCAGGGCCAAAGGAAGTCAAGTGCCCTTCCTCCGTATGCAGGCGTCTGAGAGCGGGCGCGCTGGTGATCAACTTTGGTGGGTTCTTGCGCGAGTACTCTGGCGGCGCGGTGACCGGTACTTCAGTCGTGGTCGGCAGGCTGCCCTGTGACTTCCTGTTGTCATGCGCCATGACTGCGGCATATAGTCTCTCCATCTCATCTTGCCGCTTCAGCCGATCCTGCTCGATCACGGCGGCGTCGAAGCTGGCCAGGCTGCGCACGCTGGGAGACACCGGGCTTACACCGCTACGTACACTACCGGTCGCGTTCTTGACGGATTGCAACCGCCGCCAACCCCTTTGGCTGGACGGGCTTGAGGGTGAAAGATCGAAGTGGTGGGTGTAGGGCTTGATCATCTCCTGCGGCCGGCTCGCCATCTCTTGCGCTCGCTTCCGGAGCCTTCGTCCGACTGTGAGGAGGAGGGTGCCTAGGATGAGTACGCTGCCCAGGTAGCCTGCGCAGATTCCGATGATCTGGTATGGCAGAAGGGCTTTATCCCTCGTCGCGTGCGCCGAAAACGGCGGGCCGTCTTGGGGTGATGGCGCCGGACCTTCGTCGATGTCGATTGACCAGAAGTTGTCCGCACGAGCGCCGGATGCTGCTGAGAGGAGCACGAGGGCGGTGTAGCTGAGATAGATCGCACCGCCTCTGCCCATATCTCTGTTTTCTGCTCCGTCTATCGTTTCGTTGCTTCTGATATAGGAGATGATTGAACACGAAAGCGACGGTCAACTTACCGATCTCACATGGCTGCCTGGAGCACACCGAACACATACCGTACCGGCCTACATACATGGTACATATATTCCCCAAGCCACGGTCGGGGCACAGAGTCACGCTCAAGGTGCTGCAGGTGGAGAAGGGCGAGTGGTGAGGTGGAAGGGCAGTTGTGGGAGTTGATTGGCAGCGTATGCGCCCGCCAAGAGTCATTGAATGCAAGCACTCGACCTTCTGCAGGGCGCAGCAGGGACAACGAACTTCGTCCATGCATCAAGCGCTTACACCCGGAACACGATCTCACGAGGCTTCGCATTCGATTCATGCGACCAAAGTCTAGGCTTCACGGTGATACAGTAGTGACCTACCAGAGTAAGGCACAAGATACTAGACTCATCTGTCGTTGTACAACAGTACGACCCAGCTGCAAGTCCTCGCTACTTGCTGATTGTGGCAAAGCTGGCGGCCTCCACCCTCACTAAGGTTGGAGAGCAACGTCGAGCAACGGGGAAAGTGAAGTTGTCGAAGTGCTCGTGCTGAAAGGGACGATGAGCACGCGCACTCGCTTATCCTTCGACATTAAAATCAATCGAGAGGGTCGCAGGATCACAATCCACATCTCAGACCCAGGCAATCTCCAGGCGGACAACCTCCCTTTGTCCACATGGGGCTCGGCCGAGGTGCTGGCTAACGCCTTGCATCAAACCGAAGGTGGCACGCTCATGTCGACGATCCCTGACGATGTGATCCCCGTCTTGGAGTTGGGTGCTGGAACCGGAATCGCTGGGCTGAGCGCCGCAGCCATCTGGCATACGACGGCTGTCCTCACGGACTTGCCTCCAATCCTGCCCGGCATCGCGGCGAATGTGGCCCTGAACCGGACCCTCCTCGCTGAGTATGGTGGTCGGGCGGTATGTGGCTCGTTGGATTGGAGACAGCCTGCCGTGCTGGTAACAGGCGACGGCGAAGACAGTGCAAGCGAGCAGACGAAAGCTCACCCCTCCAGATACAGTCACTCCAAGGCTCGCCTGATCCTAGCAGCGGACACCATCTACTCTGAAGAACACCCGGAACTCCTGTGCAACGTGGTCATGGCCCGTATGGAACCCGGACCCGAGAGCCGGGTCTTGCTGTGCTACCCCTTGAGAGTAGGGTATCTGGATTTCATCCGCGACCTGTGGGAAACATTTGAAGCGGTAGGACTCGAATGCAGTCAGGAAGGGCGAGAGACGATCGACGCGAGCTGGGATGAAGACACACCTTACGAATGGTGTGTCTGGAAGTGGAGAAGTACTGATTAAGAAGTTCCACGACCGTCGCGGACCTTCAGTCGTCTCGACTCGGTATGGGTCGATTGCACTGGCAGCGGACTAGCTTAGCTACATCACGCCGGTCAGTCACAAAAGCGACAGATCATATCCGCAGCTCGACCTCTAACGCATTCGAGTCCGATATAGAAGAACTGTATCTGCTCGCTTGCGTGTACAGTATCAGCCTTTCGATAGATTGATGTATTTCTCCATCAAGCATCACAAACATGGCAGTAAAATTCAAACTGAGAACGCCGCCTTGTTCTGTTTCCTCAACTTCTACCGGACAGTGAGGCGGCCTACAATATCAATGTCAGCAGTCATGGATGCTCGCTTGCTTCCTTCATACACCGTGGCCCCGCTTTTGTCCTTGTAAATGGTCTAGCGTAACTCTCAACACAGTCCACTCTTGCTCATACTTCCGCTCGTTCAACACAAACGGACAAGTAGCCACTGCAAACAAGGTCATTGGCAGCTCACCACCCTCTTCAACACTCGACATCAACAGCCATGGCGGCCAGTCTGCCTTCGACCATGCGGGCCAGCCAATGGCACAGCAACGTCGGCGGCATTGAGAAGAACCTCAAAGTGAACCCCAACGCCGCGCTGCCCAAGAACGCCCGTTCCCTATCGGCCGGGCAGACTCTCGTCAAAGTGTCCTACGCCACGATCAACCCGGTCGACTTCAAGGTCGCCGAAGCGCCTATCGTCGGGCAGCTGATGTTCGCGGGCACGTCCCCAGGCGTGGACTATTCCGGCACGGTCGTCACATCGACCCTGCCACACCTCAAACCCGGCGAACAGGTCTTCGGTTCGTTTTTGTTGCCAAACTTTGGTTCGTTGGCAGAGTATGCGATCGCTCCGAAAGAGGGTACGTGCAGCCCGTGAGATCTTCACAATGTGGCATGCTTAACAGTATCCTGTACATAGGCTGCGTACCGCTGCCAAACGACGTCTCACCGGAACAAGGAGCGTGCGTGGGCATCGTAGGTTTGACGGCCTACCAGTGCATCGAGCCCTTCGTGAAAGCGGGCGACAAGATCTTCATCAACGGCGGATCCGGAGGCACGGGAACCTTCGGGATCCAGATCGCCAAAGCGCTCGGGTGTCACGTCACGACCTCATGCTCAGGCCCCAACGTCGAACTCTGCCAGAGCCTCGGCGCGGACGAAGTCATCGACTACCGGACGCAGCCCGTGGTCGAGACGCTGAAGCGCAAAGGCACGCAGTTCGACCTGATCGTCGACAACGTCTTCGCCGACTCGGCCATCTACTGGAACGCCCACCATTACCTGAAGCCCGAGGGGAGGTTCGTCACGATCGCCGGCAGCCCCACGCTCTCGAGCATCGTGGATTTCCTCAAGATCTTCCTGACGCCGAGCTGGCTGGGCGGAGGCCAGAGGAAGTTTCAGTTCGTGACGTGCACGGCCCATGCGGAGAGCTATGTCAAGCTCGCGCGGTGGATGGAGGAGGGGAAGGTCCGGGCGGTGATCGAGAAAGTTTACGAGCTCGAGGACGCCGACAAGGCTTTCGAGAGGCTGAAGTCGAGTCGGGCTCGGGGCAAGCTTGTGGTCAAGGTGGCGAAGGAGTAGAGGGTGACAGCTTTCAAGCACGACTAGTCACGAGTAATGATGTATATTTCCGTAAGTGGCGAGAACGGTGTATTGACTTCCTTTCGGGCTGAATGTGAGTCTCGGCCGATCTTTCAGACTACCTGTTTCATCACCTGGGCCTACAGACCGACGTGGAGAGCATACAGCATGCCGTTTGACCAGGTCGAAGGTGAAAAGGGCATTATTTCGAAAACGACTTCTAGCGAACGATTTTGGTCCGTGATGGCTCGTTCACGGAGTCCCTCCGTCTCGACCCCTTCTCCATCCATTCTCCGGAGCTACAAAGGGCACGCCGGTATTGGTGATACTTGCTGATTGAACATGACTATCATCATCTCGAACAAAAGTCGGCTGAGGATTTCCTCGAGTGCGTGTACTCCGACCTCCCAACCAGTGGAGCAATTTGATGTCGTTGCCTGCCGGTACGACTTGATTCGAAACGCTGGACACGCTCTCGTCGATGATGGGGATGCGAACATCTTCGCGGTGATGTGGAGTGTTGTTGGAGGAGGAAGGCTCGCTCATCATTCGAGATTCGCGCTATCCCTACACTCGATATCCTCAGAATGTAAGGGGTCTCAATGGTAGCGAGCGTACGCCCTCAGAACATCTCGCCTTTCCACACGAAGAGAATGAAACGTGAAAGGTAGAAAACCAAGTGTACCATCAATACAGACAAATCTTACCGGCCGACCAACCATCCAAAACGTCCTGTCTCGTTTCACTCTCACTGTACTAATGGTATCACGCTACAAATACACTGCGATCATATCGACAACCGCCCACGCCAACCGCAACCCCACTGCAACCCATCCCGATCGCTCAGACCAGCTCAGCTCAGCTCAGCTCGTCCGCCTCGCCTGCCGTATCTCCACCAGCTCATCCTCACTACTACTACTCTCCTCCTCCTCATCCTCATCAACCGGGTCCGCAAACGGGCTCTCATGCTGACCCGCCTCTTCCCTCTCCACCCCCTCACCCCCGAACCTCAGCTTATGATCCATCATCCTCCCCAACCCTCTTTCCTCTTTCCCCTTCTCATCGTCCCCATCTTCGTCATCATCATCATCATCATCACCATCGTCCAAAGGCCTCCTCTCCTTCGCCTCCGTCGTCCTTAACCTCCGATCCTTCCTCGCGCTCCTCTTCCTCCCTAAGCCACCATCACCACCGCCACCAAAAGCCGTCATCGCCGAGGCCGCCGTCGTCGACGAAGACAACCCTTCCCTTTCCACTTCATACTCATCCTCATCCTCATCACGATCATCATCATCCTCCTCCTCCTCCTCCTCCTCTCCACTCCACGAACGCACCGAAGTAGTAGAAGAATCCGACGACGAGTCATCGCTCCCAAACAATCCCGAAAACCGACTCGCGCCCCCCAACCGCCTCAACCCCGCCTCGCGCAACTCGATATCCGTCGCGGTCGGAGATCCACCAACCTCGAGCCCAGACGCTTCTCCAGGCCCTCCTTCACCACCAGCAATCTGGCTCGCCGTCTCCAGCACCGCGGGGTCCGCCGCGTCCGGATCCGCCGTCGTGCCCAGTTCATGCTGTTCGAACCCGGATTCCTTCTTCTTCCGCTGCGCCAGTCGGGCGGCGAGTTGGCGGCGGGCGCGCGAAGGTGGGATGTTGAGCGGTGGGGGCACGGAGGGCGTGTCTCCGCTGGCGATTGTGGCTTGGTGCGAGGGTTCGGGCGATGCCTGTGGTGGAAGAAGAAGGGTATGAGTCAGCTGTGGGTTGTCCTCGATGCGTGTACGCCCAGCCTGGGGTAGTGTACCTCGATGACGTGGAAGGGAGGAAGTGGGAGGAAGAAGAGCGGGTCCATGAGATGAGAAGGAGGGGAAAGGAAAGCGGCTGCGGACAGGGGCTCTGAGCGCTGAACCTGATTGCCCACGTGCTGGACGCGGACGGGGTGGCACGATCTCGCAGGTATTCAACTGGCGGAGCGAAACACCAGCCCCATCACGCTACCCGCAGCCGCGACAGTGGAGAGCCCTCGTTCCGGTTGCACACACAGAAGAGAATGAGATCCACCAATAGAGGGAACACAAGTCGTCCAAAAGAGAGCTTTTTTTCTTGTTGCTACACCACAAGCATTGCGGAAGAAGGGAGCCAAGTTGTGCGCTGTCTTCCTCAAGAACCCCAAATGCTTCAGTCCTCGCGCGCATCGTACAACGACAACCGATACTCCAGCGTGACGTACGTCATGGGCAAAACGCCATACATCCGTGATCTTACCTGCCCGTCATCTTTACTCTTTTATTCTTTCGTCTTGTTCTGCGTCGTCTTGCCCACAAAATGCCGTGTGTGCCGTTGCTTGACAAGAGTACAAAGGTAGGCCGACATCTCAATGGTCCGCATTCAAAGAAGGAAACAGGAATTAAGGGGGAGGTGCTCACGGGTCATCGGTAGTCCATGTCGACATCATCAAACGAAAGTTCACCGACCTGTTCGTCGTCGGAGAACGCGGACGAGCTCCCGGAGCTCCCGCGTTCCCCTTGCCTGCGCAACCCCGTGGCCGCGGCGCCGTGATCCTCCATCTCTTCGTCGTCGTCGTCGCCGTCGCCGAAGCCCGACAGCATGGTGCCGGCATTGGACTCGTAAGATTGCCCGACCGTGCCTTCGGACATGGCGAGGCTGTCTTGAGGCGTGACGGCGGAACCGAGGCCGGCGCTGGCGAGCGTGTTGGCCGTGTTGGACGAGAAGCCGCCTTGCATGGCCATGGACCGCATCCCGATCGCATTCTCCGGCCGCACGCCACCGAGCACCGCGTTATCCTTGTCGCGCGTTTCGGCTAGTGTGCCTTCGACGTACCGTGTCCACTCCGGCCGGCCGACGCGGTCCATGACGGTCAGGTCGAGGGCCTCGGGCGGATGCCGGTTGCCGAATTTGCACACTTCTTCGGCGATCAGCGTCAGGTGGCCCATGTATCCCAGCCGCATGCCTTTATGCTGCTGGGAGGCGTCGGATCTCTGCTGACCATCCAGGATCCGATCGGTGATGTCTTTGGTAGACATGAGGCCCAGGGAGTCGGTCGGGGTGGATCCCTTGCCCTCAATGGGGGTGAAGAGGTCGAACGCGACTGTGCGGTTGTACCCTCGGTCCAGCGTGCCGTTGAAAACTTGCTGTACAACGTCATATACTACATTATGTAGGAAATTGTTCCATGGGAAACGGAAGAAGAAATCCTGTCGTTGCGTTCGATGTGAGCTCAAGCTGCAGAACGATAACATATGAGAGGAAGGTGTTTGAAAGAGCACTTACAAGAATGGTGGGCACAACCTGGTGCTCCACGAATTGGATTTTGAGCAAATCGCCCACAACTGGCCTGCCGTCGGCCTCGGTCTCGTATGATGCACGCTCGTCATTAGGAGGAGCAACTTCCTCGCCTTGGATAGTCGCGATGCTCTCATCTACATCATGCAATGCTTCGTTGTCCGATTGGCCGGGAGCGCCAGCGATAGGATCGACGGTGTCGACCGGAGGTGGCTCTTTCCGGGCGAAGAGCGGCGCCGGTTTTTCGACAGCGTTGGCCAGCTCCTTCTCCAGCTCCGACGGGCCTTCGTCGTCAGAATGGGGGGACTCCTCGCCGAGCTCGGTCATGACGGTGTCCTCATCCATGCTGAAGTTGCCGACCCGATCCGTCACGCCGGCTGACGTGGGCGAGTCAGCTGCCTGCGTCGGCGGCGGGTCGAAATGCAACATCGGCTTGTTGTGCGTCTGCTTCGATGGTGACAGTGGTGCCGGCATATCGGGATCGACCGACAGTTGATTCTGCGGATCGGCCGGGTTTCGCTTCTCCACCTTCTCCAGTGCAGGGAGTCCACTCTGTTCGACCTTTTCGTTAAAGTCGTCAAAGCTGGCGTCGTCCGGTAGGTCGTCGGCGGAAGGCGCGTTGACTTTCTCGAAGCCGTCCTCGTCCGGTACGTTCTGCACCTCCAGCCTCCGACTCTCCTCCCGCTTGTCTTTCATCTCGTCCTCGCTGGGCCGCTCTGCATGGTGAAAGCCGTGCGAGTCCACGCTGCTGCCGAACTCCTCGTGACTGTTCTGGTGATTCGGAGACGCGGAAGCTTTCGGCGTGGCAAGCTTGCCTTCCGCTTTCAGCCTTTCGCGCTCTGCGTCCCGTCTCTGGACGTCCTCCTCCGCACCGCGCTCGTTCAGTAGGCCCATGTTACTGCAGTGCAATAACTCGGCCATGAGTTCACACGTCTTGAAGCGATCGAAGCCGAGCGGTTCGATCTTGCTGCCGAAAGCGGCTTTCAGGCCCGGTTTGGTCGCAGACTTGGACCGGATGAGGTGCATGAAGTCAGGGACATGGGTGGCGAATTGTCGCAGTAAGGTGCCGAGGAATATGGGGTCGGAGGTTTTGGGCTCAGGACCGACTTGGTTATCGAGATCGTAATCCGAGTTGTTCTTCCGGATCACTTCGATGACGATGCCGACGCCGACAGTTAATGCGTTTCCCCCACGGAGCATGTTGGTAATGAGGCTTTGTACGCATTGCTCCGAGACCAACTCGCGCGTGAGCTCGTTGGGGCCGATGACGGACTGGTCTTGCGTTGTGGCGTTTGCCGAGATGGTGATGATCGCTTTCAGGAAGTCCCCGGCCGAGGTCTGGGTGGCCGAGTTGTGCTCGGGGGAGAGGTAGGCCAGTAATAACGGAATCAAATCCTGTGTCTGTAGCCAGTCGACAATGCCAGCCCCGCTTTCGTGCTTCTCCAGCGAGACAATCTTGAGCAGCAGGTCCATCACCATCGGACAATCGACATGCTGCAACATCGCCGGGACGATGCCGTCTAGCGATTTGAAGAAGGCAAGCATGTCTTCCGTCTTTTTGTCCAGCAGCGCCTCGTTGACCTTGGTAAAGTATCCCGCCTGCAAAGGATCCAAGGGCGCCGGCCGGTGCATGTACTGCCAGAACTCATGCAGATGATCGCGGTGGTCCAGGATGGCTTCGGTGATCGACCAGACTTCGGACGACAGCACCTCGCAAGCCACGTATGCATACTTCTTGCGCTGCGCTTCCTTCTTCTCCTCCTCGGTCTCGCCATCGCCTTCAGCAGCGCCCTTGTTGACCGACTTCGACCGCGAGCGAGCCTTGCCCTTGCCGAAGAAGGAAATGCCGCTCGTCGTCGTCGTCTTCTCCTCACCAAGCTTGCCCTCGTCGTCTTTCTCTTTCTCCTTCGCCGCCTCCGGCAGCTCGTCCGCTACGACATAATTCAGCAGCTTCTTCAGCGCGGGCTCCTCGCGCAGGAATTCGATGAGTTTGCTATTCTGCTGCTTCAGCTCCTGGATGAGATCGCTCTCGTCCAGCAGCTCTTCGACGGTGACATCGGGCTTGTCGAGGATGGTGTCGAGGGTGGAGATGTTGGCGTATCCGCCGAAACGCCAAAACATGATGGAAAGGTGGGGTCTGCGCTGCCGACGCCGGGCCCCAGGCGGAGGCGGACGGGCAGTGCTATGTTGTGGTCGGCGTTGTCGGCGTTGTCGTCGTCGTTAGGGTCGAAGCGGAGCGCGAGCGTGGAAGTCCCGCCGGGTATGATCATGCGTGTGCGCGTATGCCTGTGTGCAGCTCGGCCTGAAGTTGTGGGTGCGAATATCAGATGCGCGACAGGGTAGTGACCGTGGCCGTGACAGTGGTAGTCTTCGTCAGCCGACGTCTGTACGTTCTGTCTGTAGGTAGGAAGTTGATCGCGTGCGCGGGCGTGAAAGCCGGAGGAGGGAGGGAGTGATGCGGCAGTGCCCGAACCGCAGCGTTGGCGAATATTGACCGAGTGTCTGGGCGAGGCCGGTGATATAGAGTGTTCACCACACGGTGCGCTGTGAGATACTGTACAGTATTCGCGAGTACTCGCTGCTGGCCGCCGGCGATGCCTCGGAGTCGATTATGTCGGGGCGGGTAGTGTCGCGGGTGTGTGGAGGTTTTAATGTCCAAGCTGACTAGAGTAGACTGATGAACGATCGTCAGGAGACCGCGTCTTAATTCAGCGTCCATACGGCCGCTTGGTCCACCAGATCTCGCGCATTGTCGCCGTGACGGTTACACGTTTTGTATGGGAGGGCCCGTGGGGTGTACGGGTTCGCTACATGTAAGGTACGGTATGTATGGCGTGCATGTAGGTCGTCGGATGCTCGTCACGTGTGCTGGTGGTTCATGAAGGGGAAAAGAAAACGTCAAGTGTTTTGTTATTATTGCGAATGGAGATGGAGATGCCACGCGGCACACGAGGCTGAGGGAACGGCTGATGCCGTAGATGACGACCGGGTGGTTGCATTCAGGTTTATTAAAGTACCTACATAGGTAGGTACGTTACTTCTATAGTACTGTAGTATGTACGTGCTGTAGCCTGTGCATGCATGCCACTCACACCAGAAAGGCTGTTCGTGTGCTGCGTGCAGAAACGTTGAATCATTACGACTACAGTGTTACCTATGTCATTATTGTATATCACTTACTCCCATGGTATCATCATCACCCTCCCCTCGCCCGAATCCAGCGCGGTTCGCATACATATCCCCTCGTAGTCTTACACTCTGGGCCCTCCCGCACACCACAATCATTGCCGTCCTCCGCTCATCCGCCTCTCCATCTCATCCTGAAGCCCTTGCATCTGCGTTTCCTCATACCCAGGAGGCGGCTCGTCGGGCGAAGCGAAAGCATCGACTGCGGGCTTCGGCGCAGGTCGATCGTCTTCCACACCCACGCCGCTGTCTCGATGCTGCGGCGATAGCGCCACCGTATTCGGCACTTGGACCGCCGCGGCGGGCGAGAGCAACGCCGCGTCACTCCGCTCCTGGTACGCCGGCAGCTCCTCCAAGTTCACGTTCTGCACATCCACGCCGTTCATCGCGGCTCGGGAGCTGCCCGCTCCATCGCCCGATATCCTCGATACCTCGACAGCTTGCTGCAGCCTTTCCTTCACTCGCTCAAAGTGCGTGTGGAAGTCGAATGCTCCGCCCTCCTTGAATGTGAGCTTGATCTCAACCACTCCCGCACTCGGCACCGGGATCCCGCCGCCTTGCGTCGGCTGTAGCAGTGCGGTCCAGACGTTTGGTCCGAAGAAGGGTGCCGTGACGTGCGCGTCGTGGAGGTTGAGCATGGGAGCCGCAAAGCTCTGGAACTTGTCCGTCGGCTTGTCCGGCAGGTAGATCAGGCGTCGGTTTGTCAGGTATAGAACCCCGGTCGAGTGGGTGATCGAGAAGGGTTGCTGTTGCTTGCCTGGGTAGTGTGATGGCGTGGTGAGCGAGAAGCCTATCCGGGGGGGTGAGGCGAAGAGGGTCTGTTCGTTGGGCAGAGGTGTGTAGGGTGGGTTGGTCGTCGGTGATAACATCACCCAGCTGCTTAGGTA
>Ga0058704_10000223_pt1 | contig 31151 bp, 31 predicted proteins | sample AgamicMgSfe_FD_71363 | JGI IMG/M metagenome (GOLD analysis project Ga0058704, IMG submission 71363) | Agave microbial communities from Guanajuato, Mexico - Mg.Sf.e | ecosystem: Host-associated > Plants > Phyllosphere > Phylloplane/Leaf | place: Guanajuato, Mexico | collected 2012-05-30
CCGTCCCCGGCACCACCGGCCTCGCGGTTGTCGACGGCACCACCCTCTCCTGGCACGGTCCCGGCTTAACCCTCCCCAACAGCGGCGTCATCAGTCTAGGCCTGGACGGGCTGGTGGACGCATCGACCACGGCGCTGTATTCCACCGTGAGCGTCCCAGATGCGTCGGCCACGGGATCGGGGAGTGGGAATGTGAGTGCGGTGGTCATTCAGCCGACGACGACGGCAAGGTCTACGGGTAGTGGGACCGGCGCGGGGAACTCGACGTCGACTTCTACTTCGGGTGTGCTTGGTGGTGGTGCCAACGGCATTGTGAGCGGTTCCTCGAACGGTACTGCGGCGGCGGGAACGGGTTCCAGCGCGACGACTCCGTCCGGAGGTTCATCCGCCAGCGCAATTTCGTCCGGAGGTTCATCCGCCAGCGCGACTTCATCCGAATCTGCAGCGACCAGCGCCACGAGCGCGACAGCGGGCTCGGTTTCGGGCTCGGGCTCAAGCGCGACTTCTTCAGCTGTTTCAGCAACCAGCCCTACGAGCGCGGGTTCGGCCAGCGCTGCGTCGACTCACCAGACCGCTAAGGGAGCCATCATCCTTCTGGCGAGTCTGGCCGTTTGCGCGAGCTTCGCTTTGTAAGCGACGACGACGACAACATTGAACTTCCAATTCAACGATACACCAACGCGACGATCCATCCGGGGCCAGAACAACGACCTTCACGAGTGATCGAAGCAGTGTTTACGAGCACGACGAAAGACGGGCAGTAGATAATAAGAACGTAACTCAAGTCTGATCCCATGGCTCACCACCTCCTAAACAACATGAACCAACATCCACCCACGCATTCACACCAGATTCAACCGACGGCATCATATAATCATTCAGTCTACATGAGCGTCGAAGCTACATACACGCATCTTTTCCCACTCTTCCCGTCTCCCACGGGTACGTATATAAAAAAGGCAAGAAACAGATTCCACCGGGATATCATTCCGTCGCTTCCAACCCCGCCCGACCAAAAGGACGAGACCAAAACAAAAAGACGAGATTAGCCCAGATATCTCCTTTCCTCCCTCTCTCTGTGAGATCAAAATTCACAAACCCGCCCTTTCAGGCCGTCCCATCTCCCGTTTTCCGCCGTACGGCCTCACGAAACGCCCGCTGGTAAAGCTCATGTAGTAATAGTACCGTCCATCCCTCTCTTCCTTCTAGTGAAGTGGAGCGGAAGAGAGAATCCACCTCACAACCGCCCGTGCCTCGCCTTGAAAATGGCCACCTTATCATCATAGAACAAAATCTCCCGGAGGCGGAGCCGCGCCTGATCCCCATGCCCACTGCCGTCGGCCTCAGAATCCGTATCCCCCTCGTCCCGATCTTCGTCGCTTTCCGTATCGTTCTCATCCTCCACCTCCCCATCCTCTTCCTCCTCCTCCACATCCTCATCCTCCTCTTCCTCCTCGTCTTCCATCTCCTCCTCCTCCTCCGCGTCCGAAGCACCCCCCGCATGCTCATCCACGACGGCCGTCATCCCCAAATGGCTCTCCGGCCGCCCGTCCCACCCGCGCTTGTTCTCCAGGATCTCGAAGCACTTGCTCGCGATGCCCATGTAGCACAGTTCGACCTCCGGGCGCAGGGCGACGATGTCGACGATCTGCAGCGCCAGCTCGCGCGGGTCCACGTTCGCGCCGTGCACGTGGTCGGCGAGGAAGGGGACGTAGAGGGAGCGGAGGTGCGGGATGGAGGGGAGGCGTTGGAGGAAGAAGTGCTGGTGGTCAAACAATGTCAGCGATGCGTCAAAGCGTGAGTGAGTCAGTGAGTGAGGTGACGTACCCAATCCCGGTAATCGAGGGCACCGCCCAACTCGCGGAGAGCGGGCATCTTCCCGCCACAGACAAAGGCGAGGATCTCCCGACTCAGCATCCATCTTCTCCATCTCGCCGAATTGATGGGCACGCCGTCCGCCCCTTTCTCCGAAGAATCAATCAGGACCTTTTTCAAGCTATTGCGGTGCCGTCTCAGCGGACCGCGGAAGATGGTGTCGACGTTGACCGAGGAATTATAGCTGCGCGCTTCCTGTAGGAAGAGCGTCTCCAAGCTGTTCGGGGCGAGCGTCTCCTTCAGGAACGAGATCAGAGCCGGTGAGACGGTGTTGGTGTGCACTTTCCTCAGCTTCAGCGGGTAGACCATTTCCAGACCGCTGCCGGAGACGGACATCTTGCCGTTCTTCCTCGGCGTCGAGTTCGGCGTTCGTCGGGCGTGTGGGTACGTTGGTGATTTCGGAAGAGGGGCAAAGGTCCGACGCAACGTCTTCCAGAGCTGCTCGTGGTTTTGGCAGTGGAGGAGAGTGAGAGAGGTGAGGTGCGTCCAGTCGATGGCTTTCTGGAGCACGGGCACGGACAACGGTACACGTTCTAGTTCGAGACTTTCCAGGTGAAGCATGTTTGCGAGGTACAGCGGTGGTGGTGCGGGGAGGTCGAATGAGTCGACAAGTGTCGCCAATGGAGGCCCTGCATCGCGCTCGTGCTCGAGAGGGACTGAGTCCGCGGGAGGGGCTATGAAGGGCACGGCATGTGTGGGTTCAGGACTAGCCTGTCGACTCGTCGCCACAAGCGGATCGTCTCCCAGCGCGATATCGGTGGGACTGAGCAGACCGTGAGGTGGTGGCCAGGATTCTGGAGAAGAGGCTATGTCCGATGGATGTTCGGGGATTATGTCACGCAGGCTTGTGGTGGGTTCTGAAGGCGCTGCGTTGTGTGTGACGAGATCGAAGATGGTGGGAGATTGCGCCTCCATGGTGTCTTGCACCTCAACAGGAGGTGCGATTGACACCTTCCGTTCCGTAGCTCCTGTAGGAACGGCTGGTGGTGGTGGTGGCGAGCGTCTTCGCGTCCGGTCCGGAACGACAATTCTAGGCCTTCGCATGTCGCATACGAATCCTGTCAGCGTCCCTAGCACGCCACCGAGCCGCTTCTTGCCGATCGTCAATGACCCGGCGGTCGGGTAGTGGGGATCGACTTGTTGCAGGTTATCGCCCTCCCAGACTGTGACCCAATCGCGCGTCATGGCATGCCTTGCGATGCCAACACGGAGCTCCCGCAGCTTGTCGAGGCTGCGGCCGATGAGCACGGCCATCTCGTCCAGGTAGGCGAGTTCGTCGATGTCGAGCACGCTCAGACTCTTGAGCGGCGGGAGGATGGAAAAGCTGGGATGCTCCACGCGGTCGAAGGCGGCGAGATGGATGTGAGGCGGCATTGCCGGGCTGCCGAGCAGTGGAGTGGGAGACAGTAGCGCTGGGAGCGGCGCGGTGTGGATGTTCACGTGAGCTGGCGGCGCAACCGTTGCATCTGCGGATGAGCTGTCGTGCCATCGGACCCACAGCTTCTCCAACCGGCATGGCCTGCCGTCGTCTCGATCGCCGAGCGAGGAAAGAGCGAGCCAGACATCGCGCAAAATCCCCGTCGGCATATCCCAAATGAACGTCTCCAGGGACTGCATCCTCGCGACGGCCAATGCCACAAGCGTACCCAGCATCTTCCCACCCTCCTTGCTGATCAAGTACTCCTGCACCCAATCGGGAGGCCCGTTACCAAGCGAGAACTTGCGCGTGAACTGCGCATAATGATTGCCTCGCCTCCGTCGAACCGCCGTCTCCGTTGCCCTGCCCTGTCCGCTTTTGGTGTACCGGTTGCTTTGTTCTCGTCGCTGTCCGGGGGCTTCGCCAAATATCTCCTCCGCCATAACGAGTGTAGCAAGTCCATAGGTCAACGCATCCACCCCGCTGCGTGGCTCGGCGTGCACAGAGGTGTCGGGCCACACTATGTCGAACCTTGAGTAGATGTGCGGGATGGTCAGCCGGTGAAGGGCACTATGACACAGCGCCAGGGACGTCAGGTCGTTGGTGTGTGTTACCTCCTTGACAATGTCCTTCAGAATGTCCACTGGTAGATGAAGCAGCCGTAGGGGCTTCTTCCTCTCTTGCGCGATCGACACGGCTTCCTTGCCTTTGCCCTTGAACATCCGGCTCGAGCGCAGTCGCGGGGACGGCGAGTCTGTCTCGTGACAATCCTCGTGGAAGCGGGTGCCGATGCTCTTCACGTCCTTCATGCTGCCCACGTCTGCGCCAGGCGGTGACAGCGCCGGGATCATACTGCCAGCTGGCTTCGGCACCTGCGAGGCAGTGATGGCGAAATGGCGCGCATTGTGGTCGTCGTCATAGGCTGCGGGGGTGGACGCTTCACTGGACGGCCCGGCGACAACGAAGGAAGCGGGTGCGGCGGCGGCGGCGGTCTCCATGTGCGTGTGTTGTTGGGTGTGCGTGGATGCATGCAACAGGTGATGGGCCATTCGCGCACCGGGCGGTGATATCCTCTCTCTCTCAGTGCTGCTCCTTCGCGCGGCCTCTTAGCCGGCGCCACATATACGAGGAGGGCCCCAAAGGTGGTCCCCACCGATCCTCCTCCCTCGTTGGCAGGATAATGATGAGAGTGACGTGCGCGTCGTCAACGGGACAGGTAGTTGAGTGAAAGGCTGCGGGTGACCTGCGACGCACAGGCGATGGACATTGCAGGTGTTGGTGGTTGGCGATAGTTTGCTGGAAGTGAAGATGAATGGCCCTCCTCCTCGCAGCTTCACCGAAATGGCGAGCATCTCGCCCTGCAGCCGCCCGGACGGTGTTCCCACGGAATTTGTGCGAAGCGTTGGTCCGTGCACGCACAATGCTGGGTGTGCATATGCGTGTACATAAAGTGTATACCGTGCACATGTACCATTCTAAAGACCACCACACTCGCTCTACGAGCGATCTGGGTAGTTGACGGGCTGAGACGGTGGCCAGTAGAGCATCTTAAGGGAGACTCCATATCCTCTACATCAGTCATGTGGTAATCACCTCAACACTTCACATCCACGCCCCTCCGCCTCTCACTCTCCCGCCACTCAAACATCACCTGCACCCCCACAAACAGCGTAGCGCACGCTCCAAACAGAAACACCCTCCCGCCCAGGCTGCTCACAATGCCGTCCACCAAGCCTTTGACCCCGTCAAGCCCGACCGCGAACCCGATCAGATTCGCCACCATCATCATTAGGATATTGCCCACAGCCCCAACTCCACACAGCCACCGATACGCGTCCGGGCGCTCCCTCCACTTCTTCGCCGGGAACGCCATCCGCGCCAACACCTCCGGCAACACGAACAAGACCACCAACCATCCCCAGATCAGCAGCCGGAGATTGATGTCATGCCACAACGCCACGAACGTGAAGACCGCCGCATAGTTCGCCGCCGCTCGCCACTTGGGCCCGCCTTGTGAGCCCCCCAAGGGGATGTAGATGTATCGGACGATCCACCGGTTGTAGCTTCGATGCCAGCCTCGCCAAAAAGCCAGGGCGGAGTAGTTGTCGCTCATGCAACGGACCATGTTCTCCGGTGGGTCGATGCCGTCCAGCAGGGACCAGAGCCGGAAGAAGCGCCAGGGCAGGAGCAACTTCAGCCAGATGATGTGCAGGTTGAAGTAGCCCAGCATGCTGAGTTGGAAGGGTGTGTATACGTTCCAATTCGGGTGGGATTTTGAAATGGCCACGGCATAGAGGTTGTGGAGGACGACTTCCATGGTCAGAAGGCAGAGGATGAAGCGGACTGCGTACGGTATGATGCGCTCTCGGCTGAGCGAGGCCATGGGGTAGCGGCTTTGAGAGATGTAGTCGTTAAAATTGATGATGGGTCCGATAAGGTACAGCGGTGAATAAAGTACGTAGGCCAAATAGTTGCGGAAGGTGAATTCATCCGGGTTGGCGCCGATACTGACTCGTTCTCTTTCCGAAAGGTTGGCGGGATCGAGGTTCTTCTTCTGAAGCGCGTGAGCTGATTTCATCAAGGGTGATTGATTTGTCGGACCAAATTTACCTCAAGAGAACTACTTGCTCGTCGATCAATACTCCAGAGATAGTCGAAATTGAAAGCAATTAGTCGAAGGACGGTAATATTGAACAAGACCTCCCATCGTGGGATCAAGCCACCATAGCGGTCCACCCAAGCCAACGATGGATTGATGCGGCCCAAGCGATAGCCGGTGGTGAGCTCGTTGGCGAAGAGGATCACGATGTTGAAAATCCACGTGAACCCCCCGACAGTCCGCTTGGATAGCGGAGCAGTGGCGATCGAATAGTTTATGTATAGAATGCTTAGCACTTTGAGCGCGGATATGCCGTGCAGTGCGACCAGAAAGACGAGGGCGAAGCCAAGATCGAAGCTCGTGCGACGCTGGAGCCGTATGTTGGATGCCTATGCGATGTCAGTGTGAAACAACAGGATGATTAACAATTTCTTTCGGAAAGGCAGATCGTACACTCGAAGAATCCTGGGATAGATCATCCTGCCTTGACCGCCAGCTGTCGTACACTCGGCGCAGTAATGGATGGACCACAAGCAGAACAGCCATATAGGGAATATTGTCTCTGAACGAACGGTACTGAGCATCACTGTTGTCGACTTTCCTCCCAGGGATCCAGCCCGGAGACAGCAGTGGTTCGTAATGTCTGTATGTCGGATGTGAAGGCTGCGAGACGTCCCATACCGACTTGAACATCAAGAAGGGGATGGTCAGGAAGACGGCGTAGTACAGGTAGTACTCGGGAGATTTCCATCGCGACGGCTGTGCATGCGGTAGCGATTCGCCAGTCTTGGAGGCGAATCTCGTGTCAAGCGTCTCGACATGGAAAAGGTTCTTCCACTTCATGTTGACACTCTCGGGAGGAGTAGATGTGCTGTGGGCAATGTTGGTGCACAGCTGAAGTCAAAGGAGACCCTGTCCTAGGACTTTGGCACGCCACTAGTGACTGCAGTCGCGTTTCGCGTCTCCGTTGATGAAGCAGCGCACATGCTTCAACCCCCAAGAAACAAGATAACGACCGCATACTACCCTGTCGACTCTTCAGAGGCGGTCGCATAGACACGAGGAAACGGATGAGGCTGCCCGCAGTGCTCTGACCTCACCATGGCGAGCGCACTGGGGCCCAACCAGCCGCCGCTCAAGGACGACTACGCTGGCGACGAGATCAATGCGCTGGTCCTTGACCCAGGCACCTACAGTACGCGCGCCGGCTTTGCGGGCGAGGACACACCCAAGTCTGTCGTTCCTATACATTATGGCGCTCTACCGTCCGGCCAGCGGTTGTATGGTGAGAACGCGATCCACGTACCCCGGACCGACATGGACATCCGGAACCCTTACGACACAGACGGTTTGGTAGAGGATTGGGATACGGCGGCCAAGCTGTGGGAGTACACCATCACCTCACGGTTAACGGGGGCACGGCAAACGCCGCCTAGCAAGAACGGACTGAACGATACCAAGGATGAGAATGGAGATGTGACGATGGAGGAGGGGTTGGAGCAGATGGACGAGCAGGAAAATGATCTCGCCGAGTACCCGCTCCTCATGAGCGAGCCTGCGTGGAATACGCAGAAGAATCGCGAAAGGACGATTGAGATAGCGATGGAGGACTGGGGTGTGCCTGCCTTCTTCCTCGCCAAGAGCGGTCAATTAGCTTCGTAGGTGAGGCCACGAGCGTGACGATTGAAGAGGGTGTTGGCTGACAATGCGCAGATATGCCAATGGAAAGGCGACTGGGTTGGTGGTCGACGTTGGTCACTACAACACATCGGTTACGGCGTTGTGGGAAGGAATGGTGCTGCGAAAGAGTACGTCGACCCGAACTCCTCACTCTCCTTGTCATACACTTCGATCACGAATTCTTTATCATCTCACGACGGTCGACATGGCCGATATGGCATTGGTGAGATGGCCCTTGACCGGGCCTTATCTCTGATACAATATATTTACAACTTTGTTGACAAGCAAAGCGCATCATACGCGCGCAAGCTGACCCACTTGCAGGTATCGCCCACTCGCCCGTGGCCGGTAACTTTCTCAGCGAGCAAATCCGCCTCATGTTCGCCAACACGCAGCCGCCGGTCCCATTAGTACCACACTACATGGTCAAGTCCAAATCACCCGTCGACGCCGGCGCGCCCAGCAACGCCACCTACGCGCGCTTCGACAAGCCGCCAACCGACTCCTTCCGCCGACTCGAGGAAGACCGAGTCCTGACCTCCTTCAAAGAATCCGTCGTCCAAGCCTGGCAAGGTCCGGGCCGACTAGAAAACAACCTCGACCAAGTCAAGTTCGCGCCCGCCCGACCCTTCGAGATGCCCGACGGCTGGAACCAAGTCTTCGGCCTCGAGCGCTTCAAAGTCGCCGAGGGCCTCTTCGACCACCGCGCCGCCTACACGTCCGCCGAGCACCCGGCCCCCAAGGGCGAAGACACGCTCGTCTCGCTGATCCACCGCTCGCTGCAGCAGTGCGACATCGACACGCGCGCCGCCCTGCTCGGCAACGTCATCCTCACCGGCGCCGGCTCGCTGGTCGAGAAGCTGCCCGAGCGCCTGCAGTCCGACCTCGCCATCATGTACCCCAACCCCAAAGTCCGCGTCATCGCCAACGGCAACTCGGTGGAGCGGAAGTACGGCGCCTGGATCGGCGGCAGCGTGCTCGGCAGTCTCGGCACCTTTCATCAGATGTGGATTTCGAGGCAGGAGTACAAGGAGTTTGGGCCGGGGATTGTGGAGAAGAGGTGTAAATAAAAGGGGTTGTGAGTTTCGCAAGTCAGAGGGAAAGGCTGCCTGCTTGTCATTGGCGCAAATGCGGCGTTGTAGACGGGCGTATGTGTGGCCGAGGGCCGTAGCTCATGTTCGGTTTGTGGCTTGACTTGTCATCAAGGCGAACCAACCCCCCAATTTAGCACAGTGATCCAGAGCAGAAGTCGCCTCAACAGGAAAACCATATGCTCTTAACACGAAACAGCAAAGAACCCAGCCAAACACTGCCTGCTGCTACTAAAGATGTCGAACCGCTGAATTACCCAAAAATCGAAGTGTCCTATGGATCCGATACATCTCTTTCCGTAATAAAACTCATGCTGCGGGCAAAGGGGATGAAAACACGAAGCAAAAAGCCATTCAAGTGGTATCTCGGTGCTCGCTAACCAATAAAGAACAGTCAAGTTCCGTAAGAAAAAGAAGAGAAAACACCGAGAAGAAGAAAAAACAAGGAATATAAAATGTGGCGTGCCGGATATTTCCGCCCTTCTCGCAGTGGGAGCTTTTCCCACGCTCCCCGCTCAATTCAAATGCCAAAGAAGCCTTCTCTTCTGCCTCGCCATACAACAGACGAGACCGTTTCTCCCCCCATCTCTCTGTCTGCCCGTCTCAAATCCCCTCCCTTAATTCTCGCCCTCGCGCTCTCCCTCTCCTCACTCATCCACCATCCTCGCCGGACTCGCAGAAAGAACTTTCGTCGCAGCGACCTCAGGCGGCAGCAAAGGCAGACTCTTGTCGGTCGAGAAAGGCCTCCCCCTACTACGATCGTCTTTAGGCGGGGTGGGAGGAGGTCCTCCGCCCCAGTTCTCCCGACCCACGTCCCCGTGCCCGTCGCCGTACGTCCGGCCGTCGTCGCCTTTCGGGGGCGTGGGCGGGGGCCCTTCGCCCAGACTTTCCGCGGGCATGTTGGCGGTCCCGAGCACGGGCCGCGGCCGGAGATGCTCTTGGCTCGGGGTCGGGGAGAGGCGGGACGGGGTGCGGCTGGCGTTGCTGCCGTTTTCCACAGCTTCGCCGATGACGGGCAGCGTGGCGGCCTCGGCGTGCGGGTCGCCGGGGCTCCTGACCGCGGTGATCTGCCGGTCCGGGACGTCGTCCTCGTCCGCGCAGAGCCGGCGGCTCTTGTCCGCTTGGTGCTGCGCTTCGTCCATGACTTGCTCGGTGCCGGAGGGGTTGTGCTTGTCGTGCTGGAGGTTGACGCCGCCCAGGCGCGGATCGTCGATTGTGCCTTCGACCACGCTCGATGAGGCTCGGATGCCGGCGGGGGCGTCGAGGGCTTGGGAGAGGCGGTCCTTCTCGGCTCGTTCGCGGGACATGGTGATGCCGGAGATGAATTTGACGAAGCGGTCGCCGTAGCGATCGGGTGGGATGGGGGAGATTTGGGACTCGTGACCGCCCATGCCTTTCCAGAAGTGTTCGGCCTTTTTCACCATGTTGTACTATAGTACTGTTAGTGGGGGGCACGGAAGAGGAAACGAGGGTCAGGTATTGCTCACTCTTGTCAAGCAATCGATAATGCCAAGATAGTAGATCTCCTCTCCCGGCGCATCATCCTCGTGGGTCGCTTGGAACCCACCGTCATCAGAGTAGAAGAAGAAGCCTTTCCGGTGAGCTTCATCCGGCATCTTGTCGATCGTCTGCGCCAGCGGAATCGGCCGCTCCTTCTTCACCGTCGCCCTCAGCTCCCGCGCCCGTTTGGCGCTCTCCATCTTACTCGGCGTGCGCATCAGCGAGCCCATCTGCGGCTCCTCACGCTTATCGCTCCCGGGCTCAAACACCTGTAGCGTCTTGTCGCGCAAATTCTCCTCGTTACCCCGTTCGAGATCGTGGATGCCGACCAGGAGCGAGTAATCCATAATCTTCAGTCGCTGCAAGAGGGCCACGTCCCTCTGCATCTGCTCCACGAACCGGTCCTTCTTCCCCGGGCCGAACTCGAGATGCAGGTTTCGACGCAGCCAGTTCAGGTCCTTGAGCGTCGCGCGAGGGTTCTTCTCCAGATCCTCCTCCCGAAAGTCACGTCCGATGGTACTGCCCTTGAGATCGAACGTGCGATGGATGTCCCGATGTGGTGGGAATAGGTTGTTCATGACCACAAAGTGCACCTTCTTCCCATACGGCAGCTTGACACGGTGCAGGCCGTAAAACTGTGAGAGGAGCGTGTTCGGGTTTGCTCGGACATGGTCGTAGTAATCCTTCAGCACTTTTCGCAGGAATTTGTGCTCGCCGTGGTGGATCGTCTTGATGATGTACTTGTAATCACGTGAAAAGTAAAAGAATGAACCACTTTTGCCAGGGGAGCCGAGTTCGGAGAGGATATACTTGGCCGTCAGCGAGACGAGATAGTCGGCTGGGTCGATGCGAAAGGCGGCTCGGATGTGTCGGAAGACCCAAGGCGCATAATCCTTGAACTTGAAGTCGTACTTTGCGCTGGGGGTCAGTTCGCCGCCGGTGATGTCGAAGCTGTACTTGTGCTTGGCAGTGAAGTCGGCATCGGTGAGGTCGCGGTCGATCTTCGCATGGATCCGGCTGACGCAGAAGCGGATGCCGGTAAGCATGTTATACGCTTTGACGTAGTTGTTATGGTGCTCATCCACCTTGCGGCCCACGAGCACTCGGTCGTCGTCAGTGTCCACCCTCTGCTTCTTGGACGCACGTTTCGCTTTGACGATCTCTGTCCATCGGGCAGCGTCGTCGTCTTGTGGGACTTGATCCAACTGCATGTCCGAATGGGAATGGATAGACCGTGTGGCCCTTCTCGTCAGCTGCAGCGACCCGCGTCGGCGAGTGGGAGTAATTGGCGGAAAGCGGCCGTAGTGGTCGGAGGAGCTGTTTACGTTGTCCCGGCCGTCTGCAGAAGTTCGCGTAGCACTCCTTGGTACTTCCAGTGTGTGCCTGTGAGTAAGACGATCGGGTCGCGTCGCGTGTGGAGAAGCAGAGCTTGCCGATACCGCCGGTGAGAGTGAGGTGTGAGAGAATGCTGGCGGCGACGAGGCGCGGTGAACGGAATGGGGGAGCTTCAGCATGCTATCAGTAGGCGCTTGTTGGCTCGCTTGCGCCGGCAAGCTCTCCTTCACCGGCGGAAGGGCAGAGCTGGGTGTCATCGGCACGCCGGCACTCACCGTCCGATTGGGAGTCGCCGGCGGTGCCTCTCCCATATGCGGTCTCCCCATCGGTGACTTGGGCGCACCGGCAGGCTTTCCGTTCGGCAGAGGAGCGAAGTAGCCCTCTTCCGCCGCACCCGGCCGCGGCGCCGTCTCCTTCACCACCTCCCCCGATTTCTTCTCACTCTCCATCCCACTACTCCTTCTCGTCCGGGTGCTCAGAGCCAGGCTCTTTGCGCTAGGTGCGCGCTCGCCCAGGCCGCGGCCATTCGACACGCCCAGCCCACTCCCGTTCACCATCCCCATCGGGGTCTGCGGCCACGCTCCAGGCACGCCCTCAACCGCAGGCGTCGGTCTTTCCATCGACTCCTTACCCGGCGGCAGCTCGCTCGACTGCCGGCTCGCAATCGCATGGTGGTTGTTGTGCGGGGCGGTGGACTGGGACGACAGCGCGGACGGGCTCGAGTCATCGTTGCTGGCCAGGACACCGGGCATGTCGATGGTCTGGACCATGAAGATCCCGCCCTTTTTCAGCAGGGCATCATCCCCCTCGAGGGGTCCCACCACCGCCGTGCCCGCCAGCGCTTCTCAGTCGGTGTGCGATTGGCCTAGCAACGGGGAGCAGGCTTTCTGTATGTCTCACTCGCGGCTCTGAAGCCTCCTCAGAGGGCCGTCGCTCTCTCCAGTCGGATATAGGTGTACGAGGTGAGGTAGTGTAGCAGAAGGAACCCGGACTTGCTGAGTATGTCGCTTGTGAGGGAGTTAAAAGAAGCCTTGGGTTGTGGTATCATGTACGGTGATAGTGAGTTGGCCGAACTTATGCAGACGCGAGCCCTAAGCACATTGCGGCCCTAGCGTCTGCACAATGCGAACGGCCTCGGGGAGAAAACGTGCTTCCTGACTCCCGTCTTCCGGCCTGGGCCGCCGCGGTGGCTTGGCGCTGATTGGGGCGTTCGCGCGTCATTGTTGACATGCAACGTCACCTGCACAATGCACATCGATGTTTGACATGAACATACAGTCAGGTATCTACCTTTGCTAGATCGACGCCGCGCGTGGAGCGTCAGCTATTTAAGCATCCACTCGCCCAAGGCACACACATGTAGACCGCACACCAAGGCAAGCCCCGAAGGAAACCAACGCGGCGTGACACGATGGAAGAGCAGAACATGATCAACAATCAAAGTACATGTCGCGTCCGATGAAGCTATATACCTCTCTGCTGGCGACCATCCGCATAATCTTCCGTATGCCGGAAACGCCCAAACCAAGAAACCCCAATACAACTCATTAGACAGGCGCGCCCCCAGACCGCCAGATCCATCAATGGAGAGATTCGTAGCACGGACAAACGAAAAGAAAAAGAAAAAGCTGGTATCACACACGTCCGCGCTGACCGATTCAACGCCAAATTCGCCATGACCACGCCGCTGGTGTCGAATGACCCGTTCCCCTCGGGTTGGTTGGAGCCAGCACAGTAGCTCTCCCAGCCGAAAACATCGGCGTGCATCATCAGCGTACAGGTAGGGAAAAGTCACTCAAAGGCAGTAGGTAGTCGCTTATGCCTTCTTCGGCGTGGCGGCCTTCTTCGCGGTTGCCTTCTTGGCGGAAGCCTTGCCCTTTGAGGCGGCGGCCTTCTTCTCTGGCTGCGATGCCTTGGACTTGGTGACGCGGCCGGACTTGGTCTTGCCGAGGACGACGGGTGCCTTCTCCTCCACCGCAGGAGCCTTGCAGGCGGTCAGCGACGTGTTCAGCTGTACGTATTGATGAGGACTTACGCTGGCCGGAGTCTTGCGTGGTTTGCCGGTGTTGGCCTTGGTCTTGGCCGCGGGTGCCTTCTTCGCCGGTGCCTTCTTCGTCGTTGTCGAGGTCTTCTTGGGGGCAGCCTTAGTGGACGCCTTCTTCGTGGTCGCCGCCGTGGTCGCAGATGCCGCCTTCTTCGCCGGTGCCTTGGTAGTAGTCTTGGCAGCTGGCTTGGTCTCCGATGGCGAGCCTTTGGAGGGGGCGGCGAGCTTCACAGCGCCAGACAGACCTATTGGTGGCAGCTAGGTCAGCGAACCGGCCATGTGAAGCACGCCCATGACAGTGATGACATGAGCGCAGGATGGAGAACGACCCGTAGCATCATATAGGACGACTGCCGCGGTTGCGCAGACGGTAGGTAGTTGGAGCGATCGTTGGGGAGAACGTACCCTTCGGACGCGCGAAGACGCCGCTCTCGGAGCCCTTCTTGAGCGCACGGTTGAACTGGCTTGTGAAAGCGGCATCGGTGATGTCGCCGAGGTTGTTGTTGGCCTGAACGTACTTCTTGAGGGCTTGACGGCTGTCCCAAACACGTCCCCGTCAGCCGATGTTCAACAAAAGCTACACCGTCCACTGACGCCATCCAGGGCGCCGGCGACGGCGAGGTGATGATTCAACTTACCTGGAACCTTGACGATCCTTGAGCTGGTGGCGAAACAACACGTCAGTGATCGGTTCAGGTCATGGAAGAAGTGCGGTGAGCAGCGACAGGCAGACGCGTGACTTTGTTTTGATCGCAAATCGCGACGGGCGAGCCTGCCGCTTTGCGCCGGCAACGGTGGACTCACGTTGATGATACCCTCCTTGATCATGTCTGCAGGTCATACTCATCAGCGAACGCTCTATCGGACACACGTGGCGCTTTTCCAGGCGATGCAGCGTTGCCATTGCGCGCAATCGACAGGACTTACCTTGGTAGCTGGCGTGTGCGGGCGCGGAACCGCCGCTCTTCTTCGCGGTGCTGGTGGCTTTCTTGGGCGGCATGTTGGAGAATCGAGTTGATGGTCGATCGGTCGAGTGGCTGGCGATTCACGCGATATGGGACTCGTAAGGATAATGCGTGTTGTTGGTGGCGATGCAAGCTGATGTTTGTCGAGGTGTTTGGTGTGAAGACGGAGGAGTCGCGAGGGCGAAGGCGCGAGGCGGGGGCAAGCTGATTTATAGGCGCTATGACCTCGCTCACAATCACAGAAATTCGGGAACGTCAAGAACGTTTCGTTGCACGCGCTGCCCATCTCAGCAGCAGCAGCAGCAGCAGCAGCAGCAGTACCACACTAGCTTCTTTCAGAACATCCAAAACATTCGACGACCTGACTCCTCATTTGACGCGACAACAGTCCTTCAATCATCGGACATCCGCCTCGATTCACGAAGACCGCCGTCGCTTCCGCCCTTTGGTCTCCGCCCTCCCTCCCCGTCCTCTTCTCATCAGCACCGTGATCCATCTCCGCCGCCCTCATCCCCATCAAACGAACTGTATGGCCTCTGCAATATGTTTTCGCGCCTCGAAAAGCCATCTCACTCCTCTCTTGATCTACATCGACCTGTACATGCCGTAACATTTTCTTGCCTCATCAAACGCGTTTCAGGGTTGTTCATCTCCTCTGGGGGTGGCCATCTGCTGGACTTCCGCCTCTCTGCCCACATGAAGATGCGCCTCCGTGACGGAACGTTGGCATCAGTATGCTTGCGTAGAGCTCCAGTGTAGATGGGGCAAGGGGTTATGCTTTTGGGGATGCGGTCCTCGCTAGCTCAGTATATGTAGTTCCCAGATTCTGTGTTTGTGATTGATGCTGTGTGCGTTTTCCGTATGACGGGTCCGCGAGCGGTATACAGTAGGTACTCTGCGCATCGGGGATGTGCTATTATCAAAGGATTATGCCATTTCTGTCGGGTCCTTGTCCAACGATAATGGTGGAAGGAGAATAGCAAATACTCAACAACGTCTGTCGTGTTTTGCAACCAGCTACTCCATGTGGTGGTGGCAGCTCGATTTCAATGCGTAGCCGACGATAGATGGAAAGTGACCGAACATCGTTCTTGGTAGCAAATTCCCATCAGCGGTAGCAATCCAACGAAAGCATATCGGTCGCATCAATCTCTGTTTCGCTACCATGTGAGTATGCTGGTCTGAGTTCCATTAGGAAGGTTGTTGACGATCTTGGGCTGAATTGTAGCCTTGCCTGGAAGACCTACCCCAACCCTAACCCTAAGGGACGATCTGATCATCTTCCCAAACGGTGACCATCCCTTTCCGACAATTGTCGAGACGAAGGGGTATGATGAAGGGGCCAGGGCGCTCACGGTCGATGTGCCTCCGTACGTGTACGATCCCCGTGGAACACCAAAACTTGAGTGAGCAACAAAGGCAGTTCCCTCCTCCATTGCTTAAGTCGAAACACACCATACGCCATACTACCACTCGCTATGCATGTCTGAAGGGTATCGTTGCCCACTATAGTACACGAAGTCTGGGACCCGAGCGTTCTCAAAGCTCAGTGCAGGACAGGTCAAGGCTGGATATCCTGATCCACATCCATCTTCTCCCCCACCGCCCGCTCGCCCGTCTCGCCCAGATCCTCCACGACGACGTACTTGCTGATCTGCTCCTTGGTGATGATCTTCTCGTTCAACACCGCCGTCGTCCCCCGCGGGAACTTGTAGTCCCGCATCTTCTTCTCCCGCTTGTTCGGCGTGATGTAGTTCCGCAGCAGCTGCGTCTTCTCCGGCGTGATGACGCAGACGTCGACGTTGCTGCCCGAGCCCAGGTCGTTCCAGATACCGGCCTGGATGGCATTCGCGCAGAGCTTGACCGCGTCGTCCCGGGAGAGATCGCGTTTCCATTGCGTTTCGAACACGCTCATCGCCGCCAAGCTTCCCGAGCCCATCGTGACGTACGGCAGCTTGTCGGTCGAGCCGTGCGCGTGCACTGTGAAGAGGTGGTTGCCGGTCGGGTCGCAGCCGGCGACGACGAGATAGGCGCCGATGTGGCCTTGGTAGCGGAAGAGGTGTTGCTTCAGCATGGTCATGACGGTGACCACGCGCGGCTTGCGGCCGGTCGACAGGGCGTGGAGTTCGAGGTTGGAGGAGATGAGGGCGGTGGTGAACTCGGTGTCGGCGGCGGTCCCGGCGCCTGCGCACCAGATTTGGGGGCTGATGTAGTGCAGCTTCTCGCAGTTCTGCCAGGGTAGTCAGTATCGTGATGGCTGATCCGGCATCGAAGTGTCGGCCTCTGGCGCACCTTGTCGGCCACTATGGGACCAGACGTCGCTCTTGTGTCTGCCGCGATGACAACACCGCCATCGTAGATACACCCAACGATCGTGGTACCGGTCGAAGTGGCTTTCGGTAGCGGAACGCCCCTCGCATGGAGCGCGAGGTTCCTGTTGTGGTTACTGAAATCAAAGCCGGGCATCTTTGTTGCGGTGTATATGAAGAGTGTGATCGTGAAGGCTGGCGAGGAGCGAAGACGGCGTGTGATGGATGCACTGGAGGTCGACTCGTGGTAGTGATGCGGCCAGTGCAGCCTGTCGTGTGCCATCAGAGCTTCAGCAAGCTTTGGTGACAAAAGAACTGACCCGAGGTCTCAGGGTCACACCAGATTTAGCGGCACGACAGCACGGACGGAGTACATATCCATACCACCCGAATGTGCAGCTCGACATGTGGCGTCTTGGGAGAATACTCACCTCCGAGTACGTGTTTCGTATCGCTCAAGGTACGGTTCATGTACAGAGTGCTGCTGTAGAGTACCGAGCCAGGTACTGCCGTACCACGACTTTGTTATCCTTACCTAGCTAGACGCGCCGAAGCCGAGAAACGCGATGTCACGAGCGTTGTGTTTGTGAATGGTGAACACCCAGGTACATGTAATTTGCGACTACCTCTACCTGACCCGCACCGGATAGCTTTGTGCAAGCACAGCACTCTTCATTGGCATCGATTGGTACGGCTCTATCTTGCAACCACTGCAAGTCCGCTCTTTTCCGATCGATCTACCGTAGCCGGCGACCGAAGCTCTCACAACCGCCGTAAGCCCAGCGCCCGAGGGAGAAGTTCAAACAGAAGCACCACTCGACCATATTGACTCGCTACATCTGCATGAACACGGCGACGTGATGTCTCTTGGGTTCGGAGGCGCTGCGGCGCAAGGTGGTGGAGGGCAGCAAGCCACAAGCGAAGCAGACTTGCAAGAGATTCTGACCGAGCAACTGGGCTTCAAAGCGGTTTCAGGCGACGACAAGCTGCAGCTGCTAACCATGCCATGGCCGAACGAGAACCAACCGCCACCGTCGGCGTCTTTACTCAGCATTGCTTCGAAGAAGGGACTAGTGGCTGCTGCTGGCCCGGACCTACTGGTACTCGCGTCGACAGATGCAGTCCGGAAGACTCTGAAACAGGCCCAGGCGGGCGACAACCAAGTCAAGAGCTTCATGCCCCAGGCGAAGATACCGTTGCCCGGCCGAATCGTGCAAGTCGCATTCTCCAGCGATGAGAGCTGTCTCGTGCTTGCCGCCGAACAGGGTGGTCTGGCGGTTTACGATACCAACGCGCTCGTCAACGGCGGCAGCGAGTCCGCATTTCAGATCGACACGAAAGGCATGGCCGTGCGGCAGCTGCTTCCAAACCCGAATCCGTCAAACGATTTAGCCCATATGTTTGTTGTGGTCTTGGAGAGTGGACAGCTTCTCCTAGTCGACCTCAAGAAGCAAGCTTTGGTCAATACGGCGAATGGTAACCCAGTCTTTCATGAGAACGTTATGTGCGCTTGTTGGTCACGGCTAGGGAAGCAGGTCGTAGCCGGCCGGAGAGACGGCACGGCTGTCCAGATCGACCCTCAAGGCACTGTCAAAGCAGAAATCCCTGTACCGCCCCGGTTGCCCGGGCTTGTCGACAGCCGAGCACAAGCTCAGCCCTTGAATTCAATCTATTGGCTGGAGACGAACGAATTCCTGCTCGTACATACTCCAGTCAATCCCGAAAGACCACCAACCCCTGACCCAACCTACGACAGCAACGGCAATATGGAGATGGCGCCCGAGTCACCAACAGACTCATCGAGGCTTCATCTCGCAAGCCGTGAAAGTGCAAAGAGCACTACATGGACGTTTCGGCAAATCGTAGACCCCGTGCCGGCGTTTATTTCTCGCGGTCGTACACCAGCGCACCACTTCATGCAAAGACTCAAGGATTGGCCACCTAGTCTCGACGAGCTGGTGGTAATGATTTCCACTGTATCGAGCGATGTCGGCATGATCACGAAGTCGAAGACACCCCTCGATTCGTCCAATCCGGTCACAGGAGCCTTCACGACGACGGCACCGCCAGAGTCACTGCGCGCCACCATGCCAATGAGTATCTCTGAAGACATGACAGGCAGTCTCGACACGTCCGCAATTGGCATGGCGATGGATCTGAGTGCGAGAGAACTGATTTCGAAGCCGATCCCTACCGACGAGACCATGGATGAGTCACCCGTGCCGTTACCGGCTCTCTATGTGCTCAACAACGAAGGCATCCTGAACGTTTGGTGGATCATTTACAACGAATCAGTCAGGCAGAGAATCCCGTACCCCGATCTCGTGGTGGCTGGCGGCCCTCGCCCACTGGATCAGAAGAAGGAAGGTAACGTTACTTCAGCTCCGTCACCAGCAGCACCAGTCTCATCATTCGGCATGGCCCAACCAAACCAGCCGGCACAGCCAACGTCCTCCGCCGGTCCAGCATTTGGTGCGCCCAGCACGCCAGGATTTGGAGGCGCATCTGCCCTTGGTAATCGATCCTCGCCCTGGGGTTCCGCGGCTAAGCCAGCTACTGGGGCCCCTTCGGCATTTGGCAAGCCGTCGTTTGGTTCCTCGACACCTATCGGCGGCTTGGGCCTGAACAAGTCTTCTCCTTGGGGCGCGCCGCAGAACCAACTGTCTCCGCAGACCAACGCTGCATCGACATTCGGAAAGCCAAGCACGCTTCTCGGTAGCAGTGCACAGTCTCCTTTCGCGGCTTTCGGGAACAAGAATGCCGAGCAGAAGCCATCTTCCTCTGTGTTCGGCGGAGGCAAGCCAATGTCAACTTTCGGCAGCCTTGCCCCTGGAAACAAGGAGAACCAGCCAAGTGTGTTCGCGAGCCAAAAGCCTGCCGTCGCTGCCGAGGGTTCATTCGGCTCAACAGCCACGCTGGGCTCAGCAGGCTCAGGCAGTACTGTTGGCCAGCCTTCGTTGTTCGGCACACCATCGCAAAATGGAACCAACGGTTCCAGTTTCGGTAAGCCGAGCATGCCCACGAGCAGAGAAGAGACGATGGAAGACGATGAGACGCCGACCAAGCCGGCAGAAGAGAAGAAGGAGTCTGCTGGTTCCTTTGGGCTTGGCGCGCAAGGTTTCAAGCTCGGTTCTACATTACAGGGCGACGGGTCTGCGAAAGACGACCTGCCGAAGCCGAAGAATGCAGGTGCGGGTTTCTTTGGCAGTGCGTTTGGCAATGCATTGGGCGAGGTGGACAAGAAGCCTGATGAGCCTACTACGCCGATTAAAAAGGAGCCCGGCACGGACGATGGCCCGCAGTTGAAGGATATACCGGCTTTTTCGGCGGCCTCGGCAAACCCATCGAAGCAAGACCCGGATCCTCTGGCATACAAGCCGAAGCGATTCGCGGGTGATGTCCCACCGATGGATGTCCCTGCCGAGAAATCAAAGGAGACGGATCCGCTCAACTACAAACCAAAGAGATTCGCTGGTGATGTACCGCCATCAGATATTCCGGGCGACGCCGAGGAAAAGAAGACCGAAGCTGAGCCCGAAGCGCCTCTTGCTGGCTCACCGCCGGTTGATTTGAAGTTCTCCGAGCCCGCAGCTTCGGAAGGGGAGGGGCTGCCCGAAGGTCCACCGGATGAGGGCGATGATGAGGATTGGGACGAAGAGGATGATGACGACGAGGAAGGAGAGGACAGCGGAGTGGATGATGACGATGAGGAAGACGAGGAAGATGAAAGCCCAGAAATTACCGACCTAAAGGCTCTGGCTGCTTTCGAGGCCAGATTCGGCGCAAGATCCCCTGATCGTCAGAACCAGCCAGCGGATTCGACGACGCCAGCGACAGAAAAGAAGGTCAGCTATACACCGGCTGGCTTCCCGAAGGCTCCCGTCGCTTTCGCACCCCCGGGCGAGGCACAAGGGTCGCCTCGCTCTCCCAGCCCAGTACGTCCGGCCACTGCACCGCCGACAAAACCAACATTCGGCCATTCGTCGCGACAGCCATCCACATCCCAATTGCAGAGGACGGCTGTGCCATCTGCGAAGCCGGTCGAGCGTCCGAGCGCCCCGGTCAAGCCGGCAGAGCCTGAGGCTGGTGATTTGGAGGATGAGGACGACGCGAGTGTTCGGGCAATCCTGAGCAGCAAGCCCGAACCCACGAGGGAACTGCCACCGTTCTTTGCACATCAAGATTACGCTGGTGCGGTTGAGAAGCCGGGCATTGGTGGGCAGATTGAGAAAGTCTTCCGTGACGTCAACTCCATGATAGATACGCTGGGACTGAACGCGCACTCGCTGCAAGCGTTCGTGGACGGGCACAAGCAGCTCAAGCGAGATGGGCAGCGGACGCGAGATGAGCTAGAGGACGACGATGCCTGGGTATTGGTCGAGGTGAATGACCTAGCCGCTATTCAAGGTGGCCTTGAACAGGACCTTGCAGCGGGGAAGCTCGAGGACGTCAAAAGCAAGCTGGAGGACCTACGCGATGAGGAGAAGGAAATTAACCGCGCCCGCGTAAAGACGGCCGAGGCGCGGAAACAGATCGCTACACACGCCAACCCTGAGCACATCGCGATGCAACACGCCGCACCACTATCCGTCGAAACGCAAGCCCAGCAATCGGAGCTCCGACAAGGCGTGCAGAGAGTGCAGAAACTGCTCGGTCAAGTGGAAGAGGCGATGAGCCTGCTCCGAGCCGACCTATCATCGATGGCGACCGCTTCATCCACCCACACCAACGGCGCCGCCAAAGTCCCCACCGTCGAGGCCGTAACCAACACCATCCTGAAAATGACCGCCATGATCGAGAAGAAGAGCGGCGACATCGATGTCCTCGAGGCCCAGATTAAGCGTCTCCCCGGCGGCATCGCCTCGCTGAACCTCGAAGACGACTATGAAGATCAGCTTGTTGCTTCCATGGGCGGGAGCAAGCTGCTCAACGGCTCGTCGTCGCACCACACCACGCCCGCGCGCTCCTCTCGCACGCGTATGCTGGCGAACGGCGACGCGCCTGGGATGAACGGGATGCTCGGGGGCCGGTTCCGCACGCCTCCAACGGCGTCTGTTGGGAACGGTCACAATCGGCGCTCCGTGCTGTTCTCGCCCGAGGTAAGTTCGATGGCGAGGAGTACCGGGAGCGTCGGGGGCAGTGCGAGGAAGAAGATGGGGGATGTGACGGAGGAGGAGGTCGTGGCGTATCATACGAAGGCGGAGAGGAGAAGGAGGGTTTTGGGGGCTTTGAAGAAGGGGGTTGAGGGGAAGGAGGCGAGGACGGTGAGGTTGGAATAGATGGGATGGGGTTTCTTGGGGGTGGATGTCCGATGGTGTTTTGCAAAGCGTTCGAGCGGGTTTTGTTGTTTGTAGGGTTCGAAAGAGAGAGAGTGTGTGTGTGGAGATTGCGCGCTTGAATGAGTGGTTGGTCGTCACATTCTTCTTGTTCAGTTCTTTTAGCAGCCTACAGCTGGGTGAACGACGTGTGCCTCACGGGTTAACTCATCATGAATTTGGCAGCTGCTATCGTTTCGTCTCGAGCAAATGTCCCAAGTGTACACAGTATTGTCGTTGACATCTATCAACGGCCTCCAGCGACTGTACCCGCGTTTGGGTCTTCTGCTTCATCCTCACACTCGCCAAGACTCGTCAGTTTCCGCCTGCAAGACTTCCGTTTGTTCACATTGTCCACACACCCGCCACGCTCTCGCGCATCCATACATGATGCCGGCGAAAAAGGCAAGGAGCAAGCGCAAGAGCCGTACCGAAGGTCAGACCACTTGTAGCCGCACTATACCAAAGCAAAGCAAACGCGTATTGACTAGAATTCGTACTCCAGTCTCTTCTGCATCATCTTCAGACAGCGACAGCAGCGCGGCATCCCCACCACGACAAACTGCCCGCGACAAGCAAGACGAAGCACATCCAGACTCCCCTTCTTCTATTGATGTGGAAAACGACGAAGCCCTCTCCGAGCAACCGCTCTTCACCCACCGCGTCGTGAAGAACCCGGAGCAGTCGTTTGAGGACTTCTATCTCCGGCAGGCTACGTCGGAGTTCGGCAATGATCTTGACAAATTGCGCAATGCTGGTGACTTCAATGTCAAGAGTGTGGCGCTTCTGGTCGACGTGCTGAAACAGGGGACTGTGTGCTTTAGCAAGGAGGAGAGGGTGAAGGTTGGTGGCGTTGAGTCGGTGGACTCGTGATGGGGGAGGGCTGGAAGGGGTGTGGAGAGTGGTGACGAGCTCAGCATGGTATTTCGACTGACTGTCAAAGTGGCCCCTTCGAGACAATAGCCTGATGATGGGATTACTGCAATATCCTCCTAATCGTTGGTTGGCTGTCTGGGCAGACCAAAGACATGGAGATGCGCAGCGGGTGGCGAGAACACAAGCAATAAGTATCAGGCGCCTCAGTAGGGACTGATATTCCCTCGAGTACGTACGAACGTACGTTCCGCACTGCATGGACCCTGTATATCCAGAGCAACGGAGCCAGCGTCAGTGAGACGGATCAGGGCTGCTTCCCTCACACGGGGAAAGCGGTCTCAGCTGTCGACTTTCTACATGGTCGGTAGCGGTAGAGGAAGGTCGTATAGTCTTGACATGGCTCACGGGTGGTGCACGCAAACCAACACATATTGGCTATCGCAATTCGCATGGATGAAAATGCATCGTTCGCACCCAAAGCACATACGGCCAGATAGCATATTACGCTACACGGGTAGCCTCCAAATAAACAGCAATCAAGCGACACTCACAAACCCCTCAACACCCAACAATCCCACAAACATCCCCATCCACATGCTCATGATACCGCCCACACATGCCCCTCCCAACCCACGGCTTACACCCACTCGCATCATGCATCAACATCGACGCCCCCTGCCCGTGTGCCACATCCCCATGCCGCCTCAGACACCCCGCGCAAAACGCCTTCTCGCACGCACAACACTTGTCCGCGCTGATGCCCGGCTTCAACGTCTCCTTGCACCCTTCGCACGCCTTGCTCGTGCTCCAGCTGCGCGGGCGCCAGGCGACGAGGTGGTGGCGCTCGATGGCTTCGGGGCCGGGGCGTTTGAGTTTGACGACGAGTTCGCGGAGGAAGCGCGGGTGCCATTCGTCGCGGTGCGACTCGAGCAGCTTGTCCGTCTTTTTGTACGCGAAGAGGTCGAGCACGAGCGTGCGGAGCGGCGCCGTGTCCCGGATCCCGTCGTAGAGGATCCAGGTGTCCGACGGCGTGGGCACGGAGTTTGTGCTTTCGGACAGGCGGGCCATGGTCGACAGGATGTGGTTGCTGAGTTGGGTGGTGAGCAGGCGGTCCGAGAGGGCGTAGAGGTCGATGAGGAGGAAGTATTTCGGGCTGCCGTGCTGGTTGCGTAGGTCGCCGTCCGCTTGCACCAGCGCGTCTTGCAGCATGCGCGAGCGGAGCGCCTGGCCAGTCGGGTCGAGCTGCGCGATGGGGTTGATGCTCATGGTGCCGTAGCCGCCTTCGATCGGGGTCGTGAGGCTGCCGGTGTACAACCACTGTAGGAACCATTCGAAGGCGTCGGGCTTCTCCTCCGGCAACCGAACGGCCTGGTCCAGACCTTCAGCGAACGTGCCGTTGAGCGCCGCGGCGAAGAACGGCGATGCCGACGTGAGCAGCTCTTTGTGCACCAGGTACTTCGTCTGCGTCCGGCTTCGGTCCGAATCGTCGCCGACGAACACCTCCACCACGCCGGAGAAGTTGCGAAAGGCCATTCGCAGGGGCATCCGGGAGGGCGTGCGGCGCTGTCGGGAGGTACTGCGGTTTTCACTGTGCGATCGTCGATGGCCCACACTCTGGATCGAAGTCTCCGAGCCATCCGACGAAACGATGTCCGTTGCGGGCGCGCCGACCGGTCGGGCAGTTCGGTCCACGGTCGTCGCCATAGCCATGCTCCGGGGGCGCACGACGGAGGAGAGAGCTTGTTGGGCACGAGGGAAGCGACGGTACCAGACTGGAGTCAGGATTGAATCCAGCTTGAAGTAGGACGATGTCTTCGTGCTCTGGGTGTGCTGTAGGATCCGGTGTCGTATTGTGACGAAAGAAGTCGAAGGGTAGGAGACAAGGAAGGGGTAAATGTCTTATTCTTCTCCGGACAAGCAAACCGAGCGGCGAACTTGCGACATTCAAGTCACACCCGTGGGAAAGTAGAAACAAAGTTGAGAAACACCTTTTTGTGTGAGATGAGAACGCGAACTTGAAGATCACGCATGAACGGACGGAACCCATGCAGAGAACGCCAAACATGAACGCCTTTGTCGCATGCGGCCAGGAACGCTTGTCAGGACTGCCGAAAGCGGAAAGAATGGGCGGCAACATGCTTTACAACGCAAACAGAACAATGGAAAAACCGTCCGGATTGCCAAACCTGCATATACCTAGATTCTCCTACCTCTTTCCGGTGCAAACATCGCATGCAGCGCAATCGCGAGCTGTGGAAGTGGAAGTGCAGCAGCTATTAGGAAGGAGGGAGGTGTTCGAAGAGCCGACGCTTCGTCGCAATAGGAAATCTGTGGAATGCAGCTCGCCTGTCAACGCACGCATACCCTTTCCCCGTATTGACAACGCAATCTCCAAATACCGCGAGTTGCTATATGGTACCTAAACCGCCGTCTTGCGGATGATAAGTTTGGGCGGGTCGTCGAGCTATCCTTTCTTGCCGTAATCCTTCATTTCACCTTTGAAAAGCAGTCAGTACATGCCTAGTGCTGCACTTTCGCGCAATACGGTAAATACTCTTACACCCACCACGCGACCCTGGAATATCCCACGCACAACCCTATCGTGGCATAACGGCGCCCGACGAGTTCTTACTCGACTCACCCAGTCTGGAGTACAGCATGTACAAGGCCATTTGGTTGCACTCTTGCGTGCCCGTGATGGTGACGAGACGTTCGTTGTTGTTGTCCTGCGGCTCGTTGATCTTGATCACACTGCCAGAGAGCTGACGGATTTCGTTGATCTTCGCGCCGCCTTTGCCGATGATCGCGCCGACCATGTCGTTCGGGATGAAGATTTGCTGCGTGATGGGCTGGCCTGGGACCATACCTTGCATTGGCTGCTGCGGTGGACCGGCGTGGTTGGGCTGCGGCGGGCCATGGCCGTACGGCTGTGGCTGCTGAGGGCCGGCACCGGCGTACGGCGCGCGCGGCGAACCCGCGCCGCCGCCGTAGTGGAGCGGTGCTTGCGCCTGCTGCTGCTGCGGTGGCTGGCCGTGCATGTAGGGTGCGCCGTACGCGTTCGCTGGAGCGCGCTGCGGCGCATTGCTTTGCTTGCGGTAGTTGTCTGGGTGTCCCATCTGTCCTCCAGCATGCTGCGGCACGTACGGTACGACTTGCATGCCACCTGGCACTACCCCCTGTGGTCCGCCGTGACGGCCAGCGTAGTTCGACGCAGCAGGTCCACCGAAGCGATCGGTGAGCTGCTCGACCAGCGTACTTCCCACATAGTATGTAGCGATGTGTACGGCATCTGCGACACCAAGGACGACGAGGGAGCGTTCAGTGGAGAGTGGCAGACACGACTCCGAGGCATTGAGGCGGGCACCGGACGCTTCTTGGATTTCGCGGATTCTGACACCTTGCTTGCCGATGATCGAGCCAATGAGGATATGTGGGATGAGAAGGCGGAGCGGGTACGTCTTGGATTGTGGGGTAGAAGCAGATTCGAGCGGTTCTTGGTTAAGAGTGCGAATGATGAGACCGAAAGCCTACTGGTGTCAGCGATGTTCCACGTTGTGATAGAAAGGCGCTCCTTTACCTTTGCGACTGCATCGACCAGACCGCTGACGGTGAGGATGCGCTCGACCGCACCCCTCGAGTACTCGCTAACGGTGCACTTTGCGCCAGCCATGCGACGGATCTGCGACACATTTTCTCCTCCTTTTCCTATGACTGTCGCCGCCTCGGCGCTGGAGATGATTGCACGCACGTGAAGCCAGCCGGTTTCGTCTTGCTGGTGGTATGGCATGGGAGCTTGGGAGCCTGCTCGGTTCTCCGGCAGACCGTTCAATACAGGCGAGTGCGCCGGTAAGCCTTGTGGCACCGGGGCATTGGAAGTATCACCGTTGGTTGGCGCATCTGGTACGACGGTGTCACCCTGCTTGTCCGTGCCGGCGAGTGCTGATGTCTCGTCCGCAGGCTGATCAACCTCGGCCGTTAAATCTGCGACCGTGTCCTGTCCTTCTTGCGTAGTAGCTTCAGTAGAACCAATCACGGTCTCTCCCGCGCTAGCCGGCTCAGTGAGGGCACCATCGCCCTTCAACAATTTGTCAAGAGCCGGCCGCTTCGCGTCAGGCTGATCGGTAGGGCCGGAGGGAGAGGAGGGCTCTTCGAGAGGACGCTTCTGGGTCGCGGTGGGTGCTTCGTGTGGTGTTCCGGCCATGGTGGAAACTCGTGCGGTCGAAAGTGTGGCAAGGTGCAACTACGGGTAGTGAAGCGCGCGGCTAATCCAGGAAGCAGTTTGATGTGATTTTGATTTGCTGTCTTCCGCTACGTGCTACGTACGGAGCGGGGTGGTGACGGGTGGTGGATAGAAAGCTTGCTGGGGGCGAGCGGGCGACGACCGGAGAGTGTAGGTGCGGGTGTGAGTGGTGCGGGTGCTGGAGTTGGACGTGTTTGCGCGGTGAGGGAGGATGTGCTCTGATGTGCTGTGCTAGATTGGAGGACGAGCCAGGCAAGCAAAAGCGGTTCAGTGCAGTGATGGTGGTGGCGGTGCTTGGTCAGGGCGAGCGTGGGTGTGAGGAGGATCGCGTAACGTGTAGTGAGGTGGTCTTGAAGTGAATGAGGTTGGTGATGGTGCGGTGGTGGTGGTGGTGGTGCTGATGGTGAGAAGGTAGTGACTTGTCGAGCAGAGAGCGAGCTCGGTCAAGGACGGTCAGATGACCCCTTCGTGCCTCCCACCTCTTTCCGTACTTAGTCTTGTGGGTGCGCCCAGTTGCTCGAGGCGGCAATTACAGTGTCGGAAGTAATATCTCGTGTTGGGGGTGGACTTGAAGAAAGAGATGTCGTTGTCGTTCAAAAGAAGGAGGAGAAGGAGAAAGGGAGAAGCAGGGTTTATGCAAGGAACGCACTTGAGCCTCGCTGCCAAAAAGAGCTGGACAAACACAGACGGCTGCAAAAGTCGTGGTATAAACTCTCACCACGCTGTATACATAGGTAGGTACCTTAGGTGCCTAGGTACAGTAGGTAAGGACAGTACTTGTAGCTATATCAACCGGGAACAGGCATAGCATGATGAATGATGTTCGATTGAAGCCTCTTTGGTGGTTATTTACGTTAGATCGTTTGCAGTCATCAAAGCCTATGGAGCTCAGCTAGAATAACCTCTTCCAAACCATGAACGCCACGCACATTCGTCAACCATCATGCCCAAGACAATGCTACCCGCAGCAAGCAGACCCTGCGATCATTCCCCAAATAACGCCGTTTCATGGTTCTCGTTCAGCGAAAAGAAGAAAGGTCATCCGTGACTCGTACCGTGCTCTCAACACATCCGGCTAGCCGAAGAAGTCGACTTATTCCTCCAGTCCGCCATCCACTCCCTCGCGGAGCTCCTCCGGCGGTAGAAGATGGCAATCGCCATGCAACACGCGCTGAGCAGCAGACACGCGCCGCTCCAGCACTGCACCGTGAGGAAGTTCCCGTGCTCGGTGATCAGGTAGCCCGCAATGACGGGACCGGTCAGGGCGAAGACGGCCGAAGTCGAGTACAACATGCCCGTCCACTGTCCCAACTTCGCCTGCGCCGCCGGAACGGGTCCGAGGATGTACGCCACGGAGGCCGGGGGCAAGCCGATGACGGCACCGGAGAAGACGCCGAAACAGACCACGAAAGCGATCGCGCCCGCGACCGTCTCCACCATGGTCCATAGAAGCAGGATCAGCAGCGATGCGATGAGCGTAACGGTGGCGTGGACGTTGAGGGCGCCAAAGTGGTCGCAAAGGTACGATGAGCCGAGACGTCCGATGGTCGAGGCGCCGTTCATGATGCTTAAGAGGTAGAAGGTGCGAATGGCGTCTTCGGGCACCTCTTGCGGGAGTCCGATGTCGACGCCTCCGGGGACTTCATCGCGATAGCCCAGACCAGTCGAGGCGGCCCACTCTTCGAGGTTGAAGAAGACGGCGTAGAAGCCAAAGAACAGGATGCTGATGGCGGCACACAGCCATACGAACGAGGCGTTCTGGAAAGCGTGCGTGTCGACGTAGACGCTGACCCTAAGCCATGTTTCGGGCTTTCGGAGCGGATGTGCTGGGTTCGGTCGCGCGACAAGCACCGCGATCACGGACGTGACGGCGACGACGACGCCGACGTACCGGACAGCATCGTTGAAGCCGACCTCCGTGATCAGGAACTTCGTCATCATGGGATAGACCAGACCGGCGATACTGGCGCCGGAGGCGACGACCCCGATCGCAAAGCCTTTCTTCTTCTTGAACCAGGTCGACACCACTGCCTCTCGAGTCAGCATACTCAAGACACATCTTCCTCTGCGCGTAAACTCACCCTGCGACGAGCTGACGAAGAAGCAAGCCATTCCAAGCCCACTGATAAATCCCTGCGTGAGCCAGATCAGGCCGTAGTTGCCCTGATTGTACCGGCCCTGGCCGTTGACCACGCTCAGCAAGAACGTGCCTAAACTGACAAGCACAGTGCCCGTACCGATGAGTTGTCGGCTATGGCCAGCGTCCAGAAACCGTCCGACGAAGGCCGAAAGGGCGAGGACGACGAATGACTGCGTCGATCCGACCAGATTTAAGAGTAGGATGTCTCGACCTGGGAGAAGGTGCTGATCGTAGTAGGACGCGTAGGTCCCGTATGCGTTCACGATACCCCATGAATTGAACATGAGGAGGAAACCGCCGAAGAGGGAAGCATATGGCCTCCACCCACTCGGCCATGTCGGCTCGTCACTCACTGCGATCGAAGATGGCGACTCTGCTTCCTTGTGGGTAGGCACGTTCGAGGCCTCTGGGCCATCCTCTGGCATACTCCCGAGCTGTGAGCGGTCGAAGGAAGTCTTCTCAGAAGTCTTTCCGGAAGTGTCACGGGTATCGCTGGTGTTGTTCTGAGTACGGCGGAAGAAGTCCATATTGGCAGAGATCTCGAAGGAGACAATAGCGGAATGATCAAAGACGAGAATCGAAAAGGAATCGAGAACGAACAACGAGATAGATATAGAAACTCATCCCCACCAACAACTTACCGCGCCCGGGGCCTTCCTCCACAGCATCATCTCCACAGCCCCTCGGACAAACAACCAGCGCTCTGACATCAGGCGAAACCCAGCACGACTGCACCAACGAAACCCAGCCATGTCGTGCTCCGGGTGAAACACCGTCCGAAGAGCGCCGCACCCCCAGCACGCCTTTCCCACCGTCCTTCCGGGCTGAAGGGGGCAAACCCTCCCCGTGCAAAGCCTATAGTGGGTCTTTGCCCAGACCATCACCGCGACACCATGCAAGTATGTCGTCAAAGGGGAAAGCGAGAATACCTACCTTAGAGAGAAAGGCTCCGTCGTCACGGCCGGCCAAGCACGAACTACCGCGCCTGCGTTACGGTTGGCACTGGGTCGGCGGTGTCGCTGCCAAGCGCGGTGTGGATGATGCGGCTTTTGTCTTGTCAAGCTTCAAGGCGTGGCGCAGCAGAGGTGTATTTGTCTGCCCGGTTTGAATTCTCCTCGGCCAGAGATACGCATGGTGATGATCATCTTCGGTCTCTTCGACTCAGTCCTCCAGCAAAGACCCCTTCCTCAATTCCAGCGAGATCGCTGCCCCTGTACCGCGTGTAGTCGAGTCGGATGATTGTGTTGTATTGCTTACCGTCGAGCGAAACGAAGTTGGTTGAGGTCTAGGCATGACCCTGCCAAGCGCGCGGCCTGCCGGCGATCGGGACGGATCGGATCCACGGTTCCTTCCCGCTAGCTCCTCGTTGGTGGATTGGGCTTATCTGCGGATCTCGCCGAGAGTTCCTTTGAAACGACAGCAGACAACAAAGGGGACGAGGATGCACGAGCGAAGACTAAAAAGATGAACTCAAGTTGTGTGTACAGTACGTGGCGAGCATTCAAAGGTACCTTACTGTAGGAATGCCAATGCCGATAATGCTGACACCAGACAGTACGACTGGCTGACCGCTGCTGCGGATGACGAATATGATAACGACGTTTGGGTGACCACACCCAAGCCTTTCTCATCCCCGTTCCACACCTCACATCTCCCTTCCCTCCCCCCAAGCCACGCATTCAAGCCTCAGACCGCTCGCCCTTGGCCACCAACCACCCAAGTAATCATCCGCCGCCGTCACCGATCCCTCCTCCTCTCCCTTACCC
>Ga0058704_10000224_pt1 | contig 31081 bp, 14 predicted proteins | sample AgamicMgSfe_FD_71363 | JGI IMG/M metagenome (GOLD analysis project Ga0058704, IMG submission 71363) | Agave microbial communities from Guanajuato, Mexico - Mg.Sf.e | ecosystem: Host-associated > Plants > Phyllosphere > Phylloplane/Leaf | place: Guanajuato, Mexico | collected 2012-05-30
CCAACTCGCCTCACCTGATTTATTCCGAGTGTATTACCAGTCAGAGAGGGGGTGCGCTCAAAGTCCGATCAAGGAGGAAGATCGCTGTTCTGCCGGTAGGAGTGCTGCTCCGTCAGTTCCCTGCGTCATCGTAGACTGATCGGGGTCCCCAGTTCCCCTTTGACGCTGCGTCGATGTCGACACAGATAGGACATGAAGGTACGAGCCCTTAAGCGCACAGGTTTTTTGATAATGGGTCTTCTCCGCCGCTCTTCACGGGTTTGATTTCATTTCTTTCATCATCCCATCTTTCTCTTGTCGCGAGCCTTTTAGAGTGTAGAACATTTACAGGGAACCGCGAGGATAATTGCATTCAGGGCCCAATCAACTACTGATTTGACCTTCCCCTAACATTGATTTGACTCCCATCCCCATGCAGATTTGACTCCAACATAACTTCACATATAGTCTCAGGCAAAGGAAGACTAATCTACTGAACTTCCTTTTTGTGCTTTAGCGCCCCTCCCTATAATGCTGGACTATACTTGTAGTCGTTAGAACAACAACTGTGTACCAGCCCCTTTCTCTTATACGTGCGGAGGAGGTGTACACTTTCTAAGTAGTACTTTTTTTATGTCCTGCTGAAAGGCACTGCAATGGCTTACGCATTAGCGTGCGGCATTTGCTACATAATCCGCGCATCTGAAGTCAGATATTTTACTATCTATAAGGTAAGTGAGGACTTCTTCCAAGTTCTTAAACATGTTGATTAAGTTGATTTGTTGCTGCTGATTTCAATAGCCAAGTCAAGCTTTCCAGCAGGCGAGACAGATGCCGATTCTACCTCTGTCAACTACTGAATTATTTTCGATTTTTCTCACTCTCCATCAACGATTGCCATGTGAAAGCTCTAAGTCAAGAAGTCAAGCCAGCTTCAAAGTCCGAAAGTTAGAAGGTACGGTTTCATCATCCGTCACTACCTCACCTCACTAAGTCCAGTCTATGCGCCCTTAGCCTAAGGATAGAGACAGGGCTAATGCTTTGGTCATACTAGATGACGAGGCTTACCGAACTACCTTTGCCGTAACTCACATAGAGAAGAGAAGGCCGCTCAAGCGGAATGAATCCGAATACGACTCTCGCTAAACTTAAGCTCTTTACTGCTAAGCTGATCACAACTTCATATTCAACAACAGCAAGAAGACGACTGACGCCCGCTGAATTGAACATTCGCTTTTCTCGGGTTCAGCGCCGCGGGTTCGAGAGAGAAATTCCTACTATAACGAATCCAGGGAAGAAGGTAATCCAATTAGTTTCATGCTGCTTTCCGTGCTATCGGTTGTTCACATTCAAGCATGAGTTAGTTCAGAGTCGGCAAGGGGAATCAGAGAAAGGGCTGTTTAGTCAACAATCATGACCATGGGAACATTTGTTCGCTTTATAGGTACCCCCGAATCTACTAGTCATCGCCTTTCAGCTGGGAAAAGCATTTACCTGGAGTCGGCTATTCCTGATTCAGCAAAGGAAAAAAGCCTTGATCCCAAGCGGATTGGATTATTCCTTTTATCCGGACTTCCTCTAATCGTGATTTTGACTCTATTATGATACCTCCCTCTGTCGAAATAGAAATCGAGAATGGACGCTACCTTTTTTTGTTTGGTGAAAAATCTTTCTTTCTTGGTCACATAAGCTTGAACCAGGAAACAGACTTTGATATTCAACCTTTGCCGGGCATGAGCTACTCTCTTCTAGCCTTACTCTAACAGATTCTATTTCTTAACTTCAAGCTTATTCTTTTTTTTTTCAAGCATGAGTGACCAGTCGACGAGAGGAAGAAGAAAGTCTGATTATTTAATCCATTTGAGTTAGATCCCTTTGGGGTACTTTATTTTCTTTTTTTTTTGAATAAGAATAAGGAAGTTCGCTGGATTTATTCCAGGGGTGCTGGTTCGAATCCGGCTCGTGACAAGGCCTTTGGTCATATAATCTCTCTGTGCCTCCGTTCGTTTTTCTTGTTAGATGAATGACTCTCCCTGCAGGTAAAGATGAGATAGGAATGAATGAAGCAAATGACGATCGATGATTCATAACCGCAACTCTCACTTGCAGCCTAGTCTATAACAAGAACCATGGCAAAAGTAATTACTTCCACCAATACTTTTTTATTCGATGCTTCCAGTACAGCTCTTGTCTAGCAAAGAGCCAAAGATCGTAGCGTGTCTACTATTGCTATTGATTCAACCTCCTACTCATATAAAACACAGCTTCCTTTCCTAATTCCAATCGTGACATTGGTAATCCCGCATCTGAGATAAACCTAGTCTGATTCACGTGGCAAAGGCCTTTTCTTTTGCCTTTCTTATACTAGTGATTGATTTCCAGCAAACCTTCCCCAGCTTGAAGTAAAGTGTCAGTTCCTTTAAGCCCTTCTTGAACAACCTACTCATGTGTAGTGGATTCTGTTCCTATTCGTACAAACTGTTGAAACAAAGAGCGCATTCGATGCCATGTCTCACTCCTCAAAGTAAGGCAAATTTGCTTCATTCTGACCTAGCAACAGTTCTTTCAGAAAAGACAGCGCGGGTAAGAACGATTTACTGCTGTTAACAGCTAAAACACCGTATACCGATTTTTCCTCATGTCCGTGGGTGGTATCTAAACTATTGATTAACGTGCGAAAAGAGCTTGTATTTTTGCTACCTTTCTAAGACCCTTATCTCAAAGCCGCTCCTTTTTCCTGGCCTGGAATACCATCTTTAGGAGAGAAAGTTCCTTGCCGAAAGCAATCCAAGGCTCTCGCAAATCAAAAAGGCAGAAGAGGAATCGGACGCAGCCTATTCTTCTTATTGCTAACATTTATTAGGGATTCAAGTATAGTAAGAGGCAGGAGAAGGGCAACCCCCCTAGTACCAAAGACAGGTAATGGCAATTAAACTCGGGCTTGCTATTGCTTATCAACCAACTTCAATTTCAAGTGAACCGGGCCTAGCGAACAGATTCCTTTTTTTTCAAATAAAGGAAGTGACAACGTTAATGCCCGAGGAGTCAGTAGTTAGAAGATAGCACCCAGACACAGAATCCGAAATAACCATCAGGAGTAGGACTAGGGGAATTGGACTCTTTCCCATGAACTTGACCGGCAGAAGGAGTTCTAGTCCTTCAAACTAAAGCAGCGCCCAGGAACAGGAAGGCAGCGGCTTCAGTTATCCTACGAACAAAAAGCAGGCGTGTTCTTTCGAACTATATTCGTCTTATATTATATGACTGACGTCTCACTCTTCCCTTAGCAGATGACACAGCCTGTGAGGATGCTTTTTATAGCTTTTTTCCCCACTCTGAAATGCCCGAGCTCCTGTATAAAGTAGGGTATGTGTAATGATTTCATCCTGCCGAGTTTACAGAGAGAGCTTCGACTTACGACTTCACGGCTGTGATTGCGGATGTAGGGCGTCTGAATGCCGGTACGTTACTGTCCGCTGGTCTTCTCCCTTCAGAAAGGAGATTGCCTGCTATGTTCCTACTTCGACGCACTCCACACCGGATACAAAAAGACCTGTCTGGTAAAGCTGAGAAGATGTTGAGATATTGGTTTTGTGTCGATTGTTTTGTTGAAAAAGTCCGAGAAGAAAGATGACGTGCTTTTCACCTTTCTGCCAAACCAGAACGAGAGCCAATCGGGTCGATCAGAATGTCCTTCTTTCGCAGCGCTATAACATTCTCTTTTTCGTTTCTGACTATTTCTATTCTAAGTAGCACCCGAGAGATTGGCCAGGTTAGTGGGACTGATTTTGGCTCAGCTTCAACCTCGTGAGAGGTGATTGCACCAGTAGCAAAAGAGATCTCAGGATAAATAGGTACCATATCATATGTGTAACGAGAACGGACATGACACAGCTTTTTGCTAGTCTAACTAGCTCACACAGGGGTATGAATTTCAGTCTTCACTGGTCGGGGCTCTGGAGAGGAAGAGGAAGTCCCTTTACTCTATTCCTTGGCAGGGGACGAAGGCAGCAGATTGAAAGAGGTGCAGGAGGTGCCGCTAGCTTGAGTTTATGGTACTCTTACAAAGCGGAGCCCTTCATCTTACTACTTCGTAGCCTTTGACTTCATTCCTTCATGCACAGCTGATTCCCCGATCGGAGAATACGCTGCATCAAATGAGTCTTTTCAGAGTTGAAGGCTTTATCTTCTTCTTAATCCGTCTTCTAAATCAATTGTTGAATAAGCTTTTTATCGAAGGAAGCAGCCAAGCGAGAAAACGGAAAGCGCGCCATAAAGCCTTCGAGCCTCCGCTTGCTCCATCAAAGGAAAAAAAAGCATCGACTAAATAGAAGGCCCTTTAATCTTATCGTTAGCCTATAGCGCTATCTACCCTTAAGACTGAAAAAAGGGATGTAACAGAAGTCTCAAGAGAACTAACAATCGATGGACAGTTAGGAGTTGCAGGTGAGAGTTGGAAGATTTATGTTTTAATAGTCTCATCTTTGGAGACATAGAAACTATGCTTAACGCATCGATAAAGTAGCTCTGTGAATGAATGGCAGATTTCAATGATGAAAAGAAAGGCTTTTCAAAAGAATGAAAGAAGAATGGATGTCTTCTTGAAAGTTATTACGGAAGAACCTTCTCATAGAAGAAAGCGATAGAAAGTTTGTTTTTCAAGCTTGAAAATCAATATATAGGTCATTCATTCATAGCAGAAAAAGCGCTGACTCACTCATATCTGAAAACGCAGGCTACAGGCTCTCTATCCTTCTTACCTTAGATAAGATTTTATTCATTCTTCAATTCTTTCATGGATAATGTTGATTATTCCTCTCGCTAGCTATCCTGAGTAAGAGGGGGAGGACTTGATGTGACTACTATTAGACCTCCAACCCGAAAATACTCTACAATCATTATGAGCGGATAAACGAAGCCTTTCCTTTCTATAGAGCTCTATAGAACCTTTCTACCCGGGTAGTTCATTCACTCTCGGTGCCGTTAATTTTTTGTTACTTTTGAAAATCGAGAGGGAGAGCGAGGAGCTCCATAGACGAAGAGCGCCCTCTCTTTTCTTATTGAAATCGAGTTAGCTGGGCTGCTTCCCTGTCCCCGATATGGAAAGAAAAGATTGATTGGTTTACCACATTCATTCATGAAAGCACCCGCCTCCTTCTGGTGGGCCTTTACCTTGAAAATAGAGGAGAGGTAGTCGAAGGAGAAGAAGGCGGAGGGGACGGCCCGTGAGGTTGCGCTTAGCAGCTTTTTGGCTGTTTATGATAGAGTGAGATTCACGTTGCCTGGTGGTTCTGATTAGTTGTACCGGATAAGACTTCGAACGGTCAATCAAACGAAGCCGGCTTGAGTCCAATGCCAAGTTGAAGTGACGACAGTGGACGGTATGACAACCATCCTGACGGTCTGTATGCTTAGGATCCCAATGAGTCGGTACGGGGCTCATGCTTCCCAAACGTCACGCATTTTTTAGGTTATTAGTTTTTTTCTCCCTGGACAGCGAAATAGGGGTGACTTCACATTCTTTCCTGACACGCCTATCTTTGTTTGTTTGAGGGCCGCGTTCCGGCTGATGCCGCACCTTGCGCGTATAAATGAGTATGATATAGACCTCTTTGCTCCCCAGATTTAGGGTTGATTGTTAAGGTTGTTAGAGAAAGCATTGTTGATCAGATTTGTAGTGAGCATCATGTTCCAAGTCCGTGTGATTGTGGGGAATAAAGCGGCCAGGGACCTATTTGATTTGAACCCAATTCCCCTTTTGCCTAACGTCCTACCCCCTAAAGAAAAGTTACGGTAAACGAACCAGCTGGCTTGCTTCGGAACATAGATTCAGAGGTTCCGAGGACGTAAGCTACTCCGATTGAACTGGACATCAGTGATTTCAAACGTTACCTACGATAGTCGATCCCATTTCTTTTCCCTCATTTCATTCCAGTAAGTAAGTGAATGGTTGGTATGCCATATTCGGAATATCAAGCACAGAATCCGGAAAGCTAGCCACTCAGAAATGAGTGTTCAATTCTATCGGGGAGGTCGTAGAAGACCGTGCTGAAAGGTCTACAGAGTCACATTCAATATCATCCTACCGGGGGCAAGAAGAAAGAAGTTTGATTTTCCCCTTTGGTTGCAAGTCTACTGGATTTCCTAAACTGGCATCCAAATCGGCGTTTTCCCGGTTTCAAATTGGTTGGGAGGATGATTGAATAGCAGGAAAGAAATATGAGAAAAAAGAAGATGGAAGCCGGCTGCAAACAATAGAAGAAGGGAGAAAGAATCGAAAGCGGGCGTCACGGCCGAACGCAAAAAAGCATGAAACCAACATAAGACGATGGATGGCTGCTATGCTATGGGAGGGACGTCACCCTCTTCTTAGTAGAGCTAAAATGGAAAGCAGATGGGGCTTAGTGACATCAATCTGCACCATGACTAATCGTGATCCGTGATCCAAGAAAAGAAGGTCAGTCCCTTCGCTCGCCTTAATCTAAGGGGGAGTTTCCAGTTCCTTCTTTTGGGCCTAATTCTTCCCCGAGGGTGATATCATAAGCTGTTCGTTCTTTCCGCTCCTCTTTGCTTGGCTCAACCTTCGTCACCTTCCCCATGTGCGTCTTTTTCTTTTTCCTATCGCTTCTGGGGCTTCTTTATCACTCAAACGATTCGGTGTGAAAATCGAACTAGCGTCAGCGGGCTTTGAACGAGGAAAGAAAGCAGCCTAACCATATGATAGCACCCAGTGTGCCACATTTGCTTCTTCAACACGAGAAAGGAACAAAGCCGATTGCCTTTCGCCTAGTCTTTATTGCCTTGGCCTATAACCGGGTGAGCAAAAAGCATTTACGCGGGGTGTGGGATCTTTTCCCCTTTCGTTTAGCCCTTCAAACAACTGTGGAAATGCCGGCTCTTCAAAATGAAACTTCTTCAACTCAAGCAATTCTTGGTCCCAACTACCAACTGACGAGCAGCAACATCGGCAACAGAAAGGACTAGCGCCTCTTCTTCCTTCAAACCTTCAATCTGTCATGACCCCTGAGGCATTCATTCTTCTCCTTGCTGAGCTTTCTGGGTATTGACTTTTTCTTCATCCCTTACCTTTTTTTAGTCCTACCAATCCTAGTTACGCCTTCTCCGTCTGCCCTATTCCTGGCGAGTGAATGCGGAATGATTGAACTTAACGCTGAAAAAAAAGGTTACGCACCTCTTCTCTTTCCTTTGCTTCTCTTGAGCCGGCTCGATCCCGGGAATTCGGCTATTCTATTTACTGATCGCCTTGAGCTGGGCCATTTGCTTCTTTCTAAATCACCGAATCTCGCATCCAACCTCGTTTTGGCGCAGGGGATAAGATCCCTTATGGGTTAGCTGAACCGCTATGATTGAGACTTAGTTGTTCCTTCCTCTTCCTCCATCACAAAGAAAGAACCCACCAGTGTAGCTCGCAGACGAGGGGGGAGGCTCAGAACGGGTGAGATTTCCTTTGGGGAAGAGGAAATCTGGTACATACGCTTTGAAACGCGATAAAGAAGGGGTGAAGAGAAGAGGGTAGTAGGCTTAGTAGGGCTCGAACCTACAATATTACCGTTATGAGCGGTACGTTTCAACCAATTAAACTATAAGCCCTTACGGATCTTTACATGCAATTCTCTCACTTCGGGAAGAGCGGACGGAAAGAGAAGGCCTTTGCTCTATCTGCTTCTTCCGCTTCCCAGGAATGAAGAATTGGAAAATCCATTTTCTTTTTGAATTGTTTATAGATAGATAAAGAATCTTTTTCTTTTCTATTTTCTAAATAAGAAATTTAGTGAGCGGCCCTTTCGCGACTCAAACTGCCGGTACGCTTTCCGGCTCGCAACGACTTCAAACGGGCGGGGGCTTGATATTTGCTTGCAATGCCGGCTGTTCGCCTTTAGTTAGAAGTTCAAGTAGAGAAGAGAGCGCTCTTTGCCCTACACTGAAAAAAAGAAAAAAGTATGGATGAAGTAAGAAAAAGTACATAAGGAGTGAGAAAAAAACTTGGTTACGGGAACCGAAGGTTAGGCCTACTACTTTAGTAGAGCTATACTTCAAAAAGTCTCTTCATTCAAGAGCCTTCCCCAACATGCAAGCAAACAGTAAGTGAACGCCCCTTTCTCTGCCCTCCTTTTGCTTTCCTGACTCGGGCATTCACCTATTAGGACTCTTCATATCATACCCTAAGACAGGTGCGGAACTGAGATTCTTCATAGTACAAGGCTTCTGTTGGCCTGTGAACTGACCTTCCTGCCATTATAGAAGAGGAAGGAAAGCAATAGCAGCCATTAGAAAGAAGAGTGGCGAAGAGGCCAGGAGCGAACACTATGAATGGTTGAAGAGAATGGACTACTCTTAATCTGATCCGTTCCTATCCGCATTGATGAGGTCTCACATTCGATTAGGACAAGCAGTGACCACTATAGAAGAACAGAGACAGAAGCTGACGCCATTAGAAAAGAAAAAGAAAAGAACTGTGCGCATTGAATGCGGAGCATGAAAGCAGAGAGGGAACACTTTCTTTAGGCGGGTTCTGAATGCTGGATGAAAAATCTTAGTAAACATTCGATCCTCACTGCTGTGAGCTTAGTTTGAACTTAACTTAAATCAATTCCATAAGCTAATAACATCCATTTATCTTATCCGATTCCGCTACGCGCCTCTAAACAATTAAAGAGTTGGAGTTTTGAAGCCAAACGCCGGCTATTGAGTGCACTACTAGGAGTTAAGCTTAAATCAATAGTTACCAACAATTGCCTTAAAGTAATCCTCCGCTTCAATTTCGACTCGTGCTTAACACGCGATTCCGGAAATCCTCAATCCATACTAAAACCCATCGATCAGACCATAAGCTTCTGGGCGATACTGTGCTTCTTTTATGCGGTCTTCCCCGATATAGTATCGAAGGTGAGAGTTACGTCCCTGGAGTCACTCTGCCTGGATACTCCTATCCCTCTCTTATAAGCCTAACCTTTCGTCTTGTTACCTCTTTCCTTCTACTAAGGTTTCGTATAAGAGAGATCCACTTTCTAATGGATTATTAGATCTGTGTAAGACTGCTTTGCGCTTGAATTAATTTAGATCATTCCATCCGCTTTTGAAAAAGAGCCCCCTTCCCATTACCTTTTTTTTCGATTTGGCTCTTAATCGGGTTCTTTTATTATAGAATAAGGTGTACATTGGGTCCTAACGTCATTGATTCAGTGTACGTAACGAGAAAGAGACTCGTCTTATCCAAGAGTCTATCCAACCCAGTCTCAATCTCGAAGAGGTTTCTTTTTTCTTAACGCAGGATCTTTTCCGCCCTCGCGAAATGAGAGTTTTTTTTCTAATGTCAGGAACGAACGCCTTTTATGGGAAATTAGGCTTATGGCAAATCGTTGTAATATGAAGCATCCTATCGGATATACGCGTGAACATGCAAGGGTGGTCTGGAAAACCCCGGTTGTGGACACTGAAGTTAGGTCCTTGGATCGAATCCTACCTATTCTTTTTATTTTTGCTTTGGGAGGAAGCTTAGCCTCATCCTTGTTAGTGCCCCTTTTTCTCCTATGAGTGAAAGTCGAAGTTGGCATCAGCATCTCCTTGCTATCCGATTTCCTTACCCGAGTTTGGAGCTCTGTTAGGTTGATCGTCTCTTCCTTTTTTTTATTAGGTAAAAGGCAGCAAGGGCTCAAGTTTAGTTTCTGTTAAAGTCATAAGAAAGAAAAGGTTAGGGCAGCTGGGGAATTAGTTGAAGTGCAAGCATGTCCAGTAAAAGGAGAATCTCTTACAGTCTATCCAATTGCATAAGGCCATCCGGTTCTGGCATCGAATGGGAGTTATCTTTCTTAGGGGCTATTCCCACTTTCGAGTTTCCGTCTATGTCTTTCATAAGTCCCGGCTATATATGAAGTACTACTAGCGAGCTAACATGCTATTTAAGTGTTAAAGGGGTCTTTATTAAGCTCCCCTTTTTACTGCGCATAATAACTAAATAACTAACAGGCGTCAAAGACTAGCAGTTCGTATAATAGGGGGATAAGAGTGAGTTGTCTTTTAAGGCTATTCTTATCATTCAAAACAAAGATCTGACAGTGCTAAGTAAGAAGGGCCTAAATAACATTACCAGTAATCCGAGGCAAGCGCATAAGAGAGCTAGCTTGTATAAGAGTCATAAGAGGACTAAGAATAATAAAGGTCCAATTCGTAAGCCGGCTATCGGTACTACTCTTCCAAAATTCCGGCTGTGGATAAGGTGTCTCCTATTGTTATCGTGTCTAACAGTAAGACCAGCTCTCCCCTTAGTCTAAATAGCTATATAATCTCCCAGCCAATGGGCAAGCTAGTTCTTTAGCAAAATAAGTAGTCTTTCAAGCAAGCTATGGATAAGAGGGATAGGTCAAAGGTAAAGGACCGGCGCTCTTTTATTTGAGATTTGAAGCCAGTTCAATTCCTTTTCCCATTGATTCTGAAGCAGAAGAAAAGCAGTCAACCTTAGAAGAAGTTAAGGCTAGGGTAAAGAAAAGACAAGGACTTCATTTCAAACTTTTTTGCTTTTTATAGGGGCAGCTGTTGAAACTTCTCCGATTTGAAGGATAGCGTAATAGCGGCAAAAAAACAAGCCTGCTATATAGTTATGATTACGGACTAGACGAAAAAAGGATTACTACATCGACAGATCAAACCTGCGCTTACTACTTTGAAAAGAGAGCATGGGGCTAGACCAGGAAAAGACTCGATCTCCTTCAACAGCACTTCACCACCTGAAAGAAGAAAGAAAAATCAGTAGTTGCTCGGTCAGAAAAGACAAGAACTCCGGAAAAAGGAAATGCCCCTTCCGCGACTAAGCCTTACGGGAAGGATGCGTCATCTAAAACCTCCCCCTTCCCTTCACTTCGAACGAATCGAAGAATGAAAAGATTGAAGCGAATCCAGAGAGAAAGCGCAAGGCCAATGGGTATACCAAAGACCAGTCCCCCCCGGTAAAGAGAAATGCTGAAAGACTGGCTTAGACGGACTAGGGATTATTAGAATGGCTGAAAGGCTTATACTAGTATAATGGATGACTGGCTGAAAAGAAAGAGGCTTCATAACCCTCGTGACACAGGCACTTTTGCAACTGAAATCACTGAATCAAGTAAAAAATCGTCTTCTTGTAAGCACTTTATGCGGGTACTGTCTACGGGGTTTCATAAAAGGCAAACCTCCCCGAAGGACTACATGTCAAGCTAATGAAAAGCGTTTTCCGATATACTCAACTAAGAAATTGACTACGAGACGTACTCCAGTACTGAACGGATTGGAATGAGAGGCCGATTGCTTACCGAATTAAGTGCGAAGGCATAATCGATTGGTAGGACTAAAAAAAAGTCCCCAAGTCACACTCAAGTAAAAAAGAAAGGTGAGGCAAGAAGAAATGGAAAAGATTTGTTCTTGTTCGTGCCCCAAGAAAACAATAAAGAAAAGAAGGACTTTATTAGGGGTCAGGAGCGTCAAAAGTCAAGGAAGAAGAAAAGACCGAGGAGACTCGATAAGAAGATGCCCATCCGGGAATTCGCAGCAAAGAGAGCGAGAGTGGGGGAGGCCCTAACCGAGAGAGGATCCACGGCGTGGGAACCAGAGCCAGGGCGAAGGATCAAAGGCGGAACAAGACCATGACTGAAGACCTTTTTTAATCAAAGAAAATTCGAGATCAAAAGAACGTTAAACACCAACCTATTACCCCACTTTGGATAGGTGCCACATCAATTTGAATTCGATTTCACAGTAATTAGCTGATCGGAACTCGACTGCTAATTGAAAAAAGACTAATTCTTAATTAAGAATAATCTTTTAGATGCAGATAATAAAAAAAGAAGACGTTGCATAGCGAATACCAGCAGCATGAAAAATAGAAGTAGTACTTTCTCTTTCTTCAGGATTCAACAAACAACAGTAATACACTTTTCGAAAGCAACTGACAGGAGTTGTACAAGACAGTGAGGGGATATGGCCCTTGGCAAAACTAGGTAAATCAATTTTGAGTAGGTCAAAAACATGTACTTTACTTATAGCTTGAAGTTAAGATCATATCCTGTTATCGATTTTGTACACTGCAATGAAAGTAGAAAGAAGAAAGAAAGTACAACCGTAGAGAAATTCTATTCCAATTTTCAGTGACGAACCAGAAGCTGGTGAAGCAGATAAAGATTGAGATGATTCCGAAGCTAGGGCAATGAAGAATAAAGTCCCTTCCTGTAGCTTGGCAGTGGACGAGTCAGTGGAAGAGCCGGTAGCTTCGATTAACTTAAAGCTAACTTTCCTCTGAGCTCTCGAGGTAGTGAGTTCAGTCAGTAAAAAGAACAACCCGTCCCTATATTCCATTATCTTATCTCATCAGGACTAGAAGAGAAAAGAGAGAGAGAGGAAATGGAAGTCCAATTATCGTAGGTGATGTTCGAAATCACTGTGTTCAGATCTTGTCAGAGTAGTTCCTCAACGTCGTCCCGTAACCACTGTGTATCCGACCCTAGAGATTCCGAGGTGGGATCTTGTCAATTGGAAGAGCTGCTGCGATATTACCAGGTGGCCGCTTACCTAGCCTTGTCCAGTACGCTACTAGTCAGTCGGCTTACTCAAAGTGAGTCAACAAAACCAGTACAAGGTGCCGGATTGGTTTTTGGTGAATTAGACTTCGTAATCTGATTCCCTCCGCGAATCGACGACTCGCTTAAAAGAAACAGAGTTTCCGGTGCCAGAAACGGTTCTACTTACTCTACTCTAACAAGTAAGCAAGCCTTGACGGCCTTCGATATATCGGATGATATATCATCTTTCGATGAAAAGAAGGAATGCATCTAGGAATACCAGACCGGTTTAGTGACACTGGAAAGGGAAGGGGGATCTCTTTTACAAAAAAATCGATTAAGGGATTACGCCTTTCAAGCAAGGGTAGTCCTATATCAGCTGGCATTCTCAGTTAGCTGCTTTTTTTTAGCACAGGAGGTAATGTGATGCAAGTCTTACACTCATATTGGAAGGGACTGAACTCCGCAACTTATTAGGAGTAGGGGCTTACGGTCCACGCATTAAAGCACTTATTTTTGGTCTGAAAAAGCAACTGTTTTAACACCGATTTTTTAAGATTACCAAACGGCTCTCTTTTCATCTTGTATGCTTCAAAACTTAAAGACCTTCAATCGTAGGTTTCGCTGCCCAGAGACAGTAACACCTTATTCTTCCCCATCCAACAATAAAGAAAAGAGCAAGGAGTAGTCCCTGTGGGAAAACCAGCCAGCAAAGGATAGGGCTAAGGATCTGGGGTTTTCATTGACCAGCGATCAGGAAGCGGTCAAAGTCAGGTCAGACCGAGCTGGTTGAGCAGCAGGAGGAGAATCGGTCTAATCTCAGGTAAACCCACAGTCGGAGTCATAAGGAAAATACCAGTTGGACTGGGAGCACCCACCGGTCAAGCCATTGGCTAACGCCCGTCTTCTTTCTTTAATTCCATCCTGAAAGTAAGTCAAAGTCTTTGGCACTTGACCTTGACCATGCTTCCTCGGAAAAGGAGAAAGAATTGGCTGTTAGGGCTTGTCTTCGCTTCTTATCCATGATCAGTCTTTCCCTTCATTCCGAGTCAAGGGGATTGGGGATTTCCCTTAATTGCCTCTTAGTTCCTGCAGGTAGGCTGCTCGCCCGTGCTTCATGCCGCATTTCCTAGGTGGAGAGATTCCCCTGGTTCTTCTTTCTCGTGAGCTAGGTTTAATAGATCAGTTCCCTGTACTGGGCGTTGTTGAGATAAAGGGTCCACAAACCTCTATCTATTAAGAAAAGGTAGTAACGAGGTTCTCGTCCTGCCCTCCAAAGCAAGAAGACGAGACTGCTGCAGCTGGCAGTTCGTTCTCGGATACCTCCGAGCCGGTCTCTCCTATCTCCAACCGAGGAAAGCGTGCAGGTTTTAACTAAAGAAAAAGTCGTGTTCGGGTTCTTCTTTCTTAGTATTGAAGTAAGCGCCAAGAAAAGCATTCTTCAACTTGATATCATCAATCAGGATAAGGAGAGTCCTAAAGCAGCAAAGGAAATCAGGAGGCCCAGGGATAGGCCCAAGAATCCGTATAAAACCCGCCTGGCCATTACGAACTATAATACTAATCCCCTGCCTTAGGTGATGTCCGATAGCAACCCAGGGGTTACAAATGGATGAACCTAGAGGCAAAGAACGCTAATGGACGTGAAGAACTGCCCCTGCGGAAGAGACTTAGCTCTTTTATGCCTAGCCCACGCCGGCTCTAGTTGCATCACAAATCTCCAAGCCCATTTGACAAGCGGTTAAGGTAATGGAATTTTGCATCCCAACCCAAGAAGAATTGACCGGAAAACTGCTTCCCACCGCATTAAGTGCATGCAAGATCCAAGGTCTTGGCCATTCCATAAGAAATCTCTTTGAATAGCTTCCAAACAACCAACGGGAATCCAAAACAGCGAAAGGAAGTCAATTTGAAGGCTATGGAGACAGGATCTCAGTAGTTAGATCTGACCTGCAAATGAGAACAAATGGACCCAGGCTAACAAAAGCCTAGTACACTTCAACACCAGCTCCCAAAGAGCTTTAGAGCACCGCCCAGTGAATAATGGCAGCCCAAAAAAAGTGGCAGGCATGGATTGTGAGAGATGGAAACTGGAGTAAAGTCCCGAAGCAGCTCCCTAATCAATAAGCCTACCAGGGGAGTCCGCCATCCAGATGAATCGGTATGGAGAAAGAGGATCTCCTTGTCTAGTCTCTCTAGTCCCCTGAAAGTCACCATAGGGGAGGCAAGTAGATAAGAAAAAGTATGAAATCGTGGATACACAAGCTCTGATCCACTCACACCATCTAGAGGTGAAACCAAACTGCTGCAGCATCCTCAATATATCAGAAGATTTGGATATCTCTTCCTTTTCTGCTTCCCTTATACTTGAAAGAATTCTTCCTTCAGTGCTTCCAATGCTTGCTTCCAAATTTTCCGAAGTTCAAGTCTTGCTTGAATTCTTTAAACAGATATGACTTCGGTTAAGGCCTACAATGATCACCCCGGTGGAGAGCAGGCTTCTCCTCCAATGATGACGAACTTCATTCGACGAGCACAAAAATTGAAGCAAGGAATATGACTTTGAGTCTCTTCTCCTTGCTTGGGAGTTGTCAATATATGATTTGGACCGAGGCCTAGGTGTAGGATGGACACCTGGGTGGAGATCGGGACTTCTCTTCAAAAATGATGATCAGATGCTCGAGCGGGCTGAACTGCCTTTCTCTTACTTGAAACTGAGATGCTAACAGAGGATTCTCAGTCCAGCTTCTTTAATGCTTGCTGAAATGTCTTCCAGAGATCTAAATCCTACTTTCCTCTTCTAGTGACGGTTTCGTTCCCCAAACGGCATTCGAACCAACCTTGGGAAATGTCAAGCTGAAACCTCTTTACCCATTTTCAATCAAGGACCTCTTCTCCTTTCCTTCTTGCTGCAATCTTCTTTGGTGCTGGCTGAAATGGTTTTCCGAAGTTTAAGAGCTCTCTCTCTTCTCTTGACCGACCTCTATCTTTGAAAGAGACCCGAATAATGGTAGGTGGCCTCCTTTGCAAATCAAATTCTTTTCGAAGCTACCGGCCGAATTCCACTTCCTCTTTCATGGCTTTCACATTATCCAATAGTGATCATAAGTGGTGGTACTTTTTAGTGAAAGGTAGGGTTCCAAACCTTCAGCCCATTAGCAGAAGAAATACTCGAACAACTAGATCAGAATGAATGGTGGTATCTGGTTCCCACGGGACTGCCGTAGCTTTACTTAGATAGGGCTTGACGTCGACTTTTTTCTTTTCGTTCTTGTCATTGTCCGTGGACTTCGATCGGATCCCTCTAGACATAAGGCCATCCGTAAAGTCAGCCTACTAATTAATGATTGACTAAAGGCTTTTTCCGTGTCGATTCTGACTGTGACTATGCCCCAGCCAAAAAAGCCTATTTCTGCTTGCCCGCCCAAGCATTAAAAATGAGGAAAGAAAGAATGAAAGCAAGCCACTCGTCTCCAACACCGGATCAGGAGTTCCGGAGAGCCCCTACCCTACGGCAGATCCGCTAGCTCCACTCCTCAGTCCTATTTCGTTCCCTCCTTCTCGTAAGTAGGTAGGTACGATCGGATCAATACTATATCGATATCGAGTTTTTCTTCTTTGGAAAGTGTTAGTTAAGTCAAGCCAAGCGATTTCATTCTGAGCTTATAGAATCTCACTAAGAAACAACCCTTTTTCTCCTGTATTTCAGATTTGTAACAACCTGAAAGTGAAAGGCAGTAGTCAGTTTCAAGCCCTTAACTTCTTCAAAAGAGCTACACTCTCTTGTTGTTTGATGGTCAGGTGGCTTTGCTTAGAGAAAAAATCCCTCTTTCTGGTGCAACTCTTATATAGTATAGAAAGCGAGAGTAAAGTCAAGCTTTTTAGTGGAAAGGAGTCGAAGATAAATCCCTCTTTCCGGAATGCGTGCGATGCGCGTCTCTTCTTTTTGGGAGGAATCTTTCCTTCTTGTGCCGGCGGCGCGGTAAGTTCAGTACTCTTGGGCGACTCGACTTTGGAGAAAGTTCCTCTTTCAAGTCCTGCTTTGTAAGTGAAGCAAGTTAGGTTATTCGCTCTTTCTTTGTTTGAGTAGGCTTTTGGGCAGTTTAGCTCTAAAGGTCACCTTTGGATTCTTAAGTAGGGGGCACTCGGGATAGTTAAGTCAAGCTAGTTCAGTTATCGGTCGGTGGATCAGAGAATACATCTCCAGTTTTGGTAGTCGTTCCAGCGGCTTAGCTTAGAAAAAACTCCTTATGTTTCGAGCGTTTATAGGGCGTTTAGCGAGCTTAGAGAATCAAGAAATCTATCTCTTTCAGGAGAGCGGTACGACTATTTTAGGTTAGAGGAAGGTCGAAGAGAGAATTGCTTTCCGGGCTAGTCGGGTAGGCAAGTGCGGGTGGCTTTGTCTTTTCGGAAGATAGTAGGCAGGGATAAGAATGCTTCTTATTAAGAATTAAGAAAGGGCAGAAAGATCGACGGGTAACCAGAACAGGAAGAGCATAGGTCTGGTTCTTGCTTTAGTTTCTTTCTTGCGCACTCAACCATCCACTGGTCAAGCTCTGGACGAAGCTCGCGCTCGGCCTCTCGGTGACCCTTTCTGTTTCGTTAAGGAGACTTGTCAACGGTGGCGGTTCGCAAAGCGGATCGTTCCCCTTTATCTTGAACGACAAGTGTCACTGCCCTCCTGGTCCACACTGGGTCTGGCGGAGCGATGTCACGACTGTAAAAAAAATAACTAGTTTTGGTGAGGCACGACTCGGGGGAAGAGATAGATCCAGCTTTTAGTGCGAATCCATTCGTTTCTATTCCAGTAGAGAAGCTAACGGGGGCTATTCGTAAGTGCTAAAACCGACCCCCTACTAACGTGAAACCGACATTCCAGGTCCAGGACCCGTTCCCCCCGCCGTACCCGATTCTTGCTTTCCACTATTCCCTGCTCTGATTCACCTTCGGCTAAATCAAGTTGCTTTTCTGCTTCTCCCCTTCGTCTTTTGAACCAGAGTTCTTTACTCGTGCTGCTTAGCTGCCGGTGACCACTTCAAGGAGTGTACTTTCTAAGCGTCGTGTAAATGCCTATTAAACTATTGCAAAAAAGTTTCCTTAAGAAGTCCTGCATTCTATCTATAATACATTCAACCTAGTAGGAAGAACTTATGATCCATTGGCTATCCTACGTGTAGGCACAGGTGTAAGAACCGCGGAAAGAGATTCACCTTGGCGCTACTATTTTGCTATAACAAGGAACCAGCTAAAACGCTGCGCTGGCCTTTGAGACTGAACTTCGATGCCCTCGCCTGACGCAGCCCCCGTTAGCTACTGTTTTCTTGTTTCGACCCCCCTCGCACTCTTAGATCTCGCTAATGATCTCACCATTTTCTAGTCGTTTTATCGAGTAGATATGGAAGATCACCATTTCTCACTTCTGGATATTCATATTATCTTTCGGAGCCTGAGCTGATCCGAATTCTGTAGTATATCATCCATATTTACCTACCTTGCTTGAAAGGGCGGAAATCCTCTTCTTCTAAGCTATGGTTTCATAATTGTAATTTGCTGAAACAACAACATATGTCTCCGCTCCGCTGTTTATTATACTTGCAGGCTCATCGCTGCCTACAGAGACGGGGTTCAGCCTCCTGGTCTGGAGAACAACCCTAGAAGAAAGAGGAAAGCGATAGCTTGATTTAGGCCTAGGCCAAGGCTGGTACCTAATTTGAAGTTTAATCTAAAGCTGAAGTTAGGGCTGGAGCCTGAGTTGGTGTTGATGTCCTAGAGTAGCGAAACTACAAGTGAAGGGGCGCTATCCGGAACCCGTAAGGTCGGGGACAATCTGCTTCGATTGGGCCTTGCAGGCAGACAGGCTAACCTGTGGAGACGAAATGGAATCCTATATAAGCGAGAATGGCGAGTCCCGAGGGAGACAAGCTGAGCTAACAAGCCGGCTGAATATATCATGGGATGCCCGATTTGCGATTGAGCTAGCCGATAACTAGCTGATAAGTAGGATGATCTCTCAGGTCTGGCATGAGCCACTCCATTCCTACTTCCACTCAACAAAAAATATAGGATTCTTGGGCCCTCCCTCCAGAGTGGGATATGGAGGAGTGCGTACGGCTATTTCGGACCAAAGGGGGCCGGGCCACTAAATAATAAGTAAGAGAAGTAATAAAGGGGAGCCACACCCGGGCTATGAGCTATTGGGTCCTTTTCTTGCCGCAAGGGTTGAGTTCGCTAGCCATTCAATCCGATCTTCCCTTCGCATGGCAGAAGAGCGCGGCTCGAGACTACTCTAACAATTGAAAATGAAAGGCAAGCAGGAATTGAACCCGGCCAGCGCTGATGAGTAGTGATCCGATGTTTGATCTTGTCAATGGGTTGATGGCAAACTTCTCTTTTTTCCCACCCGGAATAAGATAGAATTAGGGTGGATGTTGACTGCTTTATCTTAGGGGTTATCTACCCTTCGTCTTTCATTCTCACCCTACCCGTATTGAATGAAGGTTGGTATGAGCATGAAAACTGCGATTCAAGGTTGTCCTTACCATACCTAGCTGAGGGAAGGATAGAGGGATGGAGCCCCATCAATGAAAGAAGTAAGGCTAGTAGATTTCCTTCATTTTAGTAGCTCAGGTAAGGTTCCCGGGATTGGAGTGGCTCGGGTCGGGGCTGGACGGAGGATATCCCGATTATGATCCCTATGGGGCTTGTATCGAATCTATATCTCCGACTGACTTCAGTGTCTGAGGATGGCGCTAGTATTCGCTAAGGAAGTCTTATGGTGCTATCTAATCGTCTGACGTTTATGGCCCTATCATGCCATGATGGGATTGGTCTTTACACTTGCAATGGTATCAAGATAAGGTTATTCGTATGCCACCACGATTCCCTTTAAGAGTTTAGTATCGGATTCTAACCTAGCATTGGTACCCGTTGCGTATGTTGAGCTAGTAACCCGAGCTCATGGACTCTGTTCATGGAGGTACTGAGCGAATCGACTACACGGAACAATCAAGCCCGAATTCCCCTGGATGGAAGGGAAGAATGTGGGCAGATGGAACCAAAGAGGAGCTCTCCCTGCTTAGCGCAGGCTACATTTGACCCCTAGATCATGAAGAAGGTGTCCCCTACACCGGACCGGAATCTCCATCCCAATTGGGAACCACAAAAGTGATTATCAATGGCTGGTTGAGCTCAAGCTCCTGCTTCTTGGTCACCACAGAAGCCCTGCTGAACCAGAAGGAGCCCAAGAACGGCAAAGAACTAGATGGAGGGAAGGCCGAACTGATGGCTCACAAACAACTGCGGAATAGAGCCAAGCCAATCTCTGGAACTGCAACTGAAGCTGATAATGCTGGAACCAACACTGGCCAGAACATGTAGGGAGCTACCTGAAGGGGGAACCCAACTGGGGACTCCAAAAAATAGCTGGAAAGATTCATGCATGTCCGGGGTCTTCGACAAGAACTGGAGCACTGGGACCATCAATGTGTACGAATCTCAACGGTGCAATAAGGACCTGGTAGTTTCTCACGTGCTTGACTCCAGCTCCTGCTATCCCTGCTTCTGTCCTCGCGGAATCTCGATATCGATCTCAATCAACAGGCTCTGGTTCAACTGTCTCCACCTCCGCTACCTAAACTCAATCAAATACAATTGTGGGTGATACTTCAACCGGAACTGGGCCTTACGTGCCACACCAACCCTCCACCTTTACCTATGCCTTCGCATCTAATGCTTTTTTACGATCAACCACCCCCCTTTCCTTTCAAAAGAGTACTTAGACCCCGGTCCACTGGATTGTACTGGGAAAGATATCCAACGGGCTATGGATTTGGATCCGAACGACTTCCCCAGAATTTCTTTCTCAAAAGCCATAGCCTCTTATCCTTCACCCTTACCCTCGCCCCTAACTTCAATAAAAAAGAGCTAGGCGTCGAGTTTCATGTAACTTTCGATTTCGCTTCAAACAGGGCTGCATAGTTAGTTGGAAGTAGACGGGAACAAAAAGCAACCATCTGATTTATGCACGGAATCAAGAAATGAATAGGATAGCACAGTAAATACCTACCGGACCACATGGGCGGCTCTAGGGCACTCCGACCAAACTAGATCCAAGCCCTACTTTCTTCTTGTCCATCTGAACCCACTTTAGTATCCACTCGGGCATGAACACCACCTACCTTGCCTTCTTTCTCTCACTAGTGTTTCCGCCGTTACACCTACTTCAACGTGCGTAGGCCTCTTCTCCTATGCCGTAGCGGAGTAGCTTTGTCCGTCATTTAGCATCAGTGCGTTCTGAAGCGGCTGCAGCATCTGTTGTCACTTTCACCACCTATACCACTGTCCAAACCTTTGCTTCTTAAGCTGCTAGCTCGATATTATGGTCTGGCTTTCGAACCGGAAGGGGTTAGATTTGATTTTCAATCTATAGGGGATGTGGGCTCTAAGACCCTTATATCGAAAGATTTTATTTGCTATTTGAGTGTTCTAATTTCGGACCTTGATTCAACCAAGACTTTGACTATATTACTAGATCGATAGCCAAAACTACTCGAAAAAAGGATAGGAGATTATCCTCTTCATTCGTGGAGTGTTCCCCTCGTTGGTTATTTGAATGTTAGGATGGGCCACCTGGGATAGAAGGAGTTGTTAGGGAAGCTGGGCCGGTGAGAGAGGCATATAATTACGCTTCGCCGAGTAGAATTCGCCGAGCAGAAGCAGGAATCTTGTCCTTTCTGCTTTAGACATTAGGTGCAAACCTACAAGTGTTCTTGCCTTTCCCTTTACGTACCCTATATTAGTCAAAGAGAGTTTATTCCCGAAGGGGGATGGAAAAATATAGCAACTCGTACTACCTAATATTCCGCTGACGGCCTAGTGCTACTCGCAGTAGATTCAACCATCCGCCGTCATCGGCGCTCGTCGAGCAGCTTTCCCCGTTCTGACCGGTGCATCCAGAGCAGAGCAACCTCCCCTCTAAGATTTTTTGAGTTAGCCATAGGTAGGAAAGATGCCCACTCTTTTGACCTGCCTTACCCTTCAGGGCAGTTCTTCTTTATGAAGGTGGGACTGTAAAAGAACCGGTTGAAGTACCAACTCCAACTACTGCTTTTTCTACTGCAGCTACGGCTGCTGATCGATCTAGTCCTTTGATCTAGTCTAATCTTTTTCCCGGTAGCCGGTAGAAGTCTAATGTACTATAGCCGAAAGGCATTAAGCTAATCATGGTTCCCGCTCTTAGCCGTTGGGAGTCCGATGCGATGGGCAGCGCAGCCAAGCTTGATATCTTCGGTTCTCCTTCTTCTCTCTATTGAATTATTCCTGGGATGGGAGAGAGTAGGTCTCTCGTCATTCTCGGTGAACTGCAGCGTCTTCCCACGATTGGAGAGTTGCCTTAGACATTGCTCGAAATAACAATAAGCCGGATCTAATAATCCAATTCCACTTCAGCTGGCCACTTGGATTTCTTCTTGCTTCCCCGCCAACTGCCCTTGCTCATGAAAGAGATAAGTGGCTTTACTGTTATCTTGTTCTTTGCCATATCTTTCCTTGCTGGGCTAATAAGATTAGGGAAAAAGAAGATATAGACTATGTATATCCTAATCTTACTCTCTTTCTTACTTCGATTCTGGTCGTAGCCCTTATGAGACGGGTAGGATAGGATTAATATCCGTAGTCGAAATCGAGGTTTCAGTGATCTCGTGCTAGTGCCCTTATCATTTCACTAATCAAGAGAAGCGCTGGCTTCTTGAAGTTCAAAAGTGCAGAAAGTGCTCTTCACCCGCTCCGCTCTCTTCACTTGCTTCCCCTCACTTCGTTTGAGGACTTGTTCTGTAGCTTTATCACCTAAAAGATTAGCTCCTTTATCGCCGAAAAGATGCTTTCGAAATGCATTCCCTATGGACTGCCAAAATATTGACACTCGGGCACCACCATCTTCCAATTTGATGACTGGCATAAGATTCACGTCAAGTTCAGAAAGGTATTATTATCGCTTAGCGCTTGTGCTAAGGTGTGAAACAGCTTGACCATAGGGATAAGGACGAATGCAAGGTTTTTTCCCTACCTATCCTATCCCCTATCAAGGAAGGACATGAACAAGATGGGATAAGCGCATCGGAGAAGGAATAGGTTGCAGCTTTTGTTGGTCCTACCTAGTAGCGTCATGCTTTAGTAGCTAGCTGGTTTGGGAAGGAAGGACAGGTCAGAATGGTATTATATCCCTCATTTCTTGTTTTTCCGGTGATGAGAGTTTGACCTCTAGGAATAAGACTTTCTCCCTTAATGTGCTGGTAGTTCCATAAGGCTTCCTAACTGCTTTTCTTATTTGTACGAGCTAGTAGTTTGAGTTCCTCTCCTAGCAGCTAGCCGTAGTTGGAATAGCTAGTGGACTAGCAGACGCAGCAGACGAGAAGCAGCAACCATTGATCTTCCGTCTTCTCCTCTTCTACGGTCTTATAGGCCTAGTCGTCAACCTGGCAAGGAGCTACCTCACCAGGCCCTTTAGAATCATTTTGTGACATTCCTCCCTCACACAAACAAGGGAGCCAATATTAATGGCTTTACCTTGAGTTCTTGAGACGCCCAATCATAGCACTTCCAAAGTAAGCCGAAGCGGACCAATGTAGGGTCCGTATTCCGGCGATACCTGGAGGTTTATACAGGTAATCTAAGAGCGTGAGGAGCCGAGTATATGGATTCTCAGCTACAGTAGTGTACCACTTCAACCATTGAAGCCATTGTTGCATCCAATTACGGAGAACAGTGCGCTCCAAGATCTCCATTTCCGGTTCAGAGAGCAATCTTTGAAAGCAGATGCTAGTACTATAGCCGGAGTTTAAGATGACTGTATTATTTTCTATAAGAGTGCATGAGATGTAGGGAACATTAAGGAATCAGTCTATATAGTGTAAGAGCCCATTTCCTTTGCCTTGACTTCACCAATATTCAAGCTGTCTCTTCTCGCTTAGGTAGTGTCATTTTTCTTCTTCTTCTTTCTAACTCACACTGCACTACGTCTTCCCTGTCTGAAAGAGAAGTGAAGTGACCAATAGGTATTGGGCACGAAGGCTATAAGATAGGTTGCTTTCAAAAAGATCTACAGAATACGTTATAGATGAGCCTGCCAACCGTTCCACCGGAGCGGTTTGGTTGAAAGTCCCATCCATAGGGAGTGTCGACAGAACCGTCATACACCACTTTGGAAGGGGATGTAAAACACGCGGGATAACCCAGTTACAACTGGCAAATATCCTACGCTTCCCCCCACCCTCTATAGACTGACCTAGTCGGCCGAGGCTGGGCATAACCTCAGCAAACTCTGGACTTTGATGTCCGACTCTAACAGCTTCCTCAAATGCAGAACAACCTATCTGCGAGATGAGTTCGTTGTTAGGGTCAAAACAATACAAAGTCCAAGGAAACCACAACGCGCCTAACCAATTAGCTTGTTGACGTCCACGGAACTGATTCCGAGACTCAGCAAGTTGAAACCAAGAATGGATTTCAAAGGGGAAGGCTCGGAAGACAGATTTCACTCCTTTCTTACGACGAGAGCCCTTCAATCGGATAGGCTTCATCTGTTATGGTGTGGCCTTCCAGGTCGGATCCCAAGTAATTCCTTGTAGCAAAGGAATACGTCAGATAGACGGAACATACTAATCAGTAATTCTTTGAATAAATCAAAAGAATTCGCAGCATCGGTAGCCAAGGCCTTCACATTAGAAGGGGGAGTAGAGATAGAAGAGAAAGTTGATCTATCCACTTTTGAAGCCAATTTTTTGATTTTTGCTATAGTAAAGAAAGATACAACTTTACTACTATATCTGCTCGATCATCACGCCTACGGATCACCTTACGGTGAAACGGGGAATGATCCTTGGGAGTCCCGTCCTCGTGAGAGAGATGGGAACCGATAGTTCGGTCAACCTCTTAGGGTGAGTAGAAGAATAAAACTGCATAAAGCATGTTTATGCTTGTTTACAGTAAAGTGCAACATACAGCCACCCTGATCGACGGCCTAACTTTACTACCTGTTTAACCAGGTGATGAACACCAAGACAGATTTCTTTCGTTAACCCACCGGTGACCACCAAAGGAATCTTCAAAAGAAGACAAAATAGTTTAGAGGGTCTTTTCCTTTATGCCCTTGCTTTTCAGTAACGCTCGAAATCACTGATGTCGAGTTCAATCAGAGTAGCTTACGGACTCGGAACCTCTGGCTGAAAAGATTGAATTACTTCGGAGGGGTTTATCGGCGAATTCCGGGTATTCAATCTCTTTTTTCGGACTTTGCCGGGCTCTTCCCTTGAAATTGATCAATTTCCTCCAACAAGCTCTTTCAAGTAAGAGACTAAGCCTTCTTTCCCGCTCTACTGGAAACTTTCCAATATGCTTCTTTTGCCTAAAATCTAAGATAAGAGGAAGAGGTTCAAGGATGCTCGACCGATAGGGAGAGGAAGGAACGATTTCGATTGAAGCCAATTCAACCGCTTCGCCCCTATTCTTTCTCTAAAGTCAAGGTATCGACAGAAAGAAGTCCAACGCTTCAGAAGTGGCAGCAGTGCTATCGTATATAAGAGAAAGGCTGCTTGACGGCCCTCTAACCGCTAACTCGAAATAAAATAAGCTAAAAGAGATGTGGCTTTTAAGGAATTTTTAGAGTTGCGTCGAGAAGTTCCATACCTTTAAGATAGAGTCCATTGCCTTGCTTGTACTTAAGTCACAAGATTGGCTTGGTGTTCAGTGTCAAAAAAATACAGGATTTCAAATCATCCCTGCTCCTCGAAGTCTTTCTTCGACCTTTGAAGTTGAACACTTTCTCAATTGTGAGCTGGAAAGTGAGTCTGAAGCGAGTTGGTATGGTGACGGGCTTCCGATTCACAGGCTATGAGAAGGCCTTCCCAACTCTTTCATAATCGTTCGAAGAAGTGGCCGAAGAAGGACCGGCTGGAGAGTAAGTAGTACTAAAGTCTGTTGGTAGGTAGGGTCAAGTTGTTGAGGGGGAACTCCGCCTCTATAGTATAGTAAGTAAATAAAGCATAGAAAAAGTGCGTTCTATAGCTAGCACCAATTGAACAGGTTGAGGAGAAGAGCCGCGTCAGCCCTTTTTCACTACGTAAGCCTCGGGCGTCTGCTTTATTTAAACTAGCCCTGAACCAGGGCTGAAGGAATAGCACGCAAAAGCCGGTTGGGTCGGAAGTTCTTTCAGGCTTCTTTTCTTGTTGTCTTTCTTTCGGTATCCTTAGGTTAAGAATAATCATCCTATTTCCTTTCCTTGAAGTTATCAACCCTATATCTGTGTCCTGGCACTTCATAGAAGAAGGAGCTTCAAAAAATACGACACTACGCTGGATTGACTCTGTAAGCTGGAGCCACACCACCAAAGCAGGAGTGCTTGACTGGACGAAGTCTGCTATAAGCTCATCCCTTTTCAGCTTCTTTGTCCACAACGCTTCAGGTGAATAGCTTTGATCAGATCAAATAATATCTATATGGTATAAAAAAAAATCATGTCAATTAAGAAATTGCAGCCAGGCATGGCGAATCCCGTAGCTTCAGAGCAAGTCATGCTTTTATTATACCACCTAAAGGTATCCACTTTGATCATATCCCTCACGGAACAAAAGTTAGAAGATAGGAAAAAAGATGAGAGGTTCACCAGGTTAGACCAGACGAAGGAATGGAATGATGGCTTACACCACTAGGATAGGAGCTATTCCACCAAGATCAAATGAGGGCCAACTAGGGGACTTAGCCAAAGGATTTTGTTTAACTTTTTCTTTGTACCTCTCTTATTAAAAGGCTAGTTAAGAAAGATTAAAAGAGAGTTGGAATGCATCGACAGCTTTTCCTGCCCTTACTCCAATAGACAAAGAAAGGAGGGCAACTTAGCCGGCTAAACGATACCCAAATGGTCAACCCCCGCTGCTTAACCGGAATCGAAGACTAGAAAGCTAGCACAGAATAGGTTAGGTACTTTACTATTTATGGATGTAGTACTGAACAGCTAATGGAAAGCTAAAGAGAAAAGATGGAAAGCGTACGGGATCTACGGGCTAAGAGATTTTTCCACCTCAAGCCAAAGGCCTTGACCGATAGACCAATCAATGGTGAAACAAGACCTGCAAGCACATAAAAAAGATCTTCAGCCCTTGCTTCGGGAGGGAGTTTATCAATACAAGGATTAGGATCTGAATGAAAGGCTTACTGAAAGTCTTATGCCTTAGTGTGAAAGACCCCAATCCACTCGATACAAGACTTACAACACAAAGAATCCCTACAAGAAAAGAAGGAGACTTTACCTTGACTTAGAGAGGGGCAAATGAACCAACAAAGAAAAATTATGAAAAGAAAAATAAGGACTAATTCCTTACTATAACAAGTTAGCAAGTAAACTACCTTTCGTTGGGACCTTAAGTTTAGTTTCTTTCATGCCTCATAAATCGATATCGAAGAAGGTCACAGAGGTACTAGGCAACAAGAACATGCCATAAAATGCATTATGTTTCGCGGAATTCCACTATTCAAAGTAGTAAGTAAGAGTAAGGAGCAAAGCGTGAAGGTAGAATATGCGCAAGAAAGACGTCAGTTCATAAACCTTTAGGGTCAGAGGTTAGCATTCCTGCAGTTAAGTAGGACGAATAGTCACTTTTCTGATACTCTTTGATGAGAGATAGGCGAGGCGGGAGAGAAAGACTGCTTGACGGTGTTCTCTGTCCCGATTTCCCGGTCCTAGAAATAGAAAAAGATAAGATAGGTCGTAGCTTGGTTATCAATAGGCTTGGAAGAGGGGCTAGTCGAGAAAGCGGCGCATTCATGGTGTCTGGAATCTTTGTCAATAAAATGAATCTATCTAGTAGGGGCTTAGTTCTATTCAAGATTAAGGCGAGGGAAGAGGAAGAAAAAGTACTCCAACTACTTTATGTTTCAAACTTACTTGCCCGGCACACAGCTCTATGCTTCGCATACCTCGTCATAAAGTATCCAGACTCTCTCTCATCAGTTTGAGATTCCAAGGCCAAGCGCTAGCGCCCAGGCTTACGAGCAAGGTGAAGCTGTCTTACTCGTTACTTTTATTCCACTCGTTTGGTGGGCTCTTATTTGCCAGATAAGAAGATCTTTTGCCAATTCTAACAATCTCACTCACCTCCTGATTCAATAGATACTGATTCGTCAGCAAGTTAGATCCGTATCCAAGACTACATAAGTCATTTTCAACAACAGGGTATAGGAAAAGAGCTAGGAAAGAAGGCGGCATAAACTCTCATTTCTTGTCCTCTTTTCCCCGGTCGCCTGCTCTATGGTATGTAAACCTACTGCCTTATTATATTCCTTCCTATGAAAGAACTCAAGCTTAAGCAAGTCCAGTCCACCTCTATGAGGCTCTCTCTTATAGCGTATAGCACCACTTTCTCCTATCTTCACTTTCTCTCCTTTCTTCAGCCCTTTTCTAAAGGCAAAAGGCCTTAATCATCAGACAGAAAGACCCGATAAAGACAAGAAAAAGGCGTTGAGCAAGGAAATGAAGGCAAAGAAGAGGACAGATCAAAAAGAGCTAGCATCACCGGCACCAGCAGCAAGGGCGAGAGCAGGATTCATTGCTGGCACACCATCCCTCCATTCATGACATACCATAGCGCTTAAAGCACATGCATTAAAAATGGAATGAGTTTACTTTTTCCACTCGAAAGCTTTAGTTTTGTTCACAGCCAAGGCTTCCATGTCATGCTTTAGACTCAATCAGTAACTTGCCGCTGCTTCTCCAATTGCTGAAGAATGTAGTAAGCTCGATTGACAGAGGGAAAAGGATCCATGGACAGAATCTGACCTCGTGTAGTGTCATAAGTGCTATTCAATCCCATTAGGAATTGCAACATATGATTCCGATTCTCAAGCTCCTGGTAGGAAAGATTCATTTATCCAGCCACCCAACCCATTAGACAGGCTAAGGCCAGAAAAGGTAGCTATTCCCCTCCTGTATGTAGTCAATCGTTATGGTTGATGACTACCTCTCATAGGATGGGTTCCCAAGGCAGGGAATGAAGCATCTGTTCTAAGTTAAGAAGGTTGCGATATCCATCCCGATAAGGAAGGAATGAGTTGAAAGTTTCCTCGTCTGAGAAATGAGCGAAAGCAAAGGAAGAAAGTTGAACCAATTTGTTTAACGCGTTCATTTCACTACGGTACACTCCTACCTTAGTTTGGAGTTCCAGTAGGCTAGCTCAGCGTTAAAGGGATGCGCCCCACATTGTTACCGTTAGGCGCGTTCTTGTTCATTTGCTGAGAAGGGGCCCGCAGTGAAAATAGGCCATGCAGCGGAGGCTAACAAAGAAGAAAGGCTGCTAAACGACGGGTAAGGATACCACCTGAGATGGGATCGAGCTCGGTGAAAGGCTAACAAGCGTGAACCTCAAAATCCTTTCAAGAAAGAAAACTCTTCCCCTCAGCTTGAAAGCGGAAAAGAGGCTACTTGTAAAGAGAAAACTGACGAATTTCATTCCTTATAAGGGGCCAAAACTCTGTCATTAGCCAAGGCGGATAAACAAGAGCCCTGCGTCGATGCAGCGTCAGCATGTGTTGCTAAAACCGAATCTGCAAGGGCTGCTAAACAATCAAACCTTCCCAGCCGTCGGTTCTAAAGACCGGACTTACGACTGTTTAGAGAATTCCCGGTGTGAAGAGTTTAGGGCTACGCCGCGTGACGCTACAGGCAAGCGATAGAAAGACTTAAATAAAAGCACCTTCCCCAGGGCCTTATAAAGGCTTAATCCCGTAATGGAACTCTTAAAAGGAACTCCGCCCGCGGCTGCCGAAAAGGCGGATTTACATGAATCTCAAGTTCAATCTTCCCCTTCTCTTTCTATGGCCATGAAGGATCTTGCCCTCGGGATGTCTTCCCATGCAAGCAATTCAGTCAAGTCCTTTCCTGCGGGGTGAGTTTCATTTAGGTCAACGGTTGCAAGTCGGATATCCCCCTGCGCTCAGTCATTCCATTTGGTAATCTATTCTGCTTCGGTTGCCCTTGTCTTTTAGGCCGAATACTCTTCACCGATCGGGGAGAAAAGATCCCTTTAGTAAGCAAGTAATAAAGCAAGCTTTTGCTTTCCAATAGAGAATAGAATTCTCTAACTTGAATCTATTTGATCTTTTACTTTTTTCTTTAGGTCTTTTCCGAGACATTAATGAAAAAGGTCAAGCGTAGTCACTCCACTTTTGAGCCTTTCAAGCAGTCCTATTTACAGTGATTAATATAGCTAGTAGGAGCCTCCTTCACAGAGGCTAATATCGTTAGTACCGGTAACATTCTAAGCCCCATATGGGGGATGGGAGTGCCTAATCCAAGGAAAGAAGAAAAGAGAAGTTTATCAGCCCTTCGCTTTGCTGTCGCATTCAGCAAGTCCTTTCAAGCGGACTTAGTCAGTCCACTAGCAATACTTAAGTACAATAATGCCCCTTCCGCTACTAAGCCTTACGGGAAGGATGTTTGGCGAGGAACGGAGGAAATCATCCGATTCGCCGACACTTTGAAACTCTATAAGCCTATGGTAAACGGAAGACTCATAATGAAATGTCAACTCTTCGTTCGGGAAAAGACTTACTCAATAGTTTATTTGTTATAAGGGCACGGGCGGATTCAGGGAGGGTGGGAGTTTTGCAAGAACTTGTTCGTGTCGTGCGTGGGTGTTCCCGTTTGAAATGGGGTGAATGGTGTAAAGTAAGAGACTCCCGAACGGATTTCAGTCCTTCTGGTGTAGTTCTTTGCCGGAAGTTCTAAGCTTGATCTTCGACCGGAACTAACTGTAGTTTGAAGTTCGAAACGATCTGCGACTGCTCCTGCAACCGTTGTTACGGGACCCGTACATTCTGACGCTAAGGCAAGTAGCTAGTCCCCGGCTAAAGAGAAGTATGAGGTGACATCAACAACTCCTAGCTTCATTGCCCAAAGCTACCAAGCGAGAAAACGGAAAGCGCGCCATAAAGCCAAAGAGCCGTAGCTTGCTTAGATAGCCCAAAGAATCTCATTCGTCTACAGTACTGGTAGCACTTTCAAGACGGATTTGTAGCCCTTCAATTACATCTCCCCTGCCCGCAGAAGCATGCATAGGAGTAGAACTGAATGGATTGGTCCTTTAGATTTCATCCATATTGGCCTTGATCTCTTAACTAGTAGCCTCAAAAGGGCATGGATGCCCCTTCCTTCCTTCCTTTCCTCTCGAATGTATTGATTTCGCCTCTTGGGCTTTCCCGGTCAACAGTAGTTTACTGGGGCTTTAACGTCAACAGTAATGGAACGGATCATGAAGATCTCCCATAAGGTGGGACTTTCCATTGTTTCAAGGTTGAGAGTATCCCACCTAGGTTAGTAGGCAGCGGAAGGGTGTACTCCGATCAGTGAGTTAAGGGTCGATCTTGTAAACGATAGAATAGCCAATACGGTTGGTCCTAAACGAAGTATTGTAGTTCTTGCAATAGCTTGACTTCAGCAGGAATAGGTCCAGAAACCTATCTTACAAGGGGAGGTATGATACCGTGGAAAGATGGTAAAAGAAAAAAAA
>Ga0058704_10000225_pt1 | contig 30980 bp, 25 predicted proteins | sample AgamicMgSfe_FD_71363 | JGI IMG/M metagenome (GOLD analysis project Ga0058704, IMG submission 71363) | Agave microbial communities from Guanajuato, Mexico - Mg.Sf.e | ecosystem: Host-associated > Plants > Phyllosphere > Phylloplane/Leaf | place: Guanajuato, Mexico | collected 2012-05-30
CCCCTGAGCCCCCTGAGCCCCCTGAGTCTGCTCCACCTGCTCCCCTACTCCAGCAGCCTCTGCCGTCTGCGCCAGCTGGCTGGCCGCCCGAACACGCGCGAGAATGACCTCTTGCCGCTCGCGGATGCTGAGCGGTCGGTCAGGCAACGCCATGAACTCGGCGTGTCCGAGCAGCTGGCCGTCGGGAGTCCTTACGTGGTTGCCCGTTGCCAGGTCCATCGGGTCTACGAGCTGACTGATCCGATGCAGACGGACGCGCGGTGGTGGCCGGGACACGTCTGCGTGCCCATGGTATGCGTCGTCTTGAGGCGCATTCTGCCTGATCGCGTCTGGGCCGCCTGTCGCGTCGTTATCAGCTGGACCAAGACCAAACTATAGCGAGGTCTTGCTTACCGTCGGCTCTCATCTCTTCATGGAATCTCGACGGCCGATGGACCGGATCCGTTGGTGCTGCTGGTGTTGCTGCTGAAGGAAGAGCTGCCATCTCCACCCCCTGCTCCCCGGCCCCTTTCGAATGCTCGCCGCCCATCTCCAGAATGTAAGCTTCCGTCCACGTATCGTACAAACTGTCACGAAGCGTCGGAGCCGTCACAGCTGTCGCCGCCGCCACCGCCGATGTCACCAACAAGGGGTGTGGTGAGGGAACTGCTTACTCTGATGTTCTTTCAGATGGATATCGAAGTGGAGTTGCTAGAAGGTGGGTGTATGTGGAATGGAGGAAGGAGCTTGAGTCGAAGTACGTTGACGAGAGATGGTGTGTTTCGTCGAAAGGATGTAGGATGGTGAAGGTGAGGGTGAGATTGTGTTTGCATCAAGTGCGGTGAGGTTAAACGGATCCACCTACCACTACCACGTGACGACGTAGCTTGCAGCATTAAGAAGGAAGGCACGAAGTTCTCCGACAAGCGTAGCTGGAAGTCATGGCGCTGGACTCGACACCAGCGTAAGATACGAGTCCAGTGCCTTGGGAGGAAGCAGTGTGGACTCGGTGTAGCTCTATACCGTCGCTTTGCGCATTTCCTGAAGACAGGCATGGCAGCGCGGTACTGTAGTCGCCGTCAGTCTTCTCACGACATACTTCCTTGCGCTGGGACCAGCTCCTCTTTTGACGATTGTCCAGGACCAGAAGGCCCAGTTCCCAGACCAGATCCTCGGCATCGCGGCGATACAGTCGCCATAAGCATACCGGCCCATGCTTCTTGCAGTCAGGAACATGCCCTTGAAAAGGACTGAGAGGCTCCGGTCGCCATAGGCACCGCTAAGTCCTCACGGTCCAAGCTGCCTACGTACGCACAACGCCTTCGCCGAGTAGCGATCCTGAGCAGACTGAAGTCCTCACACGCACGGGCGGCAGGCCGATGCGGAACAAATGAAGTCCTTCCCAGCAGGGTCCCCCATGCCACCGTCTCCATGTAGAAGCGCTCCAGTGGCCAGTAGGTACAGAAACAAGTTAGTGCCGTCACAAACTGCGCCGTAATCCGACCCATCAGAAGCTGTGGCAAGTACGGGACCAGATATCTTCAAGTCAACACACCATATCGACATATACGGCAGCGCAGGGGCCATGTCCATGATCAGTCACGCGGTTCAGTCGTCAGTACATACACCTGCGCACATTTCGCGCTTTCGACAGTCGCCCTCTAGAAACGCGAGTACGGCAGCCTGCATTCCACAAGTCAGTACACACCCATCTCACCGAACGCCATCCGGAAATCACGAAGAATACTCACCACTTCCCCCTCAGCGTAATCTTACACCAATCCCCCTTCTCATCCGTCTCCTTCTCCACCTTAGTGGAAAACGTAATCGCACTCATAATCCCGTCCCCAAACTTCTCGTTCATCACCGCCTTGTACGCATACCCATAGTTCTGCACGATCTCATACAACCGATACACCAGCGGCTCACGCGGCGGCATCTCCATCTGCCGGCCGCGGTCCGGCCAACCCGTCATCTCCGTCTGGTTCAGCGCTTCCTCCGAGATGTCGAGGACTTTGGCCAGGTTCTGGATGTCTTCGGGCGAGGCTTTGGCTTGGCCGTAGAAGAGGGCGGCGACGGCGACTTCTTCGCGGCCGAGCGCTTGGGCGATGGTTTCGAAGGAGAGGTTCTTGGCCTTTTTGGCCGCGAAGAGCAGGGGGGATTGGGCTGGGAGACGGGAGGCGATATCTTGCTAGAGTAGGGAGAGTTAGTGCCGGTGCCTCTATGCGCAGCCGCGTATTTGTTGTACGTTTAGCACGGCGATGGGGAAGCCGGAAGAGGTGCCTTGCTGTTGCGCCATCTTGGACAAAGTGCTCAAAGGATTCTGCTGAGATTAGACGAGATATCGAGACAGATGTGGTTTTCGCCCTCGAAGCAAGTGACAAAGAAGGACCAGACGAGATCGTGGCGGGGACAATGGAATCGTTGAACTACAGTAGAAGGCAGGAATCAATACTTATACCATCCTTACTAGCTTCGCGGTGCTAGGCCGTCACGTCCCGCAGCCGCTGGAGGACGGAGGGGAGGTGATGATAGTGGATGGAACGGTGGAGCTTCTCTGTGAAGCTGCATCGGAGCTCCCTCGGCATGTCACTCGAGGAGCGGGGGGCCTTTGCCCACATGCAATGAAGTACATGCATACAAGGGCTCGATACAACAGGCGTCACTGCGATAGCTAGGAAGCGTTTCTGATCAAGAGCAACTTTCTGAGGAGCACTAAAGAGTCCATGCTGTTGAGACGAGTACAGACGGATGGTATCTAACTCCCAAAGCAAGCCCGCAAACTGACACCATAAAGTAGCATTGTCCCTTTTCCCATCCCTAACACCCCATCGCAAAAACCAGGCATGTGTTGTCGTCCCCAGGGAAACAAAAAGGGAGAAAGAATTACATATCAAAACTAGTCGCAATCCCAGGCGCAGGACCCTCCAAGTCCACCCTCTGCACGGTACTCCGAATCTCATTACTCTCGCGCACCAGATTGCTGAAGTACTTCCTCGCCACCTCGCTCTCCATCTGCACCTTGACCGTTTCCTTCCTCTGTTCCTGCAAATGCTCGACGCTGCGCTGCAGGCCTTCGCGCAGTTTGTCGGCGGGGTACTTGAGCGCTCGCCGCACCTCGTTGCTGACGCGCACAGAGTTGGAGTGGGTGTAGTCGAGCTGGGCGAGCTGGGCCGAGAGCTTGGCGCTCAAGCGCCGGGGCAGGGAATGCGGGATCTGCGAGATGGCGTAGTACGCTCCTAGGGCGGCGGCGAGGAGCACGCTGGGGATGATGAGTTTCCGGACGTTGTTCGCGCCCATGACCTTGGTCGCGGTGAGCGCGCCGTCGAGCCAGCCGACGCCACCGATCATCCTGCTGCCGACCACGCCTGCGACGGTGACGGCCATGCTCGTCCCAGCGACCTTTTCCTGCCGCTCCCATAGGCTAGCAAGGTCGAAAAAGTCCCATGCTTCGGTTTCCAGTTCAACTTGTCGTGCAAGGGCGTCCCGTCGGCTTTTGAACATCTTTTCTGACCTGAACGTCAGGTCGACGTATTGATCGCCGAGATGTAGTAGGCCGAGTGACTTGATACTCGAAACACCCTGCACTGTCTTCTCGCGCGCGCGTTCTTCACACCAGCGGACGGTTTCCGTGACCTGATTGAGCATCGCTTCCTTCAGATCATCGGCATAGCTGTAAGCACCGAAAACGCCAGGGTAGCGCACACCGAGATCGCTTTCCGCGATTCTTGCAATCGAGGAGTTCAGAGTGTCGCGTGTGAGTGCATACACTTCATTGGAAGTCTGGTCGATGTTGTTCGCCACTTTCTCATCCGCTTCAGTGCGGGCCTTCTTCGACCTCTCGAACACTGGCTCTAAGCGTCTCAGCTCTTCCGTGACGCGGTCAAGCTCGCTCTGTGCAACATCCTTGTTCACGTTTGCTAACGTGTTCAGATCGCCGAGCACATTTGTGAGATAAGTCTTGGCGGGCGCAAGCTTTGAACGTGCGCGCTTCTCCAGTACGAATCGCCGGAGGGAAGCTTCGAGTTCGTTGAAGTCATTTTGAGCCTCCTCCTTCTCCTTGCCCTTGCCCTTTTTCTTTGGTGGTGAGCCTGGCTCGCCATGCTTGCCAGTCGGACCTTCATCTTCCCCATTGTCCTTGTCTGGTCCACCATCGTCCCTATCGAAGGATGCACTGCCAGAGCCGCCGCCCCCTACGCTGCCACCTGGACCATCCCCTGGCGGGGGAGCGACGGGGATAGCGTTGCTAGAGACGAAGTGTACAAGCTCGGCAGACTCCTTGAATGTTGCAGGACTCAGGTGTGCAACCTGCTTGAGGATCATCTCCTGGCAACGTCTTTTGTCGCGGATATTGTCGTAGCCGTTGACGACCATGAACATGTATGCCTTTTCGCGCGCAGCGTTGAAGATGAACTCTTTCGCGGATAGAGTAAAGTGGTTCGCTGCAGATACAACGAACACGACCACATCAATCTCTTCCTGTCGCGCGAACACTGCCGTGGTCTTCAGTGAGTCGTTGTTCAGGCCAGGAGCATCGATAAGCGCGATATCGACTACACCATTGTTCAACAGTGACTGATCCACCGATCGGATGTCTTTGATGTAGATTTTGCACTGCGAATATTGATCGCTGTCAACGACAATGTCTTCGAGTTGCTTGAGCGCGAAGACGCGGTAAGTACTCTCGTCATTGCGGTTGTAGACGTAGCCATGCGGAATGGCATGGACTTCCTCAACACCTCCGTTCTCTCGCACATCGAGCACCTCACAGAAGATGCTTGTGCACGGCTGCTGGTCCTCAGGGAGCACTTTCCGACGCAGCAGAGCATTGCAGAATGTGGACTTTCCGGCGTTGAGATCTCCAGTGACCAAGACCTTGCTCGAAGTGTCCTCGATGCGATCTCTCAGCGCGAAAAGATGCCGGATGCTGTTTCTAATCTGATTGTCCAACAACGACGCCACAGATTGTCTTTCCAACGAATGCACGATCTCGCTTTGCGGAAGGCCCTCCATCTTCAACTCGATCTTGAGTACCGAAAAGTCCTGAGCAAGCTGCGGAGTAACCAATCTAGGCTCTGGTGCGGGTGGGTCGGCCGTCGCTGAGTCGCTGGACTCTGCCCATTGATGCTCGCCCAGGGAGGTGCCTGCGCGCTTTGGACCGTGGGGTCGCGAAGGCGTCCGCTCTAGCTCGCGATGATTGTCGAGAGTTGATTGTGTATGGGCTAACCCGGGCCGGACATCTGGTTTGTGTGGTGGAGGTGATGGGGGTCTTTGAACTGTAGGGTAGTGGGCTGGCCACGTCGCGTTCTTCTCTTGCAGCTTCCGTAGTGTCTCCACCGTCTGGCCGATGGCACGGCCCAATGCCACGCGATTCTGGTTGTAGTGAAGCTGGTGCCTGTGGCTCGCCACCGCCTGCCGTTCGCGCTCGGACGCTGCGTTGCTCTCTCCTGGCTTGACTGGTGTATGCTCGGGAGTGAAGCGGTCTTGCGATGGTCCCGGTCGCCAACCTGTCTCCATGTCGTCGCCTATCCCACTGCCGCCATACCCAGAGTCGTCGTCAAGAATCGCCTGTAGTCGCGCTGCGCTCTCCGAGGTGGAGCCGCTTCCCACAGTCATGTACTGCGGTCTGCTTGGTGTGCGTTGCTCGCCGGAGACGGAGCGGCTGCCGCTGGAGTGACCACTCCCACTGATAAAGGGCTTGCTAGAACTCATTGTGTCGTCGGCTTTGTTGTTACCACATCGCGTAAGGCTGTGTGCATGCGCAAGTTGTCGTAGGTTGCGGTGGCGCGTGGATGACATGACATTCACGAAATCGCGAATGTAATTGTACAGATGCGGTTAGACTCTCGGCTCCGATCGGGAGACCGCTTTCGGCAGGCGGAACGCGAACGTGTGGGTCTGCTCGTGAGGCGCCAGCAAGGCAGGTGACTTCAACTGTTGATGATTGAGGAAGCGTTACATTCGATACCAGTATCACCTTTCAGACAGTCACACGCACAGTGGGCAAGTCTATCAAATCTTTGTTGGCTGATAGGCGGCGGAGCTATTGCTCTCGGTTGTTCTGTGTCCAGATTCGCATTCCACACACGGGTTGCTGGAGCACGACACAGCCCGCAACCATGAATGTACGCCGTTCGCTGCGCTGGTCTATACCGATGGTGGGAAGCTGATTGCAGGCTCTGCAGATCATAGAATGGGCTTTCGGCAAGCGCATGACGCCGGCCGAGCGTCTGCGCAAGCACCAAAGAGCGTTGGAGAAGACGCAGCGCGAGCTCGACCGAGAACGGACGAAGTTGGAGAACCAGGAGAAGAAGCTCGTGCAAGATATCAAGAAGAACGCGAAGAACGGGCAGATGGGTGCTGTGAAGGTGCAGGCCAAAGACCTGGTGCGGACAAGAAGATACATTCAGAAGTTCTACCAGATGCGGACACAGCTTCAAGCGATATCATTACGAATACAGGTGGGTACTGGACGAGGTGCGCCGATCTGGAGGTTGCAGCTGATGGTTGGCAGACCGTGCGAAGTAATGAGCAGATGATGCAAAGCATGAAGGGTGCGACGCAGCTGCTGGGCAGCATGAATCGGCAGATGAACCTCCCAGCTCTACAAAGGATCGCCATGGAATTCGAGAAGGAGAACGACATCATGGACCAGCGACAGGAGATGATGGACGACGCGATTGATGACGTAACGGGACTCGAGGACGAGGAAGAGGGTGAAGAAGTAGTAAACAAGGTGCTGGACGAGATTGGAGTTGATCTTGGGCAAGCTGTAAGTCTCGATGTCGATGTGGACATTCGTAGTACTAAGCTAACACTGTTGAAGCTGGGTGAGACGCCGCAAGGTTTGCAGACGAATGCGGTCGCGGACGGGAAGGTCGCGCAGGCGATAGGCGGCGACCCCGGAGATGATTCCTTGCAAGCCCGGCTCGATAGCTTACGACGATGATGTTACGACTATGATACCTTGTGCTTAGCCACGATCGCTAATGGGGTCACCCATCGATCATTCCGGCAGTGTGTGCGTCTCTCAGTGCATGGCGTTTAGACCTGAGGGCCACAATGGCTCAGACAGGTGGAATGTCAGCGTCAAGCCACTGTTTGCGCCTGCCTCGATGCCTCAAAGCTGCCAAAGACTCTTTCGCACCCCTATCGATTCCGATGCGTATTAAAACGCAGGACTGCGTCAGGGCGCAAGATAGAACGCTTCAACTACGCCCATCAGAACCGAGTTGCCGAACTAGAATCCTGCGAAACAGCACAGGAACCGTCAGAGCAACCACCGTCACGGCCAGCATAGGCACATACCCGGCAGAGGAGAGCCGATTGATCTTGCTTCCAACTTCGACCTAGGAGCAATATTAACACCATTTGTTGCAAGCTGGCTGTACAAGTAACATTGTTCATTCAGCTGGTGCCTCTAGAGTGCTCGGAGGGACAGCAAATTGTTACAACCCTATGCGACGCGGATCGGTTGGTACTTTGTACACCAGACCGATGTGTTGCTGGGATGTACTTGGCGCAACGGGGGCTACGGACGCTCGGTATCAATTATGTGCAAAGGTGGTAGTTTGTGTGACGGTAGTGGGTTGATATGGTAGAGAAACAATGAGGTTGAGCAGCGACGTCCTGTGTCAATGTCCAAAGTAACATGAATGTCTGAGCCAAGGAATTACATCGTCTGTCATCCAACCCCTCCTCTTACTACCTCCACAATCCCACGGCCCACCTGCACCCGACCCGATTCCGAGTCCACCAACGTCTCAGCTTCGACAGTTCACATCCTTGGGCCGACCACAACACTTGCTGCTCCCTTTCGGCAATTGTTCACGTGCCGCGAACGAAGTGTCGTCCAACTTAGGCACGCTGCTCGGCGCGCACCGGAAACGCGGAGTCCCTGTGGACACGACCAAGGGACCAGGCAGACAGGACGTCACCGATCCGCAGCCGACTTGCGACCTGCTTCTATCTGCTGTTCGTCTGCTGTCCCGCTACAGCAACATCAAGCGTCTCAGCAGAATCCGAAGCGATCGTCAAAACGGGAGCCAAACCAGTTTGCTGTGCTTTGCGGAGAGCCATCAAGCCGCTGGTTCGTTGCGCGAGCGTGCTGAAAATCGGTCGGCCCTTTGTGCTATTCCACCCACCATCTCATTCCGTAAGCGGCTTCTTGACCCCTCTGCGACTTTCACCACCCTTTGCGCTTTGTTCGTGCCTACTAAAGGTTCAGGACTCTGGGATTCCTTGAACAGTGGCGCTGACTGCATTGTCTACATTCACAGCGTGCCCGATCCATCGAGCGGAATCGCCTCTTCCCTCCCCACGAGCTAGCGCCGGGCCGATACTGGCAGGGCACACAAGCGCAGCGCAACATCGACGACACACGCCGCTTCGCGTTTATGAGCGGAGTGACGACCAAGCAGAGCTCCAATCTGGCCGGAAACAAGAGACGCAGTCTCTCCGGTCAGGGAGGCTTGCTGAACAGGATGTTCGGCAGCTCCAGCAGTAACGGCAAGGACACCAGTGACACCGCAGTGGACAGCGCGCCGCAGAGTGAGGGCGCTCCGTTGGGCGCTTCACAGAGTGCCGACCCTGCCAACACTGTCAACGCTGTTGATGAAAGCAAGGATGAAACCTCCAATGACGTGCGAAGCCCGACCCGCAGATCTATAGACGGTTCGCCTGCTACGGAGAAGAAACGGAGAAGTAGCGGCGTTGGCCGAGCGCGTGATCTGTTCAGCAGCGCGAAACAGTCTCTGCACAACCTGGGCAGCTCGCCCGAGCATAAGAGCTCCGATCGAGTTGCGCAGACTCCCATGCAGAAGCTAGGAAAGATGGACCCGGCGTTGAGTGTGCCACAGGGCTCCCTGAACAACTCTGCCGGCGAGTCGGTGCCGGGTCCTCGTTCGACTTTCCGGGTCGGCGTGACCGAGGACAAGAACAAGAAGTGTCGTCGCACGATGGAAGATACGCATGCCTACCTCTACAACTTCTTGAGCACGCCAGCACCGGCGATTGGCGTGGACGCCTCAAGTAAGAACCGCGGCTCTTTGGAAGCGTCTAGTTCGTCAGCATTGTCGGATACGAGTTCGCAGGGTGTCGTCGAGACCGACAACGGCTACTTTGCCATCTTCGACGGCCATGCTGGAACATTTGCGGCAGATTGGTGTGGGAAGAAGGTACATATCCTACTGGAAGAGATCATTCGCAAACACCCCAACACGCCCATACCCGAGCTGTTGGACATGACTTTCACCTCGGTCGATCAACAGCTGGAGAAGCTTCCGCTCAAGAACAGTGGCTGCACCGCCGTGACGGCAGTCTTGCGCTGGGAAGACCGGATACCGAACTCGCAATCGGCGACCGGCTCTACCTCCATCGCGCCAGCCACCGCCGCTGTCATAGACGCCGGAGCGAGAACAAAGCTCAGCCCTGATGTGGTGGCGAATGCCCAGTCTGCGCCGGACGCCGCGGCGGCCGAGAGCAAGCTGAGGCAGGCCGCTTCTCGTCAGCGCGTCCTCTACACCGCTAATGTCGGAGATGCACGTATCGTGCTCTGTCGCAACGGCAAGGCGCTGCGTTTGTCATACGATCACAAGGGTAGCGATGAGAATGAAGGCAAACGAATCGCTGGTGCGGGAGGCTTGATCTTGAACAACCGCGTTAACGGTGTGCTTGCGGTGACGCGTGCGCTGGGAGACGCCTATATGAAGGATCTGGTTACTGGCCACCCCTACACCACCGAGACAGTGATACAGCCAGAGATCGACGAGTTCCTCATCCTGGCCTGCGATGGTGTAAGTATCGTTAATCGAAGTGTACACCTGGCCAAATGCTAATAATCTGACAGCTCTGGGACGTCTGCTCTGATCAAGAAGCGGTCGACCTGATCCGGAACACCTTCGACCCACAAGCCGCTTCCAAAGCGCTGGTCGAGCACGCCCTGGCACGCTTCTCCACCGACAACCTGTCCTGCATGGTCGTGCGCTTCGACAGCAAGGCCGTCCAGCAAACCGTCGCCAACCAAGTCGAGCCCATCGGCGTCGAAGGCGACCCGCCGACCAAGGCCGGCGGCATCACCGAGGCCGAAGCGATCGTCGCCGAGAGCAAAAAGAAGCTGGAAGAAACCGGGGAAGGGTTGGATAGGATTCCCAGCGACTTGATCGAGCAGGACGAGGAACCTGACGCCGAGCCGGGGCCGGAGCTGAACGCCGAAGCGGTGGAGAACGCGAGGAAGGACAATAAGTCGGTGCCGGTTGCCAGTCAATCGACGGGGTAGATTGAGGGAAATGTTGGAACGGATTCTTTCGTTTTCTTTTCTCGGCGGCATGAGATGTGGCATGACAATGTGATCGAGGGTCGATGGGATGAGTGGAAGAAGTCAATGCTGGGGGGTTCAAGTGGTGGTGTCGACCTTTGGGGTTTCTCTCACGGCGCAAAGGAGGGCGATGTTCTGTCTCCTTTCCGTCTGCGCGCAGAGGTGGCCGCAGCCTTTCTACTGTAGTGGCATTCCCGCACTGGGATGCCGTGCGTATCTGATCGAATAACTATGAAGCCAGCCAAATAGTCGACAGTGTGGATGGCGAGCGGACTACAGGGGAATGTCACTATCATGGACCTCGTACCTTAACACTACATATGTATGTGTGAAGTTGTGATCATGTTCTCCGCATCTCCACATGGTCCATTTCCCCACAGCCCGCATCCACCATCACCGCACCGCTCGGCCAGCTATCCGTCAGCGCGAATGCTGTGACAAAAGAGCCGCGACAATCGCATCGGGCAATCACCGACACCACCTCTTCACTTCTGGCGACCCCATTACGTGCGAACACAGTTCAGTCCCTCAATGCATTCTCCCAAGGCCGCGCCCTCGAACCGAAATGTCCGATGACAACCTCGCTCCGGACGAGCTCGGCCAAACACACACCGACACTCCTGTTTCGCAGACGAAGAGCGGCATTCCGGCCGGCGGAGGTGGAGATAGAGGTCATGCGCCGACAGGATTAGCGGAGGAGCCGTCGAAAAGTGGCCTCGCAACGAAAGCCACGACGACAACCACGACGATAAGCGATGACGACGACGGGCACGAGCACCAGCACGAGCGGGGAGTTAAAGGCCTTCCTTGGCGCACGACCACCGATACCACCACCACCACCAGAGGTAGTACTGATGATGGCCATCCTCCTTCTGCTCCTCTTTCCTCTTCAGCGGTGACACCGAGCTCGGCTATCGCCTCCAGCCCTACCGCTGCTGCTGGTACGACGCCGCAGTTCGTAGCGCCGTCTTCTTACCTGCGCCCACTGTCACGCGCATCTCCTTCTGGCTCTGGCTCGGGCTCAAACTCGCGGCCGACGACGAGGGATAGGCAGATGACGCCGTTGGATAGGGAGCAGATCGAGGGGTTGGTGAGTCGCCTGTCCCTGTTTTGACGTTGGGGTGTCTTCCTGCCTGATTCGGCAGTTGCGTGGGTACATTTGTGGCTGACGGGTTGTGTATGTGGCAGCGTGCGATTCGTGCCTTTCTCAAAGTCCGCACGAGTTACGATGTCCTGCCGCTCAGCTACCGACTCATCATCCTCGACACTTCGTTGCTGGTGAAGAAGAGTCTGAACATCCTCATTCAATGCGGTATGTACCTTTCCCTCCTGCGAGCAGACGTCGCTCGCAACAGTATGCACTTGCTGACACTCACCTGCACAGGCATCGTTTCCGCGCCGCTATGGGATTCCAAAACCTCGACCTTCGCCGGCCTGCTCACCACCTCGGACTACCTGAACGTCGTGCAGTACTACTGGCAGAACCCTGACGCATTAGCGCAAGTCGACCAGTTCAAGCTCAACAGCCTGCGCGAAGTCGAGCGCGCCATCGGTGTCTCGCCCATCGAAACCGTCTCGATCCACCCCCTCAAACCGCTGTATGAGGCGTGTCGGCGGATGCTGGAGTCGCGAGCACGAAGGATACCCTTAGTCGACGTCGACGACGAGACGCGGCGGGAAATGGTCGTCAGCGTGGTAACACAATACCGGATCCTGAAGTTCGTCTCGGTGAACGTCAAGGAGACGCAGGCGTTGCGGAAGCCGTTGCGCGAGCTCAACGTCGGCACTTACACCGACCTCTCCACCGCGCACATGGACACGCCCGTCATGGACGTGATCCATCAGCTCGTCAAGCGCAACATCTCCTGCGTGCCCATCCTCGACGGCAAAGACGGCACGGTGCTGAACGTCTTCGAAGCGGTGGACGTCATCGCGCTCATCAAGGGCGGCGACTACGATAACCTGAACCTGAGCGTGGGCAAGGCGTTGGAGAAGCGATCAGATGTATGTCCTTACTCACACCTCTTATCCCCAAGCCTTCCTTTCCCACCGGGTACTAACAGATACACAGGACTTCCCAGGCATCTACACCTGCACCCTCAACGACCGCCTCGACACCATCTTCGACACGATCCGCAAGTCGCGCGTCCACCGCCTCGTCGTCATCAATGAGGCCAGTCAGCTCAAGGGCCTGCTGTCGCTCAGCGATATCCTCGATTACACGCTCAACAGTCCGCTGGGCGACGACGACGAGCGATGACAAGGAAAGGACATGTGCGAGTGACCGGGCCTTTCGCCCTTGTGGACTGGCTCAAGCGCATGAAACGAAATCCGAGGGTGGCAGACTCTTTTCTCTCTTCAGCATGGAGGGAGGGAGGGAGATGGTGAGGATTGAGCGTACGATACCCCCCATACTACGCTTCTTTGTATGTACATGTTTGTACTCATAGAGCGCGCTATGAACGCGCAGAAGATGATGTAAAGATTATCCTGTCAAAACCCGCGTTGTCGTGGGCATATTAGATTTGGCTTATAGAGGATCCATTGATTGTGAATTGATCGACCGATCGCATGTCACGTGATAGGTTGGGTACCAAACGCGCCTGTCGCGCCGCTGATGTCAGTATCTAAGAATCTAATGAGCAGCCCAGCTGCGCATCGACTTCACATTAATCGTAAGAATCGTACAAAGGTAAGTCGGAGCCCGCGCCTGTACCGTAGCCCCACGCTTCCGAAAGTATGACTTGACGACACCAAGACTGCCGCCCCAAACACTAAACTCACAAACATCGCTTCACCGTCTGACACTGCCGGTCTCCTGCGTCATAGGAGCCTGTGCCATCTGCTCGTTGCGAGCACCACCTCGAGCACCACTGAACCATCCGCCGCGGCCACCGCCACGACAGTCCTCCGGTGCGCGCGTCGCGTTCGGCTGTCGGACCCTATCCGCCGCATCCTGCTCGCGCATGAACTGTCTACGATCATCTTCCTCATCACTGAAGTCCTCGAACGCGGTTGCCGGCGGGGGGTCTTGCGGGTGATAGATGCCCGACTGACGGTTCTTGCGGCGCTGTTCACGGTTCACGCCCGCCAGATCACGCTCGTCGCGCCGGTCGGGTTTGTACTTCTGGTCCAAGTAGACTTCCAGCAGGCGGAGGTTCTTGGTATTGCACTTGAACGCCGCGTCCGCGATGTCGCCCAGGATCGGCACGAGGCCGACGACGAAGTCGAGGGCGATGTTGATCAGCATGCGCATGCGGAGGCTCGATGGCAGACCGCCTTCGATCTTGGACGCCTTTTGCAGGAGGAGGTACGCCATGGCGACGCCGAACGCGTCACCCGCGAACGGGATCAGGCCGATCAGGGCTTCCCAGCCGAAGCGGATGCCCATGAAATTGAACAGGCACATGTCCAGCCGGTATGCCATCTTCCGGACGCTGGCGAGGATGGTGGCGTCGTGTTCGCTCGTGATGTAGGCGGGAATCTGCTTCTTGACCTTCTTGAATTTGCCGGGGCGCTTGGGGTCTTCGATCATGGCGAAGTAGGGGTCCTGTGGATGGGCTGTTAGTGATTGAACATTGTCGACCCAACGGGATGTGTGGGCGATACGCACTTCGCCGCTCTCGACCTTCTTGCCCTGGTATTGCTTCATCTGTTTGCCCAGCAGCTTCTGCGCCGCGAACTTGCCAACAGCGGCCGCCATTGTTGTTTCGACTGAACGGGTATTGAGGTGTTGATGTTGTTTGTCAGATGATGGATGTTCAGTGTCTTCAGAGGATAGGAAGGTCTAATAAAGGACTCTGGGTCGTCGGGAGTGTGCCTGTTATGCCGATAATAGCAATGTCGCAGTCATTGGTGTATGGCTGTCCGTCCTCAAGCGCCTTCTGAAACACGAGTCTCGCGGATGGATAAACAGCGCCTGCCAGTCAAAGGCTTGACGAGGTACGGTCCGTACGGATAGTCAACTGAGTGGGTATGAAGCTGATGAGACTGGTGAGGAGTAGAGAATACCAGTCCTTGAATATAGATGACGGGCGTTTGTCAGAGGAAATCTTGTTTGCAACACAAGCGCATACAATTCATTGATTGAGCCCATGACGATGAACTTGCACAGCCACAATAAACACATGCACTTCATGTAGGCGCGTGCCGAGGGTGGCGTTGGCGGTAGGGCGGAAGAAGCCGTTCCGGCGCGGGAGAACAGCACTTCATGCTGCTCCCGCGTCACATGCTCGAGTGTGAGCTTCGAGCAGAAACATTGCCAGATATCGGCCGCCGAGGGATATCAACATCCTCCTAAAGGTTCGAACGCTTGCCAGCAACTACAAGGTTGTTCTTGAACACGACCTGGCTTCCAACGCGTGCTGCGGGTTAGAGAACGACGACCCAGAGCTGTCCGCTCATACCGAAACGCTCAGCCTTGTGCCTCCGGCAATCCACGATACTGTACTTCCCACTCGAACACCAGGATAGGTCAGACGAGGTGACCAGGGTATTGTGTTTCTGCACAGGGAGAATACAATGCAAGGATGGGTTCGGCTAGCTGGCTGGTTGCTGTTGCAGCTTGCAGCCATCGGACAAGCATATGAGTTGCAAGTGAACGAGAAGGAGAGCAGCCGTCAGGTATGCTCGGGCATGTACTCGCGAAAGTCCTGGGGCGGCAACGTGGATCCTTTCATTCTCACCAAGTTCATCAAACCGGATGACGTCGAAGGGGATCCGATCGTCAGCTTCGTGGTGTTCGAATGGCAGGACCAACCGCTCATCGGAAAGCCTTTACAATCAGAAGAGTCGCAGGACAGGGTGTACATCTGCGATCAGGCCAACGTGGATGCCGGCTTCTGCGGCAAGGATGATATTGGAGCTTTCATCTTGGCGGAGAATGCTACGACTTCCTCGAGATCGGACATCTTGAGCATGGCCATTCACCTCAACGATCCTCCCGCGGTCAATTACCCCATCAAACGAACGGGTTACTATTGCGTCGGCACATTCGGCTTTGACAATGAGAACTACAAGGCCGTGGTCGAGTTTCGAAACGCTTTCGGCGAGCTGCCGGCGGCCCAGATCGCGAAACTCCCGTTCTACTCCGCAATCACTCTTGTCTATGCTCTCCTCGCGATAGGCTGGGGTGCTCTCTACTACCTCAACCGCCACGACATCCTCCCTGTCCAGAACTACATCACCGCCATCGTCGGCTTCCTCGTCATCGAGCAGTTCATGACCTGGCTCTTCTACGACTACCAAAACCGCCACGGTCTGAACACCGGCGCGAAGGTCCTCCTCGTCTTCGTCTCCGTCCTCAGCGCCGCGCGCAACAGCTTCTCCTTCTTCCTGCTGCTCATCGTCTGCATGGGCTACGGCGTGGTCAAGCCGACCCTCGGCAAGACGATGATCTGGGTCCGCTACCTCGCCATCGCCCACTTCACCTTCGGCGTCATCTACGCCGTCGCCTCCCTCTCCGTCACCCCCGAGCACGCCGGCCCGCTCGTCCTGCTCGTCGTCCTCCCGCTCGCCGCCTCGCTGACCGCGTTTTACGTCTGGACCCTCAGCTCTCTCAACATGACCATGAAGGACCTCATGGAGCGCAAGCAGACCGTCAAAGCCAGCATGTACCGCAAACTCTGGTGGTGCATCCTCGCCAGCATCGTCGTCATCTTTGTCTTCTTCTTCGTCAACAGCTGGGCCTTCGCCGGCAGCAGCCGCGAAGATTTCGTCCCGAAACACTGGTCGACCAGGTGGTTTATCCTCGACGGCTGGTTGAACCTGGTGTATTTCTGCGATGTAGCTTTCATCGCTTACGTGTGGAGACCCACGGCGAACAACCGGCGGTTCGCAATGTCAGATGAGGTAAGAGCCACGTAGTAGTTGGCATACCCCGATGTGGACTGACAGTATCACCTCCAGATCGCCCAAGACGACGACGGCTTCGAGATCGCCTCGATCCGCGACTCGTTCGACATGGAAGGCTTGGATGACCTAGAGACAAGCGCACCCCCCGGTACAAAGCCGCCGGCCTACGACGCTCCGCGAAGCGCTCCCAGTCACAGGGACGTGTCGCCACTACCGGCGCCGATCCCAACCAAGCCGACGCCGCTGCCCAGAGAGTCTTTGGACGGCGATACGATCTTCGCTCTTGGAGACGAGGATAAGGAGTCGGATGATGACGACGACGACGTTCAGGGCAAGCGACTTATGCGGTAGTTTACAGGCGCTTTCAGAGTTCGTGTGAGTACTTTTTCTGTGAACAAAATTTTACATGCTGGTGTGGAAAGACTCGACTCAACATTGTTTCGCGTGATTCTAAGATTGCTCGAAGTGGGTCGCACCCATGAACTATCCGTACACAACAGCAAGTTATACTAAGCCTCCTCGCCCTCGGCGCCCTCCTGCCCACACGACCCCTTGCTATGATCATCGAAAGCCGCAAACTCACTACTCATGATATCGTCAATACCATTCCAATCCAGTTCGTTCAGCGCCCGGCCCGGCGTGATGAACGTGGGCAAATCACTGAAATCCAGCGCGCGACTGGGACTAGTGAAAGCCGCACCACCGTCCAATCCATCGCTGAGCATCTGCGTCAGGTGACGCGTGAACGGCGTGATGTCGGACGCGCCGCGGTCGCCCCCGCTGCTGCTGCCCTGTTGGCTTTGGCGACTGGGCGTGCGCTCTTGACGGCTCGGGGTGGAGCGCAGGAAGTAGCGGGATGCGGGGGGCGAGGTCATGAAGTCGTGGTCATGAGACGTTGCTTCGTTGGTGACGTTGGCGTTCGCCGGACTCAGCGGTTTGCGGCGGCGGCTAGCGGGCGTGGGTGTTTTGAGGAGAGGGTTCGGTCGATGGTGCGAGCGAGGCGTCATCGTTTTGGAGGCTGTTTTGCAGGGTGTTCTGAAGAGTGTGGTTGGAGAACCTTGGAAGAGGTGAGCGAGCTCGTCGTCCATCTCCATATCCGGTGCCACGTTTTCTTTGTCGAAGGTGAAGGCCTCGAAGATGTTCACGTCAGTGCTCTCGAAGGTGATGCCGCCCTTCAGTGGCCAGGATGACTTCTCCACAGAGCCCTTGCCTGAGGGCGGCGTTGCTTTCAGGGAGGCCTGCCCGTTGTCGTCGAGGCTCTTCACTTCGCCATCACGACGCGGAGATGGGAATAGCAAGCGGCGGGTCGGCTTCGGAGTCATGTCGACCTCAATTGGGGACTGTTGCGAGCCGTTGAAAGGCACCGGACTGGACTGCACCTGACGCGTGAGGGCCGCGTTAAGCTGCGAGGCGTTGAGTACTCCGTCCCCACTTGCTCGACGTTTTGCTTGAGGTTGTAGGCTGCTGGCTCTCGGAGGCTTTCTCGAAGCCCCTTTCGTGACGACCGCAGCCCCTTCAGGCTGCACATCCTGACGCAGATCACCGCGTTCTGGTTCTTCCTCAGGGACAACCTGGTCGGTGAAGAAGGCCTCCGATTGAGGCTCCACACCATCAGTCGCGGGCTCCTGACCATCAGTGGTTTTCTGCTTCTTGCTTTTCCGCGGCACGGACTTGCGAGCCCATTTACTCGGTGGACGCATATTCTGGAACTTGTTGAACCACAAGCCGCAAGGATTGCAGACAACCCTATCCTCGAAGCCTTGACCGGGCAACGAGTCTTTTGTCTTTTTCATGCTTTTTCGAATAATGAAGCGAGTGACTTCGCCGGTCTTTTGATCTGTGGCGAGGGTTTCGATGCCGATCGTCTCACCTTCGCCTTCGACATAGTCAAGCGGAGATGGTTTGCCCTCGCAATGCTTGACATAAAGTTTGCGCCAAGTTGGGGTCTCGATAGCGCCGCAGTGGGTGCAGAACTGCGGCATGCCCCCTTCGGCAAGAGCCTTCTCCAAGCGCTCCTTAATGACCAGTGGACGTGGCGCACCAGATCCGGATCGTTTTGGGCCTTGGGGACGGCCGTCTGTGTCGCTTGGAGCAGGAGAGCCTGCTTCGGAGTTATACGATTCCATGCGCGTTCGTTTCGTCGGGCGCCGCTTTGGCGCCGGCTTTGGAGGAATGTTGTGAGCTGTTTCAACCGAGCCAGCAGCCGGCATTGATGGGAGCGCCAGAGAGCCGCGTCTTGACTGAAATGTTTGCCCTTCGTCGGAACCAAGCTGACCTTGGAGGGCGCTCGTATTAGCGTGTTTAGCCTGAGAAGCTCTTGAACCTTTAGGTCTGAAGCCAGTCGTTAGCACAAGCTCGCATTTGGAACCGTCGCTCATCTGCTGCGATTTGCTGCAGATATGAAGCTCACAGGAAATTCAACGTACCCTTGACTGACGTCCCTTCGTCTGCGAGGTGGGATATCTAAGTTCATTCTCTGCGGCAGCTGGTTCATGTCACCGGGTCGCTCAAGCTCCACGTTCATTTCCAACATTGAACGCCCGTTGGAGTAGGGTGGCGGCGCAACGCTCGCCGTTCTTTCGGCCTTAATGACGAGCTCAGACTGAGCACGGGATTGATACTGGCGGGCAATCTCGAAGTCTTTCGCATCAGGACTACGGTCCTCCTCATCGTCATCGAATCCTTCCACCACATTGCCACTGTCGAGACCTCGCTCACTCATGTAGCCACTATCCCCCATGCGAGTGGGAGGCAAGGTGGGCAATCCAGGACTGCTGGGGGTCGGTTGAGTGTTTCTAGCAAATACAGGTGGCGATGACGGGATCTCCTGTGGGGTCCCTTCTGCGAGGTTGCTATAGCTTGGCGACACTTCCTCCGGTGAACTCATAAGACCTTCGGAAAACTGATCGAAATTTGACATGACGTCCGACTCCACAGTAGAAGCTTCTCGCAGCATGCTGCGCTGTACTGCGCCCTGCTGGGACCTTTGATGCGGCAGCATTGTGCTTCCGCGAGGTACAGGAGTCGGGACGCGAGGTGGTAGCTCCAGGTCGGACCCAGGCGCGGCCGGTCGCTTTGCAACTGGACGGTGCATCTGCATCGAAGCGGCAGTGGCAGCGGTGACACGAAGATCGCCCGGCTTCGATCCAAACGACGATTTGCCCCGCCAGTCGGTTTGCATAACCTTCGCCCGTTTGCGTGGTTGCCCGTCCTCGCCGTAATCCGTCTCGGCTTGTGGCTGCTCTTGTTGCGTTTGGTGGAACCATTGTGATGCCTGGCGTTGGTGTTGAGACGATTGTGCTTCACTGCGCACGGTTGCACGTGATACGGGCCGAGAATGATCGGCGAAGCTGTTGGAGTCGACAGAGAAGCTTTGATGACGTAAGAGCTCGTATTGGCCGCTGGTTTTAGGCCCGATCATTGGACTCCCTGACCGGCTGCCTGGAGCGCTGTGAGGATGGGCGGAAAAAGCGGGGTTGTACCCAAAGGCAGAATCTGTCGGGGTCTGAGCCACTCCCACACCAGCCATCATCTTCTGAAGTCCGCTGTCGCTCCCGCTTCCTCCGGATTCCAATCCGAAGATGTCATCCACCAACCCTAGGCTCTGCTCGTCTCCGATCTGACTTGCACCGTTTTCGAACAGCTCGTTCAGTAAGTGCTGTGCCTTATTATGTTGGACAGAAGCATTCCACGCGTTGGGATCGAAGCCTGCTGAAACCGCCGAACTACCCCCATGCATGGTATCCAAAGCTTTCCTTACATCGATCTGAGCCGGTTTAGGCACGGGGACCAGTCTCAGCTTCACCTCGAGTGTTTCCTTGATACCGTTGCTGAATATCGCGGGCATGTTCTTGCAAACGCGTCCAGTGACCATGGTCTTCTCGGATTCCGTTGCCGCCGATGACGCAGTCAGAGCCGTGGAGAGCATGCCTTGCCCAACAAGCGGCGTGTCGCATTCGCTGTAGTCGAACGCGTAGATCGTGTAATCTCCATCCGACAGGCGTGACACGAGATCAGGTGAGGCGGCGACGATGGCTTGGATGCATTGCTTCAGCTCGATGATCCCCACTTGCGAGTTGTTATCGATCGTAACGGCGGGTATGTTGAGCGTGTTCGGAAAGCGTGCTAGACAGTTGGTCTTGTTCTCGGCATCGAAAGAGTAGAGCACCTTGACTCGCATAGGACGCGTCGGTATGTCGCCGTAGCTGTCACCAGCCTCATCAGAGCTGAAGTCCATGGCGGGGAGTGTGGATGTAGAAGTGTGGGTTCGTGTCGAAGGGCGAAATGCTTTATCTGAGCCGTCGTCGGGCTCAGAGGTACACCTCGTGCTACCGCATGCTGTGGGTGGATGTGAGGCACGCGACACTTAGCAAAGTCTCGTCGTCGTTCGGCCTTGCTGACTGTCGTGGTATCGAGGTGAGCTTCTGCTAAGAATGGAGGTTGGGTCGTAATATAATAAGGAGAGTAAGAAGATGGTGAAGGATGAAGATGTGAAGATACAGTAGAGAGTACATGTATTGGTGGCAGGTTGTCGTTACGACGCGCGCTGAAGCTCGCGCGCTGGATCGCGCTAGCGGCACGATCCACGTGCGTCATCCGAGATCCCGCTCTGAAGTTCTGCCGGCTTTGACCCGGACAACACCGCGCGCGCAAGCTTCCAATACATTCTGGGTGGAAACACAAGGTCGAACCACTTGCGCAGCGCCCATCTCAAAGACCACGACAGGCGACTCACTGTCGATCTTACATCATGGCCAACACCGACGTCAAGATCCAGTAAGCCGAAACACTGCGGAACCGAAATCTATTCCCGACTAATCTCTGCGCAGAGAACTGCAAGGCAAGCCACGCTCCGAACTCACCGAATACGAGCTCTCCCTCCTCGAGACGCACGAATTCACCTCGGGCCCTCTGTCGCTCCTGCAGACCGCCGTGCGAAACCACACGCAAGTACTGATCTCATGCCGCAACAACCGCAAACTGCTGGCCCGCGTCAAGGCCTTCGACCGCCACTGCAACATGGTGCTGGAGAACGTGAAGGAGATGTGGACGGAGACGCCGCGTTTGAGTGATGGGAAGAAAGGGCGGCCGGTGAATAAGGATCGGTTCATCAGCAAGATGTTCTTGAGGGGGGACTCGGTCATTTTGGTCTTGTTGAGCTGAGTGTGGGTGGGGATGGTGTGGTTGCTTTTGTTGAGCCTTCACTACGCGCGCTTTCGGTTGCTGCGAGGGCGAAAGGATGCGAAATGTATGGAATGTCTACGTGGGGTCTACGTGGGGTGGATGGAGTTACGGGCGTATGAGAATACAGCGATGGTACGATGCGACCGCCGCTTCGATGTCGGAAAAAAAGCTTGCTAATAGCAAAGTCAAATTTCAGACCGTAGACGGCAATCAATTCACCGGGCATACACGAGGCCGATCATGCGGTGTACAGTCAAGCGTCCCAGCATGATTCAACGGACAGACGCTGCACTGAAGTGACCCTCTTATCAGACAATGAACTCCACATGAAGCCTAATCATTGACAAAACAGCTCATCGCAAACCCTCAGCCAAACCAGAAAAGAACTCAGCCAATCCATGCGCACCCGGATCAGGGACCTCCTCAAAGCCACTGCCACCAATATAAACCGTCCTCCCCAGACTGGCCTTCATCCCCTTCGTGTTCTTCGCGCCTTGATCAGCAGCCTGTGCGGCCTTCTGCACATCACCGCTCGCGCCAAGCTGCTCGACAAACGGCGCCAACGCATCGACGAGCGTCCGGTCGCCGGGCTGCGCTGGCGTGTACTTGCGCATACTGCCCATGGCGACATTCAGGGCCTTTGTCCAGACCTGCGCGTCGGCTGGCTTCGAGCCACCATTCCCCTGCGTGCGGAGGCCGTGCGCGAGGGCGTTGAGGAAAATGGCGTACAAGGCGCCGGAAGTCCCGTCCATCGTATTTTCCACGATGGTGATGATCTTGTCCAGATACAGCGCGGCGTCTTTCTGACCTTCGGCACCGTCTAGATGATTCAGCACGCCTTCGGCGCCACGCTTGAGGCCGATGCCGCAGTCGCCGTCACCGACCACCGTGTCGTATCTCGTGATCTCTGGCTCCGCTTTGATCAGTCTTTCGAGCGCGTGTTTCAGTGCCTTGGTCGCCAACGCTGGGTCTAGCTCGAGACCACAAGGCTTGTTCTCCACTCCAGCTCCTACACCTTGCTCACGCGTCTGGGATGGTGGCTTGGTCCAGGTGCTGCTCTTGATGGCCGCCGACCAGCCCGAACACTCGGCTGGAGCGTCCAGCAGCTCGAGCATCGATTTACCGACCCCTGTACCTTGGATCTTGAGCAGCGACACCGAAAAGCCGAGGCCGTTGAGAGAGGTCATGTATGTACCAGAGAGGATGCGCACCGGCTTGATGCTGTAATTCTCGGAGAGCTGCGTCACGACTTCGTTGGTGATTCCGCCCATCTCCAGCACGCTCACGCCGCCGAGATTGTTGACGAGCAATACCGTCTCATCAGACTCGCTCAAACTTAGGAACGCACGGTCCTTGTCAGACGGGTTTAACATATACTTCAGCATCGTCTTGACGATTCCAGGGAGATCGGTCGTCGTCTTCTCGGAGCCTGGCTCGTTGTGGATTCCCATACCAATCTCAACTTCATCCTGCTTAAGCTCGTCTTCGCCACCGACTGCACGACCGGGCACGTGTACATGGCTCAGCGAGGAGCCGATGGAGACCGTACTATCCGCGACAAGCTGAGCCACCCTGTGCACGTCCTTGAGACTTGCGCCTGTCGCCGCCAATGCGCCTGCGAGTTTGTGGATAAGCACAGTACCCGCGATTCCTCTTCGCCCGACTTTGCCGCCCTTGGCGCGCCCAACACCAGCATCGTCGCCCATCACAACCATCTCCACTTGCATGCCGGCCGCCTTCGCCTTCTCCACCGCCATACCGAAGTTCAGCACGTCGCCAGTGTAGTTCATGACGACGACGAGCACGCCCTTGCTCGTCTCGACTCGCTCCAGAATACATCTTCTGATCTGCTCGGCGCTCGGCGAGGCGAAGATGGTTCCAGCGACAGCACCTGACAGCAGGCCTGGCCCGACAAATGCGGCGAAGGAAGGCTCATGCCCGCTTCCTCCGCCCGAGACGAGGGAGACCTGAGGTTCTGCCGCGTCGGGACGGAGATAGATGACCTTGTTCTCCGTATCGAGGGCGGTCGTGGGGTTGGTCAGCGTGATCGACTTGAGCGCGGAAAGCACGAGATGAGTGGGATCTTTGATAAAGTGTTTGGCTTTTGATGTGCTGTTAGTGGGGACGGTCCCGCTTCTGCTTGGTGGAATCGCACTCACAAGACATCTCAAAGATATTGAAGTGAGAAACCAGGTCAAAGGAGAAATGCTGACAAGCTTACCGAACCGCCCACGGGGGCGACCTACCTCTTAATATACTGCCGGACCAGTTTGGCTGCTGATTCGGGAGATGAAGTGCGCCGCGAGAGCGAAGTTCCGTCGAGTGACCCCCAACCTCGCCCACCCCGCCTACCCCACTTTGCCCCATTCACAAACAATGCGATGGAGATGGGGTGGAGATGCCGTAAGGACATACGGAAAACTGTTACTTCAATCTGCAACCTCATCATCGACCACGAAACCAGGCACTGGCACTTGGTAAATAGCCCGAGTTGTGTCTCTGCCACTGTCACAACCGTCGCAGGGAGAGGAGCGTACTTCGCCAAGCCATCGCTGTCGTTCGAAAGCCAGCCCCGGCTTTCCTATTACGGTAAACGCCGCCAGTCCTATTTGGGCGACTTCAGCTTCGACGTCACTCCTACACTGGAACCACCACAGGTAGACCATACACCGCGTATCAACGACAATTGCTTCACAGTCTCTCATAACAACCCGCTTCTGGATGTGTGAATCGAAGTTGCACAGGATAATGCGTCCCGAAGGCGATGAAACACAAAAGCAGGGTATCTTCGCCAATGAGTTCACATGACGAATGCACCGCTGCCACTCATGCAATGTGAATCGGTGTGGGCAAGATCGGACAGTGAAGCAGTGAGCAGAAGCATGTGACTGGCCTGGCTGGGGATGATCGAGGATGATGGGGACGGCTTCAAGACCGCTCACGACGTTCCGTGATGACGAGAGCCACCAGGAACCACTCGAGTACTGCCAGAAGCGTCTACGGAGATCGGACTGGCGTGAACGACAAATCAATACTACAAACTACTCGCATTGACGACACAGCAATACTCTGGATGTACTTGTCGCCGTCGAGTCGCTTCTTGATCGGGAGCTGGTGTCCACAGCAATATCCCCATATCATCCCGCTACACGCATGAGGACTTCGCTCAGTCTGGAGAACTCAACCTCACATCAACCACACGCCACAAAAACCGGCTTTGGCCATGCAGGGTCAACGCTTAGCCCTGTTTCAGAATGCAAGTGACCTTGGCAGTGTGTATGTGAGGTTTGCAGAACGCTGGCTCTGTGGTATAAGTAGACTGGAAGATCCTCGACAATGGCAAACTATAATAGCAAGACCTCATTCAGCCACACTCTTGCTTCGCTCGTACCGTCAGAGCCTGCCCGAAGGTTCACGACGACTGCCATGGACCACAATAAGAGCTTGACCCTATTGTCAGACACCTTTGCAAAGATGGTACGCTGCAAGCCCTTGCCTGCTGAACATAGCTGACCGAGAACAAGGCGACCGCAACCACCCAGCAGCTCCCATCAAGCATCCGCCGTGTGGTTACTCGCTCGCAGACCCTCACGGCCCGCAAGGCTCGCTCGCTCTTCCCTTTCCTTCATCTGCCAGCCGAGATCCGCAACCTCATCTACCACTTTGCCATCGACATTACCGCAGCTCAGAAGCTGATCGACCGCTATTACCAACTTTGCAAGGGTGTTGACGACTTGCAAACCGTCGGTGCTCCCATCGTGTGGTCCAAGCCGCCGACCATTCTCCTGATCAACAGACAGATCCATGCCGAGGCAACGTTCGTGCTCAAGAAGCGCGGCCTGGTCTTCGATCATGGCTTGCTAGACCTTGCCGACATCACGGAATTTGTTCCGAAGGGGCTTCTCCGCACTGTCTCGTCCATCACAGTCACCGACGCCGGTCATGGACTGTTCCCGCGCAACATCGCCATGCATTCGTGGATCGGCTACATGACGCTGATCGAGCAGCTTGGCGATGTTCTCAGCCAAGGCCACAATCTCAACAACTTGACCATCAACCTCGCCGACGACGACCTTGTTCCGCATGTCACGGCGTGCTGGAACGCAGCGTACTACTGCTTCTACCGCGACAGTTTGCGCCGTGCTCTCAACAGTCTGCGCGCCGTTCACAGCATCCCCTGTAAGTTCATACCCCGACTCATGCAGATCTACACCGTCACAAGTCTTCGTCCATGCGATCGCTACAGCTTCTTTCGTTGCTGACCCTGCCATAGGCATTACATTGCACGGCATCCCGGACGACTTCGCTCGCGAGCTGAAGGCTCATATGGAGTCGCCGCCTCGTACACTCCTCGACCTTCCGCCAGAGTTGCGCAATGTCATCTGGTCCCACTGCGGCGATTGGTCGGACATCACACAGCAGCTTTTCCGCACGATGGCCAACTGGACCGACAGGTCCAAGCGGATACCGTACGCCAAGCGCAGCACACCCACCATCCTGCTGCTCAACAAGCAGATCACAGCCGAAGCGCTGCCCATCCTCCGCAAGAAGCCACTCACGTTCATCGGGCCAAGCGACTACGGCATGCAGCCGCAGCACCCGTTCCCCAACATCACCCGCCTCCTCAACAGAGAGACCTTGCTCAACGTCCAGCACTTGGTCATCAAGCTCGAGAACCACGAGTGGCTTTGGAGCCTCGTCGACGTCCTGCCAATACTCGCGACTTCCTGCAACCTCAAGACCTTCGCGCTCTCCCTCCGAGACATCTGCAAGGTTTACAGCCTCATCGACATGCCCCACCAGTACCCCGACCGCCTCCTGAACGACCTGCTTGCGGCGCTGACCAAGTTCCGCGGCCTCGAGAACGTCACCTTCACGGGCGATCTCCCCGCTTGCTACACCGTGCCGCTGGCGCAGATCATGCAATCACCGAAGTCTGCCGCCCAGCTCCCCAAGCTTCAGGCTCTCAAAGGCGACGGTTCGACCGTTGACATCGAGTAGGAGCGCAACGACGAGGCCGTTTGAGCACAGTTCTTCTACACATCCCAGGATTTCGCGTGCGGCGCAACAACTGGTGCTGAACGTTATGGCGTGATCGAGATCACGCAAATGCAGCAGTCGTTCGCCGTTCTGGCTTTCCTTGCCCTTCTGATTATGATCTGGCTGTTTTGTTTTCTGGCTTTGTCTGATGGCAAGAGACACATCAACATTCAGGCTTTTGTTTTGCTTTCTCGCAGCGTTTGGCTTACTTGTGCATCGTGCACATGAGGCGAAGAGAATTGCGGCTTTTGCTACGGCTGGCATTCACATAGCTACGAGGTTTTTGGGCAGATTTCTCGTGATAGGATTTCGATTTAGGTACGTAGCTTGGCCCCCTGGGGCGCATCTAGGCGAGACATTCAATGAGACTTCAACCAGTATTTCATAGAAGCTTTGCCCGCATACGCCATCAGTTCGGTCTTCGCTGAATCGACTGTCCTCCTCTTCCTCTATTCCTTGAGCATCGTGCACACCTTCCTAAGACCCATTCCTTCGATTCAGCTATCCTCGCATACTGATGTGCCAGGCACGCTCGCCTGGCGTCTGCGCTATGCTGTCGGTCTAAAAGCCAGGCGATTCTACTTTGCCATTGCGGCAGCGCCTGATTGACCTTCTAAGAAGGCTACCCCGCGTGCGGTCTGTCACCCTTGCCTTTCTCTCGATTTGACGTCCGCAGACCGGGCTCCATATGCCGGGAGTCCAGCATGGAAGACAACCTATGCCGGTCGGGACAGGCAGTCTGTGTTGCAGCCGGTCGTGGCTGCGAGCTTGCCGAGCCAAGGTACTCAGGCTTCCGGACCTTCCAGAGGTAGCTGCGTTCGGGACCTATTCTCCATCATGAGCCCAGGGCTACAAGCAAGTATCAGTGTACGGCCACCACGACAAACACGTGCATTCATGATGATGAGCGAGAAAGAACAACTCACCGCTTAGCGTAAGCCTCCATTCCCAGCATGCCGCTGACGTAGATTGGGATACTCCATGAGCACGAACCTGAGGCACAGCACGCTATGAATCAGCAAGTTGAGCTCCAAACCCAAGCCTGTCCTGGTCTTAACAAGCACGTAACTGGAGGACGACTCACCACGCATGCAACACAGCCGGAACCCACCCGAGAAAGAGAAGTGCGATATTGAGCGCTAACTGCACGCCACAACCAACGCGCACGAGCACGGGCAGAGGTGGGAGGAAGATGGCGATGAGGCTTAGTGCCAGACCGCCCTGTTCGCGAGTCAGTGAGGACGTTGGCGAGCAGCGGTCCCTAAGGAAGTAGAGTAGAGTAGGTGATCACGTCGTGAGGTAAAGCTTGTAAGGGTGGGTGGGAGACTTACTAGAACCATTGCTCAAGGTGTGCAATCAAGTACCCAGGTTCTCGATCTGTGCCGTGGGATTCGGAGCGGTGTTGTTTGGAATGAAGCGAATGGGAAGGAACGGCAAGAATATGGAAGATACCTTATAGCATCTCTTGTTCTGTCAGCCTTGCTTCCTTGGCTGTTGCCTCACCGTTGTGCCAAGACCCCCAAGCGTCTACGTTTCTTGAAATGCAACAAGTGGCCCTTTCCGAAGACACTCTCACCCTTTCGCTTACGGTATACTGCCTCTACAGCACCGCATCGTCAAGGATAGCAGCGCGTGTACGTAGCGGACGGCACATCCGCCCGTATGACGCTGGTGTCGTTGACACACATCAAGAGTTTCGTATACTTCATCACCCATTACTTCACATACACACCCCTCGCGTTTCCGGTAAAGCCCTGCCGACTGGCTTCTCCCCGAGACCGCTCAGCCGTCGGCCCGCGATGAATAACAACCAAAACCCTAGTAATCTTTCTTCCTACTCATCCCATTTCGAATCTGATCCTCCTTCTCCACAATCGTCCTCGGCAACGCGGCGCCCACGCCCGACAGCACGAACAGCGCCCACTTCCACCGAAACGGATTGATGACGATCACGAAGACGAACCAATACAGGAGCTCGGCGTAGGTGAAGAACTCGAAGGCGCCGGTTGGGGCGCGCATCTTGATCCAGCGCGTGAAGTCGATCCACGTCTTCATCAGGCGCTCATTGGGCCGCGCGAGCGGGTCCACGAGGAACATGAGCAGGAAGCGGGTGTAGATGCCAATGTGGTAGTTGCCCACGGTGCCGATGGCGTTGACGTAGGTGCAGTTGTTGGCGCAGACGTCCATGTGTTTGGGTGGGAAGACTTGGAGGTACCAGTTCGGCGGTTCGTATTTTTCTTCGAAGCAGTCGTCGGGGAGGAAGCCGAGGCTCGGGCGGGTGTAGCCCGTCGCGAGGATGCACATGTCGCCTTCGACCACTTGCTCGCGGCCGGGTCCGTCTTTCGGGACGCCTTGGCTGCGGTGGTTGAAGAGGATGCCGGTCTCGGTGAACTTGACGATGTCACCGCGGAGCCATTGGGCTTTGCCCGAGCGGACTTGCTCGAGGACGTCGTTGTTGACCATGGGGGTTTCGGTGTATATGCCTTTGCCGCTGGATTTGGGCGGGGCGATGTCGGCTAGGTCGCGGTAGAAGAAGAGGCGTAGGATGTTCTCTGGAATGAAGGAGAGGGGCGTTTCGGCGCCGAGGACGTTGAGGCTGAGGAGGATGTCGATGATGGGGTTGCGAGGAATTATCCTTCCCACGTTAGATATAGAGTCATCCAATTGAAGGACGATGGGACATACCATTTCTCACTTCGCGCGAGAACGTAGGTCTGTTTGGCGTTTTCGTGGGCCAGGAATTCCAGTGCTTCGACCGCTGATGCTCCACCACCAATGACCAGCACCTTTTTGCCTTTTGCCTCCTTGCCGTCGAGTTGACTTGAATGGAAGATAGGCCCTTTGAAGTTCTCCTGACCAGAGATATGAGGCACCTTTGGATCGCCGCAAGTGCCAACGCCTGTCAGTCTAGGTTAGCGTGTGTCCACATATTCATACGAGAGTCCCCAACGTCCGCTCCAGCCACGGGTAGTGACGCTTCTGGAGGAAACTCACAAGCAATCACGCCATCGAACCTGCCATTACTCGGGTCGTTGATGATCCAGCGTCCTTGGGCATCCTTGTACACTTTCTGCACCCGTGTGTCGAATTTGGTTTTCTCTTCGAGCTTGTACTTCGTCCAGACCTTTGTGATTTGGCTAACGATCTGCTGGCGGTCGGGATAACCCCCCGACCATTGCACGCTGGGATGAAAGCGGTACCTGAACGTCCACTGTCAGTATCCCTCAGCTCCACGTCATCATGGACCGGTCAGAACGATGTATCGTGGTGGGGACGTGGGTCACAGAGAAAGCCGTCCGCGACCAAGAGCCGCCTTCGACTTACATCAAACTGTGGATTTGCAGTCCCGAAGTATTATTCACTTTCGCCCAAATACCACCCAAGGCGTTGCGGTCCCCGGCTTCGAAGAGCGTGACATCAAATCCATGGCCGACACAATGAGAAGCCGACGAGACACCCGTCAAACCAGCCCCGATGATGGCGATCTTAGGTCTGCTGAGATGGGCATGAGGAGGCGGAGGGACGGGAGAGAGGAGGTAGTCGAGGAAGAATTGAAGGATGCGATAGAGGAAGTTGAAGGGGCTGTTGATGAAAGACACGAGGTAATCCTCCGCGCTCCAATCGCTGGCGGCCATTGTTTCAACTGTCAGTGGATTTGGCGTTCCCGTTTGCTGGCAGGACTGGAAAGGTCGCTGCGTTTGTATGTGATAGAATATTGAACGAGGTGTTGGAAACGAATCTCGAAACATCAACATTTTGACATGTCCAGCTCTTTGACCGAATGCGACGTCATTCTCTGGGTGGCCCGAGCGGCAAGCATGTGAAAGCCCGAGTACCATCGTGCATGTGCTTTCCTGGTCGTCAAGCTACATCCCACAACGCTTCACATATCGACTACTAGTCCTCGAGAGGGAGAACTGTAGCCAAGTGATAGAACAATAATGGACGACCCGGTCCAAGACTGCCGCCATGTCATCCACACCCTCACCCAAGGCTCGCCCAAAGAGCAAGAAGCCTGCGTCAACACCTACTGCACCCCGAACTTCGCCTTCATCCACCCCTTTTGCCGCACCGGCAGCTACGAAGGCAGTCGGCTCGTCTACCTCGCCATCCTCCGCTGGTACAAAATCATGAGTCCCACGATCGAATTGACGATCAACTCCATCGGTATGAAATCCCCCTTAACCCACAGCCCCATTCCTCGACCGTGCAGGCTAACAAGACATACCAAGCCTTCGACGAAACCAACCTCATCCTCTACGTCAACATCTCCCAGCTCTTCGCCATCTGGTTCATCCCCTTCCACCGCAGCCCCGTCACCCTCACCACCCAACTCCACCTCACCCGCCCACCCAACAGCCGCAAATACTACATCAGCCAGCAAAACGACCTCTACCAAGTCGACCAGTTCGTGCGCTTCTTCGCGCCCTGGGGCCTCGGCACCACGGCCGTGTACCTGTGGCATTTCCTCGCCGCGGTCGGGTGTGTGGTGCTCGCGACGCTGGGCGCGCCGTTCACGTGGTTGGAGCAGGCGTGGGCGGAGAAGAGGGCCGAGGGGATGAAGGTCGATGCGGGGCGGTTGGTGGATGATGTGGCGGATGGGGTGAGG
>Ga0058704_10000229_pt1 | contig 30922 bp, 30 predicted proteins | sample AgamicMgSfe_FD_71363 | JGI IMG/M metagenome (GOLD analysis project Ga0058704, IMG submission 71363) | Agave microbial communities from Guanajuato, Mexico - Mg.Sf.e | ecosystem: Host-associated > Plants > Phyllosphere > Phylloplane/Leaf | place: Guanajuato, Mexico | collected 2012-05-30
CCCCAGTTGTGGAGCACGCGGAATGCCCGGGTCGACGGCGTAGAGGCATGTGCGAACCACACACTGCTTTGTCCCATGCAGTAACCAAAACGCACACGACACCCTTCCTATCCTGTATCCCCCCCAACAATGGCCGAACTCCACGAAGCGTTGAAAGCGCTCTCCCCCATCGACTGGTCCGATGTCCCCACCGACAACCTCTCCCCCTTCCTGTCCACCTCCTTCGCCGCCAGCGAACTCATCTGCAACACGGTGCCGCCGCCTCCGAACGGCGAACCCTTCGAATCATGTCGACCCCACCACACGCGACCCAACGAGGCCAACTCCGCCAAAGAGATGCATCCCTCGACCGTCCGATCCTTCCCCCCGCACAAAGACCACGAGAGCCTCCAGCACGCGTGGGGCAAGCCGCTGAAGATCGGCCAGGCCCAGAATCCTTTGGGTGTGGCGGTGTATAAGATGGCCGGGCACGACAGACACGGCGCGTGGTTTGCGCGACGGAGTGTGCACGAGGGGATCGGGTTCGAGAAGTTTCACCAGGCGATGAGGCGTGAGTTCCCGCATTCGTTGTCGGTGGAAGGCGGGCCGGGTGCGGGTGCTGTCAGGGGGTTGGCGGGCGATAAACGGATCGAAAAGCAAGAGGTGGATGGGGTGGGTTGTGTGGAAGTCTATCAATTGAGCGCTCAATTCCCCGGGCCCGTCACGCCGCGAGATTTCATGACGATGCTCATGACGACCAACGACGCGTTGACGCACAAGAGCGGGTTGGCGGTTGACGACGGCAGGACGCACGTTCCGCGACATTTTATGATTGTGTCCAGACCGGTCAGTCATCCGGATGCGCCTGGACGTGCTGGATATGTGAGAGGGCAGTATGAGTCGGTCGAGTTGATTCGGGAAATCCCTCTCGATCGAGGGAAGTCAAATCCATCCGAGGCGGATCAAGGCGAGGCATCGATCGATCCCGAAGTCAACCCCGTGGAATGGATCATGATCACACGGAGTGACCCTGGAGGAGGCATACCCCGGTTTCTGGTCGATCGAGGAACTCCGGAAGCCATGTTGGGTGACATGAACAAGTTTCTGGACTGGGCGTGTGCGACACCGAATTCGGCTGATGGGGGCGAGAATGTGAATGGTGATCCGCAGGCAAATACAGCGAAACTACCAAACGGTCAAACACCACACGATGGGCCGAATGATCGTCCCGCAGCCACATTTACATCACAACAACAGGGAGGGGGATTTTTGTCAACCATGACGCAAACCGTCGGCGCGGGTCTGGACGCATACGCTCCGGCGGCCGTTTCCCAACAAGTACACAATTATCTCCACCGCGACGACCCCGACAACGATCCAGAAGACGAGTCAGACACGTCCTCGGAAGCCTCGAGCGATTCTTTCACGTCGGCTGCAGAAATGCGACGGCAGTCCCTCGCACCGGGTTCGAAGTCGAACGAGGACCTCAGCATCGCCAGCGGCGTTTCGGAGGCGGGCGACAAAAAGGGCATGAATCACCACGACAAAGAAGTGCAGAAACTGATCCAGCAGCGAGAGAAGCTCGACCGCAAACTCGCTAAGAAGCGGACGGAAGAAGAGAACAAGCTAAAGAAGAACCAAGAAAAGGAGCAAGGCGAGCAAGAGAAAGCGAAAGAGAAACTCGAGCGGGAGATGAAGAAGACGGAAGAGAAACACCGGAAGGATATCGAGAAGCTGGAGGCGAAGCGGGAGAAGGAAGCTCAGAAAGCGGAACAGAAACGACGCAAGAAGGAGGATCAGAACAAACTCTCCCTCGTGACGAGAGAGCGGGATGAATTCAGCAGTCAGCTCGATTTGCACCGGCGGGAGAACGGGTTGCTGGCGGAGCGGGTCGAGGAGCTGCAGCACGAGAATGCGTTGTTGGCGAGTCGGCTGACTGCTCTCGCGGGCGGGAAGGAGGCGTTGAAGGGTGTGCAGGAGGAGGTGGCCGAAGCGGGACGGAAACGGAGGGGGTCGGTGAGGAGTGATGGGAGTAAGAGGAGTTAAGTCCTAGGTGGCGATGGCACAGCTTCTTCCACCGTATTTTGTAAGCATACTGTACATAGTAACATAACCTCGAAGACTGATCTGCACAATTGCCAAGGTTACGCATACAGGCACGCCGAACGTCGATCGGAGAGGCGATCTGATCTTTCTCTTCCAAGACGCCTTCTCACGCTAGCTGTATAGTTCAAGCCACGGCTGCTGTCCGGTCCTAGGGTAAGTTCTGGTGATGACCCTGCCACCAAAGACTTTGGTTTCTGGAGTACTAAGGAAGTGTGAAGGGATGGTTCGGACTTGGTATCGTGCTGAGCACGGCGAGATTCCGTGTTTTTTTGGGGGGATTCTTTTCCTGTGGTGGCTGCGAGGCGATGATGTCGTGGAAGTTGGGGTGCAGATGAGATAAGCCTTCGGGAGGGCGGATGTGGCAGGGCCCTCGCTGTCATCAGCCACTCGGGGCAGCGATGTGATTTTGAATCATGTGATCCCATGGACATGGGGCAAAGCTGGATTTCATCCCGGTTGAACATCATCTTCACAGGTTTTTTCTTTCATCTTCCATCTACAATGTACATGTGTACAGGTATTCAATCCTGCCCTCGGTTCGCAAGCGCACGTCCACCATCTCCCAGCGGCCACCCCGCTCAACGCCCGCGGTCGACCATCGAGATTTTGGACGGCAGCGGCTCGCTTGGCCAGAGCTCCGCGGCCTCGTCGCCAGCCACTCTCATCATACCTAACCACTTACAACCTGCTTTTCCTCTTTCCTGTCTCTTGGCTAGCGCTCCCTAGGCGAATGTCCCAAGTCCCGAGTCCCGACGGCAGGGCGACTAGCCGATTTGTTGATGTGGCCGGCAGGGGAAGAGAACGCAGGTACCAACCATGTCATACATCATGAGTCCATCTACCGGATTCTTTCGTAGGGAAGGACTTCTTTTCTCTCCTCTCGAGTCTCCTCCATCCACTGGTCACTCTCCTGCGATCCGCTACAACAGTTTGTTCACGTCGTTACCACCTCATCCGTACACAACAATGTTCTCCTCAAGATCAGCGTTGCCACTGGCTCTCATAGCCGCACAACTGTGCGCCTCCATCCCCGTCGCGCCTCAGCAAGCCATCATCGCGCTCAAAGGCAGCGGAGACAACGTCAAGACCCTCATCCACGATGTCACCGCCTCTGACCTCGCCAACGCCCAGATCGACTACGCCAACGTCCAAGCCAACCTCGACGATATGGGCTTCTACTTGGGCCAGCTGACCGACTCGACCTGCATCGCCGACGGGCCGACGAACAGCAACTCCGCCGCCGCGACGTCGCAGGCCGCTGCTCTCACAGCCTTGAACTCCATCACCACCAGCCTGCATTCCATGTCGGGCAGCATCTCGCACAAGAACAACGCCGCCGCCATCTCCGCCTACCACCATGCGCAATCCACCCTCGAAAGCACATACGACTTCATCTTCAACGTCGCCACCCCGGCGCCCATCACCACCGGCGACTCGGCCACCAACTCCTCCTCCTCGCAATCCGTCTTCACCTCCATCCAATCCGCACAAGTCGCCCTCAACGCGCTCTCCTTCGACCTCGTCCGCAGCGATTACACATCTGCCAAGCAAGACTACCAAAAGATCTCCTCGCAACTCAACGACCAGATCGCGCCGGCCGCGCAGTGTACTTTCTCCGCCGGCAACGACAACGACGCCACCTGCACTTCAGCTTTGACCTGCATTCAGAGCCTGCAGCTCGCGCTCAACGAAGTCGAGGGTGATGTCCTGGCGAGTGCGTCGACGGCGGCGGATTGCCGAAAAGCTGGGGCGGCGTGGGCGGCGACGTACCATTACATCTCTCAGGCTTGAAGGGTGATGTGAAGGTGGTCACGTTAATTTTTGTCGGACGGAAGAGCATGATGGTATGTTAATGTCCCGTAGCGTAATGTATATATTCGATGGCAGGAAAAAGTGAAGTATGTAATTAGTTTATTAATACCCCCGAAGTGAGAATTGGAGACTGGTGTGTTATGATTGCAGATCCGTCGGTTGCCGCCTGTGCCTTGTAGACCGGAGTTGACCTGTACCACGTGCATTTCACACACGCTCGATGAGCCGTGCCAACCAAGAAGCAGCACCTAAATCAGGTCCACGTGGCGGGCCACGAGCGTCCATGTAGGGCTGCTCTCCCGCTGTGTGCTCTCCTACTGGGATAGAAGGCTTCATTACAACGTCGAATGTCGTATAGCGTCTGACCTACACGCTGTCCACGGGTTGCGAGAGTCCGTTGGTGGTAGATTGACGATCATCATCGATCGATAGGCGGACGCTCGATGATGGGTGTGCGAGGGTATAATGATGTCCTAGTGCGCCTTTGGAGAAGATTCATAGAAGTACTTTGTGGTACTGGCCATGAGCTCAGAGTGAAAGGCGCATGAGTTTCGAATGTTTTGAGACAGAGTACAAATTCTTTGTCGAACGAGAATGCTGGAAGGAAGAGAGGCGGAGAGTTCTTCGAGATACTTACGGCTTGGTCCTCGGACGGGACTCGAGGACAGGTCTGAACGGGCGGTGCGATCTTGAGGGAATCATGAACGACAACAGGGCTTGACGACTCGACGCCATGCAGCTTGATGTCGCGAAGCCTCAAGACGGGCGGTGTTGTGCTCTGTGGTACTCGTGCGGCGGGAGTGTTTGTAGAAAGGGATGGATGTGGGGCTCGGATGAAGCCGAATGTGTATTTAAGGGTCCAACAGTTCACGCGACACCCGAGTCGCGACTCTCACCACACCTCGACCACCATGTTATGAGGTAGCACAATCATCCTTACATCTTGTCACCTACCCAAACTCCTTGCTCCACGCATACATCCAGATACCGTACAGATCGTGGTACCGCTGACAGCTACATCCCTTCCCGACGCGTACCTGCAGCCATGACCGTGCCGACGCTTCACACGACAAACGACGAGAATGCGTCGCCCGCAACAGCAGCACCATTGACGACACCCAATACGATCAATCGACGCGTATTGTCCGATGTCTCACCCAACGTCAAAGTGGCACCGCCGACAGTGGGCATGCTCAACACCAAGCCAACCACCAGCAGCCCACTCAAGCGGAGCTTCACCTCAGTCATGGAGGACGGCGCGGGCTTCACGTACCTGAAAAAGAGACGCGTGTCGGTAGAAAGGCCTTTGGGCTATGTGGATCGGTCAGCAGAGCCCTGTGGTAGCAGCGCGTCGCTGGAAGAGGAGAGTGTGCGCTTCAGACCAATGGGGTTGCCAGAACCGACCAGAACAGTATGCTTCACGGCCCACCATCGCGATCGCTTTACTAACGTAAACCCAGGACAACCCACCCATGCCGACAGTCTCGGGGCCATCGCCGACCGAACCCAACACCCCATCCGACAGCGGCGAAGGCACCCAAGGCTCCTCCATCGAACGGAAATCCTTCTCTTCCCTCATCAACTACGATCCCTCCTCCCAAACAATGTCGAACCTCGTCTTCAAACATCCCTCCCGAGCAGAGATGCTCAAACTCCGGCTGCGGGTGGCCATGTACAAAGTCCGCACCAACCAGGTCGACGTCCCGTTCGACCGACTGCACGTCGAGGGCGAGAGGGACAAGAGGAAGACGACGAGCGAGGCGGTCGAAGAAGCTGTCGCGCAGTTGAAAAGGGAAGCTCAAGAAGAGGAATCCATCTCTCACGCGGATCAAGCATTCCCGAAATTGCTCCCCGCGCCCGTGTTGACGCCGACGGCGTATAGCAGTCGCATGATTTACGAGCAGGTCTTGCCGAGTTCGCCGCCGGCCTCGAAATTACTGGAAAACAATTCCCAGCTACGGCAATTTGCAACCCCAGCGCATCAGCCGATGAGACAACTCAGCAGTCCGCCGGACAGCGCTGGAAGGCAGGCCGAGTTGGCGAGTAATGCAGTCAAGGGTAGGGTGGCGGAGGGTTTGCTTGGGTTGCGAAATGCTGCGTAGAGGATCTTCGGAGACTTGGGAGTGTCTCGCGGTCGAGTCGACATGAGCAAACGTTTCGAGGGGAACATTGTCCATGCGTGGGTTGCATGTATACCACCAAGCCGTGCCGAAAGCATGAAGTACATGACTTTCACGACGACTGAGATCACTCTCTGAAGACATGTGGATGGCACACGTGCAAGACTGGCGACGGATTTCGTGCGGAAAACAAGATGAAAACGAGTGCGGTCGTGCCAGTCTCCTCTGTCTCGTGCGCTTCCCACGCCTCAATTCCTCTCACCGTCCCGAAATTCAGGTTGCACATCATACACGTTCGCACACCCACAACACAACTTCACACTAACAACCCACCACACCGCAGCCCTCGCACGAAGGGCTCGTGTTGAAGTTGAAGCTGGATGTGTTTCATCAGCTCTGAGCGCCGGCTTGCTTGCGAGTGAATGTAACTCACCAAGCGCCGTTCGTCAGAGACGCGCAAGTGCCTTGCCAACACATGTTCAGCAGGGTCTGACAGTACCCGACGTCACACATGCCCTGGCGAGGCTGTAAGAGGGAGTTTGGCGCCGCGAAGGTGATGGCCGGCACGTTGATGGCTTTGTTGATGGGGGCTGCGGCGGGTGCGGCGAGGGTGCTGCTCGTGAGGGCCATGAGGGCGAGGACGATGCTTGTGGTGGAGGGGTGCATTTTGGCGTTTCTCTTCTACCCGAAGAGACAAAGACGAGTTGGAATGTGTGGGTTGTGCTTGATTGTAGCTGTAGAGGGTGATGGGCTGTCGGAAGGTGTTCACGGATTGACGGTTCTCTTATACCCTCGAAGGCATGACAGGAGATTTATCACCAGCATACAATCAGTAGGAGATTGTTTGCTTCTAGATATCGTCGACACAGGGTGGTCTCCTGATATCAACAAACGTCGTCCTTGTGCGTGTACCTGTGGACGAATGAGTGACGTGGACTCGCACATCGGTTTTTCGTGCTAGGCGCGGTTTGCTTGCTTGCAGGGTGATACAGATGGACACGGTATGAGCTGCTCGCCCAGTCCCAATCGTATGGAAAACATGTATCGATGAGAGAGCACACCGGCAGGTAACTGAAAAGTTTGACATGCGCGTCCCTCGAGCTTCATCCGTTGACAGCGTTCGCGTGATTCAAGTCGACAATCAGGTCGCACGAACCCTGCGACAAGCCGCAACAGGCGTCCACAGCCCAGCCTCGTGCGACTGACCGTGCATCCATGACAGACGCAGACGACCGTGTCGTCACGAAGACGGTTGTCCCAGGCGTGTCACTGGCTCCGGTAAGCATGGTTTTCGAAAACACCAAGGCACGAGGGCTGTGCGAAGGAGCGGTTGCTTTCGAAGCGACTTGCCATCACGACCACTTTCCTTACTGATCCTGGTCAGGCTGACTTAGCTGAGTTTAGGCTCTGCGTGAAGAACTCGAGTCTCCTCGTCCTGTCCCGTGTCTCCGAAGAGGAGCGAGATGGTGAAGGTCGTTTGAGGGAGGAGGTGGTAGTGCCAGGCCTTCTGGCCTCGCGCTAGACCGAAAAGAGAGTCATCGGACACGACGACAACGGAGCTGAACTTCAAGTCGTGATCGTACGCACCTCACAACCCGTGCGTGAAGCTTCCAAATGTGCATCTCATGAATGGAGAAGGGTTCGTAATGCAAGAGGGACATGCTTCAGGATCAGGGAGTGCATACGGCGGTATCACACGGTGAAGACGCGGAAGAACTACCTCCGTACTCGACCAGAAACTGCGTGATTACAAAACCTCATTCATTACAGAGATGCCTCTCAGCACATTCTTCTTCTGCAACGCCAAAACACCCTCGGACAACCTGTGGCGCCCACAACCAGGAGCCAACCCAACTCAATACACCGACAACCTCCCCTCATGGACCAAACGAGCAGACCTCGAAGCGACAATCGTAGACGTAGCGCCCTTCATCGCTGGCGTCGGGGCTCTGGCACATCTCCGCCAACTGAATGACTTCGGGCTCACGGCTCATGCTTCTATATTCCGCAACCCCAAGACGTTAATGGCCATGCATCGCACCACCTGCGCACTCACGCCGGTGGTCTTGGCGTGTCAGGTCGCGGGGTTGGACTACAGGTTCCTCATCCCCAGATGGGCGAGCGACAGAGAGCTTCGACGGGATGAGGAGCAAGTGAGACGGCATGTGGATTTTGGCATGTGTGCTGGAGTGGCGTGCTGGGTGATCCGGATGTATGGATTAAGGATGGGAACGCGGTACTGGGCGCCACTGGAAGTGATCGTGGGCGGCGCACTGGCGGATTTGGCACATAGAGAGTATTGCAAGGCCCATGGGCTGTGAAGCAGAGTCTAAGTCGCAAATTCAACATGCCATTCGAAACCTGTCTCGACCTATACACGCACCACGCTCTTTTCCTAAGCTCCTACCTGCGAATCTTGTCGAGGTAAGATTGCAACCATTCTTCGCTACCGTCTTCAAAAGTCTTCTTTGCGGGTTCCTCAAAGCTAGTCAGTGTGATGACGCAGGGAAAAAGGCACGGTCACAAACTCACCAAATCCATGTCATGGGTGTCGGCGAACTTGCAATAATCGAAGTAACACTGCTTGCCATATTTGCAGTGATGCCCGAGATAGCAAGCCATTTCTCGACAATACGATTTGGCCGGACAGTACAGCGACCTCGCCTTGTGCTTCAGGACGAGTTGCTCGCCCGGCGACAATCGTTCGCCGTGCTGATAATCACAATACTCACCGGCATCGCACTGGCCGGAAAGATGGTAGTTGTTGCAAAATTTGCCTTTGGTTTTGATCCGTTCCGAGAAGCGGTAGTAAGCTGTGGGGTCGGTCTGCGGCAAATCCACGTCGAGGCGATCATCGTGAACGTTCAACATCATGGAACGACGGGGTGCCGCTTTCTTGGCGGCGATGTTGATAGCCTGGCCTGTGGATCCAGCCTTCCCGACTGTCGCCCAGCTGGACGATCCGTTCGAGTCTCCGGACGGCGCCGGGCTGATATTGGGTTTGTGTGGGACAAAGGGCATCGTCGACGCGTTCATGACGGGACCGGCGGCGCGGACGGTCGCCATGGTCGGTGACGGGACGAAGGATGAGGTCGTGCCGGCTGTATACCCCGCGATGGGCTTCCCCGGCAGGTTTTGTGAGCGGAAGATCTGTGGGAAGCGCACACGAGGCAAGCCCAATTCTGCAAAACCCGCTTCGGCCGGCAGCGTCTCGACGAGCGTCAGGCGCGAGGCGATGTTGGTGTCGCGTCTATACGGTTCTAGAACGGGCAGGTATCCGTTGTCGTGGCAAGGACCGAAGAAGATGTGCTTGCATTGCGCGATTGGTAGGAAGAGGCGAAGGGTCTCGCGGACTTTATGGTCGGCACGCTCCTTGCCGTTCCCGACATCGATAAAGCTGAACAATGGTTGGGCGAGGCCGAACGCGCGTCCGAAAGAAATGAGCTCGTTCGGATTGGCGATAATCCCACAGGCTTGCAGTTTGGTGCCAAGACCTTGGAGGTTGAGTATGACCTGAACGACAATGTTCCAATCGGAAGTGTTGGCGTCTGGGTAAAGAGTTTTAAGATGGTTCCGCAGCTCGGTATGAAGTTGTTGGGCTGCCTCCGCGCCGCCGTCTTTCCCCATGGCGTATAGGTATTCTTGAAACTGGGAGGGGTCAGCTGTGGCGTGTATGAGCAAAAGTCGGCAGTGCCAGCTTACCACCGCACCATCACCATCAAGTATGGCAAGAGCAAAAGGATTCGATCCCTATCACAGATCAGTACCAATCGAGCAACATACAGTCGCTTCACCAACCGAAGCCTGTCGCTGTTCACGCAGAGCAGTTTCGTTTTCCCGGGCTTTCGTTTGCCACAGACGTCTGGACTCAACCTCATTGTTGTAGTCGTCGCACTTTTCGGCGAATTGTAGTTTGAGCCCTTCGTAGCTCCTAATGATTTCCGAGACCATGTCGTCGCGGTCAGCGTCAGATTTGCGAAAGGCTTCGAGCCTCTCGGTGTAGCTAATCGGCGGCTGATGGCCGTTCATGATGGAGTTTGAGGTGCTCGACGAGCAAGAGATGAGGATGGGGGAGGAAGAGGTTTGCTAGACGAACGAAGATGTACGAGGTTTATTGTTAAATAAAAGCAAACGGGAAAAGCCCAGGCAGTACGCAGTGTGTAGACACCCTTGCGAGGTCAGCGTCTAAACGTACTGCCAGGCGCGGGGCGGGCCGAAATCCGTGTCTTTTGGCCAATGAGACTATTACTTCCAAGTTTTCTGTAATTACTTAAGATAGTGACTTTAATCTATAATCTTAATTGATCAGAGAGCGCTTTCGTAGGCGCTATTTATAGCATTCTCAATAAAAACTCTTAACAAAAAGTCGTAGTAGAACCTATTAGTAAAAATACTTTGTAGGATTATATAATAAAAGTCACAGAGAAGAATATGTAGTAGAATTTCTTAATAAAGCTCCTTAGTAAAATTAGTGAAAGGTGTCAAAAAGGGTATAAAGAATAACTTAAAGGGACACTTTAGAGATATAACTTGCTTAGGTAGACCTAATGCATATCACTAAGCATTACAAGAGTCAATGCTTTTTACTAGTTGCCATATCAATCGTTGTGGCTCCTATCTCGCTATCCGATGTCTTGAGCACTACCTCATCGTCCACGCCTACTACCATCTCAAATCGACCGCGAACATACAGGTCGGCTTACACTTGACTCCCACCTCTACTGAATCGATCGTCCCAAGCATCGGCCGCCTGTCGTGCCTGTGCCTAGAATCACTCGTCAGCTCTACTCGACACATCTACCTTCACTGTGCACTCCACTCACCAACGCGTACTTGCGGTCGTGATTCACCACGGCCAGGTCGTTCTGATGCCGCATGCGCACTTCACGCATGTATTGCCCTTGGCCGGCATCGCGCGTCGAAAGTTGCTCGGTCGGCGCGCCGTCGACGGGACCACCATCGAGACGGTGGACCACCGCCCAAGCGAGCAGGAAGACGGCCGCGACGATGACGATGATCACGGCGACGATGCCGGAGTAGTTGCTCATATCGTTGATCGGTGCTTGTCTTTGTTACACCTTTCTCCGGATCGAGAGGTGGGTGGTTCTTCTTACATGGCGGGCTGATCGGAGGTAACTGTGTGGGAGCCTTGTTGCCTTCACTCTTCGCTTTGAAACGGTGAGGTATCACAGAGAACATAGAGTTTGAAGTGGTCACTCGTATAGCTGCAATAGTTCCTGCTCATGCAGATGAACCCCCTTGCTTGCCGTGCCGCAGGAAAACATTGGCCCAGACACCTGCGAAAGACAGTGTTGCTTCCAGTTGATAGGCTGCATGCTGACTGCAGTGCGAATCTAAAGGCTTGTCCCACCATTACCTCGAACGCGATCGACTTGTCTATAGATCTAACATGTATATGACAGCTCACTGTTTCGCCTGTTTCGCTTTCTGCTTGGCCGCCTTTTCTCTCTTGCTAAGTTCTGCTTCAACTCCAATCCCGCCAAAGACAAGCGCAACGCCAAGCCACTGCATGCCGGTCAAACTATGCCCGAACCAGAGCACGGAAATAATCATGGTTAACATCTTCCGCGTCACGGTGACCGTGACCAGTAGCAGGCTTCCGAAGATGGAGAGGGTCATGACTACAACACGGTCAAATGAACATCCACGTAGCTGACAAGAGAAGTCCACTTACAGATGAAAACCTGGCCGAGAGCACCGCAAGCGGCAAACCCCAGAATATCCCAGCCGACTGCCGGGTGGCGTTGGATGAAGGCGAGAGCGTCTTGTAGTTCACCTGCGCCTTTGAGGTCCATGCCGATGTACGCTCCGATCGGGGTGTAAGTCAGGTACGGAGAGAGCAGGAGGAAAGATGACGTGAGGCTCGTGGAGATAATGTTCAGCGCACACATCATTTGCTGGCCAGTGTAGGGCCGGAAGCGGGAATAGATGTCGTCTTGGGTGGAGTTGGTCAAGCCATCGAAGAGCAGGTTGATACCAAGCAGCATCAACCCGTACAGACTGTTGCCCACTGCGCCTTTCTTCTTTTTCGAGCCCGACGATTGGTGGAGGGTGAAGATGGCCACTCCCGCGGTGACGAGGGCCACGACGGCATATTTGTAAAAGGGATACCTCCTCCGGTACAGCGTGACGTGTAAGAACATGACGGGAAGCAGTTTGCAAGACTTCGCCAGGATGAACGTGATAAAGTCGACGTGTTGTAGACTTCGGTAGCCGAAAGGGGACGAAAGAGCGGAGGTGGCGGCGACCAGACCTAGAGGCCACATGATGGCCGTGGAAGGATAGATTGGTTTGTCGGAGGGTGATTTTCGAGTGACGAGAACGTAGGCATATCCCAGCATGGCGGCGAATGCTGACTGCACAGTGTTCATGACCACGGGGTATTTGAACACTTCACGGTTCGTTTCGGTCCCGTAGTTGGTGGTCGTGATGCGTTCCTGAAGGACGCCCCAGGTGAGACTGTCACGGAATCAGTAACCGTCCGTTCGCTCTATGGCGAATGGGATCATACAACGAAGCGTAGATGCCGCCGACGCATATCAGGAGATTGAATGAGTTCGAGGATGACTTGGCGTCCTCGTCGCTGGTGACTCGAAAATCGTTCTTCCCTGCGATGGTAGTGCCGTTGGCATGTCTGTGGCGGATATCGCCGTTGCTGGTGGCCATGTCGAGGAATCTCACAAAGGGAGGGTGCCGGTAGGGACTGGATTGGCTGTTGGCCGTGAAGATGATGCGAGACAAGTGAAAACAAACGCTGCAATTCACCCTGATATCGACCCTGACACCGATGTGAGCAGATGTTGTCGGTCCATGAACATACAAATGATCTTTGAGATGCAAGGTGTTGAGTTCAGGGAGATACGCTAGCCTTGTTGGGAAGCCGCCCTCTCGGCTTTGTTCCAGATCAGGCCGACAATAACGGCGTGATCGGAGAGCAGCGCGTGTCACATGCGCATGTGTCTCTGGACTCGAAAGGCAAGAAGAGTGCTGCCTTCGTCCTCGTCTCTTCTTCCTCAGCTTCCTGGCCGTCCGCAGAACATGGCGAGCCGCGCAGTCATCCCCTTACTGGTCGGCATGATGCTGCTGACCGGAGTGTGCAACACCTTGCTCACAAAGTACCAGGTATGAACGGTGGACGAGTTGTACTTACAGACGATGCCTGACGATCTCTTCATAGGACATGCAATGCGTAGCCGACTGCGATACCAAACACCCCAAGACCTTCGAACAACCCGTCATCCAAACACTTCAAATGTTCATCGGCGAATCGGGATGCTGGCTCGTCGTCTTCTTCACCTACCTTTACCGGAGAGTCATGAAGGTACCGATAACACCCACACAAAATACTGCATACGAGCGTGTCAATACACGCGATAGCGAGGAGGGTGGCCCGACGGACGAAGCGGCCGATGAAGAGGTCTCGTCTTCGCAGACGCTGATCGACCCCACCAACATCGTCGCAAAGTCCTTGGTCGACGGCGAAGAGCGACACATGGGACGTAAACCGTTGCGAGGTTGGAAGATCACCCTGCTAGCACTCCCGGCCATCTGCGACATCTGCGGCACCACCTTGATGAATGTTGGTCTGCTGTTCGTCGCGGCCTCCGTCTATCAGATGACTCGCGGAACTCTGGTCTTGTTCGTCGGCTTGTTCAGCGTCATATTCCTCAAACGACATTTGACCGGTTGGAAGTGGGCGAGCTTGTTTGTTGTGGTGCTGGGGGTTGCCATTGTCGGCTTGGCTGGTGCACTGGAGAAGAAGGACCAACCTCCTCAGTTGCCGGGAGATCCGCACCAGCCTGATCTGCTCTTACATCATGCTGTTTTGGATATTCGGGATCAAATGTCAACCCTCGAAGCGCACACGGCAGCCGAAACGGTCATTGGCATTGCAATGATTGCAGGCGCGCAGGTTTTTACAGCCTCTCAGTTCGTGTTGGAGGAGAGCATCATGGAAAAGTTTTCGATGGACCCAATCCAGGTGGTAGGATGGGAAGGCGTGTTTGGCTTTCTCGTGACTCTTGCAGGCATGGGCATCCTTCACGCCGCTGTGGGTCAAACAGCAGCCGGTCAAGGGGGGTATTTCGATGCGCGAGAGGGATTTTATGAAATCTTTCACAACCGCGCCATCGCCGTGACCTCTGTACTGATCATGATCAGCATTGGGTACGCCATCTCGATCACACTCTCCCCGAATTGCAATGGCTGACCTGTCACAGCGGCTTCAATTTCTTCGGTCTTTCCGTGACTCGTCAGATTTCGGCGACCTCACGCAGCACGATCGACACTTGCCGTACGCTCTTCATCTGGATCGTCAGTTTGGGTCTCGGCTGGGAGTCGTTCAAATGGCTGCAAGTCCTCGGCTTTGCGCTTCTGGTCTGGGGTACGGGTGTCTTCAATGATATCGTGGGACCACCGACCACTGCTTTCCTGCGAAGGCGGAAAAGGCAGGCGATCGCGATCAGTGATGATACAAGATGAGACAAGTTGTGGTACCTCCGAGAATGACACAACGTTTGCAAGGACGTTCAATGCCGGGTCACTCGCCCTGACATCTTGCGCGCCGGAACAGCTGCAGATGACGAACACGCACAACCGACCCAACTCTTGAGGCACGCGCATCCATCAACAACTCGGCGCATTCGTCTCACACCAACCGCAGCCTGGCTTAAGCGGCGCCGGAAATGACTGCAGTCCTTTCCGTGCAGGAAAACCGAGCTTCACCAACGCATTGGTCAACGCAGACGGCACGACGACGTTTCAGCGGTCCCTCAGCAACACACGGCTCACTCGCGCCATGGTATCGCAATTTCCCATCAAATTCATATGATCATTGTACGCGTGTGCAATCTGTCGACATCATCGAAATCCGAGCATCTCAAGACGACTGCAGTATCATCACCAACCTGAGATGTCCCTTCGCCTTGGCCATGTTCTCCGCCGTGCCAGTAACGCCATCCCAATCCGCCCTGACTTTGACATTAGCGCCACTCTCCAACAGAAGCTTCACCGCAGGCATATGACCCCGATTGGCCGCACAATGCAACGGCATCGCGCCTGCCTCCGCCGCAGCATTGACCGCCGCGCCGTACGACAACAACATCTTCAAGACTTCCGTATGTCCCTTGTGCGCCGCCCAGTGCGCCGGCGTGAGACCTTGTCTCTGAGCCGCCGTCACAGCCGCGCCGTTCCGCAGCAATATGCCCACCGACGTCACTGAACCCGACGCCGCGGCGTAATGTAAAGGAGTATTGCTGTCCTCGTCTGCCGAGTCGACCTGCGCCCCTCGCTCGAGTAGGAGCTCGCACATGGCGCTCTGGCCCGTCACTGCGGCTTGGTGCAATGGCATCAACCCCCCTCCGCTGGTCGAGCGAAGACTCACCCTCGCGCCGTGCCTGAGCAGGAGGCGTGCGGCGTCGATGTGGTAGGCGCTGACGGCGCACCACAATGGACTGTAGCCGTCGCGACCGGAGAGCCAATCCACGTCTGCGCCGTGGGCCAACAAAGCCGAGAGTGCTTCCACGTGCCCGGCCCAGGCGGCGAGGTGGAGGGGCGTGTCGCCTTTGGAGTCTTCCGTGCTCATCGTCGCGCCGTTGCGGACGAGGATGGTCAAACAGGAGGTGTGGTTGAGGTGGGCGGCTTGGTGTAGCGCCGTCCGTTGCAGCTCGCCGGTGGGCGCGGCCGGATCTGCGCTCAGTGCCAGCAACTCAGCCACGAGGTCGGTGTCGTTTTCGGTGACGGCGTTGTACAGGGCATCGTGGTCGTAGATCTCATCTCCGACATCGTGTTGATGATGGGGTGGAGTGGCTTCGCTATATTTCGCGTCTGGCTGGCATGCTGCTAGACTTCCCCGCGCTGGCGGACTATACTCGGGAGGAGGCTCGATCCAGCCTTTTGCGTCGACGGCGGGTGTCAGGCCTGTGCTTGGCGTGAGAGGGTGCATGAAACTGATGTCCTCGGCGAATGATGGCTTTAGCAGGGACTCAGGATCTGTTTCCGTGGGAGGTGTCGGTGGTAGTGGCGAGACTCTTATCGTTTCGATCAAGTACTCCAGGCTGGGTCGTTGGTCTCTCAGCTGTTGCAGTGCATCTTTGATCGCGTAGAGCGGGCCCTGAGCGTGACCGAACGCAGATGCAATCAGTGCGAACGATTCGGCGAGGCTGCTGGTTGTTGTATCGAAGCACGCTGCTTGCGTAGTACCTGAAACCAATGAAGATGGATTTGCAATCAGTGCTTGTTGCAATCGGCTCAGCGTCGTCGTCAACAGCGACAGTTCACCAAGCATGGAGGCCACCGTGATGCGGGAGTCGGTGAGTTGAGAACGTGAACGCAATTGCTGTGCCAGTCGCGCACTCGTCTGTATCAGATCTGATAGCAAACCCGCAGGTGATTGGTATGTCTGCCGGATGTTTGAAGCCTCGCCAGAGGATTCGGAATACAGGCAGTCAACGGGCACTCGTTGGGTTGGAAGTAGCTGCGGTCGCGAAACCCGTGCGGTCGGCTGATGCTTGGACTTCTGGGACGTACGTGTTTGCTGATTTCTCCAAGCAGTGGCGACAGCCAGTACCGAAAACGCCGTGCAAGCGACAGCGAGATACGTCGTAGGCGAGAACCAGGAATGTTGCTCCATTGTCAGGGCCGGCCACGCATGGCCTCAGGTTTTCGCCCACGGCTTCTGCTAGTGAGATTGATTGCTGTCGCTCTAGCTGTCGTTCATGGGTGTAGGTAGGGGATGCTGGCAACGCGGATTATTGTTGTCAGCGATAGGCCTGTTGATCGTTTGTTGATCTGTTTATTCTCGGCCTAGCAACCGCCTTGGCACGGTTCCCTCCGTAAAGTCCGAGCCACCTCCGATTGAGGGAAAGGTAGAACTCGCTATAATAATAATAAGTGGCGTACGGCGCTGCGCCTAGTCGTCAAACCGAATTTCCAACGTCTTCCGCCATCATCTTCAATGTTCAGGACAGGCCGGCCATGTGCACGAAATGCATGACTTCAGGCGGTTCCCGCGTCGTCCAGGCTTCCTACCTGTCAATCGCCTCACCTATCAGTGACTCCATCCGCGTACCGAGCGCATGCAGCTTCACCGACGTGGCAGCTTCGTAGCGGTGAAGCAAAACCCCACTCGTGTTGTCGCATGCAGTAGGACGCGTCAAGCGTCTCTTGGACGAACGAATGGGGACGGTATTGGCGATTCGTTTGGCCAGGTTGTTGGCGATGTTCTGATGATCGTGCGGGCCTTGAGTCGGACTTTTCCAAGGGCAGACGTAATCGATACATTCCCGTCGAGTACCTTACACTCATTCACTCCCAGTGCATCCGTCGTAGGTGTCGACGACGTGGGTGCGAAAGGCGGGTAGTCGTTTCGGTACCACGATTGTCAGTGCCGGCCGGCTACGTACCGCTCGGGCCGACCCGACAACCAAACACTGGGAAAACGTACAAGCCACCGGAGCAACCGCTACAATACACATCACGCTCAGGAGTCCGACTCACGACCTTTAGCATTCTCGCGCAAAGTGTGCCGGCGTTTTGGAGTTTCCTTTTTCCACGTTGACAGCGATCAAAACGGCAGGCTGAAATCATAAGCTCCACAGAAACGTCGATCCAACTGAATACACGCAACAAACAACACACACTCCATCGCAACCGCCCGCGCATATGCCTACGTTACGAAGACGCCGGCCGAGACATAGCATACATACATCGCACGATCGACGTAATTCATAGCGTGGACCGATCCGCAACCTCGTAGCGCACAACCATGGTCGACCCGCCTCCCCGGCCACCTCCTCACGGACAGACCCCTCGTCCGCCTGGAGGAGGACTACCCGACGGGAATTATGACATCTTCATCATCCCGCCGCATTCTGCCGGCTCGGGATTCTTATACCTCCCCTCCATGCAACCGCATCGCAACAGTTTCTTGCTGGGTGTGGCATGCACGCTGCTGGCGGTGGGAGTGTGGACGTTGGTGATGCCTGTGGTCAAGCATTGGCTGTCGACCGTCCTGCAGAGCGGTGGGATAGGTGTGCTACTGTTGGTGGTGGGTGTCGGAGTCGCTGGCTGGGCTTGGGGGAAAACACAAGGAGAGGGTGAAAACGGGTCGAAAGGGCCAAGCCAGCAACAATCGAATGCACCTCCGCCAAACGGCTATGCTTCCCCACCTCCGCCGCCGCCGCCGCCACAACCATCGAAGCCAGAACCTAAGCCGGAACCAAAACCCGACCCCAAGCCGTCGCCCGCCGCGAGTGGATGGGAAAAGGCGAGAGAGGAGACGCGCAAACGGGAGGAGGAGCGCAAACGTGCGGAAGAGCTGAAAAAGAAGCGAGACGAGGCCCAAAAGGTGCGCGAAGAAAATGAACGCACAGCCAAGGCGAAGGCGGAGAAGGAGAAGTGGGAGCAGGCGCGTGCGAGAGAAAAGGAGCAGAGAGAGCGTGAGGCTAGAGAACGCATCGCGCGCGAGAGGCTTGCGAAGGAGAAGGAATCAGCCGAGAAAGCAAAGGCTGAACCACCCAGCAAACCCGCACCGAACAAGTACGAAAAGCCCACCGCGACATCTTATCAAGGAACCGAGGACGGGCACTCCTTCCGACCCTACGACACCAAACCACCCGCCTACAAAACCTCCCCCTCATCCATCTCCGGCTCGGTGCTGAGCGAAAGCAGCTACGCGCCCAGCCAAAGCACCGCCCGCACCACCCCACCTCCCTCCCACCGCGGTCCATATTCCACCAAAGACCCCGACAAGATCCAAATCCGCGCCGTCTACCTCTTCTCCGACTCCTTCCCGACCAAACCCATCGCGCAGCTCGTCTCGAACCAAGCCCCCGTCACCGACGGCCTGATCCTGCGCATCAAAACCGAGGGCCTGTTCATCGACGACGACGTGCGGGGCGTGCCGCAGCGCGAGTGGGACGTCAAGGCCTGGACGTTGAAACTCGTCGAGGATGGTGCGGGGAAAAACGCGCTCGGCGAGGCGTTGCACGTCCTGCGCGCCACCGCACGAGATGCGGAGAATAAGCGGTACACGTTTGTGTTGGATGAGAGCGAGGCGTGGAAGGTGGCGGTGGGATTGCAGCGATTGAAGAAAGGGAGTCAGGTGCGGGCGTTGGGGATGAATGGGATGAAGGAGGGGGATGTTGGTCGGTTGTTGAGTAGTTTGGGGTGGATGTGAGGATGTTGTTGCGGGACGTGGAATGCATCAGCGATTGGCGTTGATCGGAGGGGGAGGTGTGTTCTTTTTTGAGCGTTCGAGCTTGTTTGATCTCATGTCTTGTTCGTAGATTGTACATAACCCTGGGTGCCTCTCGTACTTCATAGGGCATCACACATGTCGCTTCTCGAAAGACTCGGTGTTTCGAGCGATCTGATGTCCTTCATCAGTACCATGCTTCCTCTCAGTGCATTGTTTAGCTTCAGCCTTGCCCACGCCCAGAGCATGGTGCATAGGCCCCTCTGCCTGCCGTGGAGGGCAGCTGGCACTGCGGTTCCATTGCAGACGCCCCACACAACCCTTGCTCACAGTCCGGTTGAGAAGGCGTTGCCAAACTGCTGCGGCAGTCATGCGAAGTCATGTCGCAAACAGTCGCAGATCGGAAGACGGCTGCTCAACCGATCCTCCCCCCACCCAAAACGTCCGTCAGGTTAGCCTTGCCGGTACCCCTCTGCAGCGGCTGCGGTGTGTCGGCACCCTCTTTCCAGCCGATCATGTAGATGGTTCTGAAAGTGGCCGGGATTGTGGACGTGCCATCTTCCTGCTTTTCGCCGTACATTTCGTTATATATCGCCGCGGTCGCCAAAAGCACGTCTTTACCGATCGCACCCGGTTCCCTTCGCAACGCCGCATTGGCTTCGCCCATGGCCTGCAGATCGGCCATCAACGCGAAAGTGTTCGGGTAGTCGACCACGATATCGTCCACGTCGACGGTCAGAAGCTTGAACCCCGCGCGAGTGAGGAGGTTGCCCACGTCTCGGACATCGGCCAGTGGACTGATGTGCGTTCCAATCCCCCCCAATCGCTCCTGTTCCGCCAGCTGAAGCGAGCCGCGAAGCTCATATAGAGAGTCACCGCCGCTCATCGCCGCGATGAAGGGCGCGTCGGGTTTGAGGCATTTGTTGATCTGTGTCAAGACTGACGGCAGGTCGTTGATCCAATGTAACGATAGCGACGACATGACCAGGTCGAACGTCTCGCGTTCGTATGGCACGTGCTCCGCATTCCTCAGGACCTCGCGTGTGATGTTGATTTCTTTGTTGAATGGCTCGTGTTGATCTCGATACAACAGAGTCGGACTCGTGTCCGTACATGTAATGCTGTCGACTCTTTTGCTGATCGGTTCGGTGACTTTCTTCTCCGATTCCAAATCCGGATCCGGTCGGGTGAGGATTCGGGCAATGTTGCATGCGTTTGCACCAAAGTCGAGGACTTTGGAAAAGTTGCGATTGATGTCCAGCAGGCGGTCGCAAAGACGGGCGGCGACCTCATCACGAAGGTAGTCGACCTGGCGGCTGTGGGTGGCATTGGCAGCTGCTCGCTCTTTGTGCAACCACTTGGTTCGAGCATCGAAGACCTCGGCGATGGGTGCGCCGCCGGCTTGGATAGCATATGTTCGTCTGATTACATGGCGGCGATGTTTGACGAGAGTTGCGCGGTTGAAGAATGAGTGGACTGGCGGACGCATGCTGGGAGGCTACCATCAAGTTGAGACGAACAAGACGATGAAGCACGACGAAGTGTTGACGTCTATCCGCGCCGGACAATCCTCGGGATAGTCACGTGACGTGAATACCGTCTTACTCTCGAGTGATGGAGAGAAAGATGGACTGAACCAATCAACGACCGTTACAAATGACTGCTTATGAACGCCACTGCCATAACAGACACATTAGAAGCTATATCTAAAGGTCAGTTTACTATCGCCTTGCCTGCCTCTCTCTTGTCCAGGTATCGCACCCAATCTCAGACGATGCTTGAAACCCGTCGGATTCACACCCACATCTCCCAACAGCTCCTCCCTCTCCTTGTCCTCCTCCGTCCAACTCGCGGTCTGATCATCCCGCCACTTGTTCTCCCGTACCAGCAACACCCAGAATGCAATGAAGCCGGCGAAACTCGCCGTCACGCAGACCAGTGTGACGATGAAAGGGCGAATATATCCCGTCAGTCGGTCGTCCGGCGTGAAGAGAAGGGCGGAGAAAACGCCGGCGAGGTTACCCCACCCGTTGATCCCCAGCAGAATCGCCCGCTTACCTTGTTCGGGAGTGTTGTTCGCGATCCAAGCGACCGTGAGCGGCGATGCGACGTATGATCCGGAGAGGAGGATGCAGAGGCTGATGTATCGCAAGACGTAACTGCTCGCGGACGAGACAATCGTTACCGTCAAACCGATCAGCAACAAACCCAGACCCCAGAGGATAGGGACTAAACGTTGTTGACTGCGGTCAGACCAGTACGTGAAACCGAAGAGGACCACGGCGCCGAATGCGAACGGAGGCGCTGCCAGTAGGTTGGATGCGGCAGGCGAAATATTCAACGAAGGCGAAAGTTGCTTGATGACCAGTGGCAGGAATATTCCGAATGCCGTCGCCGGAATCGCGGAGAGGATGTTGCAGATGAGGAGATGCCAGATTTTGTAGTCGAACACGGCAGACCAAACATCCTGTCTGTTCAGACCAGCATCGATCGTGACGGACGCCACGGATGCGACTGACATTTTACGTCCATTTGATGCGGCTGGTCCATGCCCGTCCAGCAAGCGATCGTGCGCCTCTCCGCCTTCGTCATCCTCTGCCGACATGTCGTCTCGATCCGTCGATGCATGACAAGATGTTCTGCTCGCTCGGCGCTTCTTGCCACCTGTGGCGGTGTGAAGATCAAGCCGTATCCGTTCCTCTGCCCACATTCTCTCCCGTGCGTTGAAGAACCACGCTGTGTCTGCACTGTGTGGCAGCCAGAAGAACCCCACCAGCGCGACGGCCATTGTGGTGCAACCCTCCAGTAGAAACAGTACCTCCCAGCTCTTCCAGGTTGACGAGTCTGCACTCGAAATTGCCGTTCCAACCGGAGGCAGCTGCGGTCCAGACGGCGCTTTGGGGAAGTGACTGAACACCGCCCAACTGAGTACGCCTCCGAGAGCGCCAGCGACCGCACTCTGACCATAGAAGATGCCCAATCGGACGGCAAACTCGTACCGCGTGTAGAACAAGCTCAGGTATGACACCGTCGTGGGGTAGAATCCAGCCTCGAGGCTCGCAATCACCACTCGCAAGCACACCAACTGCCACCGTTTCCGCACCCGGATGTGAAGTATCGTGCACAGACCCCACAGACTCATACAGGCCGGGACCCAACGCGCCATGCCATACTGTCTACCCAACGCCGCGCCGACTGGCTGCAAGGCAACGAAGAAGGCGAAGAAGAAGGCCAACGAGAGATTGAGGTCGCCGGCGGAGAGGCCGGCATCTTTCGTGAACCCGGCTGTTTCTGCGTTGCCAATGTTGGACTTGTCGAGACTGTTCAGGAGGAAGAGGAGGGCCAAGAAGGGCAAGAGGATGAAGTCGAGCTTCCGCACGATCCGGCGTTGAAGTGCGGCTTCGTATTCATTGCGGTCGCCGTTGTCCAGATCGTAGAGAGTGCGGGAGGGTCCAGCCTCCGCTCCCTCTGCCTCCATATTGTTTGACTTGTGTAGAGTCTCCAAGTCATGGTCTCCATCGACTGACGGCATTGGCCGCCGATGGATGTGACCGCATCGGAGGCGAGACGTCGTACGCGAGTTTGGATGAAGTTGTGGTGTAAACGGGTTTACCAGATCTACCAACATGAAGTTCACTGATGCCAAGCCCTTCGCTCTGAACCGCGTTTCTTCGCAGACATCATTCTCCCTATGATTGTAATTGTGCAAGTCCTCCACCATCACAAATACCTTCAGGATACCTACTCGCAAGCCGAAACCGCTATACCAACCCTGAGGGAAAGCAGGCCACCATCTCTAATTCTGGGAGCCCGACCGACGCATCTTCAGCAATCAGAATGCGGATGTTATTCGCGACGGTCTCCCGTCGTGGTCACGATGTCGCTCAGTCATACTCCTTGAGGGCCAGCCAGGTTCTGTCGAACGTCGACCGAAGCTTCCGGATATGGCCACCCTCAGGAGCAGACTCATCCTCACGCATAGACGTACTTGTGTCTGGTGACACCGCGCAGATGCCATTCTCAAGCATGGCCGAGCATCGTAAACATTCCATCTGCCGAAAGCACCGTCTATTAGCTCTTTTCCTGGACTAGACTGGCAACCTACAATCACTTGTTTTGGTCAGCTGGCCACGAAAACGACACCCTCAACTGATATCCTAGCCACTGCCATAGCCGGTAATGGGTATCACATGATCTGAATGCATACGTCCGGCAGCTCCCTTCCCCATCAAGTTCGAGATTACAACCCTTGATCAGGGACATGACAACATCTTGTTCTCAGGAAATCGTAGCGGCGGTGAGACAACCCACAAGTTTCCACGTTCTCACTAATGGCTGCCCAATGGGTGCTGACGCAGGTTTTGAGTTGCGCATCCCTTGTGTCGCGGGCTAGGTGAGCCGTGTCCGTACCTTGGAGATCGGTGTATCTGCCTCATTTCGGTGCGGCAGAACACCTGCGATACGCCAGCAGGCCGTGTCGGTCATTCCACTGAAAAGCATATCCAACACACATCCTGCACCTCACCGATTCCGGCGTGCGTGGCGGCTGCTTGTGTTTGGATCAGCCATCATACATTTCTCGATGTAAGTGTCACAGTGTGAGGCGGTATGTCAGCGGGATCCAATTCAGCCTGTCAGCTTTCATTCGACTATATATTTCCTCCAGTCTCTGTTCTTTGATCGCGTCTCCGGCACGCAGCAGAAGCGTCGGTCCAGCTCCAATGGACTCACGATATTGGATTCCCGACGATAGGGGTTGTTACTGGCCAGTGCTGGTCAGTGACCATGGTGTATGCGGTTCACAGTGTTATGCTACGTCGGATACGGCGGCGAGCACACCCATCACAGGCGATGACTGGGTCTCATGGGCTGCAATGTGCGCCGTGTCTCAAGCCTGGTCGACGTCCACTCTCCAAATACTCGCACGTCGACTCTTCCAGCCAATCCAGCGGCTTGGCCTTCAAGCTTTCTCTCCGCCACCAGCAGCATGGTCTCGGAGCACCCGGATCCCCTTTGCAAGCCGTGGAGCGCAACAAGCGCACAGCCAGCTTCAACCCAAGACCTAGGCCACGGTGTCGGATACACGGAGAGCTCCAGTCGCTCTCCGGAAAATTTCCAACGATCGGATGCAGTCCCACGAAGATCACGCCACCAGAAGATCCCACCCCTGTCCGAAGTCTTCCCACCACTTCCACGCCGCAATGTGGAAACGCCTTCGCGGTCACCACCCGACAGCGCAACTCTCCAAAAGCAAAACCCACGCTCCGACACCGACATCTACACCGCCCCCTGGGTGCGCGGCGACGGCAGCGACAGGGCGGGCTTCTGCGCGTACTGTTCCACATGGCATCGCCTCAAAGATTCCGCATACTGGGTACGAGCACGACCTCCTCTTCCCTTGTCTCCGCCAAGTTTTGCTAACGCAGATGGGAATCAGTACCACATCCACTACACCCACGGCATCAGCTGCGCGACGGGGCATTCCTTTCCGCCGCCTGTAGGGATACGCATCTCATTGTCATCGTCGAGCAACGACTGGGAGGTTCTCTGCGGTCACTGTGGACGGTGGGTCTCCTCCGGCGGCGGGATCGTGCGGTGCCGGACGGCGTATTTTCGGCATGCGTATCGGTGTCGTGTTACTGGTGGGATGCGCGGTACGAAGAGCACCGGCGGTGGGGTGAGGAAATCGCCCGGGAGGGTCGCGTGAAGCTTCGTCACGGTCTAGTGTCGAGGGAGGCCAGGGGAAGCGTGGAGCCGTTTGTGTGTGCACGTACAATTCCTGGCGTACTATTGCTAAATTCCTCCTTTGAGCCTTTGAGCATGCGTTGTAGCTGATTAAGGTATGGCGGACGTATGACTACATGTAGTTTCGTCAGCATGACGGTACAGATCCAACTTCACAGGTGCTTTTGCGACCTTTTGACTGTCCAGCCTCGTGATTGACGCTGGTAGCATGCCATCAGAAGATTTCTGCGTTCTACTGCTGCTGCCGCTCCACCGGCGTCGCCCCCAGAACCCACCCCAACCCACTCGCCAACCCTCCACTAACAGCATTAGCCACCATATCCCGCTTCCGCACCCTCTCCAAACTCTCCACACTCGCATCCATCTCGCCCTCTCCCGCCACACTTCCCGGTCCCTCAGCCGCCGCCGCACCCCGAAGCGGGAAAGCATTCTTGCTAAAAGCCCTCGCCGCGCTCCGTGTGAGGTCGAACATGCTCATGGGCGCTTCGTCCTCGCCCTTACCACCCGCCGCGCCCATGCGACCCATCTCACGCCGGGTTTGGTTGAGGACCAACTCGGGCTGCTCGGTGCCGATGAGAAAGTCACCCGGGAGAGCGCTGCGTTTGTCGGCGTGGTCGTCGAAGGCTTCTTCGGCTTGTTGTTGCGCGAGTTGGAGGGTGGTCGTTTCTTCCTCGCATCGACGCCAGGCGGCGAGGATTTCGGTCAGGGAGGAGGTGGGCGCGAGGAGGAGGGCGAGGGAGAGCAGTTCTGTCCGTTGCTCGAGTCGTCGTAGAGTCATCGGTGAGGAGGTGGTGGGTCGGTATCGTCCGGCGAGGAAGGCGGCTCGCCAGCTGATGTCGTCCTCCGGCTGTGACCGAGAGCGGGAGCTACTCGTGGGCCCGTTACGTGTCGAGTCTTCCGCCCCCGGCACGGTGATGTCAACTCCAGATGGTGTAAGTCTGTTGACGATGTAAGAATAGGCCGTCTCGAAATCGTCCTCTCGCAATGCCGCTTGAACGGCCATGAACGTCACCCTACGCTCCGCATCCTTGCGCGATTTCGCCATTTCCGTGTCGCTGATCGATCGCACGGGATCTCCCTGCATCGCAGCGTCGGGTTGATGTTGTGGTAGTCCCGCCGAGACGAGGTTTTGCCCAATGTCAATCAGGTCGTCGAGCTTTGTGTAGCTGCTTGCATTCTGCTCGAGAACTTTGTCGATGAGCGCGATCGGATCTTGGCTCACCCGTATGCTGACAGGTTTGAAGGGGACGCCGTGTTGTAGAATCAGGGAGTAGAAAGACAACGCATGCGTGGCGGAAATGAGCGCGCTAGCCTGCCGAATCCGAGGACCGTCCGGAAAGTATGGACGAAAGGTTGCGATGCTGCGGAAACATGTCAGTGCCGCAAACCACGATTTGAGAAAGGACGGGCACACGTACATATCGCTGACCTTCTTCATCCCACCACGTGTCCTATTACCATTACTCGCGCTGTCGTACACCTCCATCGCTTTGGCAAGCACAGTCTCCTCGACGTCCTCCTTCGGTAGCCGCGACCCAGAGTGCTCGTCGGTGAGGTAGAGTCTCAGCGCCAGCTCGTAGCCTGTGAGTTATGCATCAGTGAATCCGCCCGCTTGTATGCGCCGCACATCTTGCTCGGTCGCGACGAACGGAAAACTGAGATCTTGCTCGGAGGTGCCACCAAGCGAATCTGTATTCTGAACGGGGTCTAGGTCTTCCACTGGGAAAAGAGAGGAGGTGTAAGTGAAATGCTGAAAGGTCGAATCGTCAAGACTTACAGCTCGTCTCGACAAACACCTTGAGCATCTCCTGCTCAAAGTCTTCTTTCTCGATCCTACCGAGTACGCCTGCGCCGGTCTTCGCGGTTTGATCTTCAGGGTCAATGCCCCAATTCCACAGCCACATGAGTTTGGCACGGTCGGCGATCCACTGCCCCTCGTCTCGGCGAGTCCCAGAATTGCTCAAGCCACGCAAAATCCTTTGCAAAACATCAAGCTGTTCTTCCGATGATGCGTAAAAGTGCAGCTTGGTCACGTTGACGAGGGAGAGGGGGTGACCGAGGCCACCGAACTGGTAGGCGGAGTAGACCATCATTTGCAGAAGCATGTACGTCTCCAGACGTGGCGTGGTCAGAGGATGTTCCGGGGTGAGAAGCTTGTCAGGCTCCAGGTCGGCGGCCGTCTGCGACTGGTCGAGGAGTATCGCGTGTCTTTCAATCTTCGGCAGTGCCTCGACTGAAGAGGCCAGGTCCGGCGGCGGGATGAAGTCCAACAATTCCGCCAACCGGGCGAGGATGCCGTGCGCCCCATGCACGGTCTCCTGCGTATCGGCCTGCGCGGCGTAGCACGCAGCGAACGACGCCTGTGCATATTGCAACTCGAGCTTGCGCTGAAGGTCGTCGTCGAGGTAGTCTCTCGGGTTCTTCTGGTAACCCCCAAAGTCGACATCGCTCGGTCCATCCCAATCCTCGATACAGTGGGTGATGATGGCGAATTCGTGTTGTGCGTGCGACACCATCCATTGGTAGAAGTATTCCCAGGCGTGGCCCGTTTTGTCTTCTTCGCCGACACCGCTCAACGAGATCTTGCGGAATTTTTGAGACAGACCATCCCCGTTGTCGTGAGACGCTTCATCTTCTTTCCGCCGCGACTGCCCCTCCAGCTTGCGCCGTTTACGCTCCGTGTGTCCAAACACCCACGGTCCGACTAGCCCTTTAACGTCCCTTGCGATCGTATTGCGCTTGTTTCCCGACGGTTGGTCCGCCGGCACTCCACCATCCTGTGTCTCTGCTTTCTGCAGGAGAAAGTCGATGCCCTGTTTGTCATCCATGCTCTCGAATCGGCCGAGTGGCATGTTGGGGAGATCGGCATCCTGTGGGTAGTATTGGGTTTCGAACCTCAGCATGGGCAATACCACACTGATGAACCATGTCCGGATGAAGTCGTTGCGGTCGAGGAACGGCTCGACGAGCGGCGGGATCAGTTCCAACAGTCCTGTTTGCTCGTCGATCTGATATGCGCGATGACAGACGAAGCGAGTCAGAAGATCGTCGGGCGCGTGAGCCGGGAAGGCCGGCGGTTTCGCCGTCCGCAATTGTAACTTCTTGACTTTCCTCTGGGCCTGCTCCTCCGACATGCCTTGCACCGGACCGATATCCACCTCGACATGCTCCCTATCCACGTCGAGGTACAGGCGGCTTGCGACCTCTTCGACGTATGTGATGTAGTCCCGGGGCTCGACACTCTCGGGGAGGTAGGTGAGCAAAATCCGCAGGACCAGTTCCGGGTCCAGCGCATCGAGTCGAGTGGGGGTGAAGGAGTGTAATGCTTTGATGTTGGCCGAAGAGGCATAGTGGACTGTGAGAAGGATACATTTCGCGGGCGAGAGATGAGCGGCCATGGTGGAGGACAGACATTCACATTGTGGTGAGCAACGTGAGAGAGGTTGGCGAACAGGTTCAAAGAGGAAGTTGTGTAGATGAGGTCCCGGCTTCAGCACGGCGGACTGTACTTACCCATGTGTCGTGTGACCCGCGCCCAATCATATTACTTTAAATGACTGGAGGCTCCTCGCTCTCGTTCTGCGTCTGGGCCAGTCTGTTCGGTCAGCCGTCCGCGTCCCCGACTCCAATCCCCCTTATTTACTATAATACTCCGTTCATCAGTAGGGATCTGCGTGCAGGTGTATATACATATGAGACTGTACCTCAACTGCGATATAGACATTTATTATTGGCTTTGTCTCGAGCCTCTACGACACCTTCACAATCAGCGTTACCTCTTGTAGGACAGCAAGCACTCGTCAGGCAACGCGATTAATCAAGGTATTGTTACTTCTTCATCATGTGACATGGCGGGCAACCGGGTATTTCTCGGCCCTGCCGCCCACCGACAACCATTACATATGGTGTTTCTCTGGTGCATCGCTGTACATTACTCAATCGCCGCCCTCAGTACGCATCAACGGATCACCCTCCCTCGCAGCCTGGTATGACAAGACGCAGGCTTCTGGATCCGAGCGAGCTAGGCACGAGGGAATAGTATGTAAGGGCAATAATCTGCTGACCGTTTGACCGACAACTCGACCGACTAACCGCTCAAGTTGGGACGAAGCCTACGCGCGCGAGCTGCGGAATCAAGAAGAGGATGTCGACGATGAAGGGACGGTCTGGTTCAGCGAGAACGATGCTGAAGAAGCGATCCTGGAACGACTCAATAAATTGGAGGAAGAGGGACTGCTGAATCGGGGAGGTGATGATGCGGATGGTGTTGGCACATCCAAACCGACTAGATTCCTCGACCTCGGCACTGGCAACGGACATTTACTCTTCATTCTCCGAGAAGAAGACGCAGACGGGAAGTGCTGGCACAGTGACGCGGTCGGAGTGGATTACAGCGAGGCGAGCGTTCAGCTCGCACGACGCCTGGCGACGCAGAAGCACATCGAAACGTGTCGCTTCGAGCGATGGGATCTCTTGGCTGACCCGCCTGGTGACTGGCTCGGGGGAGGTTTTGACGTGGTCCTAGACAAAGGCACGTTCGATGCCATATCACTCATGCCACCTGCATCGGACTCATCGCACCCTTGCGATACCTACCGCGATAAGATTATACCGTTGATCAAGCCGGGCTACTTTCTTCTCGTCACGTCCTGCAATTGGACCAAGCATGAATTGATCGATTGGTTGGCGCCCGCAGCCGGTCAGCTGGACTACTACGGCGAAGCAAAGTACCCGTCTTTTACGTTCGGCGGCCAAACGGGACAGACCATTGTTACCATCGTCTTTCGGAAGAAGGGGTGATCTGCAAGAGCATGGTGATTGAGCTCTTCGCAGGTGGACGCGCGACTCAGGCACGCGAGAAATCGCATGTGATTTGCAATACACACGGCTGAGGATGCACATGGGCTGCCGACTAGACCTTCGCATTCTCGTCACAGCGTCGTGGTCACTATGAAATGTAGAACCTCCGTGGCATGCTAGATTGCCAAGAGACCCTGCGCTGCGCTGCTCCAACATCGCGCGGCAAATCCTTCGACGTTTTTTTTATGGCTCCAGAGCGTGGCTTGAGTGGCGATGCGGAAAGACCGCCCTTATCGTTGGCGATCTTTTTCCCCAGACATCACTTTGAGACTGGGGCGGCTTCAAATTGGATACCAGCGGCAATTCACGGTAACTTACTCTAAAGGTAGAGCTACTGCTTGAAGGTACATCGCGGGCGTACGAGAAAGTCCAATACCCCCATAATATTGACCCGTCACCTCACATATCTGAATGCACGAAGTATTTCAATAGACGTTCAACACAAACCCCTCACCTCGCATATTCTGGCAGCCGATATCCTTCACTGCACTACTTTAGAACATGAAAAGCGTAGAACCGCAAGCCCGTCCTCTTCATACGCTGCGAACAACTGCAGAGGCTCATAGTGAAACATTCGCCATGCAGTGACGCATTGCATTTGCGAACTTCATACCATGCATGAAAGTAGCTCATCGCAACGCACTCGTCCTACACAAAAAACCTCATAACTCAGCCCACGTCCCTAACGCCTAAATCTCCCCCTCGAAGTCCATCCCCCACGAACCCATCCATCACAATCATAACCCCATCCGTCCCCCACCAAATTCCCTCACCGATCCCCACCCAACCTCCTCCAAACCTGATCCTCCGTCTCCGCCAACGTCTGTCCCGCCTTACTCAACCAACCCCTCGCCGCATTCCACACGTTCCCCGCCGTCTCGGCCGCCATGCCGCCACCCCCTTCGGCTCCGCTGCTCCCCCCGGCGCCCGCGAACCCCAACTGCTGTGCCAGACTCTCCCGCCTCGTTTCTTGATCCAGACTGGCGCGCTGCGCCGGCGTCATCTCTTGCGCGTAGATGTTCTGCTGATAACCGGAGGGGTGATCGGCACCCGCAGCGGGCGAGGAGACGGGGCCGAGGGGGAG
>Ga0058704_10000230_pt1 | contig 30875 bp, 20 predicted proteins | sample AgamicMgSfe_FD_71363 | JGI IMG/M metagenome (GOLD analysis project Ga0058704, IMG submission 71363) | Agave microbial communities from Guanajuato, Mexico - Mg.Sf.e | ecosystem: Host-associated > Plants > Phyllosphere > Phylloplane/Leaf | place: Guanajuato, Mexico | collected 2012-05-30
GCTGTGGGTGGCAGAGGGGTGTTGGTGCCGGAGAGGGGCGGCGTGAGGCTCTGCACCGTCGGCCACACTGACTCCGGGCGAGCGGTGCTGCTGGCCGGGGTGTACACGTTGGGCGAGAGCGTGGCGGGAGTAGCGATGGATGGTGCTAAGCGGGCATCCGGGGTCGTCTGCGTCGACGGCATGTTCTTCGCGTCGAAGTAGCTCGACATTACATGTGGGCGGCTGTGGCTCCGCCGGCGACTCTGATCTTCGACCGCCGCCGGACTTTGCCCCATTTCTGCCGGCGTGAGCTCACGCGTGATCATGGGCGAGAGATCGGCATGTCCGGCAGCACTCGAACCGGTGCCCTCGACCATGGCCCGCTCCAGATCGTCACGGTACAGTCCCGTCTTACTACGTGAACGGCTGGTAGCCGCCCCCGAGTCCGATCGACTTCTATCCCCGCTCGCTTGCGCCGCGACGGTCGATGGTCCGGTCCCTTGCAGCTGGGCTGCCCCGCCAGCCTCACTGTCATCGCGACTCCGCCCCGGCTCGAGGTCGCCAGGCTGAAGTCCTCGGGGCTGCGTAGTCGGGAGCCGCGGTGGCTTCGGGTCGGAGTTGTCACGCGATCGTGAGCTAGAATCGTTCCGAGATCTGGCAGCTGAGTCGGCTCGCGATCGCGCGATGTCTGCGCTGTACCCACTTCTCTCGAATTGCGAGTTGAGGGTCGCGCTGCTCGCATTCCCTCCCGCACCAATGCCAAGCATCTTCATGGCTTTGGTCGGCGCAGACGCTTGGCTCCGCATATCGACCGAATCTCTACTAGACTTCGCTCTCAGGATTCCAAATGCTTTCCGCGCACCATTGGCGCTCGGGACCGGACTGTTATTGCGGCTCGAGGCTTCGCGCTCGACAATGGTCTTCATATTCTCCTGAATGGCGTTGCGCCGAGCCGCGAGCTCGTGGGCGAAAGCATCACGCTCCAGCTGGGTGGCGGTGCTTGCGTCGCGAGTGTGCTGTCTGCGCACGGGTGCTTGCCAGTTGTTATTGTTGTTGGACCCGCTCTCCGAATCTGGAGACACTGCGGAGTGACGGTCCTGCATGGTCGCACGAGATGGGGCACGAGAGCCGAATTGCTTGGGAAGATGGGTTGAGCTGATCGGACTGATGGGGCTGCGCTCTGCGAAGTCCCCATCGCCGTACGGTTGATCAATGTCTTCGAGATCCCAAGGGTTGGAGCTGGTGTACGTTGACCCCACGCGAGGTTCAGAGTCCGGCGTACTGCGAGATGGCCGGCTTGTTCGGTCAAAGGTTCGGCTCACGCACGGCATTTGTGGCACCTCATCCTGATCTACGATCTCATCGTTCGGGAAGATTGACGATTGTGTGCTTTTTTGGCGGAGATGATGGACTAGCCCGTTGAGTGGCTGGGCAGTATTGGGTTCTAATGTGGGCGAGTCGATGACTTCCGCCCATGTAGGCTCAGCCATGAGCCCATCCGCGCGTAACGGGGTTTGCTCGAGGTTCTCGTACTCCTCCTCGTACTCCGCAGGGTCCTCCGCAAGAGATGCCTGAAACGCCCTCGAAGGTAATGTTGGGTGATCCGATGCCAGAGGCGGCATCTGATCTTCTTCTTCTTCTCCATATTCCACTGGGTCCTCTGCAAAGCTGGCGTTCGATGCATCGGACTTCAAGGCCGGGTGCTCCGAGACGGATGGCAGCAGCGTCGGTTGCCAACGGCCGCCGGCCGCACCGTACGCGTGGTCCGCATGCGAGTACTGTGGCTGATATCTCGCTTCCTCGTCCTCTTCCTCCTCGCTGTCACTTGCGCTGATGGTGCCGAAGAAAGTGCGGTGAGTATCGTACTGCTGTGCGCCTGGCCGTGTGGCGATCTGGTGTGCTGCATTCTGGAAGACGTTGTACGCTTTCGACGGCTCGTTCCGTTTCGGCGAAGATCGTGACCTCGATCGTGCAGAGGCATTCGACGCACTCCTCTGACCATCTCCCTGTTCGAGACGACCTAGGCGCTGCGCGAAAGCTGATGGCGCACCCGGCTCTTTCCGTGCACCGGAGTTCGACTGGGAACGCTGCAGTTGACGTTGGCGTTCGAGATACTGGTCCTCGTCGAACGCTTGTTTCGGCTTGTTGAATGCGCCCATGGCAGTGGCCTTGCCTCTATCGCCGGGCTCGAGCATCTGCGTCAGCACATGGGAGTCGTCAAAGTACTCGCTTTCTGGGCTAATGGGAGACACTGGCCCGCTTGCCAAGGGGCTAGCGCCAGTCGAGCTCGGCTTTCTCATCAAACCCAACGTCGCCAATGTGGGCAACGTTGCTGGGCTGTGTGTGCGTGACATGTGAACAGGTTGTGCGGTCCGATCGAGGGATCCGCTAGCGCTCCTGGAGGTATGCAAGACGGGCGGTGACTGCTTCCCTTGAGTTATGGTTCGCTGACGTTGGATCGAGTTGAGGCGCGTGAGTGCCGACGTCTGCTGCTCATGGATGTGCTGATCCAGACCTTGCTCATACAGCCGTCGTGTCCTGGTGTCGGCCCGTTTCAGCGATGGCAGTGATGCAGATGGGAGTTGCGCAGGAGGCTGGACCGCCGAGACCATTGGCGAAGGCGCCGTCACCGCCGACTGTGATGCGACCGATGTGGCCGCTGTCGAGGATCGTGCTTCGGAGGGTGCCGTGGATGATGTAGACCGCTTCCTCTCGTAAGATGATAGTGAAGGCGAATGTGACAGGTCTTTTGCGGAGTCGTTTGGCGCTGACGGTACGTCGTCCTGATCGCCCGAACCCGTTTGGTCGAGCCCAAAGTCAAAACCGGGGTTCACATTGGACGTCTGTCTCCGGGCTTCCGCAGCTTCTCGCTCACGCTGCTTGAATTTTTGGAACGCTGACGTCCCGATGTCGTCTTCGTATACGGCCTTGCCCAAGTTTCCCGACGAGATGGCGCCGGTAGTCGGGATCTTGTATACTTTCTGTCTTCCGCCAAACAGGTTGTTACCTTCACCGGGCCGCGCGCGACTCATCATGCCACCGTTTTGCGAGAAGTCACCCTCACTACCATTCCCTTCCTCGGAAGCGTACGAATCTTGTCTGCTGGAGGCGAACGGTGGTCGGGCTAGACTATAGACGGACTGCACTTCGGCGATGTCCTGGAGCATGTTGGGTGGGCGGCGGGGTTGAAGAACGCTATCGTCGCTGGCCTTACCAAGCAACGATGTCGGATCATCTTGCTCTCGCAGCATGCTGAAGCGGGCGGAGAGGTTGGGCATGAGCAGGCTGGTCCGGAACACGTCGCTCTCCGGGAGCGCGGCCACGATGTCGAGCTGCGGCTTCGGTTCGGGCTGCAGCTTCTTGCTCCTCTTCCACCGACTCGTCGTGCTCTTCTTGGCGCCTGGCGAAGTAGGCGCGGGTGCCGAGAGTGTGGTGGAGGATTCGGACCCGGCGAGGTCGGGCTCGGGGCCGCGCCTCTGGTTGAGGAATTTCTTCATGGTGCTCCTGAACAAATTAGTCGATGTTTCTTGATGACGCGCGGATTGAGCGCCGGTGGACGCCATCATGCTGCAACAGATGGTCTACGCCGTGGACAGTGAGACATACTAAGTTGTGTGAGAGAACGAGAGTGTGCTGACGTTGGGATGTGTCCACGCCGGAGTCTTCTTCACCCCGCCGAGGTGACACCTGAGGCGCGACCTTTCACGCGCGTTGAACGTGACCGTGAGCCAACCTCACCACACCTCGTTTGCCTGGTCCGACCTTCCGACTCCGTCACGCGGATCAATCCAAACGTGTGGGTTCCCGAAGGAGGGAAATAAGGTGGTGTCTCCTGAGATCCTCCCGCGCTCTCGGTCGTGATACAGCCTTCCAAATGTCCCAGCCAAGCATCGCCGAGATCGCCGTGTTCGCCTTGCCCCAAGACTCCGAATGCGAGCAAGTCGTTCGTAGGTGATGATGAAAAGGGTGTTGTTTGCGCTGCGGTGCAAGACGTCGCGATCAATGCTTGGGCGGAGATGGGAGTGTGGGCTTGCGACGATGCAGGTACCCGCCGATAGAATGACTGATCACTGATGATGATCGAGGCAGAATGTGTGCAGCGGCTCGTTGACGATGAAGCCGAATTACACACGAAGGCCCCCCTCCTCGTCTCTTTCACAACGACTGTCCGACTCCGGCGTCGATCCCGTGTCGTCCTCCGGCTAGAACTCTGAGGGAGTTCAGGGGTCGGTTCTCGTGAGAGAGTGGGACAGATCTCGGGTGGCACCGAACGCAGTTGAGCCTACCAAACAAACAGACACCCACCCACGCGAACGACTGGACTCATCCAACCTTCAGTGGTACGGGAAGCCCACACGACACAGGCTACAGCGTATCGTCAGAAAACCCATCTTTTTTCTCGCTTCGCACTCGGTTGGCTCAACATCATCGGAGTTTCGTGTTGAGGTGATCAGATACATCAGCAGTCGCAGGGGTGACATTGTGAATCAAATCAACACTACCGCGGCAAATCTCCGACACGCGATGCTACTCAATCTCAAACGCATCTCCCGGTCGATTGCACCGAGTGGACGGGAGGCCGCCATCACATTCACAGCAAGACGGTAGTTAAACAAGTCGAGTGGCGACGAAGACGTGCAAATACATTCTCTCATCAACAACATTCGTCCTTTAATCGACCCGTCTCATCAGTGATCACGACGCCGGCAGAGGTATAGGGGCTACGGCACGCAGGGGCGGCAGGGTGAAATCGGAGGTGAAACATACCTAGGTACACAATATGCAGGAACGAGACTTCCGCGCCACACGGCTGGGAGTTGACTACTACTTACTAGTCTACTAGTACCATCCAGCAAAGCTTCGCTGACTTTTGACCAATCGTCTGGTCCAGAGCTTCTGCTACGTGAACGGCTTGCAGCAATATCGCCAGATATCGTTCCCGTATGCGGTTGAGTCATTGAGATGTTTTTCATCACAATCACCGCCGGCCGAGTACGCAAATCTCATAGGAATCCGATCGGACAACGAGGATCCACCTTTCGCCTCTTCTTCTAGATAACCACCACAGCATACCACACGGTTGGCAGTCCCACGAGGCTTGCCACAGTCCATGGTGCCCGCCGTTCTCAGCACATCGTTGGTCGCAGCACCTTGGACATCCACCGAGCCTGTCTCCCTCGACCGGTCGCCCACGTACATGCTCGGCACCAGTCCACGGAAAAGCTACTAGTACAGAACCCGCGTCTGTGCCTCTGCCCTAGAGCCGAGAGGTTGGTGGGATTTGGTTTGACCGTGATGTTGGCATCACTGATTCACTCTGCGCTCCAGAAAGCAAGCCTCAAACAAGTCCTTCGACCAATTCTTGCAACGAGGTCTGATGATCGTCCTTGTCACCAATCAGTGTATACCTACTTGCCCAGACACATGAAACGATGGCATATGCTCGAGTTTTATGATAATCAGTAGCAGCGGGGAAACGGCGACGGATGGGCAGAAGCATTGAGCAGTGGTTCCTTGCGATGAAGACCTCGTTCTCGAAGGCACCTGAAACAGTCTGATGATGACCGAAGCGTGCCGCAAACCTTTCGAACCGTGCCTGTATCACCTTTTCATGCATCAAACGCGGAGAGCAATTACCTACAGCTTCATGTGCGACGAGTAATCCTTCCCATCGTCTTTCGAAGATATTCTGTTATTGCCACAAAGCAGAAAGACGATTTGTTTTATCATACCGCGAACCCGAACGAGGAAGTAATGTGCAACAGCACCCTTGCGCTCTTCCTCATCATCGCTCGTACGTAGAGTCGCCGGAATACGCACCGTAGCGTTCTTAAGGAGTGACATACAGTAAAATGAGTAGAGAGGGCTAGTACCTTGGATATAGCAATCTACCTAGGTACCTAGGTAGGTATGGATATGTCCCACATGCCAACAGCGACAGAACACATCGACGCCCGCTCATCAAAGTCCTATACGTTCAAACTACACTATATCGACCTGTACCACAACATAAAATACTAGGACAAAATCAAAAGGTATCATTCTACCCTCCCCATCCCCATCTCACATTCCTTCCTCCTCTCCGTTCTTTCACACATATCTGTACCGATCTTACTATACTTTTACACAGTTGAAATCCACCACTACGCTCCTCCCCCAGGCTTCGCATACTATTCCTTTCAAAACGAAGAGATTGCGACGGCGATGACCTGAGCATCGCTGTGGCTGATGCTGACCGTCGTCGATGTGACACCCGCCTTGTCGGCTGCGGCTTTGGCGTCGCCGTGGAGCTGTTGACATCAAAAATCGTCAGTTTCTCTGATTCAACTTTCGAAAAGGGGACGAAAGGTAGGGAGGGGTAGAAACCATACCGTCACGGTCGGCGCCCCATGCTCATCATTCCCAATCTCAATCTCTCTGAGCGGCGCCCCGGCGCCTTTACTCTGCACCTTCAAACTCTTGAACACGGCCTCCTTGGCGCTCCACTTCCCAGTGAAAGAGGCCTGGGGGCTGGGCGCCTTCCGGCAGTACTCGATCTCGGCGGGGGAGAAGTTGCGCTCGAGGAAGGTGTCGTTGTGGATGTCGAGGGCGTCGAGGCTTTCGATGTCGACGCCCGGGTGGGAGTTTTGGGAGCCGGCGGAGTTGACCTTCATCAGCGTCTCCACCATCTCCGTCGTGCTCTTGGCCTGCGGGCGCGGCGGCTGGGTGGCCGGGTAGGCGAAGACGGCGGACTTCTTGTCCTGCACGACGCGCGCGTCCGGGTTCAGGAAGACCTGGCTCTCCTGCCCGTCCTCGTACGGCGACTTGTCCTTGGCGCGGAACATGGTGTTGTTGATCAGGCCGTCGTGGTAGTAGCGGTAGGCTTTGCGTTGCCGGGCTTCGACTTTTTGCTTGTAGGTCTGGAACTGCGCGTGGTCGAGGGCGGCGTACAGGTATTTCGGGTGGATGCCCACGGCCTGCGCGCCCTTTTGCCCGAACCCGAACGAGGTGAGGGAGAAGGCCTTGATGCCATCCGTCTGGATGCTCTGACTGGGGTAGACGATGTAGTCGAACTTCTCCATGACTTTGTCAACGTTATCGGCGTTCTTGTTGCCCGGCACGAGCCCGGAGTTGAGCACCTGCAGACCGCCGTTGAACATCCAGGCGCCAGCCGCACCCTTAGGATGACCCGTGAGATACTTCTGGAAGATGCCGAGGAGAGCGTTGCCCTTCTTGCGGCCAAGGTGCTTCATCTGCTGGCAGATGACGTCGGACTCGTTCTTGTCGTTGGCGACCGTAGACGTACCGTGGAAGGATGCAACATCGATATCGTCGACGGTCAGACCCCAGGTCGCGAGCGCGCCACGAAGCGGAGCAATGCGTGAGTCGTTTTTCCAGAAATTGTTGCCCAGGCTGGCGAGTGCGTCCCTCTCTTGCCTCTTCGCCTCGCGTTCGATGTGCGCTGCGCGGTCCTCCATGTAATCCGACTCGCTGAATTCGCCGCCCTGCTGCTTCATAGCACTGACTTCCTCCTGCAGGTACATGAGCTCGGACTCTTGCCAGTTCTTAATCTGTTTGCGGCGAAGATCCATCTGCCTCTTGCGGTATTTGATGTCCAGAAGCGGCGACGGGAACTTGGACGGCTGCTCGCGAGCGGCGGTGAGGACACCTTTACCGGGAGCCGGGACCGAGCGACCGATCTTGTCGGTAGCAGTGGCCGTGTACGCGACGACACCATAGATGGGCACACCCATGTCCAGGGCCAGCTTCGCGGACATGATGACCTGCATACCGCAGCCCTGCGACTCCATGAAACCGTTGCGCGTGGTGGTGGTCGGGCGAGACATCTCCTTTGGCGTGCGACCGTGCGCGAATTCGTCCTCGGCATTACTCGTAGCCTTCATGTTGGCAAACTCGTACGACCCTTCCTCTTGGAAGTCATCGAACCCGCCAACGAAGCAAACGCGGGCCTTGCCCTCAACGATACAGTCGACCCCGATATCGACCGACTCGATGGAGGTAGCACAAGCACCGACCGGTGTTCGAATCGGACCCGTCGACGACATCAACAGCATGTTGACCCAAGCACTCATAGTGTTGATGAAGGACTCCTGCAGGATGTCCTTCTGCAGCGGCTTGTCGAGAAAGCGATCCTTGTACATACCGCGCAAAGCCGTAGTACCACCGATACCGGAGCCAATGCAGTTGCCGACCTCAGAAATGTGCACGTACTTGTAGAACTCGTAGGGATCCGTGATACCGGAGGACAGAAGCGTTTCAGCGGTCGAAACCAGCACGTAAAGCGTTACGGGATCGACCTGGGAGATGATGTCGTCGGGTACACCGTACCGCTTCGCGTCCCAGCCGGTCGGCACCTGACCGGCCACCAACCGGTCAAACCTGAGAGCCTTGGGAATGAGTAACGTCGCACCCTTCTTGAGGCGGATCTGGTATTCACCCGACTCCAACTCGAAGGTCTCGACCTTTTCGCCGTGCTCACGCTTGAACTCCTCGGCCGTCTCCTTCGAGGCCTCGAACGGGTCGAGGTCTTCCTGGATCTGGATCTCCTGCAGGAGCTGCTTCTTGTTGGGATCGTAGCCGTTGAACAGCTCCGGTTCGATGAGTCGAATACCGGAGTGGTCGAGGATGTGCTTCTCATACTTAGCTTTGACATCCTTGTCGTCAACAGGCTCGCCGGTCTTGCTGTCCACCCAGCCGGAGTAGCTTTTGCCTTTGAGAGGGCCGTTGTGGTTCTTGATGAGACCCATGAGCCATGCCATTTCGACACAGCCTTCAAGAGAGAACTGCCCGTAGGCCTCCATTTCCCATCTCGTCCGGGAGTTACCCCACGGTCCGACCTCAGCGAAACCGGTCACGACGACAACCTTTTCAAGATCGACCATGCCCTTGAGATCGGCGTTCAGAGGTTCAACATCCGTCTTCCAATCCGGCAAGTTTGGGAAGTCAAACTTCAGGTTGGCACGTTTGTCAACCTTGACGGTCTTGTACAGGGCTTCGCTTGCCTCGCCATTGACGATCTTGTTCTCGACAGCAGTCTCGCGGGTGACGGCTCTCCGAATCTCAGAGCTCTCCGTAATGTCCTTGCGAAGCTTGGTCATCAAATCCTTCAAGTTGGGTAAGAATTGAAGACCACCGTTCAGGTCAGCGAACACAGGCTCGAGCTGGCAAAGTTTGACGATCGAGGGTGCCATCAGTCCGAGCAGATTGAAGGCCATCTCTTGCTGCGAGAAGGTGCGGACCCCGTACTTCTCAACACCCTCCGCGACGACGTTATTGCCACCCATCAAGCCCGTGCCTCGGGTCCAGCCAATGACGGCACCGCATATGGTGAGAAAGTTACCCCAGTTCTCGGAGTGCCACCTGTTGAACAGAGTCTCGAGCGCGAGCTTGGACTCTGAATAGAGTCCGTCGTTACCAAAGGTACCGTGGTTGGGCGAGAGCGGCAGGATGACCTGTGCGGGCCTCGTTTCAAAGCCACGGGCGGCTTTCTGCGACTTGACGGCGCCGAGCATGCGGAGGAGGTTGGTGAGCATGATGCGGTGAGCTAATTCGGACTTGCTGTCAATGCTATCGATTTCACGGCCGTTCTCCGGGATGGCGGCGAAAGGCACGATGTAGTCCAGATCCCAGCCGAGACCTTTCTTCTCGTCGTAGATGTACTCCACTAGAGCCTGGACGTCTTGCTGACTGCCTTGGTTGAAGGGTACAACGACGAGCTGCGAGCCCCGCGCGCCGTATCGGGCGTACATGCTCTGGTAGTACTCCGTGACCTCCTTCGAGAAGCGAGAGGTCGTAACGAGCACTTTGGCACCACCACTGATCAGGCCTTGCAAAACCTCAGCACCGATAGACCCAGCACCGGCACCAGTCATCAGCACGTTTTTGTTCTGGAACGTCACACCAGCTCTGGCGGCCTGCTCTAAGCCGTCGAGGTAGATGCCGGTGAGCTTCTTGCTGTACTCCCATCCATGCTCCTCCTTGCGCTTCAAGTGCAAGAACGGGACGGTCTCGATCTTGCCTTGCTTGACAGATCCGTTGACGCGGCCGTTGCGACCAGCCTTCTTGGCGTGACCGTTTACCTTGCCGTTCTCTGTGGGCATGATCTGGCCCTCATTCATCGACAGAGAGCGGACGATGTTGCTGTAGAGCTGCTTGATCTCAAGCTGCGAGGACTTGGACAGCTTGTGCTGCTGCCGGATAAGCCGGTACACCCGCTGGAGGTCGTTCTGCACCTTGGTCCGGTTGCCGTACTCGGAGATCTTCCCACCCTCGGCCATCTCCCGCACGTAGTGCTCCAGCTTGCGCACGCTCGTGCGAGGCGCTTCCTCGTAGTTCATGTTGCCGCGTGCGTCGACTTCGAGGTGCGGCGCAGTCGGCATTGCGACATCCTTGTATACTGGTGCCTCACCAAGAACGTCCCTGCAGTTGTCGATGAGCTGTTCACCGAGCATTTTGGCGAGCTGGTAAGTCTCACCACGCTCGGTCGGACAGTGGTCGATGTGGTATTGCATGAAGTCGAGTAATGTCGGGTTCGAGCGGTTCATGATGAGAATGCAGCGGCTGACGATTTCCCGATCGACAGCTTTCAGCCGGCCAAAGATGATGTCGTAGTACATGGTGAGCGCATCTTGTCGAGCCCAATTCCAAGACGAATCGTAGACGCGAGCCTTAAGTGAGCTGAACGAAGGTTCTATGCCGGCCGCGTAGAATTCGCCATGCTCGGTGTTCCACAGGTCGAGCTGTGCTTGTAGCGCTGCCTCGTTTTGCTTGCCAACGATAGCAGCCTTGTCGCCAGCACGAAGGTCCATCTTAAGGTAACGTGCGAACAGCTCTAATTGTTGCTTGAATAATGCTTTCTGATCCTTGGTGAGGGCTTCGATTGCAGCGGGGTCCATCATCATGCCACCACCGGCTGCACCAGCGTCTCCGCCCGCGGGACCGGAGGACAAGCTGATACCAGCTTGCGTGGCGTACTTCTGGGTGATGTCGTCAAGCCAAGCCTTTCCGTCGCTCTCGGATCCAAGTCGAGAGCCAGGCTCCATGGTCAACCCCAATAACAGCACTCCGTCCTGTCTGCCGGGACCCAGGCCCCATCTGGTCTCGAGATGCTTCCTGACAGCTGTGATGTTGAAGCCACCTGGCATCTTGGAAGAGACCATGCGTGCGATGAGTGATGTGGATTGCTTGCCGAGCTGGCCATTGAAAGTAGCTTGCATTGCTGCTCCGAGCTCGTCGAGAGGTGTGTCTTCCGGCTTTTCCGGCGTAGAACCAAACTCTTTGCCCAGGTCACCCAAGATCTCGTTCTGAAGTGTAGATTTTCCTGTCACTTTACGTCAGCGTCTCATCTCCTCCCAACTCATTGTGTAATACCCTCACCTCCCACCAGATCCTTGATAGCTTTGCTCAGAGGTATGTCCGCGAGCGGCTTCTTCAGCTTCTGAGCCACCAACACCCTCAGCACATCCACCGCTCCAATCGGCGCATCCGCGACAGCTGCGGCAGGGCCAGCGCTGGGAGGTGGAGGTACGCCTGCCGTCGGGGCTGGGGCCGCAGCACCGCTCGAGGTTGAAGGAGCACTGGCTGCCGGAGCCGGCGCGGGCTCGTCTTCCACCGGGTCCACGTCGTAATAAATGTCTTTCGCGTCCTTGTTGTAGCACAAAATCTGCCGCTGTACCGAGCGGGCAGCGTCATAGGCCTCGTACTTTGCGGCCAGCGTCCGTTTTGCCATGCCACCCAGCGTGTCTGCCGGCCCAACCTCCACTATCCGCTCCGTCGTCTTCTCGCCGAGGATGACATCCTGCGTTTCAATCCATCTTACCGGTGAAGCGAATTGATAGGCCAGGAGCTCGACCAGAAGGGTATGGGCGAGCTCTTGCTCGACTTCGGGGCGCATGTTGTCGATTTGTCCCGGCTGGGACTGTGATGCTGTACGATGGTGGCCGATCAGGTAGATACTGTACAAATGAGTGTGAAGCTCGGCCGGTACATGCAGACTGCTCGGAGCGCAAAGAGAGGGGGGGATAAAGTGAGTAGGGGGAAATCTGAAGGAGATGGCGGTGAAATGAGGGTCGGAGTCGCGAGGAAGAATTCAATGTCCTGAGGATGTGCTCCCAAGGGTCCAGGTGCTCGAGTCGAGGGAGTGTAATTGTAGGCCTGTGGCACCCGAGTGTGGAGTGATTGCGATCGGGTGGGGAGATGGGTGAGAGGTGAGAAGCGTTTGTGCAGACGTTGGGGGGAGGTTGTGTGAGTTCTCAACTGTCAGCTCAAGCGGGATGAGGTGAGAATGAGGAGCTGTCTCTTTTCGGCCAATTTTCGGTTCCCTCGGCGGTTGGGGAATAAAACAGCACGGCACACGACAGGATGGATTCACTGGATGCACGCGCGTGGGAGGTGCTACGGTACTTTCGAGCACATGTATGTACCAGATACATACATACGTGCAGAAATTTTATGGAAGCAACATGAAGTCTCGACGGACGCTTCGCCAGTGGAATACATAGGTAGGATGGGGCGAAAGATATATCGACCAGCTGGCAACACTCGCATACAATCAATTCCATACCGGCGACGTACCAAGTACTTGTTGTTACAGTACTAGTACTTACTACTACGTATAGGAGGTACATGTACATGTTGGCGTATGCCCACCAGCCGCTTCCGCCGAGCTTTGGTGATGCGAGTGAATCCCAATGGCTGACCATGTCGTGGGCATTCGATGAGTGATGAACTCACCCATGCATAGCGGCCGTATTTTTGTTGGCGAGACTAAAGGCAAACTCGACCCTTTTCTTCTGTACCCTAGCACCTGGGTAGGTACCTAGCTACGGTATCTCCGCCGACAGCTGCTAGTACAGTAGAACACACTGCACCCTCTCACCTACCACTCTTCCTCCCTGTACAGACTACACCCCTTCCCCTTCGTCCACTCCTTTACGCCGTTGCTGTGCCACTTATTTCACCTACCGTCACCACGCCTGGATCCTGATCACACTTTTCGCCCGCATTTCTGGACCGCGGCGCTTGAGCTTTCGAGAAATTCAAGCCACGAAGTGAACGGCCCTGAGCGCGTGCGAAGGGAACGGGATATCAACAGTGAGTCCTCCTCTCATCCACCCCTTCGCAATGGTCGACGCTTCAGATCTTCAATCTGCATCTCATTGGTGTGCGTTTGAAGCTGTGAAGGACGACGGCTGCTTGAAGGAGCTTGCGGCACACGACAGCTGTAGACCCAGGTGGACCATGCGCCAAAGCTAGTGGGCAACGTTGGAACAAATCGCATACTGACCATACATGAGCAACGTTCAGTTCGAGGCGAGACCGGAGCCGCTCCGTAGAAGCAGCAGCAGCAGCAGCAAAATGTACGGCTCAGGCTCGCAGACGGGCGTGTCCACACCACGCTCTCAGGCCGTCTCCCGTCCTCTCACCCTCTCCTACGGCTCGCTCGAGTACAACTTCCTCATCCCCACCGCCCTTCACTTCAACGCTGCACAACTCAAAGAAGCCTTCCTTACCTCCTTACCCGAACCCACCGATGAGCTCGCGCAAGACGATGAGCCTTCCTCCGTCACCGAGCTCGTCGCTCGATATCTCGGCTTCATTGCGCGAGAGGTCGACGAAGGCGAAGATCTGGGCTCCTACGATGAGGTCCTCAAGTTGGTGACGCAGGAGTTCGAGAGAGCTTTCCTGCGCGGCAACGAAGTCCATGCCATCGCTGCCAGCTTGCCCGGCATTGCGGACAAGAAGTTGATTACCGTGCGCTCCTACTACGCCGCTCGCGCGGCAGTCAACCGGCCGATTAGAGCTCACGAGTCTGCTCTGCTGCGCGAGGCCTCGGATGAGAACGCATACATCTACGCCGTGTTCGGTGGACAGGGCAATATTGAGGAGTATTTCGATGAGCTGCGGGAGGTCTACAACACATACCCATCGCTAGTGGAGGATTTTGTTGGGACCGCGGCGGCGCACCTGCAGAATCTGTCACGAGACTCGAGAGCCGAGAAGTTGTATCCAAAGGGCCTCGATGTCATGCGATGGCTGAACAATCGTGATTCGCAACCCGACACCGACTACTTGGTCTCGGCCCCCGTCAGTTTGCCTTTGATCGGGCTTACGCAGCTCGCTCACTACGTCGTGACCTGCCGAGTGCTCGGGACTCACCCGGGTCATGTGCGAGATCGTCTCTCGGGCACGACCGGCCACTCGCAAGGTGTGGTGACTGCGGCGGCCATTGCGGCGTCAGCAAATTGGGAGAGCTTCGACAAGGCTGCCAGGAGCGCACTCACGGTTCTGTTCTGGATCGGCTCACGCAGCCAGCAAGCATACCCGCGTACTTCCCTCGCGCCAAATGTGCTCCAGGACTCCATCGATAATGGTGAGGGCGCGCCAACACCCATGCTTTCTGTCCGCGACTTCTCAAGGACAGCGTTGCAAAAGTACATCGACATCACGAACGAGCATCTGCCGGAGGAGCGTCACATGGGCATCTCGCTTGTCAACAGCGCCAGGAACTTTGTCGTCACCGGCCCCCCAATGTCATTGTATGGCCTGAACCTACAACTCCGCAAAGTCAAGGCGCCCACCGGCTTAGACCAAACCCGCATCCCCTTCACAGAGCGCAAGGTACGCTTCGTGAACCGCTTCCTGCCCATCACAGCTCCATTCCACAGCCCCTACTTGGCAGAGGCGGTGCACCACCTGGAGGACGACCTGAAAGACGTATCGATCGCGACGCAAGACCTAGGCATCCCGGTATACGACACCTGCTCAGGCGAGGACGTGCGGAACGAGAACACGCAGAATGTCGTCCCCTCGCTGATCCGGATGATCTGCAAAGACACGGTCAACTGGGAAAAGGCGACCGTTATGCCATATGCGACGCACATTTTGGACTTTGGACCGGGTGGAATCTCTGGTCTCGGCGTACTCACGAACCGCAACAAAGACGGCACTGGCGTGCGTGTTATCTTGGCGGGTACGATGGATGGGACGAACACCGAGGTTGGTTACAAGCCTGAAATCTTTGACCGTGATGCCGAGCACGCGGTCAAGTACGCCGTGGATTGGGTGAAGGAGCACGGGCCGAGGCTGGCCAGGACGTCCGTCGGGCAGACCTTTGTGGATACGAAGATGAGTCGGATGCTCGGTCTCCCGCCCGTTATGGTGGCCGGTATGACTCCTTGCACGGTGCCGTGGGATTTCGTTGCAGCGACCATGGACGCCGGTTACGAGATCGAACTTGCAGGTGGTGGCTACTACAACGATAAAAGCATGACCGAGGCCATCACCAAGATCGAGAAGGTGATCCCAGCCGGTCGTGGTATCACAATCAACTTGATCTACGTCAACCCTCGGGCCATGGCATGGCAAATTCCACTCATCGGCAAACTGCGCGGTGAGGGCGTCCCGATCGAGGGGTTGACGATCGGTGCGGGTGTGCCGTCGATTGAAGTCGCCAATGAATATATTCAAACGCTTGGCATAAAGCACATCGGCTTTAAGCCCGGGTCAGTGGAGGCGATTCAGTCGGTCATCAACATCGCAAAGGCGAATCCCGATTTCCCGGTCATGATGCAGTGGACTGGTGGCCGTGGTGGTGGTCACCACTCGTTCGAGGACTTCCATCAGCCAATCCTCTCCATGTACGGCAGGATTCGACGATGCCCAAACATCGTTCTGCTTGCCGGCTCCGGTTTCGGTGGCGCGGAGGACACATACCCTTACCTCAACGGGACGTGGGCCCGCAAGTACGGCTATCCGCCGATGCCGTTCGACGGTGTGCTGTTCGGCAGTCGCTGTATGGTCGCCAAGGAAGCGCACACTTCAAAAGCCGCCAAGCAGGCTATCGTGGATGCGCAAGGTCTTGATGACGGCGAGTGGGAGAAGACTTACAAGGGACCAGCTGGCGGCGTGATCACGGTCCGCTCCGAAATGGGCGAGCCCATCCACAAACTCGCGACACGTGGTGTCAAGTTCTGGGCGGAGATGGATCAGAAGATCTTCAACCTCGACAAGGCGAAGCGCGTTCCCGAGTTGAAGAAGAACCGGGACTACATCATTCAGAAGCTCAACGATGACTTCCAGAAGCCGTGGTTTGGCCGCAACAAGGCGGGAGAAAGCGTTGATCTGGAAGACATGACGTACGGCGAGGTCATCCGCCGGATGGTTGACCTGACGTATGTCAAGCATGAGAAACGTTGGATCGACAAGAGTCTGGCGCGCTTGACGGGTGATTTCATCCGCCGTGTCGAGGAACGCTTCACGACCGGCGACGGCAAGGGTTCCCTCATTCAAAACTACAGCGAACTCGACGAGCCTTTTGCTACCGTACAAAAGGTGCTCGAGGTGTACCCCGAGGCAGACACTCAGTTGATCAACGCGCAAGATTGCCAGCACTTCCTGCTCCTGTGCCAACGCCGTGGCCAGAAGCCCGTGCCATTCGTACCGTGCTTGGATGACACCTTCGAGCTCTTCTTCAAGAAGGACTCATTGTGGCAGTCCGAGGATCTCGAGGCTGTCGTCGACCAGGATGTCGGCAGAGTGGCTATCCTGCAGGGACCGATGGCGGCCAAATATTCGCAAAAGGTCGACGAACCGATCAAGGAGATCCTCGATAGTGTTCACAACGGTCACATCGAGTTCCTGACCAAGGACCTCTACGGCGGTGATGAGAGTAAGATCCCGGCCGTCGAGTACTTTGGCGGCAAGCTCATTGAAGCCAGCGATGACATCAACGTCGACGGCTTGACGGTTTCGGAGATTGAGAACAAGATCATCTACCGCCTGTCGGCTGCACCCAACACCTCGTTGCCAGAGGCTGACCACTGGATTCAGCTGTTGGCCGGCAAGGGCCATACCTGGCGTCATGCCTTCTTCACCGCAGACGTCTTCGTGCAAGGTCAACGCTACGACACGAACCCGATGCATCGGATTTTCGCACCGACACCGGGTATGATGGTCGAGATCCTGCACCCGAACGACCCGAAGCGCACCGTCGTCATCGTGAAGGAGCCATCCCACGGCAAGTATGTCCAGACCATCGAAGTCGGTCCGATCGTGCAGAATCAAGTCGCGGTCAACATGATCGAGCACCGCACCGTCTCAGGCAAGCCGATCGCCTTACCTCTCCGGTTCACCTACCACCCGGAGACTGGCTACGCTCCGATCAGAGAGGTGATGGATGCACGCAATGACCGGATCAAGCAGTTCTACTACAGCATCTGGTTCGGCGACGAAGATGTCCCCTTCGACACACCGGTCACTAGCCGGTTCGACGGAGGCCGGGCTACCGTCACCAGTGAAGCCATCAACGACTTCGTGCATGCCGTCGGCAACACGGGCGAAGCATTCGTGGACCGGCCTGGGAAAGAGGTCTTCGCACCTATGGACTTTGCCATCGTGGTTGGCTGGAAAGCCATTACCAAGCCCATCTTCCCGCGTAAGATCGACGGTGACTTACTGAAGCTGGTGCACCTGTCGAACGGTTTCCGTATGATCCCCGGCGCCGCGCCGCTGAAGAAGGGTGACGTGCTCGACACTACTGCCGAAGTCAACGCCGTCATCAACCAGGATTCGGGTAAGATGGTCGAGGTCTGCGGTACCATTACCCGCGACGGCGAGCCGGTGATGGAGGTCACGAGCCAGTTCTTGTACCGTGGAGCGTACACCGACTTCGAGAACACCTTCCAACGCAAGATCGAAACGCCGATGCAGGTGCACCTCAGCAGCTCCAAAGACATTGCTGTCCTCCAGTCGAAGGAGTGGTTCAGGATGGATGACTCGGACGTTGATCTTACGGATCAGACGCTGGTCTTCAAGCTCCAAACGCTGACGCGCTTCAAGAACAAGAGTGTTTTCTCCTCGGTCCAGACAATCGGCAAGGTCGAGCTCGAGCTGCCGTCCAAGGAGATCATCCAAGTCGCTTCAGTGGAGTACGAGGCCGGCACGTCATACGGCAACCCCGTCCTCGACTATCTCCAGCGCAACGGCGAGGCCCTCGACCAGCCCGTGAACTTCGAGAACCCCATCCCCCTCAACGGCAAGACGCCGCTCGTCCTCAAGGCCCCCTCCTCCAACGAGACCTACGCTCGCGTCTCGGGCGACTACAACCCCATCCACGTCTCCCGCGTCTTCTCCAAATACGCCAACCTGCCCGGCACCATCACGCACGGCATGTACTCCAGCGCCGCCGTGCGCAGCCTGGTCGAGACGTGGGCGGCGGAGAACAACGTCGGGCGCGTGCGCAGCTTCCACGCTTCGCTCGTCGGCATGGTCCTCCCCAACGACACGATCGAGGTCAAGCTGCAGCACGTCGGGATGGTCGCCGGGCGCAAGATCATCAAGGTCGAGGCCAGCAAGGCCGAGACGGAAGACAAAGTCTTGCTCGGCGAGGCGGAGGTGGAGCAGCCGGTGTCGTCGTACATTTTCACCGGTCAGGGTTCGCAGGAGCAAGGGATGGGGATGGATTTGTACAACAGCAGCCAGGTGGCGAAGGAGGTGTGGGATCGCGCCGACAAGCACTTTATGGACAATTATGGTGAGCTCTTTATGATTTCCATGTGCGAAGAGTATGAGCTAATCGTCGATTGCAGGTTTCGCCATTACGAACATCGTCAAGAACAACCCGAAAGAGCTCACGATCCACTTCGGTGGCGCGCGCGGCAAGGCGATTCGACAGAATTACATGTCCATGACCTTCGAGACGGTCGCTTCCGATGGCAGCATCAAGTCCGAGAAGATCTTCAAGGAAATCACCGAGACGACGAGCTCCTACACTTACCGCTCGCCAACGGGCCTTCTGTCCGCAACGCAATTCACCCAGCCCGCCCTGACGCTCATGGAGAAGGCTTCGTTCGAGGACATGCGGGCCAAGGGTCTCGTGCAGCGGGACAGCAGTTTCGCCGGCCACTCTCTCGGCGAGTACAGTGCGCTGGCGGCGTTGGCCGAGGTGATGCCGATCGAGAGCCTGGTGTCGGTGGTCTTCTACCGCGGTCTCACGATGCAAGTGGCCGTCGAGCGGGACGAGGCCGGCCGCTCCAACTACTCCATGGCGGCCGTCAACCCGTCGCGCATCAGCAAGACCTTCAACGAGCAGGCGCTGCAGTACGTGGTGGAGAACATTGCGGAGACGACGGGCTGGCTGCTGGAGATTGTCAACCTCAACGTCGCCAACATGCAGTACGTCTGCGCCGGCGACCTGCGCGCCCTCGACTGCCTGACCAACGTGACCAATTACCTCAAAGCGCAAAAGATCGACATCCAGCAACTGATGCAGACCATCAGCCTCGACGACGTCAAGCAACACCTCGTCGAGATCATCAAAGAATGCGCCAAGCAAACCGACGCCAAACCCCGCCCGCTCGAGCTGCAGCGCGGGTTCGCCACCATCCCGCTGAAGGGCATCGACGTCCCCTTCCACTCCACCTTCCTGCGCTCCGGCGTCAAACCGTTCCGCTCGTTCTTGCTGAAGAAGATCAACAAGACGTCCATCGACCCGGGCAAGCTCGTGGGCAAGTACATCCCCAACGTCACCGCGCGGCCCTTTGAGCTCACCAAGGAGTACTTCGAGGACGTCTACCGGCTGACCAACTCGCCGCGCATCGGTGCCATCCTGGCGAATTGGGAGAAGTACGAGGCGGATGAGGAGGTGCCGCGGCCGAAGACGGCGGTGTCGGGATCTTGATGAAGAAAAAGAAGAAGAAGAGTGATGAGGGAGAAGAGGGGATGTGTGTGTGTGTGTGCGTGTGGTTGCCGGTTGCTGGTGCTTAACCTGCAGGGTTCCCACGCTGGCAAGCATGGCGTTTTGTTGACTCGATGTCGATTGTGTATACCTGGTGTTCGCGCCGGGAAATGTAGATGCTGATTTCCTGCTCTTTTCCCATCCGTGGAGTCCTTTTCCTTCTGTAGAGGTTAGTTGGTAGAGAACGTGTATGCAGAGTTTACCCGCTTTCCCTCGTGCACTTTCACTAACAAACGTCAAGACTTATCGCAACAGAGCGAGTGAAAGATTGCTGTCAGCGTTGAATCCGACTCTCATCACAACAGAGTTCATCTCGGTTCGCCAAAGCCAACAAAATAAAGAAGGGATGGTTTCGAGTATTCACCCGCACTTGCCATGTGCGGGCGGATTCGTTTCGTGTCTACCGTATGCGATGGACGGGGTGTACCTGGAGGCAGCGGGGCTACAGGTGAACTGTTAACAGTCGTTACGGACGAGACTGTATTCGGGCCCGAAGAGCGTCGGTGTACTTGTAGCGAACGCGGATCTTAAGGTACGACAACAGGTGTGTCTGTTCAACGACTGTGACCTGCAGTCCGGATTTCGGCTTCCTGACTTGACTTTTCTGCTCATATCTACCTAGGTACTCATGACCATATCCGAATAGGAGTCGGGCGGACGCCACGCATGAGACCTTCTCGAATCCGATTTCCCCCTCTGGGCCCTGACTCTGATGAGCGAGATGATGCGCCTCGGCGGTAAAAAGGAGGTACTTATTCAAGTCAGGAGACTCAAGCCAGGTCGGCAGGTCGAGGCGTGTGTGATGAATGATTGATTGATCAATCTGATTGATTTACTTGATTGGTTGTGATGGGAGTGCGGTCGACCGTTGGGCGTGGGTCGGTGGTTTAATAGAAATCAGATCATGGAAGTCAAAACGTGGGTCCGGGGGAATCTCGACCGTCGACGAGGTACAGTACCTCTTAATACGTGATTGAAAGGTCGATTGTATTATTATAGTATGTACACAGCGTCGTACATGTCCATCTGTACTAGGTTGTTATATACGTGAATTGATAAAGGGGGAAAGCGGACGGGGGGATGTCCAGGTTGGATGAACCCAAAGTCTGATCATCAGTCCACCTCATGTACTGATGAATGGGTTTCCCTGCAGGTCCGGCAGCTATTGAACTGTAATAAACACCGTTATTATTACGGTTACGGTTCCACTGGTGAGATTGGGTTCGTGTGTTCGTGTGTTGGTGTGTTGTTGTGGTCCCCATGTGACAAATCACAGGGCCCCAGAAGTAGCGTCAATACACTGCATGGCCCCCCTTGGGCTGATCAACCGCACACGCATTTGCACGTATATACCTTGGGGAGAAACCCTCGCAACACAGGTTCCAGACACCACCATCACCTACCCCCAGAGTCACTCATTATCCATCACCCACATTCTCTCAATCGTCCCACCAACCTTTATTAGCCTGCCCTACTCTTGGATCCTTCGACTACACATCTCTCCGACGACTAAAGAGGGAAAACACACACAATGTACACCATCCTCCTCCTCCTCCTCGGCCTGACCACCTTCATGAGCGGCCTCGTCAGCGCCCAGAACAACGTCCTCGGCATCCCCGACTGCGCCGTCCCTTGCTTCACCGAAGCCATCGGCAACTCGACCTGCGGCATCACGGACGCCTACTGCCAGTGCACGTCGGGCGCGGCCAAGATCCAATCCGTGGCCATCAGCTGTCTGTGTCATAGCTCCTGCTCGACGGCGGACTTGATCGGTGCGTATATCATCTCTTTTTTCCATTACACATCGGGGAAAGGGAACGCGTGGCTGACGCGACTGTTTGTGTGATGTAACAGCTGTGGTTCAAGACTCGAATTCAATCTGCTCTTCCGCCCTCGCCGCCAGCAGTCAGACGTTCGCGCCCATGACCGTCGGTCTCTCGGCCTGCGCGACGGGCGCCGCCGCCGGGTCGGGGTCGGGTTCGTCTTCGGGTAAAGCAGCGAGCGCGTCCGCAACGCCTACGGGGACTGCGGCAAGTGGGAGGAACGGTGGCAGCACGGGAAGCGCGAGCGCGGCGTCTTCTCCGGCGGCTTCCACGGGGGGAGCGGGTTCGATGCGGGTGGTTGGATACGAGGGTGCCGTGCTTGGGTTTGGTGCGTTGGCTGCGTTGGTGGTTTGAGAAGCCCCGAAAGAGGGAATTGATGTTTGGTGTACAACACGCCCTTGTTGTTGCTCTTGTTGATCAAAAGCTTTGTGGGTTTCGCTTTGTGGACGAAGTTGAGGAGCTGGTGTCGATTTGAGAGTCGGGTACTGCCCACAAACTAGATCCGCTCATGATGACTTCGTTTACTTTACTTATGAAGATGATGATCACCCAACCGCTTCGAGCCACTTCGCACTCCAGGCTGTGAACTCATCTTCCTCGTCCGTCCAGCTCTTGACGACGGCCCCGCGCGCCTTCTTGGCTTCGCTCACGCATTTTTGCAGCATCTCCTTTACTCGCGCTTCGTCTAGATCGTAGAAGCAGCTCGCCAACTCGTCGACTTGGTGCGGGATGCGCTTCAGACTCTGCATGCTTTCGTCCAGTCGAAGCACATTCGACGGGCCTCCCTTCTCCGCCTCGTCCGACGATGGTTTGAACGTCTTCAACCGCCGCTTGATCACCGCGGTATACAGCAAAACAATCTTCTTCAGCTTCCGGTCCGCTTCCTCGACCAACCGTTTCAGCTCGGGTCTGTCGGACGGCATGCTATTCGCGGCATGGAAAATGTCTTCCACGCTCTCTCTGTCCCCGTCCACGCCCTCGTCCTCCCCATCCAACAGTTCATCCTGCCCCTCCGTATCCGGGTCCTCGCCCTCCGCCCACTCCTTCAACTCCTCGATCGCATCCTTCAGCGTATCCCGGTACTGCTCCGCCTTCTGCACCGCCAGCCCCGGCAGACCCAACCTGTCGAGCTCGACCAGCGCATCGCAGCTCTCCCACAGCACACCAGTCGAGCTCAAACTATCCCTCCTACCCCCACCACCCCTCCTCCCTGCTCCTCCCTGCGCGATCGACTGCAATTCCCGCAACAACGTCTCCATCTCCCTGAACACCCTCCGCACTCTGCTCTGCACTTCACGCGCCATCAGCTCGCCCCAGACTGCCTTCTCCTGCGAGCAGATCTGCACCGCGCTCATCATGGCCGGCAGACAGGTCGCGGACAGCTGCTGCAGGACTTTGGCAATGGCCGAGGGCGTGAAGGGTTTGTTGATCGCCAGCAGGCTGAGCTTCGTCGTGTGTGCTTTCACCAGCAGCGCCGAGTCGCGGAGGACGTGCAGGGGGTGAGGGGGATCTTGGATCGGTTCGGGAGTGGCGGTGGAGGGGCCGTCGGGTGTGAGGAAGGTGGTGAACTGGGTGAGGGCGGCGAGGGTGGTGGTGAGGAGGTCGTCGAGTGCGCGGGCGTGGTCAGCGTTGGAGGGAGCCATGCTCGTGGCTTAGTCGATTTGTTGTTCCTATGAGTTGCACATGTCAAATCCCTAATCTAGACCAGGGTGGGCTCGAAGTCTTGGCGCGCTGTCGAAGTGCCATCAAGGTGTTTCACGTTGGACAAACATCAACATACATGCATACCTAGGTAGCAGCGAATATGCACCTCTAGTCGGAAAGGGTCATCATGGCTAAGCAAAAGGCGACCAGCACCCACCTCAGCCCTGGTACCCTCGCACCACGCACCCTCATCCTCGACAACGGCGCCCACAGCATCAAAGCCGGCTTCTCCTCATCTTCTGACCCCGCCACCGACGATTGTCACATTATACCAAACTGCATCGCCCGCTCCCAGCGCGACAAGCGCACCTACATCGGCCAGGAACTCACTCACTGTGCGGACTTCGGTGAGCTGCAGTACCGACGACCGGTGGAGAAAGGGTACGTCGTGAATTGGGAAAGCGAAAAGGCGATCTGGGAACGATCTCTTTTCGACACGAACGCGCCGTTACAATGCGATCCCCACGACACAAACTTGATTCTGACTGAAGCGCCGAATGCGCCGATCGCGCTGCAACGGAATGCGGATGAGATGGTGTTCGAGGAGTTTGAGTTTGCGAGTCTGTGGAGGACGATGGCGCCGGCGCTTAATGCTTACGGGCCCTCGCCTTTCCCATCTACGGCTACGACTCCCTCTGGCGTTCCACTCGAGTGCCTCCTCGTCGTCGACGCAGGCCACTCCCACACCACCGTCACACCCCTTTTCCAAGGCCGCCCCTTACACGCCGCCTGCCGCCGCTTGGAAATCGGTGGCAAAACCCTGACGAACCAGATGAAACAGCTCATCTCTCGCACCTTCGACGTCCACCGCGAAGATTGGATCGTCGGCGAGATCAAAGAAGACGTGTGCTACGTGTCGCAAACCTTCAACTCGGACCTCGACCGGGTATGGAAAGGCGGGATGAAAGACCCCCGCGCCGTCGACACCAGTGTTGTCGTCGACTACGTCTTGCCCGACTATGAGACCATCAAGCGCGGCTTCGCCCGTCCGCATGACCCCAAAGCCAACCTCCGCAATCTGACGCTGGGTATCGGCACCGAAGGCGGCCGCCGAGAACACATCCTCACCATCGGAAACGAGCGCTTCGTCGTCCCCGAGCTCCTGTTCACGCCGTCAGATATCGGTATGCAGCAGGATGGTCTCTGCGGCACGATCTTACAGTCCCTCAACGCGCTACCCGTGGGTTTGAGGCAGGTCTTTCTCGCGAACGTCCTGGTTGTGGGAGGAACGAGCATGACGCCTGGTTTTGTGGAAAGGTTGGAGGCGGAGCTGAGGAGTGTGGTGGATGACGAGATGGTTGTCCGCATGGCGAGGGCGCAGGATCCGATCAAGAATGTCTGGTTGGGTGGCGCAAGGATGGCGCAGTTTGAAGAGTTGTTGAAAGAGTCGGTGGTGACGAGGGGCGAGTACCTCGAGAATGGCGACCTATGGACGCGACGGAAATTTGCTGGGAAGGTCGGTCGATGAGTGAGCAGAAGATTATGTCTCCTCTCCATTCTTCAACCGGGTCCATCCGGTGCGGCGGTATGATCATTGCTGGAAGAAAAGATCACCTGCTTCGCTAAATGCGCGAAACGTGTCTGGTTCTCCGGGCATTCTCGTCCTAGCGCTTTGAGCAGCTTGATACCGTCTTGCTGGAGCTGTGACGTTTTGTGTTCGCACAAGGAAGCGAGACCCATTTGGGCGTGTTCGTCGCGTCCGATGATCTCGCGAACGATGGCTGAAGGGCGTGAAAGCTGCACGAGCAGGCCAGCGGCGGAATGCAGAAGATCTTCCTCCGCACTACCATCGCAGACGGCTCGCCACGCTGCTTCATGCAGCTTCTCTTGCAGTACCAGTGGACTGAAATCTGCTGGCGGCAGAGCCCACAGTAGGTTTCCCACGACCTGATAAGCGGCCGCGTCTCGACGATCACTTCGACCGCCAATCTCCGTCTCATCTGGGTCGGCTCCTGCCTCTCGGCTAATCTGCGTAGCGGCTTCGTCTGAAGTGACAATGTCTTCTCGAGCAACGCCGAGTCCTTCATCTCTGGTCTTGATAGTGTGCAATAAGTCGACAGTGAAGGCGTCATTCAATGGATACTCTTGAACGAAATCTGCATGGGCTGCAATATCGCTCAAGCACCATAGGAAGCTGGCTGAAAGAGGTTTGAGGACCTCGGCGGTATCACTCGAACCCGGGGGACTCCTGAGAACCTTAGTTTCTACCCGGACAAGCGTGCGCCATACAAGGTCAAGGTGCCGGCCTTGGACCACTTGCGATTGTACTGAAGGGTTGCGGAGATAGGTCAGACAAATTGCGAGCAGCATCGCAAAGTCATCCAGGTCCGCTGTCTGGTAGTGGTAGTACGGTAGGCTTAGCAGCTTGATGAGGACATCATCCGGTAAACGGTACGTCGCGTCTTTGGGCATTTGACTCGTAATCGAGAACAGTACTTCGACCAGAATAGAAAGTTCCTCGTTGTCGATAAGCAGAGGCGAAGCGCAGATGTCGATGAGCTGGTGGTCCAGGTTTTCCCCATAGCACTGCCGTTGCGCAGGTTCGTGGTCGGAGCAGATATTGTACAGTACCTTCACGGCTAGCATCTTCACATCGTCGTTGTCATCGCTCAGACAACGCCGCATCCACCTGAAGCCTAGAGCTGATATTTCGTCTCGAGCGGCATGGTTATCGATGCATGCGTTGCCGATGCATCGTAAAGCGACTGTCGTTCTTTCGAAGTCATCGTTAAGGCTTGTGTCTAGTGCTTCGACCAGTCTGTTCACGTTCTCCGGCTGGCCCAAGCGAGTCCGAACAGCGGGCGTGGTTTTGCTTGCTTTGGCCAGGATGTCGATTTGCGTACTGTCTATCGCGGTAATGGGGTCGCGACCGTGAAGCGATTCGAAGGCCTGTTCGACCGCGTCCATGCTGGTGTCTAGATGCACGATATTTCATCAGTATCTCTGCATAAAACACATGTAGTACTCGCATACACCTGACGTCTGATATACCACGCGTATGACTAAGCATGTAGTGCTGGTGCTGATTTTGGCACGTGAAGTCGGCATACCAAACCCTAACCCTACACTCAAGAAGCAACGTCGCCTCCCATAACCTTTCGCAAAAAACCATCAAAGTCAGAAAGATACACCAGACAAAGTCAAGATGACACGCGCGCAGCAGACCTTGTCAATCGGCTTGTTGGCAGCCTCGGTAAGACCTCCCCGCGACGACAAACGGCACACTTAGGAGTTAACACCAATACCCAGGTCTACATGGTCACGTTCCTCGGCCTCCTCCCACTACCCTCGAAAATCCAAGATGAGATTATACCAGTCGTACGCTTCGCTTCCTGACCCACTCCAGATCGGGCGAGGGTTTGACTGACCCGCTCCTAGCTTCCTCTCTGGGCCATAGTATCCTTCGGCGCATTCCTCCTCGGCAAGCTGGGTTATGGTGTCCTCACCTTCAACGACGTCCCAGAAGCGCACAACGAGCTCATGAAGCAGATCGAGCAGGCGAGGAACGAGTTGAAGCAAAAGGGTGTGGAGGTTGACTGATGGAATATTCTGCGGGTACAGCGTGGCGTATGGAGTTCGCGAGCGAATGGTCAGGTCGGCAGGCTACGGCACGAGTGTTGTGACTGTGCAACCATGTGTATGACAAGGGCGGAGTATGACGAACACATCTTCAGCTCAAGTCCCAAGTATGACGAGATACCCGCCCCTATGCGTATCCGGAGGACTCCAGAACGATGTTGGAAGAGAAGTGCTGCTGATTATCCCAGGTATTGTGCACGACCGGAGATCTACTTGCTACGCGCAGTCTCGCCATGTTCCTTCGCGTACTTCGCGTACTTCGCGTACTTCGCCTCAAACCACTTGGGTCGGTCAACCTCGCAGATGCTACATCCCACGTGCTCATCCGGATGCGTCGTCTCATCTTCCTTATGTGCCACCAAACCTGCCAGTCTCGACATGGCTCGCACGCCGGCTTGCGCCCTGGCGTCGGGCGGCGAAGCATCGACAATGGGCGTGAGTCCACCGAAACGACTCCAGCTGATGGTCGATGCCCCTGACTTGGGAGCCTTGGAATCATATTTGGACTTGATTAACACGAAGGAGTCGTTGTGTGCATTCATCAGCTGGTGGTTCATCCTATCCTCATTCATCTTTCGCTTTGTGAGTTCGACGGAGTCACGGTGGAGCCGGAAGAATTGCTCTTCGGCCGCGAGGTTCGACATCTGACGGGAGCTCGGTTTCGGTCCGCCTGGGTGAGGTAGGAATGGTAGGCTGCGAGAGTGCGATGGCGCAGTGAGATAATCGGTGACGGCCGGTGAAGAGGATGGCCGTGCGAGGGAGGCTTTGACTCTGAGTTCGATGGGAGACTCCCGGTCTACGTCCTCTCCGTCATCAACGTCGTCAGGTGCGCGGTCGTCATCTTCTTCGTCCATCGATGCTCGTAGCGGGCTTTGAAGTCCAGAGTGCCTCGCTGAAGACGCGCCACTCGCTCTCTCTGTGTTCGGTGGCGCGGGCGGTTCCTCTTCCACTGGATCTATGATCGAAGGCAGATGATTCGGCTGACGTGATTCATCGAACGCCATCAATGGTATCCATTTTGGGTAGCCATCCTCATCGAGTTCTTCTTCCCGAGCCCAGGACCAGGCCGCGAGCTTCGTCTTCACCTGACCCATCGGACTCGGATCTCTTGATACTGGATCCAGTACTTCATCGTCTGCCTCGTCTAGATCGAGAATGCTGGTATCGCTCTCAGATCCCGTCCGCGCAGGATCTTCCCAAAGCATCTGATACGTACTGGACCCACTAGACACTGTGTGCGCCGTCTTCGTGGGCCAGTCATCGCGCTCGTTCGGTCGATATCGCGCGCCTGGATGTTCGTAGACTGTATTGAGTTTGAGTGGCTCTGCAATGCGTACACTGACTGCTGTGATGGCACACTCCGCCGGACTCGCTTTACCAGAAGCAAACCTGAGGCGGCGTGTGGTGAAGTCTGACATGGAGGATGTCCGCCGGTGTGGCCCTGCCGCAGCAGGGCCCGTGCGGGTCTGAGGGTCTGATGAGCGACGCAGGATAGACATAGTGATGCTCTCCGAAACAATAGGGTGGCCCACGGTGCTGAGACCCGCTCGAGACGCGCAGGCCGGCGTTGGTGTGTTCTTCTACAGCGCCGATGTGAATAATTGAGTGGACGTTCATCGCTTCCCGTTGATATCTGACAAGACACGAGGTGTACCTGCCTTTGCCTGCTACCTGTGACCTGAAAGTTCGGATCTCCAAAGGTAGTCTCAACACGCGCCAGACGGTTCCAGATCTTCCTGCCATAACCATGAAAGTTGATTGTGTATACATATACACGAGGAAATCACACTCCTTACTCGCTGCTACCACACATGTGTGCTCTCATATGTATTGCAATCTCCGTAAAGGTCAATCGTACCTACATGCTTGTAAGTCTCACCCTCGCCGAACAAATACCTAAGGTACGCTTGTTTGACGTTGTACCACGATACGATGCCGCTGCGGTTGAACCCAGTCTTTCGGTCAGTCCAGAATGAGACCGAAACGCTCCTGAGGCAACAAGAATCCAGGTACGCATGGTAAGACGACGCGTTGGAGATTTCGTCGGACTTGGCACAGCGCCAGACGTTGGGCCTTTGGTAGAGCCTTTGTACTGTACGGACTGTAGGGCGTCCTGAACTGAAGCATCTCCACTCAAGCTCTTGCGAGGTTCCATCTGAATGGACTGATCATTCACTCTTCCAGGAATCGCGCTGGTGTCCCCTGCCTGTGGCGAGACGACTGATGAGCCAGATACCGTTCTCGAGAACGTACACATGTCAAGTGGGTTCAGAAGTATGTGGTGCAATGGACCTTGTCGCTTACTGACTCGAATCGGCAATAGCGAAAGCCAGAGCGGCCACTTTCGCGTTCACAAGACATAGCCATCGTGACACTGTTAAGACTGGCCCATGGGAAGTCGGTCCCCGTCGATCCGAAAGCATCTGTGATGGAATCACGGGAGAAGCGTATTACGAGACATCTACTACATGACGGAAGACTAAAGGTGAAGTTTACGTGAAGTGTCGCAGGACCCTTGCCAAGACTTTCGCGTTGCCAGGCCAAGTTCGTACTAAACAGAAGCATGTCCTGTTCGCAAGCATCACTCACTCACAAAGCGGTTACATTCCCCAACATCTATCCTTGTATTTGCGGCTTTCGACCTGAATCTCCCAACATGTCGCGATATGGGCAAGAGAGCCCTATGGACTTCGAGTTTCAGAATGGCACAGGACCCATGGATGGTCGCTCGCCCTTCGCTCAAATCAGCCAGAATCCGCAGAGGTTCTCCCCTAGCATAAACGCAGCGAAGAAAAGTATGTTTGAGGAACTGATCGAGATGCGAGGTATTCAGACTGACCCGCGCGCTATCAGGAAGTTACAGCGCTTTCGACTCTCCCACAAAATCCAGAACCAGCCGCCCGCCTTCTCCCAGTAAACCGCTTCCTGCCGTGCCACCCGCCGCTTTCAACAGTCTTTTCAGCACACCGCGCAAGGCGAGCGTGGACATTGATGATTCCTCAGCTGGAGAGACCCCGCGATCACCCGAGCAACGGGACGACAGCGATGCGACACCAGAAATGACGAAGAGAAAGAACGCGTTCCCAAAACTCAGCACTGCCTCAGTCTCAGCCGCGCCAGTGATGCAAAAGACTAGCCCCGTGAAAGAGGAGGAGCCAGAGAAGCCCAGCGTAGCGAGAAGAGAGAGCTGGGTGATGCGCGTAAAGAACAAGCTGTACAGCCCGGGTCGAGGAGAAGTACCGAGAGCAGACCATTCAAACGCGATGGAAAAACGTGTGGAGAAGAGGCGGAAGCGCGAGGTCGACCGCAGAGTCGCACGAAGGAGACGACATAGTATGTCTGACTCTGGAGACGACAGCGAGCATCCAGCTGCATCGAGCCCACGCAAGACCAGCAATCAGCACAGCCAACAAGGACCGGACATGCAGAACAAGCCTCACTGGCTCGCTTCTCTATTCACCTTCATTGCTCAGCACCCGACAGTCCCGCACATCCTCTCATTCTACGCACAGCTCCTGTTCAACCTCTTCCTGCTGGGCGGTTGCGCGTATTTGTTCTATTGCTTCTGGTCCGCGGTCCAAGGCGACGTGGATAAGAAATCCCACGAAGCCATGGCGGACATCATGGCGGAGATGGCCGCGTGCGCCGAACAGTACACGGCGAACAAGTGCGATCGCACCACCCGCGTGCCGGCCATGGAGACCGTCTGCGAAAACTGGAGCAAGTGCATGAACCGCGATCCCGCCCGTGTCGGACGCGCCAAGGTCTCCGCACATACGTTCGCAGAGATCTTCAACTCGTTTGTCGAGCCCATCAGCTACAAGGCCATGATCTTCACGCTTATCATGGTGTTCGGGTGCTTTGCGATCTCCAACTTCGCTTTCGGCTTCTTCCGGAACAAGACGTCGGATGCAGGATACCAATCTTATTACCAGCCGGCCCCTCCACCCACGCCACAGCGCACCTTCAGCGGGCAGGACGGGAATGGATTTTACGGAACGCCGTGGCATCAACCGACGGTGGGGTTCGAGCCGCAACCGAGTGGGGGGTATGGG